>Ga0074045_10000824_pt1 | contig 30381 bp, 32 predicted proteins | sample BogForMeECP23OM2_FD_94442 | JGI IMG/M metagenome (GOLD analysis project Ga0074045, IMG submission 94442) | Bog forest soil microbial communities from Calvert Island, British Columbia, Canada - Bog Forest MetaG ECP23OM2 | ecosystem: Environmental > Terrestrial > Soil > Wetlands ...
AAGCCCTCGCGTCAGTTGTTGGATCGCCCGTGCGTTGCCGCTGAAAATGTACTGCTCCGGAGCGGTCTTGGCGGCGGCCCTCGCGATAAGGGCTTCAGCTTGGTCAAGGTGCGCATCACCTTGCGCACGCTGGAATCCGACTCGACCGGCTGCAGCAGGCTGATGGCGCGCGTGCGCACATCCGGACTGGCGTCGTGCATCAGCGCCTCCAGCACCGCGTCGCGCACCCGCTGGTCTTCGGCGACGTACGGCTGCAATCCCTCCAGCGCGTTCAGCCGCACGTTGGGATTCTTGTCGTAGCGCAGGCTCACCAGAAGCGCGCTGCGAATGCCGCCGCCGTCCGGCCCGCCGACGCACTGGTGGCCGGCGCGGCACTCATTGGCCAGCAGCGCCACCGAATCCATCCGCACTCCGTTGGTCGCTGGAGCCTTGGTCCCGATCAGCAGAAGCTGGCGGATCTGCGGGTCGTCCAGCGAGCCCTGCACCGTCTCCGCAACCACGCGGTTGTAGGTCACCTGCACAATCTGCGAGTTGGGCGTCTGCACAATGCCGCTGATGTTGGCGATCGTGCCGTTGGTCGTATTGCTGAGGACGACCGGCGACGGCAGCCTGGGCTGGTGCGCCACCTGGTAGCGGTTCGTGAAGTTGCCCACCAGAAAGCCCACGCCGACCAGCAGCGTCATCAGCGCCGGAGCGCCCTGCATGTGGCCCATCCAGGCGAAGAGATTGCTGCGCAGGCGGGTCAGCAGGCCATGCGGCGGAATCGTGTCCAGCGCCTCGTTCAGCCGCATGCGCGCGCTCGCCAGCAGATTGGGCGAGGGATCGACCACGGGGTTCGAGGCCAGTGCCTCGTGCAGGTCAAGCTGCGCCTGCAACTCGCGGCTGCACGCCTCGCAGCCCGCCAGATGCTCCTCCAGCGCGGCCATCTGCTCATCCGGCAGCTCGCCGTAGGTGACAAGAACTATATTTTGCTGCGCCTTTTCGCACTTCATTGCTCTACCTCAACCAGCCTCAAAAATTACCTCTTCAAAATGCCGTCCCGGGTCTCTGCCATCCGCCCGTCTGTTGTGCTTCTCACAACTCACAACCTGCAACTCACAACTATCCCCTCAACTCCGCCAGCTCGATTCGCAGCTTGTGGGTCGCGCGGAAGAGCGTATTTTTCGCCGTCTCCTCGGTGGTGCTCAACATCTCGCCGATGGTGCGCAGCTTCAGTCCCTGGTAGTGCTTCAGCTCGAAGACCATGCGTTCGCGCGGCGTCAGTTTGTCCAGCGCCTGGTGGATGCACTCGCCCATGCGCTTGCGGTCGAGCTCGCGCGCCGGGTTGGCCATGGCGCGGGTGTCCGTGATGTTCGACAGCAGGTCCATCTCGTCGCCGTGCGCGTCCAGCACCGTGGCCGGGTCCTCGCGACGGCTCTTGCGGCGCCGCAGATGGTCCAGGCAAAGGTTGGTCACAATCCGGTAGAGCCATGTGTAGAACGAGCACTCGAAGCGGAAGTTCCCAATGTGGCGATACGCCTTCAGGAACGCCTCCTGATGCACGTCCTGCGCGTCCTGCTCGTTGCTCAGCATGTGCAGCGCAAGGCGCAGCACCGGCTGATCGTAGCGCCGCACAAGCGAGTCAAATGCGCTGCGGTCGCCGCGTTGTGCTTCCCGAATCAGATCGTCGTCTTCAGCACGCTGTTGGGCGCGCGCTTCCAGCTGCTCCTGGGTCAGCTTGCCGCCGTTCCTGTCGGTCTTCATTCCGAGTTGCGCCGCGGGCTTGGCCATCGCTGGGGACGATTCTATCGCCCCACAGCGACTTGCGCCCAAACGGGCGGCTGCGTCCAGCAGCGCGGAGAGGCGCAGCGCCGGTGCGAACGCGTTCGCGCCTCGCGCGCGGCTGCCGCCAACCATCGCCGAAAACACCGGCGAAAGCTCTCCGCCGGTCTCCAGACCTAAAGCATCTGCATTCATCGTCACTGACTCCGGGGCCAGGAAATGGATCACTTCAATAGACCGCCGCGAGGGGAAAAGGTGAGCGGGAAGAAGTTGCTGGTTGCAGGTTGTGAGTTGCCGGTCCATCTGACATGCTTTATCAACTGACAACCTGTAACCTGCAACTGACAACCTATAAACTCAACCCATGCCCCCAAGCCCGACCCAGCCCAGCCTCTTTCCTGCCCTCCGCACCGCCTCCCGCCCAGCTTCCGGTAAATGGATCTCCGCCCACTGCGACGGCGGCGCGCGCGGCAACCCCGGCCCGGCGGGCTTCGGCGCGCTGATTCAGGACGCGGACGGCGCGGTGCTGGCCGAGCTCTCCGAGTTCCTGGGCATCCAGACCAACAACTTCGCCGAGTACTCCGGCCTGCTGGCTGCGCTCGACTTCGCGCTCAGCAACGGCCACCGCCGCCTGCGCGTCGTCTCCGACTCCGAGCTGATGGTCAAGCAGATTCAGGGGAAGTATAAGGTGAAGAGCCCCATCCTGCGCCCCCTCTTCGACCAGGCCAAAAAGAAGATCGCGCAGCTCGAAGCCTTCGAGATCACCCACGCGCTGCGCCACAAGAACAAGGACGCCGACCGCCTCGCCAACCAGGCCATGGACCGCGCCATGAAGCGCGGGTGAGGGTTGTAACAACTGCGAAGCAGTTACAGGAACGAAGATTTAGTTGTAGCTGACGCGCCGGTCGCCGCGGGTGATGCGGCCGATGATGTGGTATCGCTCGTTTGCTCGGTTCAGCACGGCCTTGGCCTTCTTCACCTGCTCGGCCGGGACGACGACGATCATGCCGATGCCCATGTTGAAGGTGCGCATCATCTCGTCCTGAGTGACGTTGCCGAGCTGCTGCAGGTGCTCGAAGAGCGGCGGCACGGTCCAGCTTGCCAAGTCGACGACCGCGGCGGTTCCGCGCGGCAGAATGCGCGGCAGGTTCTCCGTAATCCCGCCGCCAGTGATGTGCGCCATGCCGCGCACGATGCCCGCAGCGATGAGCTTCTTGAGGATGGCGAGGTAGCTGCGGTGGGTGCGCATCAGGGCCGCGCCGGTCTTGTCCTTCAGCTCGTTGACGTAGTGGTCTGCGCCGTATCCCGCGACCTCGAAGAGCAGCTTGCGCGCCAGCGAGTAGCCGTTGGTGTGCAGGCCGTTGGAGGGCAGGCCGATCAGCACGTCGCCCGCCTCAATGTGCTCGCCGGTGATGATCTCCGGCCGATTCACGCACCCAATGATCGTCCCTGCCAGGTCGTACTCGCCGTCGGCGTAAAAGCCGGGCATCTGCGCCGTCTCTCCGCCTATCAGCGCGCAGCCGTTGGCGCGGCAGGCCTCGGAGAGGCCGCGCACCACCGTCTCCACCGTCTCGCTGTCCTCGTCGCGCAGCCGGCCTGTGGCCAGGTAATCGAGGAAGAAGAGCGGCGTCGCGCCCTGCACTGCAATGTCGTTGACGCAGTGGTTCACCAGGTCCGCGCCTATGGTGTGGTGGATGCCCAACTCAAAGGCGACCTTCAGCTTGGTGCCCACGCCGTCGGTCGACGAGACAAGAACCGGCTGCGGGAATCTCTCCAGGTCGAGCGCAAAGAGGCCGCCAAAGCCGCCGATCTCCGAGAGCACATGCTTGTTGAAGGTCTTGCGCGCCAGCATCTTGATGCGCTGCTTGGCGCGGTCGCCGGAGGTGATGTCGACGCCGGCGTCGGCGTAGGTGGCGTGCGCCTTCGCAGCGGGCTTCGCATCTGCGCGCGCTGCGTGAACCGCAGCATTGTGCGTGGCGTGGGCCGGTTGGTCTGCAAGGGGCTGGTCTGCGATGGGCGGGGCGGGCGGATTGGAAGACACTTCAGTCACTCGAGTTCTCTTTGTTTTTGCTGCAAACCAACCTGCGTTCAACCAGCTTGTTCTGCTCCAGCTTGCGATGAAGCATCTCTGGATCAGTTCGTGCAAACGGATTGGGACGCTGCCGACTGTAGACGCGCACTTTGTCATGCGCGGCGGCGAAGCTCCAGTCTAACAGCCGCGCATGAGGATAAATGCGCCAGGCGACCTCCGCCCGCCGGCAGATTTCTGACGGATGCCGAGGAAGCGGGCGCGTTTGGCGGCGGCGGACGAGGCGCTCTCCTATACTGGATCGATGCGATCTGAGAGCAGGATTAAGCCGCATGTGCAGTCGCGCGACCTCGGGCGCCGGGCGGAGCAGTTCTTCCCCGGCGGAGTGAACTCACCGGTGAGGGCCTTCCGCGCCGTGGGTGGCGATCCGCCGTTTGTGGCGCGGGCAGAGGGCGCGACCCTCATCGATGCCGACGGCAACCGCTATGTGGACCTCTTCGGCTCGTGGGGCCCGATGGTCCTCGGCCACGCCTTCTCCCCGGTGGTGGAGGCCATCCGCGAGGCGGCGGGACGCGGCGCGAGCTTTGGCGCCTCCCACGCCGGCGAGGCAAACCTTGCCGAGCTGGTGCAGCGCTGTTTTCCCTCGGTGGAGAAGATGCGCTTCGTCAGCTCAGGCACCGAGGCCTGCATGTCGGCCATCCGGTTGGCGCGCGGATTTACCGGGCGCAACTTCGTTATCAAGTTCGAGGGCTGCTATCACGGCCACGCCGATGCGCTGCTGGTGAAGGCCGGCTCCGGCGTGGCGACGTTCGGCATTCCCGGATCGGCGGGCGTTCCGGCCCAGACGGCGCAGCACACGCTGGCGTTGCCGTACAACGATCTCGCCGCGGTTGAGGTGGCATTCGCCGCGCATCCGGCCGAGATCGCCTGCATCCTGGTTGAGCCGGTCGTTGGCAACGCGGGGACGATTCCGCCCGCGCCGGGCTATCTTGCGGGGCTGCGGCGAATCGCGACCGAACAAGGCGCGCTGCTGGTTCTCGACGAGGTGATGACCGGCTTCCGCCTCTCGCTCGGCGGCGCACAGCAGCTCTACGGCGTCACTCCCGACCTCACCACGCTGGGCAAGATCCTGGGCGGCGGCCTGCCCTGCGGGGCCTTCGGCGGACGCGCCGACGTGATGAACCAACTGGCGCCGCTCGGCCTGGTCTACCAGGCCGGAACGCTGAGCGGAAATCCGCTGGCGATGGCCGCCGGAATTGCCACCCTCACCCACCTCATAGAGCACCAGTCCGAAATCTATCCGCAGCTCGAACGCACCACCCGCGGCATTGCGGAGGGAGTCGCAGAGCTGGCGCGTGAGGCCGGAGTTCCGCTGACCACCAACCGCGTGGGCTCGATGTTCACCTGGTTCTTCACTGCCGGCCCAGTAACGGACTTTGCCTCGGCCAGCGCATCCGACAGCAAGGCCTTTGCGCGCTTCCACCGCAGAATGCTGGAGGCCGGAGTCTGGCTGCCGCCAAGCCAGTACGAGGCGGCATTTGTCAGCACGGCACACGGCGAGGCCGAGGTCGAGCTGGTGCTCGAAGCCGCGCGCGGCGCGCTGGCGGGGTAGGGCTTCCGCGCAGCGATTTTCGCGGAGTATGGAAGACGCATCGCAGAATGTGGTTACAGCCTTAGTCGACGAAGTGGCTTCGCTGGCTGTCGTACTCTTCCACCAGTTCTTCCACTGGCTCTTCCAATGGCTTGGGATGAGAGGTCGGCTGCCGGCTCTCTTTCTTCTTTGGCTGGGAGTACTCGTCTGGCTGAAACAGCACTCGCAGAGTGCGGCGCAGATGTTCCAGGTTCTCGCGCACCACCTCGGGGCCCTGCTTTGCCTTGGCAAGGATGAAGGAGCCCTGCAGCACGGCCTGGATAAAGTTGCCCACGCTCTCCGCGCTCCACGGTGCAGCCGGTGCGTAGCGTCGCTTGGCGGCCTCAACATCGCGCGTCAGCTCAGCGGTGTGGGCCGACAACGCATGGTCGCAGGCGGCGCGGATCTCCGGATGGGTGTCGTATGTCTCCTGCACCAGGGTGCCCAGCAGGCAGGTGTACTCCGGCAGTTCGCCGGTGAGGATTGCGGCGCGAAAGTCCACGTAGCCGAGCAGTCGATCCAGCGGGTCCTGGGCCTGGTGGTACGGGGCTGCGTCGAAGAGGCTGGCTGTCTTCGCCTCCCAGTGCGCAACGGCGGCCTGCGCCAGATCGTCCTTGCTCCTGAAGTGGTGGAAGAAGCTGCCCTTGGTCACTCCCGCCCGATGGCAGATGTCGTCGACGGCTGTTGCGGCGTAGCCCTTGGAGCGGATCAGATCGAGTGCCGCATCCAGCAGCCTGGTTCTGGACTTGGGAACATTCTGGAACGGGAGCTGTGTTCGGGAGTGGGATTGTCTTTGGTTTGCCAGGATGCACCTCGCGTCATAAGATACTGATTGGTATGGTACCGACTAGGCGGTATGATGTCAAGGAGCTTGTTGATTAATGCACAGACAAGGAGCGCCTGGCTGATCCAGAATACAGATGCAATGCAATGAGATGAACCGTTTAGGCTGAGACGGCGGCGATGCTGTGGCCGGGGGCCATGGGCGCGGCGGGCAGGGAGTACTTCTTGGGGCCGCGCTTGCGGGCGACCAGGATGCGGACGCGTTCCAGCAGTTCGGCGGGTGTGCATGCACCCTTGGGTAGGAAGACGTCCGCGCGGCCTGCGCGGTCGTAGGCGGTGACGGTGCCGGAGACGATCAGGGCGGGCAGTTGCGGGTGCAGGTCTTTGGCGCGGCGAACCAGCTCATTGCCGTCCATCTGTGGCATGATGAGGTCCGAGAGCAGCAGGTCGAGCGATCCGGGCAGGGAGTTGGCGATGACTTCGAGCGCCTGGCGCGGGTCGGTGAGGGCGATGACGCGATAGCCTCGCGTTTCCAGCAGAAAAGTTCGGACGGAGAGAATCTGTTCGTTATCGTCGACGCAGAGAATGGTCTTCTTGGGGCGCATGTGTTCTCGCTTCTGCCCGCTGACACCGCTGACCGGCTTCCATACCGGGTCGAGCGGTGCAGCATGGCGAACTCTGCCGCCGAGCGCGTCTGCTGTTTGGCGGACGCGCCTGGCGGGCTCGGCTAAGTGGCCCGCGGTCCGGGCCGGGGAACTCGGCTCCGGCGGCTTTGGGAGCAGCTTCGACGAAGCCGGCAGGAGGGACAACCCCTGAAGCAACGCCCTCGGGGCAAAACTCTCCTGTCTGCTCCGTGAGGAGACAGCTTCCCGGCCGCCGTACGAGCTGATGCCGGCGCGACAGACCGCGGGTGCGAGAGAGAGCCGAGGCAGGTTCGCGGGTTGCCTCGCGGAACTCCGGGATGGCAGGCGTCCGGGCTGCCGCGGGCCGAGTGGATCGGAGTCTCGCCAGACGATGTGTCTGAAGATCCGGCTCGACGGGGGGTGTTCAGCCAGGAACTGTGCGCCGAAGGGCCGCGACCGCGTGGCCGTTGGCTTCTCTCAACTCAAATTGTCATCAAAAACAACAGGGAACCATTGCTTGAACCGCATCTTGTCGGGTGATCGAAATCTCCCGGCTGATCGAAGCTGTGCAATTGCCGAGATTGGTTTCGTTCCTCAAGCCTCCCCACAGTACGGAGGGTTACCCATCTTGGCAACTGCGAATAAAAGACGAATATCAGGGGATTTTTCCCCTTGCGCATTCACCGATTTTTCAAAGAGCGCGCCCCTGTTGGGGATTCCATTGGTCAGCCTGTTGAAATTCAGTGCAACGCGTCCGGAAAACGCGTCCGGTTGCAATGGGAATGGTGCGCCCCCCGACGCGCACATCCGTAACTCGGTCACCATCGATCGCCGCCGCGCGCGTTCGGTCTCTGGCGGAGATGCGCGGATGCTTCCTTGTCGATGCTGGATTTGACACATTCTCTCCTCAAACGTATCTTTCAACTAGACCGCAATGGGGCAAACTGCTCCAAGCCAGCCGGGCTGGCCGCGGTTCACAGCTTTCGCTGTACGAAGAACAGATTCGCCATGACGATGACGCCCAACACGAACTCCATCTCCTGCTGTTGTTGCTGCAGGGCGTGGGCATGCGTGTAAGCGAGTCGTAGCGGCAACCATTCGATTCGAGCAACGCGGAACCCACCCAGAGCCAACGAGCCGGGCGGGTTTTTTTATTTTGCGCGCAAATTCATCCAATCCAGTCGCAGGCTCATCCAATCCACCGGGGGACAATCAAAAGAACCGAGGAATAGAAAAATGTCACTGCGCATCAACGACGTTGCTCCCGACTTCACTGCTGAAACGACGCAGGGAACGATCCACTTTCACGAGTGGATTGGCGACCACTGGGCGGTTCTCTTCTCGCACCCCAAGGACTTCACGCCGGTCTGCACGACGGAGCTGGGCGCGGTCGCCAGGCTCGAGTCGCAGTTTGCCCAACGCGGCGCCAAGGTGATCGGCCTCAGCGTGGACCCGGTCGGCAACCACGAAAAGTGGTCGGCGGACATCGAGGACGTGGGCGGCGCGAAGGTCAACTTCCCGCTCATCGGCGACCCCGAACTGAAAGTCGCCAAGCTCTACGACATGCTCGCCGCCGACGATGGCGCCACCTCGGAGGGCCGCACGCCCGCCAACAACGCGCCGGTGCGCACCGTCTTCGTCATCGGGCCGGACAAGCGCATCAAGCTAACGCTGGCCTATCCCATGACCACCGGCCGCAACTTCGACGAGGTCCTGCGCGTACTCGATTCCATCCAACTCACGGCTAGGCACAAGGTGGCAACCCCGGCCAACTGGAAGCAGGGCGGAGACGTGATCATCACCAGCGCCGTCAGCAATGAAGACGCCGAGAAGATCTTCCCCGGCTATAAGACCGTGAAGCCGTATCTGCGGACCACCGCGCAACCGAAGTAGTTGTCCGTATCCGTTGCACCGTCGCGCATCGACGTTACGGGCGCGGCGGAGATGAGCACCGATGGCGAAGTGGCTAACGCGCTGGTCTGCAAAATCAGTATTCGCGGGTTCAATTCCCGCTCGGTGCTCCAAAAATCTCTCCGAGGCAGAAATGGATTTGTTGCTTGCTGCCGTCGCAGCCTCCAATCAACGACTCCGGATGCAGTACGATGCAAAGGGGCGGCCTCGCACCCGATGCGAGACCGGTTGATGGAGGAGGCACGGCTTGCAGCGACTCGGGATTCTGCTCTCTGGACGCGGTTCGAACTTTCTGGCCATCGCCGAGGCGATCCGCGAGGGCCGTCTCCCCGGCACGGAGATCGCCGTCGTCCTGTCCAACCTGCCCGACGCCGCTGGCCTCGAGACCGCGCGCAAGCTGGGTATGGCAGCCATCGCCATTCCTTCGGCGGGCCGCAAGCGCGCCGAGCACGACGCCGAGATGATCGCCGCGCTGCGCGCGCATCGCGTGGACCTGGTCTGCCTCGCCGGATACATGCGCATCATCTCGCCGGAGTTTGTGCGCGCCTTCCCCAACCGCATCCTCAACATCCATCCCGCGCTGCTGCCCGCCTTTCCCGGCCTCGACGCACAGGCCCAGGCGCTTGAGTTCGGCGTCAAGGTGGCCGGATGCACCGTGCATTTTGTGGACGAGGCCGTCGACCACGGCGCCATCATCCTGCAGCGCGTGGTGCCAGTGCTCGACCAGGACACCGCCGAGACTCTCTCAGCGCGCATCCTGGAGCAGGAGCACATCGCCTACACGGAGGCCATTGCGCGCGTCCTCAGCGGCGAGTACTGCCTGGTGGGACGGCGCTACATCCATCGTATTAAACAGTAACGCGAGGGCCGCGGGACCCTCGCATTCGCGCAAAAAGCCTGCACGTCAGATCTCCATGATGACTGGCATAATCAGCGGGCGGCGGCTCATGTTCTTCTGGATGTAGCGCTTCAGGTCGCCGCGGATCTTCTCCTTGATGACGCCGTAGTCGGCCTTCTCTTCGTCGCTGGAGGCCTCCAGCGTGCGCTGCACCACCTGGCGCGCCTCGGCGATCATGGCCGGGTCTTCGACGGTGAATCCGCGCATGACGATCTCCGGCGCCACCTCGACCTTGCCGGTGCGCTTGTTGATGGTCAGAATGGGAAGCACGATGCCGCCCTCGCCGATGTGCTGGCGGTCGCGCAGGATGATGTCTTCCACCACATCGATGGAGCCGCCGGCATCGATACACACGCGTCCCACGGCGACCTTGCCGTTCTTGGCGGCGGAGTTTTTGTCCAGCTCCAGAATCTCGCCGTCCTCCAGCAGAATCACCTTCTCCACCACGTCCATGGCCCCCGCCAGCTCCGCGTGGCGCTTCAGGTGGCGATAGTCCCCGTGGATGGGGACGAAAAACCTGGGCCGCATCAGGTTGATCATCAGGCGCATCTCCTCCTGCGATCCGTGTCCGCTGACGTGGATCAGGCCCTGCGTGCCGTCGTCGTAGATGACCTTTGCCTCGCGGCGTTCGAGGTGGTCGATCATGCGGTAGATCGACTTCTCGTTGCCGGGGATGATCCTCGAGCTGAGCACCACGGTGTCGCCCGCGTCGATGTGCGCGTACTTGTGGTTGTTCACCGCCGCCCGCGAGAGCGCCGACATCGGCTCGCCCTGTGTGCCGGAGATCATCACCAGCACCTTGTTGGCGGGCATGTCGCGCAACTGGCCGGGGTTGATGACCAGCCCCGCGGGCAGGTCCAGATAGCCCAGGTCCTGCGCAATCTCGGTGGAGTTATCGAGCGAGCGCCCAATGACCGCGACCTTGCGCCCATGCGCCGCGGCCAGCTCCATGGCAATGCGGATGCGGTGGATCGACGAGGAGAAGCAGCTGAAGAAGAGCTTCTTCCTGGTCTGCGCGAAGATCTCGTCCAGCCGCGGACGCACCGCGCGTTCGCTCGGCGTGTAGCCGGGCCGGTCCACGTTGGTCGAGTCCAGCAGCAGGCACAGCACGCCCTGCTTGCCCAGCTCGGCAAATGCGTGCAGGTCGAACGGCTTGCCGTCCGGCGAAGACAGGTCGATCTTGAAGTCGCCGCTGTGCACCACCACGCCCACCGGCGTATGGATGGCCAGTGCCACGCAGTCCACCAGGCTGTGTGTCACGCGGATGGGCATGATGGAGAACGGCCCCAGCGTGAACCGCCGCCCAGGCAGGATCTCGATCAGCTCCGCGTTGTCCAGCAGGTGGTGCTCTTCCAGCTTGCCCTCCACCAGGGCCAAGGTGAACTCGGTGCCGTACACCGGAACATTCAGCTCGGAGAGGATCCAGGGCAGCCCGCCGATGTGGTCCTCGTGCCCGTGCGTCAGCACAATCGCGCGGACCTTCTCTCGGTTCTCCGTCAGGTAGCTGATGTCGGGCACCACGATGTCGACGCCCAGCAGCTCTTCTTCGGGAAACATCAGGCCGGCATCGATGACGATGATCTCATCCTGCCAGCGCAGCGCCGTGCAGTTCATGCCGAACTCGCCCAGGCCGCCCAGGGGGATGATACGTAATTTATCTTGAGCCATTTACCTTGATTCTACAGCACCCATGCAACGGCCAAGCTCTGTGGCCCGAGATGTGGCAGAGGTGGAGACTACGCCTTGACCTTCGTCTTGGCCTTCAGCAGTGCCTCATGCACCAGCATTTTAAGATAGGTCTGATACTTCAGTCCGCGCTTGCTGGCCTGTTCGCGGGCCAGCGCAATATCGCCGGGATCGAAGCGGATCGTCGTCGTGGGGATGCCGCCGAGACGCGCCGCAGTGCCACACCCAAGACGCCCCTCAGCCGCCGCCTTCTCGAAGTCCTTGTCGAGTTCGTCCTGATGATCGAACCACCACTTCGCCTCTTCGGCTTCGGACTTGAAATTAGGAAGAATTCGCTTTTCCATCTTTCTTCAGCTCCTTGTGCTCCAGGTACGTCGCACGCAACGAACGACTCGCGGGATAGGCTGTAATGACTCTCGTGAGCCCATTGCGAACTGTGGTGATGACTGCGAGGATTCGACCCGCCGAAGTCTCTCCTGCTTGCCGAAGGCGCAACTCGCCGTTGCGAACCTCATAGTCCAGATCGAGCGGATTGTTTGTGATTACTTCCTCAGCCTCAGACGACAGTACGTCGTGCTCCGCAACATGGGCGATGTTTGCGTTGTCCCAGTCAAACAAAATAGACATCGGTGGGCCTCCAACAACAGGTGTGTCTCATTAACAGAAATTGAGTTCATGGTTTATCCTCCTGTGGGTGGTTGCCACTTAAGAACAATGTAGCTACAAAGTAGTTACCATGTCAAGCCCTATCTCAACAAATCTTCCAGCGTGGTGGAGAGGTCAGTCTTTTCGTCGCGGTACTTCACAATCACCGGCGTGTAGACGCTCAGGTTCATCTGCCTGCCGTAGCCTGCGGGCACCGCGCGCGATCCGGGAACCACCACCGCGCCCTCGGGAATAATCAGAGGCGTCTCGGCCGTCGCCTTCAGAATCGTACGGTGCACCAGATCGTAGACCGGCGTGCCCCGCGTCAGGATCGTTCCCGCGGCCAGCACCGCGCCGCGCCGCACAATCGTCCCCTCATACACTCCGGTGTTGCCGCCCACCAGCACATCGTCCTCAATAATTACCGGCGAAGCGTTCACCGGCTCCAGCACGCCGCCGATCTGCGCCCCAGCCGATAGATGCACTCGCCGGCCGATCTGCGCGCACGAGCCCACCAGCGCGTGCGAGTCCACCATCGTCCCCTCGTCCACGTACGCCCCCACGTTGATGTACGCCGGCGGCATTATCACCACGCCGCGCGCCACATACGCGCCAGAGCGCACCGAGCTGCCGCCGGGAACGATGCGCACGCCGTCCTCCGGCGTGAAGCTGCGCGCCGGGTAGGTCGCCTTGTCGAGGAAGCTGAGCGTGCCGCCGCCGCTCATCTGGGTCAGCGCACCGATGCGAAATCCCAGCAGAATGCCGCGCTTCACCCACGCATTCACGCGCCATCCGGTCGGCGCAACCGCGTCTGGCTCTGCTGCGCGCAGCGTGCCTGCTTCGAGCGCGTTGCGCAGTTCAAGGAACGTGTCGAGCGCGTCCACATCGCTGACTGTATCAGTGCCCGCGGCAAAAGACTCTTCGATTCTGGATTCGAGGCTTGCGGTCGTCATGGTCTGCTCCGATTGTAGCGGGAACGCGGCAATGCGGCGCATCGCAATGCAGCAGTTGCATGGAGCTGCGAGCGGCTACGGCATACGCGGGCTTTACTAATTAGACGCCGCGTGCGCCAGCAGTCCAAGCTCACCCAGCAGCTTCTCCAGCTTCTGCCGCGTGCCTGCTGTCACCGGGACCATGGGCAGGCGCAGGTGGTCTTCTATGCGGCCCATCAGCGCCAGCACCGCCTTCACCGGCGCGGGACTCGGCTCCGTGAAGTGCGCCTGCATCAGGCGGAAGAAATGGCGGTTGATCTCTCGCGCCCTGGCCCAATCCCCGGCCAGCGCGGCCTGCACCATCTGCGCCATCTGCGCGGGGATCGCGTTCGACGCCACCGACACGACGCCCGCTCCGCCCAGCGCGATCACCGGCAGCGTCATCGCGTCGTCGCCGGAGAAGACATTGAATCCCGAGGGCGCGTTGTTGACGATCTCAGTGATCTGCGCGATGTTGCCGCTCGACTCCTTGACGCCGATCACATTCGCAAGTTCGGCCAGGCGCAGCACCGTCGCCGGCTCCATGTTGGTGCCCGTGCGCGAGGGAATGTTGTAGAGCAGAATGGGCACCGCCGCCGCCTCCGCGATGGCGCGGAAGTGCTGGAACTGGCCCTCCTGGCCGGGCCGGTTGTAGTACGGGTTCGCCGTCAGAATTCCGTCCAGCCCGGGAATCTTCGCCAGCTTCCGTGCGCGCGCCACGGCCTCGCTGGTCGCGTTATGGGTGCAGCCGCCGAAGACTGGAACGCGTCCCGCAGCGGTGCTTACGGCGATTTCCATGACGCGCACGTTCTCGGCCTCCGTCATCGTCGAGGCCTCGCCCGTGGTGCCGCACGCCACCAGAAAGTTGACGCCCGATTCGATCTGCCAGTTCACCAGGCGGACCAGCGCAGGCTCGTCGAGACTGCCGTCCGCGCGGAAGGGTGTTACCAGTGCTGTGCCACAACCGGAGAGTTCCATGGTGAGTGTCAGTTTACCCCTTTCAAACGCCGTCATTCTGAGCGAAGCTCAGAATCTCTGTATTTTGCTCGAGGCGCAACGCTCTATACCAGCGGTGAAAATTACCTACACCCACTCACCCGCGCGCATCAGCGGCTCGGCCGCGCCATTGGCAATGATACCGTCCACATCCATCTGCGCCGAGCCGATCATCCAGTCCACGTGGATGAGGCTGGAGTTTGCGCCCAGCTTTGCCAGCTCTTCCTCATTCATCTTTTCGCCGCCGATCAGGCAGGTGGAATAGGCCTGGCCCAGCGCGATGTGGCTGGCCGCGTTCTCGTCGAAGAGCGTGCTCCAGAACAGAATCCCCGCCGCCGCAATCGGCGAGGACGCCGGAACCAGCGCCACCTCGCCCAGCCGCCGTGCGCCCTCGTCGCTGGAGATCAGCCGGTTGAGCGCGTCCTCGCCTGCGGTCGCCGTGGCCTCAACGATCCTGCCGCCCTCGAAGCGGCAGCGGATATTTTCGATCAGCGTCCCCTGGTGCGAGAGCGGCTTGGACGCGCGCACCACGCCATCTACGCGCTCCTTGTGCGGCGTGGTGAAGCACTCCTCGGTGGGAATATTCGGCTGGCAATAGACGCCGTTGCCCGCGGTCGTCCCGCCGCCCGCCCACAGATGCTGGTCCGCCAATCCGACGCGCAGATCGGTCTCGCCGTCTGGCGATTTGAAGTGCAGCGCCGCGTATCGTTTCGCATTCAGTGTCTCCACGCGCTCCTTCAGCCGCGCTCCGTGGGCCAGCCAGTCGGCCACGGGATCGTCGCCGGTGATGCGCGAGGCGGCAAAGATTGCATCCCACAGCCTGGCGACCGCCTGCTCCACCGGCTCGTTGGGGAAGACCAGCTTGGCCCACTCCGGCGTCGCCGCCGCCACGATCGTCCAGTTGATCTCGTGGCGCGTGATTAACTCCATCGCCGGCTTCGCAGCCTTCGACGCGGCCACATTTGCGCGCGCCACCTTCGCTGGGTCCTGACCCGCAAGCAGCGCCGGGTTCGCGCCCGCAATCGCCATGCGCGCCGCTCCGCTCTTGAACGCCGCCGCAATCGCATCCTGCAACCAGACGGGCGCGTAGTCGAAGCTCGCGTCGGGGGCATTTTCGTAGCGCGCCAGCACACACGGATCGTCGCTGTAGAAGGTCGTCACCAGCAGTGCGCCCGCGCGGTACGCGTGTTCCGTAATTCGCCGCACCAGCGGCAGGGCCTCGATGGGCGCAGTCAGCAGCATCTCCTGCTCCGCGCGCAGATTCAGGCCCACGCGCACCGCAACCTCGGCCAGCCGGTCCAGCTTTTCATCGAAGGAGAGCGAGGCAAACGCAGCGGGCGTGGAATTGGAAGCGGAAGCACTCATGTCGTAAAGGCTATGGGGCAGGGAATCGAAACGCAAGTTGCAGCCGGTAATGGGCCAATTTGGGCAACAACTCTGCCAGAACAGTTTGATCGGAAGGGCACGGCTTCAGCCGTGCCGAAGAACGCATTTTAAAGACTGCTCTTCCTTGATTGCGAAGCAATCAAGGAAGAGCAAGTTGGGACCATCAAACCGATCCACGACCGTCCATCCCTATCTTCCCAAGCTCGCGCTTGATCGCCAGCGAATCGAGTGTCGCCAGCGGCAGAGCCAGCAGCAGCGAGATGCGCCTCTCCAGAATCGTGAACGCCTCGCGGTAGGCCCTCGCGATCTCCGCAGGCGTGCCCACCACGGCCGCCGGATCGGGCACGCCCCAATGCGCCGTCATCGGTTGCCCCGGCCACAGCGGACAGGTCTCCCGCGCGGCGTTGTCGCAGACTGTGAAGACGAAGTGCATCTGCGGCGCACCGGGTGCCGCAAACTCATCCCACGACTTGCTGCGCAGTCCTTCGGTGCTCAGCCCGGCCAGATGCAACTGGCGCAGCGCCTCCGGGCGGACCGCGCCCGCCGGATGGCTCCCCGCGCTGTACGCGGTGAAGTTCGGTGCGCCCTTGCGGTTCATGATTGCCTCCGCCAGAATCGACCGTGCGGAGTTGCCCGTGCATAGAAACAAGACGTTATAGTGCGGCATTCGTGGGTCCTCCCCGGAGATTGCGATTCTGGCATTATCGCATGAAAACGTATACGCTAAAGCGAATTTATCTCTTGTCAACATATTCGTCAAGGCGTATAAGTGAGCCATGGTAAAGAAACCACCGCGCCCCAATTCGTCGCGCACAAGACCAGCGCACTTCAATGTTGAACGCTTCTTCCAAGCCCTGGGAGAAGCCACGCGCCTGCGCCTGCTCAACCTCATGGGCGACCAGGAGCTCTGCGTCTGCTATTTCGTCGAAATCCTGAAGCAGGCGCAGCCCAAGATCAGCCGCCATCTGGCCTACCTGCGCCGCGCGGGGGTCGTCGAGGCGCGCCGCGAGGGCAAGTGGATGCACTACCGCATCACTCCGCCCTCCGACGCCGGCGCCGCCGAACTCCTGCGCCAGACGCTCGCCTGGCTTAAGCAGGACCACGCCATGCAGGCAGACCGCGCCCGCCTCGGCAAGGCCTGCTGCACTCCGGCCAGGTTCGTAGCCCTACAGGCAGCCCCCGCGCCAAACGCCGTCGCCCGCACTCACACCCGGCAGGCCCGCTAGCCATGGCGCACACGCAGGGCCGAAGCTGCGCTCCGCTCCAGCACAAGCACCTCTCCTTCCTCGACCGTTTCCTCACTCTTTGGATATTTCTCGCCATGGCCGTCGGCGTTGGCCTGGGCCACTTCGTGCCGCACGTCTCCGTCTTCGTCAACCGCTTTCAGAGCGGAACCACCTGCATCCCCATCGCCATCGGCCTCATCGTCATGATGTTCCCTCCGCTGGCCAAGGTGCGCTACGAAAAACTCGGCGAAGTCTTCCGCAACAAGCGCGTCCTCGCTCTCTCGCTGGTGCAGAACTGGCTCATCGGCCCCATCCTGATGTTCGTTCTCGCCCTCCTCTTCCTGCGCGGCGAACCGGCCTACATGCGCGGCCTCATCCTCATAGGCATCGCGCGATGCATCGCCATGGTACTGGTCTGGAACGAGCTAGCCGAGGGAGACACGGACTACGTCGCCGGCCTGGTCGCCCTCAACAGCATCTTCCAGGTCCTCTTCTACAGCCTCTACGCGTGGGCGTTCCTCACCGTGCTGCCGCGCTGGTTCGGCCTTGCGGGAAGCGTCGTCGCCATCGGCATCGCGCAGATCGCGCGCAGCGTGGGCATCTACCTCGGGGTTCCGTTTGCCGCCGGATTCCTCACCCGTTCCATCCTCATCCGCCGCAAGGGAGAGACTTGGTACCGCGCGCGCTTCCTTCCGCGCGTCGGCCCGCTCAGCCTGGTCGCGCTGCTCTTCACCATCGTGGTGATGTTCTCGCTCAAGGGCGATCTCATCGTGCGTCTGCCGCTGGACGTGGCATGCATCGCGATGCCGTTAGTGCTCTACTTCCTCATCATGTTTCTGGTCAGCTTCTGGATGGGCAAGCGGCTGGGCGCGGACTACGCGCAGTCCGCCGCGCTCTCGTTCACCGCAGCGGGCAACAACTTCGAGCTGGCCATCGCCGTCTCGGTCGCCGTCTTCGGCCTCAACTCCGGCGAAGCCTTTGTCGGAGTCGTCGGCCCGCTCATCGAAGTCCCCGCCCTCATCAGCCTGGTCAACGTAGCCTTCTGGATCCGCCGCCACGCCTTCGCCAGCCCGCCGCAGAGCTTCCCTCCCACCAACAACTGACAACCTGCAACCTGTAACTGACAACCCGCACCTAGATCTGGCAGCTCACCATGCCGCGCTTCTCCAGGTACCGCTGGTGGAACTCCTCGGCCTTCCAGAAGACGCACGCCGGCAACACCTGCGTCGCGATCGGCTTGCGATAGGCGCCGGTTGCATTCAGCTCCGCGATCTTCGCCCTCGCCTGCCACAGTTGCTCGTCGGAGCGCGCAAAGATCACGCTGCGGTATTGCGAGCCCCAGTCCGGCCCCTGACGGTTCACCTGCGTCGGATCGTGCATGGCAAAGAACGCGTCCAGCAGCGTATCGAACGAGATGCGCGACGGATCGAAGGTCACGTCCACCACCTCGGCGTGTCCGGTGCGGTCGTTGCACACGTCCTTGTAGGTGGGGTGCTCCAGATCGCCCCCCTCATATCCTGCCGCCGTATCGATCACTCCCGGCATCTCTGCAAATCGGGCTTCAACGCCCCAAAAACATCCAGCTCCAAATGTTGCACGCTCAATTGCCACTGTGTATTGCTCCTTTGCTGCCCGATTCCCGATGTTGTCAGACTCCTGCCCCCGAGGGGTTTCTCGATCGCTCGTTTTCTCTTTGGCCTTTTTTGTATCGGCCCATCTCCACCCGGCTTCGCTCTCCGGTTCGGCACTGCTGCCGCTGACTCTATTTGGATGCATCAGCCCCCATTTTGTCTTCCACACCGTATTAAAACCGCGAGTATTTCTAGGCTCACCAACCCACTCTCGTCAAACCCCCATTTGGGTCATGTACTAGATCGCCAACCCCACCGGGCCACACCGCGGAGACATCTCCGCCTCAAGTGTGCGCGCAGGCCTCGGTTGTTCGCTCTTTAACCGCTCATTCCCAGATTAGAACCCGCTTCCGGCGGCGTAGTTGCTCGCGGTGTCTCACCGCACCGATGCACTACTCACCACGGATCGCTTACCCCTGCCTTTTCTTCTTCATGCCCGGGGCCTTCAACTGGGAAAACTCCGGCACGCGCTTCTTGGGAACCACTTTCTTGCCCTTGGCCGCGCGCTCCAGCGCCATCACCTCGCCCGGCGTTAGCTCGCGGAACTCGCCCGGCGGAACGTCCAGCCGCAGCGCGCCATACCCTATCCGCCGGATCTTCTCCACGTGGTGCCCAATCTCCTCGAACATCTTCCGCAACTGGCGATTTCGCCCCTCGGTCAGCGTCACCTGGTACCAGGGATTGTCCCCTGCGCGCACCAACTCCACCCGCGCCGGCGCGGTCACGATCCGGTCCCTCCGCCCGGCGCGCACCTCGTCCAGCCGTCCGCGGTCAATCACGATCCCCCGCCGAATCTGTTCCAGCCCTGCCGCCTCCGGTACTCCACTCACCTTCACCAGGTAGGTCTTCTCCACGCCTGTCGCAGCCTTCGACAGCGCGTTGGCCAGCTCGCCGTCGTTGGTCATCAACAACAATCCCTCGGAGAGATAGTCCAGCCGCCCCACCGGATACAGCCGCACCCGGTCGCCATGCGGCCCGGATTTTGGCTTCATCATCAGGTCCATCACGGTCGGCCGCCGCTGCGGATCGTCGAGCGTCGTCACATAGCCGCGCGGCTTGTTCAGCAGGTAGTAGCGCCGCACCTCGGGGCCGCGCAGCAGCTTCCCATCCACGCGGATGTGGTCACGGCTGGCGTCGTGCTTCGTGCCCAGCTCCATCACCACGGTGCCGTTCACCTGCACCCGCCCGGCCAGGATGATCTCCTCGGCCTTCCTCCGGCTGGCCACGCCCGCCGCCGCCAGAATCTTCTGCAGCCGCTCCAGCTTCCCATCGTTTTGAGGGGCGTCATTTTGAGGGCCGTCATTCCTTTGAGGGCCGTCATTCTGGACTGCTCGCAGTCCAGAATCTCCGTATTTGTCCTGCTTCCCCGCCCCCGCCGCCTTGCCCATCGCCTTCGTCATCCCTGCCTCATCCGTCTGACCGCGGAGTTGCTCATCGCGGTCGCATCCATCGCAAGTGGCCAATGCAAACCGGCCCTCCCTCCATTATCGCCCACCCTACTTGCCCGTCATTCTGGCGAAGCCAGAATCTCCGTCGTTTCCGCAGCCCCCGCCGCACCCTTCTCATACGCCAGCAGGTCTCCCGGCTCGCACTCCAGCACCTCGCACAGCCGCTCCAGCGTGCTGAACCGGATCGCCTTCGCACGCCCCGTCTTCAACACAGACAGGTTCTGCGCCGTAATCCCCACCAGCTCCGCCAGCGTATTCAGCCGCATCTTCCGCCGCGCCAGCATCACGTCCACATTCACCACAATCGGCATCGCCCACCCCCTCTGCCCGTACTAAATCTGTCGAAACAACTCGCGTCTACCATCGCTATCGCACTTGTTTTGCTTAAGGGCACGGCTTCAGCCGTGCCATAAGCGTTCCTCTACAACGCGGCTTTAGCCGCTGAGGTTACTGTCGGACCGTTCTCAAACCGTCAATTCCTGCTCTTCCCGTATCTCCGCTGCCATCTCCATGAACCACGAGATCGCTACAATAATCAGTCCGTTCACCATCATGCCGCCGCCATGGGGCTGCACAAACCTTCCATCGATCCGCCAGTCGCCCTGCTGGGGCTTGTCCCGACAGCCGTTATCCGCGATGTGGCCATAGCTTGAGTACGGGGCCGGATGGGTAAAAACCGCGCCCGGTACGAAGATCCACAAGAAACTCATCACGCCCCACAGCACGCACGCCAGCCCCCACCGGCGGATTTGTCTGCTCGAATCCTGTGTAAAGATCTCCCCGCGCGAGTAGTTTCCCAGCAACCGGTGCAGATAGAAGACGCACAGAAACATCGCCGTCCAGCGCAACGCGTAATATGCGCAGATAACAATTTCGTCACCAGCCGTCATACGAAACATAACAGGGTCGTTGTAGCCACCCCACCAAAAGAAACCGTGAAATTTTACGGCGGAAACCACCCAAGCCCCGGTCATTATCAGAAACAGGAGCACACTCGACACCAGTATTACCTTGCAAACCATCCGCAGAATCCCGCTGATCCGCTTGATCTTACGTAGCCTCGCCTCATTTTCAGGTCGCATAATAAGCTCCTCCACGCCCCGATCATACGCAGGTATTTTCGCTTGTCAATAGTTTTTTATTGTTTATCAATAATTATTGATTGCTGTACATAATCAACAGCCGGAGCCCCATCCATCGCAGTCTCAGCGCGATGGGTGGGATGGATGAGACTCACAAGCTCTCGCCGTCTTGAACCTCGGCCTCTTCAGCCGAAGGATCGTCGGCCGCGTCGTCGTACGCAGGTGGCAGACCCGAGAGACGCCCGTCCACGATCACCTCGTCGGCCAGCGGCTCCGGTGCGCTCTCCTCGCCCTCCGACTCGATCCACTGCTCAGTGGTCTCCGGAGTCTCCCGCAGCGCGTCGCCGATCGCCATCTCCTCCTGCTCAGCCAGTTGCCCGGCCATCTTCTCGAACTCCTCGATCGAGGGCAGTTCGGAGACGTCCTTCAGCCCGAACTTCAGCAGGAACTCGCGCGTCGTCTTGTACAGAATCGGCCGCCCGATCACATGCTTGCGCCCGGCCGTCGCAATCAGCTTGCGCGCCAGCAGCGAGCCCAGCACGGCACTGGAGTCCACGCCGCGAATCTCTGAGATCTCGGGCGCCGTCACCGGCTGCTTGTACGCCACCACAGCCAGGGTCTCCAGCGATTGCAGGGTCAGCTTCAGCGGCGGCTTCAGGGTGCGCACGAACCCGCGCACCGCGTCGTGGTACTCCGGCTTGGTGGCAAAACGGAAGCCGCCCGCAACCTCGCGAATATCCAGCCCGTGGTCCGATTCTGGCGCCGCGTACTCGGCGATCAACTGGTCCAGCAGCACGCGAAAGTGCGCGCGCAGCCGGGCGCCACGCGCCTTCTCCGCCCGCGCCGCAGCCGCATCAACCGCAGAGGAGTCCGCAGCCGAATCTGTTTGCTCCGCAGTCTGCGGGCTCGGCTCCGTTGCAAGAACGCCGCTGGCCTCGTCCGCGTCCGAGTTGCCCGGCGAATCGGCAGGATCAGGCGCGGCTGGCGGACCAGCCTCCGCGACAGGCCCTGCATTGTCCGCATCGAACTCCGGCTCCAGCGTCGGGTCTGCCTCCGCCGCTTCCAGCTCGTTCAGCGAGAGCGTCTGCTGCGCCGAAACCGAGCGGTCCAGCTCAGCCTGCGCTTCATCGCCCAGCAGTCCCACCAGTTGCGCCAGCGTCACCGGCTCTTCGGAGGCATAGATTACAGCTTCGATCTTAGCTTTCAGGCTCATGGTTAGTGTCAGACGTAAGCATATCAACCCAGCGGCCTGTGCGCAGAGACTAGTGGCCCGCGCACAGAAAATTACCCGCGTCTATCTGTTTACAGAAGGGTGTGTTCTCAATGGAAATCGGTGTTACGCAACTCCTCAGCCTCGCCTACCCTCTACTTCGCCAGCGAGTTGAAGAGCCAGAAGAGCCCGCCGGAGAGCAGCGCCGCCGCGGGCAGTGTGAAGACCCACGCAGCCGTGATGTTGCGAATCGTGGCCCGTTGCAACCCGCTGCGATTGGCCGCCATCGTCCCCGCCACGCTGGAGCTCAGCACATGCGTCGTGGACACCGGAAGGCCGAATGTGCCCGCCGCCAGGATCGTCGCCATGGCAACCAGTTGCGCCGAAGCCCCCTGCGCATAGGTCATGCGCGCCTTGCCGATCTTCTCGCCCACCGTCACCACGATCCGCTTCCAGCCGATCATCGTGCCCAGCCCCAGCGCCAACGCCACCGCCACCTTCACCCAACTGGGAATAAACTTTGTCGATTTGTCCAGATAGCCCGTATAGTTGGCGACGATCTTTGCGTCCGCCGCCGACATCCGCGGCCCGCCGCTCTTGGCCATCAGCCGCAGCGTCTCGCTGGTCAGGTACATCTGGTTGCGCACATTGGCCTGCATCCCCTGCGGCACGCCCTCGAGCGTCCCGTACTGCGTCGTCTCATTGCGGATCTCCAGCACCATCTGTTGCAGCGCCAGCGTCACTCCCGGCGTGTACTTCTTGGTGCTGACGAAGTTCGTCAGCTCGGAATCGGCGTTCTGCACCACCGTCCCCGGCTGCGCATAATGGTCCAGCGCCCCGGCCACCTGCGTCGAAACCACCGCGAACTCCTGCACCTGGCTGGCGCCCATAGTATGGTTCAGCGCATAGGCCGTGGGCACGGTGCCCACCAGGATCAGCATCATCAGCCCCATGCCCTTCTGGCCGTCGTTGGAGCCGTGCGCATAGCTCACCCCGCCGCACAGCAGAACCATCAGGCAGCGGATGTAGAACGGCGGCGGCGCGGTCCCCTTCGGGGCCTGATTCAGCCGCGGGTCCCTGGCCACCAGCTTGAACAGAAGAAGCACCAGCCCCGCCGCCACAAATCCCACCGCGGGCGAGATGCACAGCGCCGCAATCACCTTCTTCACCTGATCCCAATCCAGGCCCGACGTTCCCGTCTTCCCGATCATCATCTGGTACGCCAGCCCCACGCCCAGGATCGAACCGATCATGGTATGCGAACTGGACACCGGCAGTCCCCGGTACCAGGTCGCCAGGTTCCACAGGATCGCCGCCACCAGCAGGGCAAAGACCATCGCGAAGCCCGACCCCGAGTTCCCCTTCAGAATCAACTCTACCGGCAGCAGCGAGACGATCGCCCAAGCCACCGCGCCCGAGCTCAGCATCACCCCCACAAAATTCAGGATTCCGGAATAAACCACAGCAATATGCGGCTCCAGCGAGTGGGTATAGATCACCGTCGCCACCGCATTCGCAGTATCGTGAAACCCGTTCACAAACTCGAACCCCAGCGCAATCAGCAACGCCAGCCCAAGCAGCAGGTATGGAAACAGATGCACCGTATGGACGACCGAAAGGTCGCCCCACACCTGCGCCGTGATATAGATCAGACCACCCGCCAAAATCAGAGCGAACACGCCCATGCCGATCTTTCCGGTGGACGACTTATTCAGATTGTCTTCGAGTATCGTGGGCTGTGGCAGCGTGGCTGGCGTGGCCATGAATCACCTAACTTGAATTGCTGATCCACAGCCAAAGCTACTCTATTCACGCAAAAGAAATGTTACAGTTACGTGAAAGATTCAGTCGTTCCGCAACCTCCGCTCGTCCCAAACGCACATCCAGACGCAATCTAACCCGCATACTAATCAATTGCTTATAAATGAACCGGACGGGCCGGCGGACTGTGGACAACAGGGCACGAAGAACGAATATCGCACAAAAGTAAGCGGATATCGCCCAGAGAAATTAACGCCAGTCGTCCCGCGCAGGCGCCTCACCGGCAAACACCACATCGAATCCGTCCGCCTTCTTGATCAGAATGTCGCCCAGCTCGCGCGGCTGGTGCAACAGCACCGCCTGCAATCGCACCAGCTCCAGCATCGCCAGAAACATACAGATCAGCGCCCTCTCCGAGTGCGTGCTGTGCAGCAACCGCCGCAGGCTCACCGGACGCTCCTCCATCATCAGCCGCCGCTTCACATAGTCGATCATCTGTGCCACCGTCACCGACTCCTCGTCCACGTCCAGCACGGGACGGTCGCGCAGCCGCTCCAGCACCTGCTGAAAGACGCGCACCAGGTCCACGGTGTCCGCGGCAATCTCCTGCTCCAGATCGTCGCCCGCCTGCTCGCCGCCCGTCTCGTCGCGCAGAAACGACCTCATGCCGGGGTTCGACCAGGTTGCCTCTTCAATCTGCTGTTTCTGCATCAGCATCTGCGCGGCGGCCTTGAATCGCTCGTGCTCCAGCAGCCGCTCGACCAGCTCGCGGCGCGGATCTTCGGCGTCACCGCCAGCAACATCCGACGGATCGCGCGGCAGCAGAGTCCTGGACTTGATGTGGATGAGCAGCGACGCCATGTAGATGAACTCGCCCGCCGCATCCACGTCGGTCTGCCGCAACTGGTGGCAGTAGTCCAGAAACTGCGCTGTAATCAGGGCAATCGGAATGTCGTAGATGTCGATGTTCTGCTTGCGGATCAGGTCCAGCAACAGGTCCAGCGGGCCGTCATAGACCTGCCCCACGGTGACCGAGAACGGCGAGAGCGAAGCCTCTTCCTGCGTCGCTGTCGCGTCGGCGCGCTTTGGCTCACCAGCGGGTACAGCCGGCCCCGGCCGCAACACCAGCGTCTCCCCCACCGCCTCAATCGCCTCGTCGGCAGCCGTGCTCGAAGCAGCGGAAGTCGTGGCCGCGCCTGCCTCGACCGCGCCGCCGGTTGGCTCGCCTGCTATCGCGTCGCTCAGGGGCTTCTTCGCCATCGCTATTCGAGCCCCACGGCAGAGCGGACCTGCTGCATTGTCTGCTCGGCGCGCGCGTTGGCCCGCACCGCGCCTGCGTTGAGGATTGCCTTCACCTCTTCGGGATGCGCCTCGAAGTGCTGCCGCCGCTGCTGGATCGGTGCCAGCTCCTTCACCACCGCATCCGCCAGCCATCCCTTGCACTGGATGCAGCCAATCCCCGCCGAAGTGCATCCCGCGCGCACTTCACCCTGCGTCTCACCCGAGGAAAAAACCTTGTGCAGATCAAAGACGGGGCACAGATCGGGGTTGCCCGCGTCCGTCCGCCGAATCCGCGCCGGATCGGTCACCATCGTCTTCAGCTTGGCGCGAATGTCGGACTCGGAATCACTGAGCAGAATCGTGTTCCCGTAGCTCTTCGACATCTTGCGCCCATCGGTTCCAGGCAGCTTGGGTGACGGAGTAAGCAGCACCTTCGGCTCGGGCAAGGTAACTGAACTTTCTGACCACAATTGTTCAGCGGAAATTCCTTCGCGGTAATTGTGCCCTTGGGATGGGTCAGCGTCAGGATGTTCATTCCTGAACTTCGCCTCCAGCCCTCTAGCTTGAATTTCCTCTCGGGTTATTCCCCTAACCGGCGCGGAGCGGACGAGTGGATCTTTCGGGTAGAGAAAGTTGAACCTTCTTGCAATCTCGCGCGTGATCTCAACGTGCGCTGCCTGGTCCTGCCCCACCGGCACAAAGTCCGCCTGATAGACCAGAATGTCGGCGCTCATCAGCAGCGGATAGCCCAGAAAGCCGAAGGTGGCAAGGTCCTTCTCCTTGAGCTGCTCCTGCTGGTCCTTGTAGCTGGGCACGCGTTCCAGCCAACTGAGCGGCGTAATCATTCCCAGCAGCAGACTCAGCTCGGCATGCGCCGGCACCTCGCTTTGGAGAAAGATCGTACTGCGCTTCGGATCGAGCCCTGCGGCCAGAAAGTCCAGCACCACTTCCCGCACGTTTGCGCGCAGATTGCTGGTGTCCGCGTAGTCGGTGGTGAGCGCGTGGTAGTCCGCGATGAAGAAGTAGCACTCGTACTTCGGCGCGCCGTCGGCGTGGGTGGCGTTCTGCAACTCCACCCAGTTCTTCAGCGCGCCCATGTAGTTGCCCAGGTGCAGCTTGCCCGTGGGCCTCATTCCGCTCAGTACGCGCCTCGGCGCCGTTTGTTTTGTCTCTTCGCTCATTTTTATCTCAATCGCAAGGGTAACAGGATTCGCCCCGCCTACAGCGACCTCAGCAGGCCGTCGAAGACATTTAGCAATGGATAATAAAACGTCCCAAAGACCCACCGTCCGCCAAACAGAAAGATAACGATCAGGCCGTACATGCCTATCCGGTCGTATACCTGCTCCACGCGGTAGGGCAGGAAGTGGCGCAGAACGTGGCTGCCGTCCAGTGGCGGAATTGGAATCAGGTTGAAGACAAACAGCAGCAGGTTGATGGTAACGCCGTAGCAGAGCAACAGCGCCACCGGGAACAGGGGCATCCCACTGACGTCCATGACAGGCAACCGTAGCGCCATGTCCATAGCAGAGTTGATCGTTGCACCACCGCCAGCGTGCTTAAAGACGATCAGCAACAGGAGAGCGACGGTGGCCATTGCAAGATTGCTGGCCGGCCCGGCCATTGAGACCAGAATGTCGTCGCGCCGGAGGTGGCGGAAGTTGCGCGTGGTCACCGGGCAGGGCTTGGCCCAGCCGATCAGCCATCCGCCATAGACCAGCGAGATGAGCGGGACCAGCACCGAGCCCAGCGGATCGAGGTGCTTCATCGGGTTCAGCGTGACGCGACCCAACATGTAGGCCGTCGGGTCGCCCAGGCGCATGGCTGCGTAGGCATGCGCGCTCTCGTGCACCGAGAAGGCCAGCACCAAAACCACCACCTGGAAGAGGATCAGGACAAACTCCTGCTGACTCATCCCACCAGTTTACAGAATCGCGGCGCGGGTCATCCTTCGTCGCCTTCGGAACCACCGCTCAACAGGTCCGCCAGCGTCTTCTTGTGCTTTGGCTTGGCGGCGGCCTTCTGCTTCGGATCGGGGATGACGCGCTCCGGCGGCACTGGGCCCACTCGATCCCGCGCGTTCTGCTTGACCGCCTTCACCACCGAGAAGACACGCTTCTTCGCCTTGCTCATCTGTCCGATCCTCAACTCGCCGCGCAAAATGACTCGCTGCGCCGCAGCACCGATTATGCAATACTTTTGACGAGGCAGTACGTCCAGAATTGCCGCGCCGAACCTACGGGCGGGCGATCCAGGAGGGGACCCATCATGGAAGAACGCGACTTTTTCGACGAAAAACCCGAGCAACGCACGCATACCATGACCTGTCCGCACTGCGGTCAGCCGGGCGAGTACCAGATCGGATGGCTTGTCCGCCGCAAGAAGGCGCAGGTGCCGCGCGGCGCCGACGAGCGCGACCGCGCCCGCTTCGCCAAGGCGCAGAGCTATATGGTGCGCACCGACGACCTGGTGGGATGCAAGAACATCCGCTGCCGCAAGCGCTTCGACGTCGCCGGAATCCAGTCCGTCGCCTTCCTCTAATCTCTCCACCGAAACATGTCGGGCGCCGGGTGCCGGGCGCCCCACATCTCGACTCTGAGATGTAGGCCTCGTGCCCACAACTTAGCCAACCTCTGCTTATAGGACAATAGAGGCTGGCGAGGAATCGTGGATCGCCAGATCACATCCAATCAACACAGGCTCGCGGCACAAGCGGTACAGATTTTGGGAGAACACGCAATACATGGCGGAAGGTAGCGCAGCACGCGTCGTCGGCATCGACCTGGGGACGACCAACTCGCTGGTCGCGTTCATGCAGGGCGATCAGCCGACGATCATTCCCGGCGAGGATGGCGACCGGCTGGTGCCTTCGGTGGTGGCCTTCGACGCCGATCAGCGCGGATTTGTGGTGGGCAACGGCGCGCGGGCGACGCTGCTGAAGGACGCGTCCAGCGTGGTCTACTCCGCCAAGCGCCTGATGGGGCGCGGCGTCGAAGACGTGCAGGAGGAGCTGAAGCTCTTCCCCTTCAAGCTGGTGCCGGGACTCGCGCCGGGCGACGTGCTGAAGCTCGAAGTGGGCGGGCTGCAACTGACGCCGCCGGAGATTTCGGCATACATCCTGCTGCAGTTGAAGAAGAACGCGGAGCGCTTCTTCGGCGCGCCGGTCACGAAGGCCGTCATTACCGTTCCCGCATACTTCAACGACGCGCAGCGCCAGGCGACCAAGGACGCGGGACGGATCGCCGGGCTCGACGTGCTGCGCCTGGTGAACGAGCCGACGGCGGCGGCGCTGGCCTACGGGCTGGACAAGAAACGCGACGGGCTGATTGCGGTGTACGACTTTGGCGGCGGGACCTTTGACATCTCGATTCTGAAGCTGCACGAGGGCATCTTCGAGGTGATCTCGACCGGCGGCGACACACACCTGGGCGGCGACGACATCGACAACCTGCTGATCGCGATTGCGCTGGACGACATCGCGGGCGACTCCGACCTGGGCATCGGCCAGGAGGTGAAGGCCAGCGGCGAGCTGGTGCAAGCCGTGCGCAAGGCCGTGATCGAAGCGAAGATCGCGCTCTCCGAGGCCGATGAGACGAAGCTGGATGCGACGCTGCCGAATGGAAAGCAGTACACGCGCAAGATCACGCGCACGCAGTTCGAACAGCTCATCTCGCAGACGATTCTGCGCACGGCACGGCCCTGCGTGCAGGCGCTGAAGGACGCGAAGCTGACCGCGGAGGAGATCGACGAGGTGGTGCTGGTCGGCGGATCGACGCGCATTCCGGCGGTGCGCGCGCTGGTCGATGAGCTGTTCAGCCTGAGCGCGCGCGGCAAAAAGCCGCACACCGAGCTGAATCCCGACGAAGTGGTGGCGCTGGGCGCGGCGGTGCAGGCGCAGATTCTGGCCGGCTCGGCGGCCGGCTCCGCACTGGACGATCTGCTGCTGCTGGATGTGACGCCTCTCTCGCTCGGAATTGAAGCGCTGGGCGGCGTGGTGGCGCGGATCATCGAGCGCAACTCGACCATTCCGGCCAGCGCGACGCAGCACTTCACCACCGGCGTGGACGGGCAGACCAACGTCGCCATCCATGTTGTCCAGGGCGAGCGCGAGCTGGCGAAAGATTGCCGCAGCCTGGCGCGCTTCGACCTGAAGGGCATTCCGCCGATGGTGGCCGGACTGGCGCGCATCGAGGTGAAGTTCCTGATCGACGCCAACGGCATTCTGCACGTCAGCTCGCGCGAGCAGCGCAGCGGCAAGGCGGCGGAGATCGAGGTGAAGCCGACCTACGGACTGACCGACGAGCAGGTGGAGACGATGATCCTGGCGTCGTTCGACCACGCCGAGGAGGACCTGGATGCGCGCCAGCTGATCGAGATGAAGAACGAGGCCGAGACGATCCTCACCGCAGTCGAAAAGGGCAGCAGCCACGCGGCTTGGCAGCAGTTGATGCCCGACGAACTGGCGCAGATTGCAGCCTGCGTTAACGAGCTGAAGGTCTCTTCCGCGGGCAGCGACTACAAGCTGATTCGCCAGAAGATCGAGCAGCTTGACAAGACCACGCGCCGCTTCGCCGAGCTGATGATGGACTCGGAAGTGTTGAGCGCGATGAAGGGCCAGACGATGGACGCGGCGGGCGAGAGCATGGGCGCGGACGTCATCGCGCCGCACGCCTTCGCCAAGGCCGAGTTCGACGAGGAATCCGTGGCCGAAGAACAGGCCGCCGGCAGCCCCGGCAAAGTTTAGAATGAGGGCGTATGTCCGATCGCATTGCCGATTCGCCTGAAGTCGATCTGTCGAAACCGCCCGCCGAGGGCATGGTTCGGGTGACGTTTCTGCCCGAGGGCAGGACGGTGGAGTTTGCCTTCGACACGCTGCCCTATGAGGGCCACGGGCAGCCGATGTCGTTCCTCGACGTGGCGGAGAACTACGGAATATTCCTCGACCACGCCTGCGGCGGGGTGTGCGCCTGCACCACCTGCCACCTGCATGTGAAGCAGGGGGCGGAGGGGACCAGCGAGGCCGAGGACCTGGAGCTGGACCGCATGGAGACGGCCGCAGACATCGAGCTGAACTCGCGGCTGGGCTGCCAGGCGGTGATCGAGCGGCCGGGGACATACGTGGTCGAGATTCCCAAGTGGAACCGGAACTATGTGCAGGAAGGCAAACCGGCGCATGGGCCGGGGAGCTAGGATTCGGTTCGCGGGTCTCCTTTCGTGGTTGGATTGGGATTGTTGCTGTGTGTACCCCCCCCCGGCGGATATAGTGTAAAGTATTCAAAAGACTCCGGTTAAGCTCGCGCTAAGCGCGTGAGACGTATTAAAGGCGAAGAAGACAGTGGACAGTGGTCAGTTAAATGCGCAGGCCCTGCTGCGCTGAATTAAAGGATGATTTGATCCAAGATCTTCATAAATAATGGGTTAGA
>Ga0074045_10000825_pt1 | contig 30353 bp, 33 predicted proteins | sample BogForMeECP23OM2_FD_94442 | JGI IMG/M metagenome (GOLD analysis project Ga0074045, IMG submission 94442) | Bog forest soil microbial communities from Calvert Island, British Columbia, Canada - Bog Forest MetaG ECP23OM2 | ecosystem: Environmental > Terrestrial > Soil > Wetlands ...
GGTTCGCTGCGCATCGTGCGACCGCCTGCTCGTCGTCATCGCTGGCGTAAATGCCCGCGGGCGCTGCGGGCCGCACCCGTCGCTGTGCTGCTTGCTTGATCCGCTGCCATGTCGGGCCGTCGTACCAGCCAAGCTTCTGAAAACCGAACGTGCGCTTGAGGCCGGGGGCGATGTCGAGCGCCATCAGCGCCGCTTCAACCACGATCGTGCCACTGCCGCATAGCGGATCGAGCAGTGGCATGCCCGGCTGCCAGTGCGCGAGCCGCAACAGTCCGGCGGCGAGGTTCTCCCGCAGCGGGGCTTCTGCCGTCTCGCGGCGATACCCGCGCTTGAACAGCGGCGCGCCGGAGGTATCGAGGTAGAAGGTCGCCTGGTCGACCGTGAGGTAGGCATGAACGCGCACGTCCGGGTGATCCTTGCTCACATCGGGGCGCTTCCCGCCTTCGGCGCGATGACGGTCGCAGACCGCGTCTTTGATTCGCAGTGTCGCGAACTCCAGACTCTTCAGCGGCGATCGCGTTGCGGCGACGTCGACGCGTAGTGTGCGGTCGGCTCGGAACCAGCGCGGCCAGTCGAGATCGAGCGCGAGCGCGTAGATATCGCGCTCGTCGCGGTAGGCGCCACCCCCAACGCACCAGAGCACCCGGCTGGCCAGCCGGCTCTCGAGATTGGCGCGGTAGGCGAGGTCGAGTGGGCCGGTGAACGCAACGCCGCCGTCGGCCGTCGCGATGTCGCCGGCGCCCAAGATTTCGAGCTCGCCCGCCAGTGCGTCCTCTAACCCGCGCGGGCAAGGGGCGAAGTAGCGTTCCACGCGCAGACTTTCAGAACGGCTTGAATATAACGAGCAGCACGATGCCGAGCAGTGCCGGCAACGCCGGGATCTCATTGATCCAGCGATAGAACGTGTCGCCATGCCGGTTGCGGTCGTGTTTGAAGTCGTGCATCAGGCTGCCCAGCCAGAGATGGTGCGCGACAAGAATGGCAACCAGAGCGAGCTTGGCGTATAGCCATTCGCCGGCAATGCCATAACCCAGCCAGAGCCAAAGGCCTGACGCTACCGTCAGCACCGCGCCCGGCGTCATGATGCCGAAGTAGAGCTTGCGTTCCATGAGCTTGAACCGCTCGATGCCGATGGCGTCAGTCGTCAGCGCATGGTAGACAAACAGGCGCGGGAGATACAACAACCCGGCGAACCAGGTCACCATGAACACGATGTGCAGAGATTTGATCCAGAGCATCGCGCCTCGTTACTTCAACAGTCGTCGTCGTGTCAGGACCAGGGCAATGTAGTACGTGACGCAAGCGTAGCCCAGAAGGACGAGAAGATGGAGCCCGATCTCTTCAGGAACACGTCCGGCGAGCAACGGCCGCGCGATATCGATTGCATGCGACAGTGGCAGTATGGCCGCGACAGTGCGCAAAGTCGGCGGCATCTGGGCGACCGGAAAAAAAACGCCGGAGAGCAGCAGCATCGGTGTCTGGAACAGTGTCAGCGAATAGGTGAAGAAGTCGTAATTGCGGGCAAGCGCGTTCATCACCAGCCCGAAGCCGGCGAACGTCAGGCCTACGACAAAGCCCAGCGGCAGCACCCAGATCGCGAGCCATGAGTGGCCGAATCCAAGGGCCAGGATCACCACCAGAATGGCCAGCACCGACATCACGCTCTTGGACGCCGCCCAGATCCATTCCGCGAACACGACATCGTCGAGCGAAATCGGGGCGTTGATGATCGCTTCCCATGTGCGCTGCACGTGCATGCGTGAAAACGCGGAGTACATTGCCTCGAATGAAGACGTGAACATCGCGCTCTGGCATACCATGCCTGTGCCGATGAAGGCGATGTACTTCATGCCTCCAATTTCGGGAATGAAGGCGCCAATGCCATAGCCGAGCGCCAGCATATAGAGCAGTGGGTCGGCGATGTTGCCGAGTATCGAGGCAATCGCCAGCTTGCGCCAAACCAGAAGGTTGCGTCGCCAGACCGGAATCCAGCGCAGCGATATTTCCGGCAAGCGGAGCAGTGTGACAGAGAGCATGCGTTGGCGAGAATCGATGGCGAGTATAACCTGAACGCGAGGCCCGAGCCGGATGCGTCCTGCGGCAAATGGGTGTATCGTCTCGGCGGCGTTGTCGCGGGCCTCGCCGGAGGTGCGGTTGCCCCGCGAGTAAGGCGAGTGTGTCGACCGACCCGGCTCTCCCGCGCGACAGCAACTTACGTGAGGCGCCGATGCTGGCCATCGCGATTCCCGGATTCCGCCAGCTTGAACTCGGGCACCTGGTACTCGATTACAACGGCACGCTGGCCATCGACGGCAAACTAATACCCGGCGTGCGCGAGGCGCTTGGCGCGCTTGCCCAACAACTCGAGATTCACGTCGTCACCGCCGATACGCACGGTTCTGCCGGCAGCGAGCTTTCCGGGCTGCCCGTGAAGCTGACCATCATTGCGCTCGAATCGCAGGCCGAGGCCAAGCTCGCATACGTGCGGCAACTCGGCGCCGAACATGTCTGCGCGATCGGGAACGGGCGCAATGATCGCAAGATGCTTGCCGCGGCCGCCGTCGGCGTCGCACTCGTCCAGCGGGAAGGTGGCGCCGGCGAAGCGGTCGCCAGCGCCAGCGTTGTTACAACGGATATCCTCGACGCGCTGGATCTGCTGCGCCGTCCGTCGCGCTTGATCGCCACGCTGCGATCCTAGGTCTCTGTCGGTCGTTCAATCGCGCAGTTCCCTGCCGGTGAGCTTGATAAAGAGGTCCTCCAGATTCGCCGGGCGGTGCAGATAGCGCACGCCGGGTGTCTGCGCGAGGTCTGCGAGCAAGGGGGCCGCGTCACGCGCATAGCAGAATGCGGTTTCTCCGGCAAGCTCGAGTCGGTCGACGAGCTGCCGGCCACGCACGGACGCCCACGCTCGCGCTTCATCGCCATACACCTCGATTACCTCCGGCTCTACATGAGCGGCGATGAGCACACGCGGCGCGTCGCTGGCGATCATCCTGCCGTGGTCGATGACGGCAAGCCTTGTGCACAACCGCTCGGCTTCGTCCATGAAGTGCGTCGTCAACAGGATCGTCTTGCCCTGCGTGAGAAGCTGCCTGAGCCCATCCCAGATCAGGTGCCGCGCCTGAGGATCGAGGCCGGTTGTCGGCTCGTCGAGAATCAACAGCTCGGGATCGTTGACGAGCGCACGCGCCAGGGTAAGGCGCCGCTTCATTCCGCCGGACAGGGTCCGGATGTTGGCATCGCCTTTGCTGGAGAGGCCGGCAAATTCAAGCAGGCGCGGGATGCGTTCGTTGATCAGCGCATCCGGCATGCGGAAATAGCGTCCGTAGATGATGAGATTTTCAACCACCGTGAAGTCAGGATCGATATTGTCCATCTGCGGCACAACACCGACCCGGAGGCGGGCTTCGCGCGCAGCCTTGGGCACGGGCTCGCCGACCAGGGTGATCGTTCCGGAATTGGGATCGGTCAACCCCAGACAGCAGCGCAGGGTCGTGGTCTTGCCCGCCCCGTTGGGGCCGAGCAAGCCGAAGCACTCGCCGCGGCGGATTGCAAAATCCAGACCACGCACCACTTCGACGTTGCCGTAGGACTTGTGCAGCCCGGAAACCGACAACACCGGGGCGTCGCTCATATTCATCGCTGCCACATGCCGGTAATCGCTTGCTGCAGCTGGGGGAGACGGCCGTGAAAGAAATGGCCACATCCCGGAAAGACGACAATCGGCAATTGCTGCGGTCGTGCCCACGCCAGCACCTCGGCGAGCGGCACCACGTCGTCCTCTTCGCCATGGATTACGATGGTATCAGCGGGCAGAGCGTCGGCGGCAAAGCGACCTACAGCCGGTCCGACAAGCACCATCCGTTCCGGCTGGACCACGCTGGCGACGCGTGCTTGCACGTAGGCCCCGAAGGAGAAGCCCGCCAGCACCGGTGATGATGCGGCCAGGTCGGCGAATTGGGTCTGGGCGAACGCGAGCGCGGCCAGCGCATCGTCCGTCTCGCCGATGCCATCGCTGAAATGCCCCTCGCTCTTCCCAACGCCGCGGAAGTTAAACCTCACGCTGGCGTAGCCGAGGCCAACAAAGGTCTTGGCAAGCGTCTGCGCAACCTTGTTGTCGAGTGTTCCGCCCTGTACCGGATTCGGGTGTGCGACCAGCGCGATACCGTGCGGGGCTTCTGCCGGCAGGTTGACTGCCACCTCGAGCGCGCCCACGGGTCCGGGGATCGTGGTGCGGTTTTCCCCACGCGTCAAATCTTCAGCCTTTCGACGACTTCGCCGTTCACGAGGTGCGAGTCGATGATTTCATCAATGTCGTGTTTGTCGACATAGCTATACCAGACTGCCTCGGGATAGACGACGATGACCGGGCCTTCGTCACAGCGATCCAGACAACCAGCCTTGTTGACGCGAATCTTTCCCTTGCCGTCGAGGCGCAATGCCTTGATGCGCTGCTTGGCATAGGCCTGCATGTCCAGAGCGCCGTGATTGTTACAGCAGGCCTCCGGCGGCTCGCGCTGGTTGCAGCAGAAAAAGACGTGACGCTTGTAGTGGCTCATCGCGACGGCGCGAAGAATTGAGCGCCAATGAGAAATTATACGCGATCGGCCGCATCGCCTTGACCGCTGCGCTGGCCCCACCCGGGCTGCCCGGCAAGCCACAACAGATAGGTGCTGGCGAGCAAGGGCCAAATGACGAGCACCGCGTGCGTCAGGCGATTGAAATTGAGCAGGTGGCCATACGGCCAATCGAACAATGCGAGCGGCGCGCGCGCCCGCCACAGGTCGGGGACTAGCAGCGGTGCCACCAGGGAGGACAGCAAGGCAATCGCGCACAGGGTCGTGCGCGCGGCCCGTGGAAGCCAGATGGCAAGCATGAGAACCAATGCGCCCGCGGCAACGCCGAGCGAGGTGCCGGGTTCGAGCCAGAAGACCCATGCGGTCGCTTTGAACAGCAGCGCGGCTGCGACTCCTTTGAGCGTCAGCGCGATGGCGACCAACGCCAGCACGGCGGCAGCGAGCGTGCGCCGCTGGCGCAAGAGCAAGCCGAGGAACAAGCCGATGCCGATGACGTTGAACGCACTTTGCGCGGCCTGCAACAGCGTTCCCGCCAGATCGCGCGCAAGTTCCAGCGAGGGATCAAATGTTGCAGCGAACAGGGGAATGCCCGGATTGACCTGCGACAGGAGCCAGACGCCCAGTAACGCCAGGCCCAGGTCGCCGCTGGCCCCTGCGAGGAAGGTTCGGTAGCGCCAGCGTGCGACGTGTCCCCGCAGGTCCGGCACCCAATTGAAAACGAGCGCAGCCACGCCGCCAACGGCCGCCCCGATACTGTTGGAGAGCACGTCGACAAGGCTCGCGTCGCGGGTCGGCAGGAACATCTGGGTCGATTCCATTGCCAGCGAGAGCAGCGTCCCGGCGGCGATCGCCGTTGCCAAGCGCGCCGCCGGCCGGCGTCGCGCGCCGACCTGGGCGAGCAGAAACCCGAAAGGCGCATAGGCGAGGACGTTCACCACGACGTCGAAGCGCGTGACGTATTGCGGCCACGGCGCGAAGAGAAAAAACGGCGTGTTGGGCAACGGCGCCATCCAGCCCGAGAATGGCTCCAGGCTGGCGTAGACGATCATCAGCCCATAGAGGGTGGCGAGATACTGCGGCAATCGTGTCGGCTGACGCCGGGCAGAATCGGCAGGGGGTGACATGCGTCTGGGCTCACGCAGGGCCGGTGAGCAGTTTTCGCAGAACCATCAGACGCCTGTCTTGGCCGAGCACGCTGAAACCGGCATCGAGGTACAGCGACAGCGCGCCACGAAGTGATCGGCGGCGAGAAGGCTAGCGCCGGATTTGAATGGAAACGCGTCGATCATGCGCCCGCGCCTCGCTGCAGCGGCTTTTCCATGACGCGCATAGCGGCGATGAAGCCCGGCGGTGCCGGCTTCATCTCCCCGGTCTCGCGGTAGCCAAGCTTAAGCCAGAACGCATGCGCACTGGAGTTGGAAACAGCCACATTCAAGCGTAGGCATTCGACTTCCGGCCACGCGCCAATCGCCTGCTCGATCAGAATGGCGAACGAACGCCCGAGCCCACGCCGCTGCCATGGCTGCGCTATGAGTAGCAGTCCGATCACCGCTTTGTCCCGGGCGGGATAGCCGCGAATGACATCGGCGCAGCCAATCATCGATTGACCGCCGTACAGACCCCAGACAAATTTGTCCGCGTAGGTTTTGCCGTGGGGCAGTCCCGTATAGATGCTTTGCGCCTCGGCGTCTCCCGCAGGCAGTCCGGTGACTGCCAGGTAATACGACGGCGCGGCCTCGAGGACGCGCTGCAGTTCGCCGATCTCGGCCGGGAGCCCGGTCAGCAACCTCAGGGTCAGCGCCCCGCTTTGATTTCGGTCCACATGCGATTCCGCAGGCGGCGCTGGGTTGGGGTCAGCTCCTTGAGCTGTTCGAGCTTTGCCGCGACCGCCTTGTCGGGAAAGATCGCCGGATTCTTGAGGATCTCCGGATTGATGTACTTGACCGCATCGAGATTCGGATTGCCGGAGCCGATCAGGTTGGTTAGCTCGGCCGAATTCTTGCCCTCGAGCATGAAGTTGATGAATTTGTGCGCCAGGTCCGGTCGCGGCGCGTCCTTGTGGATCACCATGTTATCGACCGCGAGCACTGCACCTTCCTTGGGCATACCCTGCAGGATATGGAATGGACGCTTGGCCGCCTGCGCGTCGAGATTGGCCTGGAAGATGTCGTTGGAGTAACCATGCACCAGCCAGATGTTGCCGACGGTAAGCTCCTTGATATACGACGAGGCGTTGAACGCAGCCCAGTACGGCTTGGCCTTCTTGATCAGGTCTGCTGCCTCCTTCCAATGGCTTTCGTCGACATCATTGGCCGAGTAGCCAAGATACTTGAGCGCGGCCGCGAAAAGCTCGCTTGCACTGTCGAGCACGGTGACGCGGCCCTTTACCTTCTCCAGATACTTTGGGTCGAAAATAACTGCCCAGGTATCGGTGGGCAGACCGAGTTCCTTCATCTTCTGGTCGTTGTAGCCGATGATCGTCGTCGACATCGCGTACGGCACCGAAAACTGATTGCCGGGATCGAAGGACGTATTCATATAAACCGGGTTGATATTCTTCAGATTCGGCAGTTGCGCCTTGTCAAGCGCTAGAAGCTGCTTGCCTTTGATGAGTGCTTCCACGGCATTCGACGTTGGTACCAGCAGGTCGTAGCCCTTGGCGCCTGCCGCGAGTTTAGCGAGCAACTCTTCGTTGTCGGAATAGTAAGTCTGCACAACTTCGCACTTGCAAAATTCCTCGAAGCGCTTGATCGTCGCCGGCGCGATGTAGTTGTTCCAGTTATAGAGGTGGAATTCATCCTTGGCGTGGGCCGGAGCGGCCATCAGCATGGCGAACGGCAGAGCGACATACAGGGCACGGAGGCGATTCATGCAATTCCTTCTTCGGAGCGAAGCAGGCTAGGAGAGAGCTTTGAAGCGATGATGATAAGCGCCAGCGTCAGCAGCATCAACAAGGTCGACACGGCGTTGACCTCCGGTGTTACTGCAATCTTGATCATCGAATAGATCTGTAGCGGCAGCGTGACCGTGCCCGCACCGGCAGTAAAGAACGTGATCACGAAGTCGTCGATCGACAACGTGAACGCCATTAACGCTCCAGCGATTACTCCGGGCGTGATCAGCGGGAAGGTGATAAAGCGGAACGCATTCCATGGCGAGGCGCCGCAATCGCGAGCCGCTTCGGTGAGCGTCTCGTCCATGCCGGCAAGGCGTGACCGCACGACGATCGCGACGAAGCCGATGCAGAACGCAATGTGTGCAAGCGCGACTGATGCGAGCCCCAGCGTCAAGTTGAGGAGGACAAAGAAGATAAGGAGGCTGACACCCATCAGAATCTCGGGAATGGCGATAGGCGCGAAGACGAGGATCGGAAGCAGGCGCGATTTGTAGCGGTAAAGCGCCATGCCGGCCATCGTGCCGAGCACCGTAGACACCGCGCTCGCAGTAAGCGCGATCAGCAACGAGTTGCCCGCGGCGGCGAGCATGTCGTCGTTATGGAACAAGCGGCGGTACCAGTCGAGCGTAAAACCCACCCACTCCGCGTTCAGGCGCGAGTTGTTGAACGAGTAGGCCACCACGATGACCAGCGGGATGTAAAGGAACGCATATGCGGCTGCTGCGGCGAGCCACAATCCCAGAGGTTGTCTACGCACGGGCCTCTCCGGCCGAAGTGGGCGTGCCGAGATTGCGCCGCCCGACCCACGCGGCGAAGCCGGCGAGCGCGAGGGCGGCGACGGTGAGGACAATCGAGAGCACGCTGCCGAACGGCCAGTCACGGGTCTCCAGGAACTGTTGCTTGATGATATTGCCGATCAGGCTGTCTCCAGGGCCGCCCAATATGTCGGGAATGGCAAAAATTCCCAGCGCAGGGATGAATACGAGTGCCGCGCCGGCATAAACGCCGGGAAGCGACAGCGGGAAAGTAATGCGCCAGAATCGTTGCCACGCATTGGCGCCAAGGTCCTGCGCCGCGTCGAGCAGCGCCTGATCGTGCTTCTCCAGGTTGGCGTATAGCGGCAACACCATGAATGGCAAATGCACGTAGACAAGACAGATCAGCACCGCAAAAGAGCTGAAGAGCAGCGGCACCGGCTCGTGTCCAAACCAGGCGAGCACGCCATTCACCGTCTTCGCCAGCGCGGCGTTGGGGCCAAGGATGATCATCCACGCATAGATACGGATGAGAAAATTGCTCCAGAACGGCAGAATGACCAGCAGCAGCAACAGGTCACGATAGCGCCGAGGGCTCTGGGCAATCAGAGCGGCCAGCGGATAGGCAAGCGCCAGGCAGAACAACGTCGTGAATAGCGCATACCAGACTGATTTGAGGAAGATCTGCGCGTAGATCGGCTCAGTGAAGAAGCGCGCGTAGCTATCGAGATTGAGGTCGAGTTTGCCGTCCTCGAACAATGGCGCCAGGCCGCCAAATTCTCCGGGGCTGCGGAATGACGCGAGCACCATGATCAGCGACGGGATGGCAAAAAACAACAGCAGATAGAGCAGTGGCGGGCCGCTGACGAGCCATCTGCCGAGGCGCGACGCGCTTGCTGCCGATAGCGGTTTTGGCTTCGGGTTCACTCTTCGATGAAGTGACCAGCGTCGACCGCCCAACTCAATTCGACGGCGTCACCGACTTCGAAAAATCGGGCTCTGCCGCTGTGCGAATTGGCTAGAAGGGCCTCCACACGCATGCCACCCGGTGTGGCGACCTTGTATACCGTCACGTCACCCAGATAAAGGAGGTCCGCGACCGTGCCGCGATAATGATTGTCGGTCGTGTCCGGAGGGGCCACGGTCTGTATGCGGATCTTCTCCGGCCGCAGTGCGAGGGTTCCGGGGCGGCCGGCCGGCAGTTTCGACTCCGTCGCGACACGCACCGGGCCGAGCGCGGGAACGTCGAGAGTCACGACTCCGTCGCCACTGGGCGTGGCCAGACCGGAAAACAGGTTGCACTGACCGATGAAGTCAGCCACGAAGCGTGTCCGTGGGAAGCCATAGATTCGCGACGGTTCATCGAGTTGCTCGACTCGGCCCTTGTTCATCACGGCGATGCGATGCGACAGCGCAAGCGCCTCGGTCTGGTCATGCGTGACGTACACGAATGTGATGCCAACTTCCTTCTGCAGGTTGATGAGCTCGAGTTGCATTTCTTCTCGCAGCTTCGCGTCGAGCGCGGCCAGCGGCTCATCGAGGAGCAGCACAGCGGGATGCGTCACCAACGCTCGGCCGATCGCGACGCGCTGCTTCTGGCCACCGGAGAGCTCATGCGGATACCGCTTACCGAAGCCCTCAAGGCGAACGTCTTCCAGAGCTGCGGCGATTTTGGCGGGAATCTGGGCTGCGGGGGTCTTGGCCATGCGCAACGGAAAGGCGACATTGCCTTCCACCGTCATGTGCGGGAAGAGCGCGTAGCTCTGGAAGACCGTGCGGACCGGACGCTGCTCCGGCGGCCGGTCGACGAGATCCTCCCCGTTGAGCCGAATGCGACCGCCATCGGGAAGGTCGAATCCGGCGATCATCCGCAGCAGCGTCGTTTTGCCGCATCCCGAGGGTCCCAGCAAGGTGAAAAACTCGCCGGCCTCGATGCCGATGCTAACATTGTCGACCGCGGTGAAATCGCCGAAGCGGCGCGTGACGTTCTGGATCTCTAGCAGGGCCATTTGGCAGCCGCGACCCTCTGGCAGAATCGTCGGATTGTAGCAAAATAACTCGCAATTTTACGCGCTAGCGGTCTCCCCGATGCAATTACGCAACTTACTGACGCTAATCGGCGTGCTTGGCTGCGCTGCAGCCGCTGCGGACGAGCCGCGCACCTATCAAGTCGATCCGTTCGGACAGGCAACCACTGGCTACGCAAGCTGCCCCCCCGCCAAGCCGCCCGTACTCACCGAGCAGGAAATGCGCGTGCAGGCGCATGAGCGGGCCGAGCGTGGTACCTCGTGCTGCCTTGCCGGGACCTGCGAATGCGGCGGTGCCTACAAGCGCGACCCGGAGATAAACGATCGAGTCATCGCGACGATTCGCGACGACAAGCGTTTTCGCAACACAAGCGTGTGGGTGACGACCATGCGCAAGTTCGTCACGCTACAGGGCTGCGCGCGCAGCGAAGCGCAAAGAAGGGCGCTGGAGCGTCTGGTAAAGCGCCAGCCGGACGTGGCGATTGTCTGGAACGAAACAACCGTTGGCGTGACCGCGCCCGCAAAAAAATAGCGGTCGCGTCAACGTCGGGTCTGGGCGGTTTGCGGCAAGCCTCAGACTGATCCCGACCCTTTGGCGACAAGGGCGGAGAGCATCTCGAGCGGCACCGGAAAGACGATGGTCGAGCTCTTGTCGCCAGCAATGTTGCCAAGCGTCTGCAGGTAGCGCAACTGCATCGCCTGAGGCTGCTGGGCGAGCATCTGCGCGGCTTGGAGCAGCTTTTCCGATGCCTGCAGTTCGCCTTCCGCATGGATGATCTTGGCGCGTCGCTCACGCTCTGCTTCTGCCTGTCGCGCGATGGCGCGCACCATCGACTCGTTGAGGTCGACCTGCTTAATCTCCACGGTGGACACCTTGACGCCCCAAGCGTCGGTCTGGGTGTCAAGGACCCGCTGGATGTCGAGGTTAAGTTTTTCGCGGTCCGAAAGCAGTTCATCGAGCGCGTGCTTACCGAGCACCGCGCGCAGCGTCGTCTGCGCGAGCTGGCTCGTCGCCACCAGGAACTTCTCGACCTGGATAACCGACTTTGCCGGATCCACGACACGGAAATATACGACCGCGTTGACCTTGACTGAAACGTTGTCACGCGTAATGACATCTTGCGGCGGCACATCCATCACGATCGTGCGCAGGTCGACGCGAACCCACTGCTGAAGAACGGGGATGATCAGGATCAGACCCGGGCCTTTGACCTTCCAGAACCGGCCGAGCATGAAAACAACGCCACGCTCATACTCACGCAGGACGCGGAAGGAGATCGCGATCAGCAACAGGACCAAGACAAACAAGCCGCCAAAACCCATCCCGAAAACCATGGTTATCCCCCTGCGCCTTCGTTAAGCGGCGCCACGGTCAGCACCAGACCGTCGCGTGCTGTGACGCGAACGTCCTGTCCCCGTCTGAGTGGGACCAGGCTCTTTACATGCCACTGCTCGCTGTGGATGCGCGCCCAGCCTTCCGTTCCGATGCCCTCGAGCACCACACCGACGCTGCCGATCAACTCTTCACTGCCGGTAACAACAGGTCGGCGTCGCGCCTTGAGTGCGGCGCCTCCGACGAGAATGATGAACGCGGCCGACAAGAGTGCGAGCGAACCGATAAGCCAGTAGGGAACCCCGAATGCGGGCACGTCGGTATCAATGAGCATCACCGCGCCAATGACGAAGGCGATAATACCGCCTACGCCTAGCGAGCCATAACTGGGCAGAAAGCCCTCGGCGATGAGGAACGCAAGTCCAAGCAGCAACAGGGCCAATCCCGCGTAATTGACCGGCAGCATGTTGAGGGCGAAAAGCCCCACGCATAGACAGATCGCGCCGACCACGCCAGGGAGCACGAACCCCGGATTGGAGAACTCGAAGAACAGCCCGTAGACGCCGAGCATCATCAGGATCAGCGCGACACTGGGATCAGTGATCACGGCGAGAAACCTGCTCTTCCAATCGGGTTCGATGGTGAGAATTGCGGCGCCGGCGGTAACGAGCAAGCGCGTGCCGCCAGCAGTCGTCACCTTCCGCCCATCGACCTTGGACAGCAAATCCGGCACGTCGCGCGCGGTCAAGTCGATGACATTTTGCGCCAGGGCTTCGTCAGCCGACAGGCTGACCGCCTCGCGAACCGCACGCTCTCCCCACTCCGCATTGCGCCCGCGTAGCTGGGCGAGACCGCGGATGTAGGCGGCGGCGTCGTGGGTTTGCTTCCTGGTGAGCGTATCCTGCGGCACCGGCGCATCGTCCCCGGTCTTTGACTTGCTTTTTTCGAGCGGCGGCGATGGCGTTGCAGAAGGCGCGGGCGAAGGCATGCCGATCTGCACCGGCGTGGCGGCGCCAAGATTGGTTCCTGGCGCCATCGCCGCGATGTGACTGGCGTAGAGGATGTAGGTGCCGGCGCTCGCCGCACGCGCGCCGCTGGGTCCGACGAAGACTGCAACCGGGACCGGCGATGCCAGGATCGCCTTGATGATCTCGCGCATCGACGTGTCGAGGCCGCCGGGCGTGTCGACCTGCAGCACCACCAGCTGCGCGCCGTCGCGCTCGGCGCGGGCCAGAGCGCGAACCACGAAATCGGCGGCGGCCGGTCCGATCGCGCCGGAAAGCGGCAACACCATTACCGGCGCCGGCGCGGCGTTGACCGAACCCGCGGCGACCGCGAACCACGCCGACACGACCAACAGCTTCACCATCTTCACGCGAACCGCCTCGCGGAGTCAGGCAAGGAGGATGATTATTGCAGAAAAACGGCCTTGCCGCGCGCCAGTCGAGTCACCGGTATCGCCAAAGGAGAATCGCGATCACGCACGCAAGCAGTACCGTCACAACAGCAAGCCAGCGGTTGCCGGCGCGTCGTGCTGCGGCGATCTCCTTGAGCGCCAGATCGGAGGCGGTTGGTGGAGCGGAGAGCCTCTGGTACATCAGCCGAGGCAATCGCGGTAGCAGTGTGGCGAGAAAGGGCGCCTCCTCGCGCAATCGACGCTGCAGCGCCCGCCAGCCGACCTGCTCCTCCATCCAGCGCTCAAGGAACGGCTTGGCGGTAACCCATAGATCCAGATCGGGGTCGAGCTGCCGCCCTAGACCCTCGACGTTGAGCAGCGTCTTTTGCAGGAGCACCAACTGCGGCTGGATCTCGACGCTGAAGCGGCGCGACGCGCGGAACAGCTGGACGAGAACGCGAGCGAGGGAGATTTCTTTCAGGGGACGATCGAAAATCGGCTCGCACACGGCGCGAATTTCGCTCTCGAGTTCGTCGACTCGCGTGTCGGGTGGCACCCATCCCGATTCGATATGCGCGGTGGCCACGCGGTGATAGTCGCGGCGGAAGAAGGCAAGAAAATTTTGCGCGAGGTAGCTCTTATCGGTCTCGGAGAGTGTGCCCATGATGCCGAAATCCAGCGCAATGTACTTGCCGAACTCGGCCGGGGTGGTGGCGACAAAAATATTCCCCGGATGCATGTCGGCATGAAAGAAGCCGTCACGGAACACCTGCGTGAAGAAGATCTCGACACCGGCGCGTGCAAGCCTTGGAATGTCGACGCCTTCCGCCCTCAACCGCTCGACCTGGCTGATGGGAATGCCGCTCATGCGCTCCATCACCATGACCTCGGTGCTGCACCAGTCCCAGTACACTTCGGGAATGAGCAGCAGCGACGAATGCAGAAAATTGCGGCGCAGCTGCGAGCAGTTGGCAGCCTCGCGCCCAAGATCGAGCTCGTCGTGAATGGTTTTGTCAAACTCCGCGACGACTTCGTGCGGCTTCAGGCGCCGGCCGTCCGACCAGAGCCTCTCAACGAGCCATGCGCCCATCTGCATGAGGGCGAGATCCTTTTCGATTGTCGCCCTAATGTTTGGCCGAAGGACCTTGACCGCGGCCGCGGTTCCATCGGGTAACTCAGCCAGATGCACTTGCGCCACGGAAGCGCTCGCGACGGGTTCGCGTTCGAAAGTCTTGAAGACTTGGTTGACGGGCCTTGCGTAGACGCGATCCAGCGTGGCGATCACCTGCTCGGTAGGAAACGGCGGCACGCGATCCTGCAGCTTGGCGAGTTCCTCGGCGATGTCGGCGGGCAATATATCGCGTCGGGTCGAAAGAACCTGGCCGAACTTGACGAAGATGGGACCGAGATCTTCTAGCGCCAAGCGCAGGCGCACCGCGCGCGGCGCTGACGTGTCGCGCCAGAACGTCAGCACGCGTGCGGTGGGGCGCATCCAGCGAAACCGCTCATGGCCGAGCAGGAACTCGTCGAGCCCGTACTTGAGCGCGATCAACCAGATTTTTGCGAGGCGGAGCCAGCGCATGTCGCGATTGTAAGGTATGGCTTTGACGCGCCCGCACCGAGCGCGTAGATTACCCTGGGCCGGCCCTGCGGCCCCATTTGACGCTCAACATGCCCCTTGTTCGGATCTCGCTGCGGGCCGGCAAGCCGGCCCGATACCGCCGCGCAATCGGAGACGGTGTCCATCGCGCCATGGTCGAAACCTTGGCCGTGCCTGAACACGACCGCTTCCAGATCATCACCGAGCACGAACCGGACGGGCTTGTATACGACCCGAGCTACCTTGGAATCAACCGAAGCGATGACATCGTGCTGGTGCAGATCACACTGAGCGCGGGACGCAAGCCAGCGCAGAAGCGCGACTTCTTCGCCCGCGCCGCCGTACTGCTGGCGCAGGATCCTGGCCTCAAGCCGCAGGACCTGTTCCTCAACTTGGTCGAAGTGGCTTGGGAGAACTGGTCCTTCGGCGAGGGTAAATCCCAGTATACGGAGTGATGACGTGAGGGCATTCCAGTTTGCTGCACCCGCTGTCTCGCCGCGCTGGAGCGCAAGCGGAATGCTGTATATTCAAGCGTTGTGGGGATCCTAGCTCTGCCCGTGTTTGGCGCGGTTGCGGCGCTATAGTTCGACGTTGCGGGTACAAGCGACCCGTCGCAGCCGATCTTCTCCTGGGCGCCACCCCAGGCGCCGGACCGTTAGCCGGAACGTCGCCGCTTCTCCGTCGCTCCTGGCGGCTGGGGCGAGGCGGGAGCGCAGAGCCCTCCCGTTTGTTCGAGCCGATCGATGCGCTGCGCAAGCGCATCGACGTGCGCCGCCAGCGCAGCAATCTCGCCGGCGACGACGCGCGCCTCAGTGGCGTTCACCGCAACTCGCGCTTCGTCGCCGACATAGTTCGTGCAGCTGTCGCCGAAGCGCTGCGCCGCGTAAGCCGGAAACGCCAGCAGGCGTCGCCCGAGGTCGGCGATTCGCTCCCCCGCAACGGGGCCGAATGCCCTGGCGCATAGGCCCTCGACGAACCAAGGCAGCGTTAGCGCGAGTTCGCGCAGTGTCGCCGCCAATGCGGCATCGCCTTGAACGGCCACCAACTCAGCCCAGCGTTCCGGTTGCAAGACCAAAGCCGGGAGTTGCAATGGACCCATGGTGAGTGTGAGGTCCGGCGTTGCGTCACTGTCTTGTAACCGACCGTCGCTGTCGATGACAAAGACCTCGCTGGCGGGGCCGATCTGAACGCATACCGCGCGACCGGCATGGGCGGCAAGCTTCACCCGCGCCCAGCGCTCCGTCTCGAGCGCGCGGTTGGCGATGTCGAGCGCCGAAAGCATGCCAGCCCTAGAAGACGTAACCCCGGTGCAACGCGACCACGCCGGACATCAGATTGAACCACTCGACGCGTTCGAACCCGGCCTTTTCCATCATCACCCGCAGGGTCGACTGGTCCGGATGCATACGGATCGATTCGGCGAGATAGCGATAGCTTGCCTCGTCGCCGGCCACAAGCTTGCCAAGACGCGGCAGCACATGGAAGCAATACCAGTCGTACACCGCTTCGAAAGGCTGCGCCACCTTGCTGAACTCGAGGATCAGCGCGACACCGCCCGGGCGCAGGACGCGACGCATTTCAGCGAGCGCAAGTTCCTTATGCGTGACATTGCGCAGCCCGAAGCCGATGCAGACGCAGTCGAAGCGCCGCGCGGGAAACGGCAGCGCTTCGGCGTCGCACTGGACCGCGGGCACGACGCGGCCCTCATCGAGCATCCGGTCGCGGCCGGCACCGAGCATGGCGGCGTTGATATCCGTCAGGATGACGCCGCCCGTTGGCCCGACGCGATTGGCGAACAGCCGCGTCAGATCGGCCGTGCCGCCCGCCACATCAAGCACCTCACCACCGGCGCGCACGCCGCTTGCCGCCACGGCAAAGCGCTTCCAGACCCGGTGCAGACCCATCGACATCAGGTCGTTCATGAGATCGTATTTTATCGCGACGGACTCAAACACACCGCGTACGCGCCGCGCCTTCTCTTCGGCCGCGACGCGCTCGAAGCCGAAATCGGTCGTCTCGCTCATCGCGGCGTGCTTTCGGCGCTCAGTCGTGATGCCCGCAAGTGTGCGCAGGAGCGAGAGAAGTGGCGTTCGGATCCGGCTCGCGGCTCGCTCCGGCCGCGTCGAGCCGCGCAAGATATCGCTGCCAGAGTTCCTGCTGGCGCGTGCCCAGATCGTGGAGATATTCCCAGGAGTAGATGCCAGTGTCGTGGCCGTCTGAGAACTTTGGCCGGATGGCGTAGTGACCCACCGCTTCGACTTCCGCAATGGTGACTTCGCGCTTGCCGACCTGGAGCGTTTCCTGCCCAGGCCCGTGGCCGCGAACCTCCGCCGAAGGGGAATACACGCGCAGGAACTCGTACGACATGCGGAAGCTCGTGCCGTCGGCAAAGCTTAGCTCCATCGCGCGCGAAGACTGGTGGAGCTTGATTTCCGTGGGAATCGGTGTGCGGGGTTCGAGGCCGGCCATGCTGTCGGTCCCTGCGATGGGGGCAGGGCTCCTCACCACTAGGCTACCACACGTGGCGCGACCGATCGCGCCACCTTGGAGGCTAGGTCTGGACGATATCCATGTTGCCGATACCGGCCATCACGTTGCGATTCTTGGCGTCCTTGCCATGCAGCTTGATCTCGAGGCGCAGATCGTTCAGCGAGTCGGCATTGCGTAGCGCATCCTCATAACTGATCATGCCGGCCTCGTAGAGGTCGAACAGAGCCTGGTCGAAGGTTTGCATGCCGAGTTCGCGCGATTTCTTCATGATCTCCTTGATGCCCGACACATCGCCCTTGAAGATGAGGTCCGAGATCAACGGCGAGTTGAGCATCACCTCCACCGCGGGCACGCGGCCGCGGCCGTCACGGCGCGCAATGAGCCGTTGGGCGACGAACGCGCGAATGTTCAGCGACAAGTCCATCAGCAGCTGCGCACGGCGCTCTTCGGGGAAGAAGTTGATGATGCGGTCTAGCGCCTGGTTGGTGCTGTTCGCGTGCAAGGTCGCCAGGCACAAATGCCCGGTCTCCGCGAAGGCGATGGCGTAGTCCATCGTTTCGCGGTCGCGAATTTCGCCGATCAGGATCACGTCCGGCGCCTGCCGCAGCGAATTCTTGAGTGCAATTTGCCAGCTTTCAGTGTCGACGCCAACTTCGCGCTGGGTAATTATGCAATTCTTGTGCTCGTGCACGAATTCAATCGGATCCTCGATCGTAATGATGTGACCGTAGCTGTTTTCGTTGCGGTAGCCGAGCAGCGCCGCCATGGACGTCGATTTGCCTGCCCCGGTCGCGCCGATGAACATCATGATGCCCCGTTTGCTCATCGTAACGTCCTTGAGCACCGGCGGCAGGTTCAGCTCCTCGAAGGTCGGAATGATGACATTGATAGTCCGCAGCGCCATGCCGACACGACCCTGCTGTACGAACGCGTTGCAGCGGAAGCGGCCGATGCCCGGAGGGGCAATGGCGAAGTTGCATTCCTTGGTCGATTCGAACTCCATCGCCTGCTTGTCATTCATCACGCTACGCACGAGCTCGATCGTATGCTGAGGTGTGAGCGCGGTCTTCGACACCGGCGCGATCTTGCCGTCAATCTTGAGCGCTGGAGGGAAGCCTGCGGTGATGAACAAGTCCGAACCTTTCTGCTTGACCAGTAAATCGAGCAGCTCGTGGATGAACTTGGTGGCGGTCTCGCGTTCCATGAAACGACTCCCAGGACAGGTGCGGCTACCCGCCGAACAGGTCCTTGTTGACGGCGCGCGCCCGCGCCTCGGCCAGCTGAATTTGGTTGCGCCGGACCAGTTCGGTCAGGCATTGATCCATCGTTTGCATCCCGGCCGTTTGGCTCGTCTGGATGACCGAGTACATCTGCGCAACTTTGTTTTCCCGGATGAGGTTGCGGATCGCCGGGGTGCCGACCATAATTTCCCAAGCCGCGATGCGGCCCTGGCCGTCCTTGGTCTTGAGCAGCGTCTGCGAGATGACCGCGACCAGCGACTCCGAAAGCATGGCCCGAACCATGTCTTTTTCCGCCGCCGGGAACACGTCGATGATGCGGTCGATAGTTTTGGCCGCGGAGCTGGTGTGCAGCGTGGCGAAGACCAGGTGGCCCGTTTCCGCCGCAGTCAACGCCAGCCGGATGGTCTCCAAGTCGCGCATTTCACCGACCAGGATGTAGTCGGGGTCTTCGCGCAACGCTGCGCGTAACGCGTTGGAGAACGACAACACGTGCGGTCCGACCTCACGTTGGTTGACCAGGCACTTCTTCGACTCGTGCAGAAACTCGATGGGATCCTCAATGGTGAGGATGTGCCCATATTCGTTCTGGTTGACGTGATCGGTCATGGCTGCCAGCGTCGTGGACTTGCCTGAGCCGGTCGGGCCGGTGACCAGGATCAGGCCGCGCGGGCGGGTGGTCATGTCGGCGAATGACTTCGGCGTGGCAAGCTCTTCCAGCGAAAGGACCTTCGACGGAATCGTACGAAATGCGACGGCGGCGCCACGCTGCTGGTTGTACGCGTTAACGCGGAATCGGGCGAGATTGGGGATACCGAAAGAAAAGTCGCATTCGAGCATCTCTTCATACATCTTGCGCTGGGCATCGCTCATGATGTCGTACACCATGGCGTGCACGTCCTCATGCTCCATCGGCGGCAGGTTGATGCGCCGGATGTCGCCATGGACGCGAATCATGGGCGGCAAGCCCGCCGAAAGGTGCAGGTCTGATGCCTTGTTCTTGACCGCGAATGCTAAGAGTTCGGCAATGTCCATTTATAATCCCAGCAGGCTGACGCGCCGCAGCGGGGTAGGGCGGGGTCGCCGCGGCGAGCCTCGGCGATACCGTTCACCCGGTACGAGTTGTGGGTTACACCCTCTGTGCGCTATGCCGGCGTCATCTGATTATGAGCCTAGACGAGAAGGCGTGGCAAGCAGTCCGATCCCGGATCGCGCTTGCGGCACGGCTCGCCGGACGCGATCCGGCGGCTGTGACGCTGCTCGCGGTAAGCAAGGGACAGCCCGACGCCGCGGTGCGCGCGGCCTATGCGCTGGGGCAGCGGGCATTCGGCGAAAACTATGTGCAGGAGAGCCTTGCCAAGGCGCGGTTGCTCGCCGCGCTTCCGGGCATCGAGTGGCACCTGATTGGACCACTGCAAAGCAACAAGGCCCGCGTTGCCGCCGCGACCTTTGCCTGGGTGCAAAGCATCGATCGCCTGAAGATCGCTCAGCGGCTTGCCGCTGACCGCCAAGCGCAGGCATTGCCGCTCAACGTCTGTATCCAGGTCAACATCAGCGGCGAGTCAAGCAAGAGCGGTGTGGTCCCGGACGCGGCGCTGGCGCTTGCCACCGCCATCGCGGGGCTGCCGCGACTCGTCTTGCGCGGATTCATGGGCATCGCAGAGGAGACGCCCGATCCCGCGCGACAGCGCGCGCAATTCCACATTCTGCGCGAGCTGTTCGACGCGGCGTGCGCCCGCGGCCTCGCGCTCGACACGCTGTCCATGGGCATGTCGGCCGATCTCGAGGCTGCGATCGCCGAGGGTGCGACACAGGTTCGGCTCGGCACCGCGCTCTTCGGCGACCGAGTGCCGGCGAGCAAGGAGGGTGCGGCGGCATGAACATCATGGTCATCGGCGGTGGCAACATGGCCCATGCACTGCTGGGCGGGCTGATCGGGCGCGGCCACCGGTCCGACGCGCTTGCCGTAATCGAAATCGACGCCGAGGCGAGGGCAACGGTGACGGCGCGTTTTGGTGTTGCGACGTTCGCCGCGATCGAGCCGGCTGCGGTCGGTCGCGCGGACGTCATCGTCATTGCAGTCAAGCCGCATCAGGTCCGAAGTGTCGCTCGCGAGCTGGCCTCGCTGCTCAAGCGTCAAGTCGTGTTGACTATCGCCGCAGGCATCCGACTCTCGGATCTGTCCCGCTGGCTGCTGGGCTATCGGCGGCTCGTGCGCGCGATGCCGAATACTCCCGCGTTGATTGGCGCGGGGATCGCCGCGTTGTACGCGCTCGCAGGCGTCGACGGCGAGGGCCGTGCGCACGCGTCGGCGGTGCTTGAGGCAGTCGGCGGCACGTTTTGGTGCGAATGCGAGGACGAACTCGATGCGGTGACCGCCGTATCCGGCAGTGGCCCGGCATACGTTTTCTACTTCCTCGAGGCGCTGGAACAGGCGGCGGGCGAGCTGGGATTTGCGCCTGCAGAGGCGCGCCGCCTGGCGTATTCCACATTCTCGGGGTCAATCCGCCTGGCCGAACAAAGCGACGCGGAGCCGGCGCTGCTGCGCGCGCAGGTGACATCGAAGGGCGGCACGACCGAGCGCGCGATCGCCTGCCTCGATGAGGCCGCTGTCAAGGCGGCCATCGTCGCCGCCGTCAAGGCGGCGGCCGAACGGGCGAAGGAACTCGGCGAATTCCTGGGCGGCGAGGCGTGATGCTCTACGATGCGGCACGTTTCCTGATCAACATCATCATGGGCATGCTCGTGTACGCCGTGTTGCTGCGCTTCCTCATGCAATGCCTGCGCGCGCCATTCCGCAATCCGCTGGGACATGCGGTGACCGCGCTTACCGATTGGGCGGTGAAACCGCTGCGCAAGATCCTTCCGGGGTACCGCGGTTACGACTGGGCTTCGCTTGTCGTCGCCTGGCTCTTGCAGGCACTGTGGCTGGCGGCGCTTTTTGCGCTTGGCAGTGCGGCGCTTGCCGGCGCCCTTGTGGGCTTGATTGCGGCGCTTGCCGTCGTCGAGCTTATCCGCGCCCTGCTTTGGATCGTGATCGGCGCGGTGTTTCTTCAGGCCCTGCTGTCCTGGGTCGCGCCGGACGGACCGTTGGCCGGCGTGCTCAATGCGCTGACCTTTCCGCTTCTGGCGCCCGTGCGACGTGTCGTACCGCCGCTCGGCGGCGCGCTCGACCTGTCGCCGCTAATCGTCATCGTGCTCGCGCAACTGGTCCTGATGCTGCCTGTGGCGTGGCTGGGACAGACCGTTGTCCAACTCTTCCGTTGAAGGAACCCGTGCGCGTTCCTGGCGTCGCGTTAGCCGCGACGGTTCGATAACGCTAACGATTCACGTTCAGCCGGGCGCGAAGCGCAGCGAGATTGCCGGGCTGTATGGCGACGCCGTGAAGATCCGTCTTGCCGCGCCCGCCGTCGACGGCACGGCCAACGCAGCCCTGATCGCGTTGCTCGCCGACGCGTTCGGTGTGCCCGAGCGGGAAGTAACACTGGTCCGCGGCGTGACGAGCCGACGCAAGACCGTGCGCATCGCGGTGCCGGGGTCGCGTCCGGATCGGACCTGGGGCGACTGAGCGCGCTAAGCCAGGGCGTTGGCCAGGCGAACAAAGTCGCCCACGGCGAGTGTCTCGCCGCGAGCGCCCGGCTCGATGCCCGAACCTTCGAGATCTGCAGGCGTTGCCCAGTGCCGCAGCGCGTTGCGCAGGGTCTTGCGGCGCTGGCCGAAGGCAGCGGCGACCACCTCCGCGAACAAGCCCTCGTCGACGATGCGCGGGCGGCCCTCGCCCAGCGGCGCAAGGCGCGCCACCGCGGACTCGACCTTGGGTGACGGACGGAAGGCTCCAGATGGAACGGTGAATAGCCGCTCGATGTGGAAACGGACCTGCAGCATCACGGTAAGGCGGCCGTACGCGGAGGTTGCCGGTGCAGCCACCATTCGCTGCACGACTTCCCGCTGCAGCATGACGGTCAGATCGCGCAGGTTGGCCTCGTAACGCGAGAGATGAAACAGCAGCGGCGAGGAAATGTTGTACGGCAGGTTGCCGATTATTCGTAAGTCGCCACCCAAGGTTGCGAAGTCGAAGCCAAGGGCGTCGACAATGTGAAGACTTAACTGATCGGGTGAAAACTCGGCGCTGATGCGCGCGGCGAGATCGCGGTCGATCTCGAGGACGGTAAGCCGGCTTACGCGCTCCAGCAACGGCCGCGTGAGTGCCCCGAGACCGGGCCCGATCTCGACCACGTTGTCGTCGCTTCGGGGGTCCACGGCGGCGACAATGCGGTCGATGTAGCGGCGGTCAACAAGGAAATTCTGTCCAAACCGCTTGCGCGCGGGGTGTCCGTGAATGGGGCTCAGGTTCGCCTTTCCCGCCCGAGCGGCGGAGTGCCGGCCGCGGGCGAGCCCGATCCTAGTTCCAATCGAGGATTACCTTGCCACTCTTGCCGGAAAGCATCGTGGCGAACGCTGCCTCGAACTGTTCGGCCAGGAAATGGTGCGTGATGATCGGCGACAGGTCGAGTCCGCTTTGCACCATGGCAACCATCTTGTACCAGGTCTCAAACATCTCGCGGCCGTAGATTCCCTTGATCTCCAGACCCTTGAAAATCACCTGGTTCCAGTCGATCGCCATCTGCGCCGGCGGTATGCCGAGCATGGCAATCTTGCCGCCATGGTTCATGTGTTCGAGCATGTCGGCGAAGGCCTGCGGCACCCCGGACATTTCCATACCGACATCGAAGCCTTCGGTCATGCGCAATTCGGACATGACATCGCGCAGGCGTTCGGTTTCGACGTTGACCGCGCGTGTCGCACCCATGCGTCGAGCGAGCGCGAGCCGGTAGTCGTTAACGTCAGTTACGACAACGTGACGTGCGCCGACGTGCCGCGCGATCGCGCTCGCCATGATGCCAATCGGACCTGCGCCGGTGATGAGCACATCCTCGCCGACCAGGTCGAACGACAGGGCTGTGTGCGTGGCATTGCCGAACGGGTCAAAAATCGCCGCCAGATCGTCGGAAATGTCGTCGGGGATCTTGAACGCGTTGAATGCCGGAATCACGAGGTACTCAGCGAACGCGCCTTCGCGATTGACGCCAACGCCGACTGTGTTGCGACACAGATGGCGCCGCCCCGCACGGCAATTGCGACAGTAACCGCAGGTGATGTGGCCTTCGCCCGATACACGGTCACCGACTTTGAACCCACGCACCTCCTGCCCGACTTCGACGATCTCGCCGACGTATTCGTGCCCGACCTGCATAGGCACTGGAATAGTCTTTTGCGCCCATTCGTCCCAATTCCAGATATGGATGTCAGTGCCGCAGATCGCTGCCTTGCGAATGCGGATCATGACGTCGTTGTGACCCACTTCGGGTTTTTTGACCCGGGTCAGCGTCAGGCCCGGTGCCCGCTCAAGTTTTGCCAGAGCCTTCATGTCCAATGCTCCCATCGGTCAGGGGATGATACGCAATGCCTTGCCGACCTTGGCAAATGCCTCCACCGCCCGATCGACGTGCTCGGCCGTGTGCGCAGCACTCATCTGGGTGCGGATGCGGGCCTTGCCTTTCGGCACGACTGGATACGAGAAACCAATCACATAGACGCCCTCCGCCAGCAGGGCATCGGCCATGCGGCTCGCGAGCGCAGCATCGCCGAGCATGACCGGAATGATCGGGTGCTCTCCGGGCACCAGATCGAAACCAAGCCCGGTCATGGCCTGGCGAAAGCGCTGGCCGTTCGCTCGCACGCGTTGGCGCAGAGCGGCGCCTTCGGCGCCGGCCAGGAGCTCGAGCACGTTGAGCGAGGCGGCCGCGATGCAAGGCGCGAGCGAATTGGAGAATAGATAGGGGCGCGAGCGCTGCCGCAGGAGGGTTACGATGTCCTTCCGCCCGGCGATGTATCCCCCGGAGGCGCCGCCGAGGGCCTTGCCCAATGTGCCGGTATAGATGTCCACCCTTCCTTCGACCGCGCACAGCTCGGGGGTTCCGCGGCCGGCTGCGCCGATGAAGCCGACCGCGTGCGAATCGTCGACCATCACCGTGGCCCGATATTGCTCGGCGAGGGTGCAAATCGCGTCCAGCTTCGCGATCGTGCCGTCCATCGAGAACACGCCATCGGTGGCAATGAGTTTGAAGCGTGCGCCTCCGCCATCGGCGTCGGCGAGCTTCGCCTTCAGGTCCATCATGTCGTTGTTGCGATAGCGGTAGCGTTTGGCCTTGCATAGGCGGATGCCATCGACGATGCTCGCATGATTGAGTTCGTCGCTGATGACGGCATCCTGTTCATCGAGCAGCGTCTCGAAGAGGCCGCCGTTGGCGTCGAAGCAGCTCGAATACAGGATGCTGTCCTCGGTCTTCAGGAAGGCGGAAAGCGCAGTCTCCAGTTCCTTGTGCACGCTCTGCGTACCGCAGATGAAGCGCACCGAGGCCATGCCGAAGCCGTAGGTATCGAGGCCTTCCTTCGCCGCCTGAACAAGGCGCGGATCGTCCGCCAGGCCGAGATAGTTGTTGGCGCAGAAATTGAGCACTTCCTGTCCGTCGGCAAGGCGGATCTGCGGCGTTTGCGGGCTGTCGATCACCCGCTCGGTCTTGTAGAAACCGTCGGTGCGGATCTGCTCGATGACTCCGCGCAGGTGGGACAGGTAGCCATCATGCATGGTGTATTCCTCCGGCCAACTCGATCGCCAGTTCGACTGCGGCAAACATGCTGCCCGGGTCCGCCGCGCGGGCGCTCGCGTCGACCCGGGCCAGGTCGAGCGCCGTCCCGTGGTCGACGGAAGTGCGCACGAAGGGCAGGCCGAGTGTGACGTTGACGCCGTGGCCGAAGCTCGCGTGCTTGAGCACTGGCAGGCCCTGATCGTGGTACATCGCCAGCACGCAGTCAAACGCGCGCAGCCGCTCTGGGACGAAAGCCGTGTCGGCAGGGATGGGGCCGACAAGATCGAGTCCGGAGTCGCGCAGAGACGCGATAACCGGCTCGATGACGTCGATCTCTTCGCGCCCGAGATAGCCGCTTTCACCGGCATGCGGGTTCAAGCCACAGACGGCGATGCGAGGCTGCGGAATACGGAACTTGGCTGCGAGGTCGGCGGCAACAACACGGAGGGTGGCCGTCAGTGACTCGCGCGTGATCGCCGCCGGCACCGCGGCCAGTGGCAGGTGCGTCGTTGCGAGGGCGACGCGCAAAGTCTGCGCACGCGGGCCGCCGACGAGCATCATCACGACGTGGGCGGTACCGCTGCGGGCAGCGAAAAACTCAGTATGCCCCGTGAACGCGATGCCGGCGTCGTTAAGCGTGCTCTTTTGCACCGGCGCCGTCACCACGGCGGCAAACTCGCCGGATAGCGCGCCGCCTGCTGCGGCCTCGAGCGCAGCGAGCACGGTGCGGGCGTTGGCAGGGTCCAATTGCCCGGGGATCACCGCCTTTGCCGTCGGAAAGTGCAGAACCTCGAGCACGCCGGGTGCGGGCTGCGCATGGCGGGCGTAAGCGGCGAAGCGCACTCCGGCGCCGAGTCGACGCGCGCGCGCGCGCAGCAGTTCAATGTCGCCAACAAACAGCAGCCGTGCGTCCCACGCGCGCTCGGCCACACGCACACATAGGTCGGGGCCGATGCCTGCCGGCTCGCCCATGGTGACGGCGATGGTCGGTAACGCGGTCGTCACTACGGATGCTTCCGGCTAAGGCAGCGCCTCGATCGCAATGCCGGCCGCATCGCCGAAAGTCTCGACTTTCACCGTTGCCGCTGCGGCGACGCGCACACGGCCGTCGGTCACGGTGATCCTTGCCTGCGTAAACCCGTCCAGCGGCTGCGCCGGTTTGCCGAACAAGTACAACGCCGCGAGCGGCTTGGCGGGGTCGATCTCGCCGGTGTGCTGGACAATCGGCCCGAGCGGGAGCGCGTAACCCTCGCGCCCGAACACGGGAAAGCGCTCCAGAGTGGCGCGATACCGGACAACCTGCCGGCCAGGCAGCCGCTGTCGGCTGGCAAGGTCGTACCAGGCGCCGGGCGGCATAGCGACGTCCACTTCCCCTCCCGGGGCGACGATCGGCGCGATCAGCAGTGCATCGCCACACATGAACTGCGTCTCGTAGCCGCGCGTCAGCGCAACGTTGGGGAACGCCAGCGGCATTGCCCGCATGATCGGCAGGCCGGTTGTGGTTGCCTGCGCGATCACCGTTCGCAAGTAGGGCAACAGCCGGTAGCGAAACTCGAGCCACTGTCGCGCGATTGTCTCGGTATCCTCGCCGAACGCCCACGGCTCACGCGCACCGATGCCATGCAGGCGCATATGCGAGCTGAACACGCCCATTTGCAGCCAGCGCAGATACAACTCCGACGACGGCTGCTCCGAACCGTAGAAGCCGCCAACGTCGCTGGCGTGGTAAGGCGCCCCGCTCATACCCCATGACAGTCCGCCGCGGATGCTCGCGGCGAGGCCCTCCCAATCGCTTTGCGGATCGCCACCCCACTGGACCGGGTAGCGTTGGCTGCCCGTCCACCCGGCACGGCTCCAGATCACCGGCGGCTGCGCCGACGCTGGCGCAAAGCGCTTGGTCGCCTCGTAAACGCAGCGGTTATAAAGCAATGGATAGACGTTGTGCAGCCGCGCGCCGCGATCGCCGTTTCCCGCGACCGCGTCCTCGGGCACCTGTTCGCCGTAGTCGGTTGTGATCACGTCGATGCCGGCTTTGAACAACGCCTCGTGGGCATCGCGCCACCATGTGTAGGCGTCCGGATTGGTGAAATCGACAATGCCTGACTCGGGCAACGGCGTAAGAACGCCGGAAAACGGCGAGGTCGCCGGTGCAGTGTCCCAGGTAAACACGCAGGGGTCGCCCGCGGCGGTGGTCAGCAGAAAGCGCTTCGCGGCAAGCTCGGCGAAGAGCGGCGAATGAACCGATACGTAGGGATACTCCCAAGCGCAGATTTTCAGGTTGTGGCGCTTCATGCGCGTCAACGTCGCCGCAGGATCCGGGTAGCGCGTGCTATCCCACTGGAAGTCGAAGCGTGTCTGCACATCCCATATGCTGCGACCATCGAGCGCGAGCACGTCGCAGGGAATTCTGCGCGAGCGCACTTCCTCGGCAACCGCCATCGCCTCGTCCGCGGTGCGGTAGTACGCGCGCGAAACCCACAGGCCCAAGCTCCATAGCGGCACCTCGGGCGCGCGGCCGGTCAGTAACGTATAGCGATCAAGTACCTGGGCGGGATCGCGGCCGGTGATCAGGAACAGATCGAGCGCCTCGTCATCGACAACGGCGACGTAGGAGCGATGCGACCAGTCAGGATACCCGACACCGTGCGTTACCCGGCCAGGCGTGTTGACCAATATGCCCCATGCGCCGCTCTTGGCGGCCAGCCCGTTGCCCGGACTCCAGCAGAACGGCACGCTCTTGTAGGAGAGCCCGGTGTTGACGCCGAGTGCATCGTCTACTTGCGAGGTTACCAGCTGACCACGTTTGTTGAGCGGCCCGAATTTTTCGCCGAAGCCATAGACCGGTTCACCCGAGGTCAAGGCGAAGGAGGCGATCCACTGCTGGCCGGCCCGTGTGCGGCCGATTACCGGCAGACGCGGAAAACCACGGTAGTGTTCGTCGGTGATCGACGTGACGATTGGCTGTTCGTCATGCAGCAGGCGCAAGCGCAGGGGTTCGGCGCTCAATTCCAGACGCGTAGAGCCTGCGGCGAATGACCAAACACCGGGATCGGTTTGCGTGATGTCACAACGTTGCGCACGGCTGACGACCAAGCCGTAGTCGGGGCGGGTATTCGCCCCGACGCGCAGGCGGAATATGCCAGGACCGAAACAGGCTACTTCGAGGACGTCGCCGGTGCTCGTCGCGAAGGAGCAACCCGAAGCTGACATGCCGAGGCTGCCCGACGCAGCGAGGCGAATATAACTAGTCGTGTCGAGTTCCATCGGTGGCTTTTTCGCCTTGCGCTCGGTGGGAGTGGGGGGCGCTCAGCCGGCGAACTTGGTTTCCGGCAAGCCGGGCACGTCGACGCGCATGGCAAATATGCCACCCGACTGCGGCAGCCGCTGCAGTTCATCTTCGTCTCGCCGCTGGCGCGCGGTAGTGACATAGAGCGTCTTGAGGTCTGGGCCGCCAAAGGCGCACATCGTCGGACACACTGCCGGCAGCGGGAACTGCGCCATGGTGTCCCCGCGGGGCGAGAGGCGCACGACCTTGCCGCCACGATAGAAAGCGCTCCAATAGCATCCCTCGCGGTCGACTGCACCGCCATCGGGAAGATCGGTTTCCCCGGAAAACTGGGCGAACACGCGGCAGTTGGCAATCGCGCCAGTCACGGGGTCGAAGTCCCACGCGTGGATCGTCCGAGTGGGCGTGTCGGCGTGATACATCGTGCGGGCATCCGGGCTCCAGGCGAGGCCATTGGAGATCGTGATCCCGGAGACCATCGGCGCCAGGTTGAGGTTGGCATCGAGGCGATAGAGACGTGCGCTGCTGGCGTCGCGCTTTTCATTCATGCTGCCGGCCCAAAAGCGACCCTGGGCATCGGCGCGACCGTCATTGAAACGATGGTGCGACGGATCATAGGGCGCAGCGACGACTTTGTGCTTTGGCCTGCCATTGGACTCGATAAACCAGATGCCGCTGCGCAGGGCGGCGACGAAACGACCGCCTTCGCGTAACGCGAAACTGCCGATCGCTTCGGGCATTGGCCAGGCCGTGTTGCGACCGGTGAGCGGATCGAAGCGATTGAGTGAGGGGGCATTGATGTCAACCCAAAACAGTGATTGTTCGTCGACCGACCAAGTCGGGCATTCGCCAAGACTCGCCTTGATGTCGAGCACGCACTCAAATGGAGACCGCATCATCGGCACCGGGCGACACGGAAATGCGCATCGTACAAGAAAACGCGGCCCCCGGCGCGAGCAGGCGGGTCCCGGTATCCTTCGCGCCCGCCGCGGCGCGATTGAACGCGTCGGTCATATGCGTGACCGGTTCGACGGCGAGAAAGTCGCGTTCGGGGGGCACAAACACGATCAGATAGCTGCACGCTTCATCGGCGCTGATCGAAGCTGCCAGCTGCCTTTCCGGCCAGGCGATCGTCGCCGGCGGCCTCCAACCCGCAAAACAATGGTCAAGTGTCGTCGCGGCAATCGCGCGTGGCACTTCGAAGTTCCACGCTGAAGGCAGCGGATCGCACCGCGTCGGCAGCAGCGTGGGATCGGTCTTCCAGACCGCGGTCGCCGCAAAGCGCAGACGTGTCGCGGCGTTGCGCGGGAAGAATGGGTGCCAACCCAGCCCGAACGGGAATGTCGCATTACCGGTGTTGACAATCGAGAGCGTCAAGGCGAGCGCCTCGCTCGCCAGGGAAAAGGTCTGCCGCGCGTGATAGGCAAACGGCCACTCGCTTGCGCTCTCGCCTTGTGCGCTGTGCACGAGTTCCAGGATCGCCCGCGAGGACCCGTGCTCGACGATCGACCAGTCTCGGCGCCAGCCGTTGCCGTGGATCGCGTGTGGCACTTCGGGGAGATAGCGCCGGAGTGGAAAAACGGCGTCATTCCAGTGCAGTTTCGCGCCGGCGACACGATTGGAGAACGGAAGCAGCGAATAGGAGGCAAAGCGGCGCACATCGCGACTGGCAAGCGCATCGTCAGGCGTCGGCCGCAGCACCGGTTCGCCGTTCCATTCGTAGCCCGCGATGGCGCCACCCACCTCCGGCGCGAGCGTGACGCGCGCCGCGCCTGCGCGCAATTCGAGTGTCGCCGTCACGTGCGTGCGGCGTGTCAGGCCCCGGACTGCGAGGCGTCGACGGTCTGGCGCACCGCGCCTAGAAATTCCTGTGCGCGGCTTGCCATCATTGCCAGGTCCGAACCAACTGCAACCCAGGAAAAACCGTAGTCGAGGAATTTCCCGACCAGGTCTGGATTGGCGCCAACGATGCCGCAGGGCTTGCCGAGTCGCTTGCACGTCTGTGCGCCGGCCTTGAGCTTGTCCTGCACCGCCGGATCTCCCATGTCGCCCGGATGACCCATCGACGCCGATAGATCCGCCGGTCCGATGAAGATCGAATCGAC
>Ga0074045_10000826_pt1 | contig 30325 bp, 24 predicted proteins | sample BogForMeECP23OM2_FD_94442 | JGI IMG/M metagenome (GOLD analysis project Ga0074045, IMG submission 94442) | Bog forest soil microbial communities from Calvert Island, British Columbia, Canada - Bog Forest MetaG ECP23OM2 | ecosystem: Environmental > Terrestrial > Soil > Wetlands ...
GGAGCGCGACTCCCCCGGAACATCGAATCCACTTTAACCCCGCCCCTCCAGCCGACCTCTCAAAACAGGACATTTCTACTTTGCCGGGAACAGGACATTTCTACTTTGCCTTGACATGCCACCCGGTACTGGGCCGGGATTCACGAATGTTACACCGCCTCCGCGCACCGCTAGACGCCGAATCGCTCCTCCGTCCAGGGGTCGCCGCGCATGTGGTAGCCGTTGGCCTCCCAGAAGCCCGGGCGGTCCTTTGCCACCAGTTCCAGGCCGGTCAGCCACTTGGCGCTCTTCCAGGCGTACAACTCGGGCACCACCAAACGCGCCGGGCCGCCGTGTTCGAGCGTGAGCGGTTCGCCATCGTGCAGAATGGCGACCAGCGCGTCGGCGGCCAGGAAGTGATCGAGCGGCAGGTTCGTGGTCCAGCCGCGATCGTAGCCGTAGGCCACTACGAATCTAGCCTCCGGCCGGACGCCGCCGGCGCGGGCAATCAACTCGCGGGTTGCGACGCCTTCCCAGAGGTTGCCCAGGCGAGACCAGCGGGTAACGCAATGAAAGTCGGCGAACACTTTCACCCGCGGCAGCTTCTGAAATTCGTCCCAGTTCCACTCGGCTGGCTGCGCCACCAGACCGCCCAAGCGCAACCGCCAGCTCTTCAGCTCGATCGCCGGCGGGCCGCTCGCATCGAGTACCGGCCACTTTTCGGTCCTCGACTGGCCGGGCGGCACGCGCTCGGCACGGCGTGTATCCGGGCTGACGATTACGTCCGGCGGCTGCGCATCCGCCGACGGGGCTTCCCTGCCCTGCGTCTTGCTGCGGTCCGTTTCCGGCACAGGCGATTCCCCCGTTACCATTCTACTGACGCCTGTCGGGGAGTATCCAGTTCGTACCGAGGTCGGTACGGACTGCGCCAAATGACCCTCAGAACGGTCCGGGAAACGACAGGCTGGCCGCCACAAGCTGGTCCCAAAAAACAGACTTGTGACGAAGCGATTTTGCGCCATAATCGAATCAAGCTGCGCCGTGAGGGAGACACACAGGGAACCGGCGCGGCGAACCTCGATGGCAAGGGTATTCCAATTCCGTGTGTCCGCGAGCGCGGTTCTGCCGTTTTGCTGCGGATTGCTGGCGATTGCTTCCGCACCCTTGGCGGCGCAGGAGCCGATTGCCGGCGAGAGGCCGGGGGCCACGGCTCGGCTGTCCGCCTCCGACGGATCGGTGCTGAAATCGCCGGAAGCGCGCAAGACGCTGCCGTGCACGGTGACTCCCGCCAAGCCGGAGCTGGGCTTCGACCTGAGATTCCACGCCGGATACGAAGCCACAGTACCGCTCAAGGAACTGGCCGGCGATGGCGACCAGCTCACCACAATTTTCCGCGTGATTCCCGAGGGCCATCCCGCCGCTGCGACCTATTTCGCGCAACACGTCCCCGTACCCTCCCTTGACGACCTGGATCGCGGGTCCGCGACCTTGACGGGTGCCTTCGACGTCGGCAAAGGCAAGTACCACATCGACTGGCTGATGCGCGATGGCGGCGAACACGTGTGTTCCTTCCACTGGGATGCCGAGGCCGCGCTGGCTCCGCACGACAGGCAGATCGCCCTCGATATCGCCGCCGGCGCGGTGCTTCCCTTCGACGCCGAAACCTTCCGGTCAGCACCGCCCGTCGTGAGGGACCAGGGCAATTCGCCCCTCCACGTGAAGGTGATCGTCAATTTTGCGCCTCAGAACGCCGCCGCCGCATCACTCCAGCCGGCCGAAATCGGCGCCCTGGTTTCCATCCTGCGCAGGATCGACCGCGACCCACGCATCGCCCGGTTCTCGCTGGTCGTTTTCAACCTGCAGCAACAGAAAGTGCTGTACCGTCAGGAGGGGGCGCCGGAGATCGATTTTCCGGCGCTTGGCCGCGCCCTCCGCTCGCTCAACCTCGGCACCACCGATCTGCAGCGGCTGGCGCAGAAGCACGAAGGCGCCGAATTCCTGGATCGCCTGATCGTCGCCGAAGTGGGCGACGTCGACGACAATCCGGATGCGGTGGTTTTCGCCGGCCCCAAGCTGCGCATCGAAGAGCCGATTCCAGCGGCGGCGCTGAAACAACTCAACGGCGTGAAGTTTCCCGTCTTCTACATGAGCTACAATTTGAATCCGGCGGCTATTCCGTGGCGCGACACCATCGGGATCGCCGTCAAGTATTTGAAAGGTATGGAATTCTCAATCAGCCGGCCGCGCGACGTGTACTTCGCCTGGAACGGGATCGCGGGCCGCATCGGGACAGGCAGACAGGGCGCCACGGTTGCGGGTAACGCGCCTTCTCACTAGGACGTCAAACGCAGTAGCCCATGCGAATCGTCACCATCGCGCTGGTCGCCGTTCTGCCTTGCGTCGGGCAGCAGTTCGGGATGTCGGAGAATCTCGCCCCGAACCTTCCCACGCCCCAGTTGATCGTGCAGAAAATGCTCGAAGCCGGGCATGTGAAGGCCGGCGAAACCGTTTACGACCTGGGCAGCGGCGACGGGCGGATTCTGATTGCCGCAGCGCAGCAGTTTGGCGCGCGCGGTGTTGGTATCGAGATCCTCCCGGAGTTGTGCGAGAAATCGCGCCGGCACATCAAGGAGCTGGGCCTGGAAGACAAGATCACCATCGTGGAAGGCAGCGCCTTACGCGCCGACCTGCGGCCGGCCGACGTGGTGACGATGTGCCTGCTCACCGCCTCCAACGAGCGGTTGCGCCCAATCCTCGAAAAGTCCCTCAAGCCGGGGAGCCGCGTCGTGACCAACGAGTTTCCCGTGAAAGGCTGGCGCCCGTTCGCCGTCGCCCACGTCCGCGAAGGCTCGATGGAGCACATCATCTACGTTTACAGCATGGGCAAGATCAGGTAGCGCCGCCGCGCGGCGGGCTGGTGCCGGGATGTGATACAAAGGGGTACAACCGGCATTGGTACAACCGGCTGTACGCAGCGTGGCTACGGTGGACTGGCCGGCTGACCGGAGGAGCCGATGATGGCGGCTGGACCGTATGGATCGATCCATGATCGGCGAAATCCTCGACGCCAAATACCGCATCGACAAACAACTCGGCGCGGGCGGAATGGGTAATGTCTACCTGGCGACGCATCTCGGAACGACTCGCGTCGTGGCGGTCAAAGTTATCGCTCCGAGGTGGGCGGCGGAACCACAGTTTCTCGCCCGTTTCCAGCGCGAAGCGCAGGCGTGCGGCCGGCTGCGCCATCCGAACATAGTCAACGTCACAGACTTCGGCATCGCGAAAGCAGCGAGCGGCGACCTGCCGTACCTGGTGATGGAACTCCTCGACGGACAGACGCTGTCGGATTTTCAGAAGGCCAATCCACGGATCGCGCTGCCGCTGGTCGCGGACCTGCTGGACCAGATTGGACTGGCGCTTGCGGAGGCACACGGCCATGGAATCGTCCATCGCGATCTGAAGCCCGATAACATCTGGCTGGAACCGAACGGCCGTGGGGGATACACGGTGAAAGTGCTCGACTTCGGAGTGGCCAAGGTGAATCTGCTCCACGATTGGGCTCCGCGCATGACAGAGATGTCGGAGGTGAGCGAACCGAAGACGGTCAGTCCTCTGCCCACTGCGCCGGGCAACGAATTGGAAACGGCGGTGATCGATATCGCGAATGAGTCCCGGTCGTCGGCTAGCCGCACGCGACCCGAGGAGGCAGAGACCGTCGCCCTCGCGCTGTCCCCGTCCGGCCCATCGTTCGGATCGTTCGACAGCAGTGCCGGCGCGCAAACCATGCCGGGCAGCCTGGTCGGCACACCCGCGTATATGTCGCCGGAGCAGGCGTCGGGAGAGGAAGTCGATTTCCGGTCTGACATCTATGGTTTGGCCGTCGTGGCCTACTCTCTCGTTTGCGGCGTATTGCCCTTTACTCGAAAGACGAGCGAGCTATTCAAGAGTCGCCAGACTGGAAGCCCTCCCGCGCCCGCGAGCGTCCAGAAGATTCCGCGCGACGTTTCGGACGCGATCCTCGCCGGACTCGCGCACAATCCAGCGGACCGCCCGGCCTCGGCAATTGCATTTGCACGGCGGTTCCATAACGCAGTGGACGCCGAGTTTCTTGCGCTGCGGAGATCGAAGGCATTTCTGCTGCAACATCTCGCGGCATATGCTCTTTTGCTGGTGCCCATCTACACGACCGTCTTGACGGCGTCGGCCCTGCTGGTTACATTCAGCCGGAAACTGCTGCCGGTTGCGGCGGTGCGAATCGTGCTGGTCCCGGTGGCAGCGGCGGTGCTGTTTGTTTTTTCCGACAACTTACTTCGCGCAGCAGCCGCACTAATGGCGCTAGACGAACAAACCCGCCTGAGGCGATTCCTGGCGTTCCGGGTCTTCTGGAAGCTGGTTCGGGCGATGCCGGTTCTGGCGGTGACGCAGGCCCGCTCGCTGTGGTTCTTCGGGCCCGGCTGGGTGATCGGCGATTGCCTGTGGCCGGTGATTTGCATGGCCGAAAAGCTGTCCGGGAAGGCGGCCATTCAGCGCTCGCGCGATCTGATGACCGGCCTGCGGTCCGCTGGACGTGCCCTCGCGATCCGCCATTTGGCACTGGCGGCATTCGCGATTGCAGACGTGATCAAATCGATCGGCTTCCTCTGGCAAAATGGGCGGATCGCTCAGGCGAACGTGGTCATCACCGCATCCTGGTTTCCCGTGTTTGCGCTCTTTGCGGGAGCTCCGCTGTTTCTGTACGACCGGACCGCTGCCAATGAAAGTGGTCCGCTGCTGCAACTGGACCGCACGCCGGAGGTGCGCATCACCGCGCGAGCGTTCTCCTTGAGCTCGACGATCTGGCTAGCGGCCGGGGCGATCTACCTGGCGTATCAGCCGATCAGGTTTTGGCTGTTCGGCGCTCGGTGAGGGTGCCAGGGGGTCTGGATCGCAGTTCGCCATCACGACATGTAAAAGGATAACGCGACAGATCGCTCCGGCAAAGAGAGACGGGGCCCTGGACCGCAAGGCCCGTGCAGGCGACCGATCCTTTTAGGAATCGGATTCGATTGAAGGAACACGCGCAATAGCCCCAGCTCCCGCGCGCTTCGTCGTGATATTTGTGGCTCTCGGGCCGCCGCGCGCAACCCGTGAGTCTAAAATGGTAGGTCTGACGGAACATGTCCAAGCGGAAGAGGCCCACAAGCCCTGGTTGCTGGGCGCGGGGCTGGTGGTGGCGCTCATCGCGGCCGCCAAACTCGCGCTTCACCTCTATGCCGGGCGGCACTACGGGTACTTCGTCGACGAACTGTACTACCTCGCCTGCGCCCGGCACCTCGCCTGGGGCTATGTGGATCAGCCACCGCTGATCGCGGCAATCGCATGGATCGCGCGGGCCGTGTTGGGCGATTCGCTATCGGCGCTCCGGTTTCCGGCAGCCCTGGCCGGAGCGGGCGCCGTAGTGCTTACGGGCTTGATCGCCCGCGAATTGGGTGGCAACCGGTTTGCCCAGGGCCTGGCGGCTTTGTGTTTGCTGCTGGCGCCGGGCTTCCTGGCGCTGGATCATTTTCTTTCGATGAATGCTTTCGAGCCTCTGTTCTGGATGGGCTGCGCATACCTGGCGATGCGGATCATCCGCACTGGAGATGCGAAGCTTTGGCTGTGGTTCGGCGTAGTGACGGGTGTCGGGCTGGAGAACAAGCACTCGATGCTGATCTTCGGCTTCGGCCTGGTTGCCGGACTGATCCTTACGCGGGAGCGCCGGTGGCTGCGCTCGCCGTGGTTCTGGGCAGGGGGTGCCATCGCGTTTCTCATCTTCCTGCCCAACCTGCTGTGGAACATCCAGAACCACTTTCCTTTCCTGGAACTACAAGCCAATATCCGCCGCAGCGGGCGGGACGTCAGACTCCCGCTTTTGGCGTTCTTCGGCCAGGAGATCCTGGCGATGCTGCCGTTGAGCCTGCCGATCTGGCTGGCGGGCTTGTGGTATCTGTTCTTCGACAAAGCGGGAAAGCGGTTTCGCGCGCTCGGCTGGGCCTGGGTTGTGACGGCGGCCGTGATTCTGGCGCTCAGCCCTCGCATCTACTACCTGTTCGCCGCCTACCCGGTTCTGTTCGCAGCCGGCGGTGTGGCTTGGGAACGGTGGCTGGCAGCCGTCCGCGCGCAGTGGGTCAAGCCGGTGTATGTGACACTGATGGTGCTGATCGGCGCCGCACTGGCGCCGACGCTGCTTCCGCTGCTGCCGCCGGAAACTTACGTCCACTACGCGGCGGCCACGCACCTGCAGCAGCCGCGTCTCGAAAACCACCGGCTTGGACCGCTGCCGCAACTGTTCGCCGACCAGTTCGGCTGGGAAGAGATGGCGGCTACGGTTGCCGGAGTTTACAACAGCCTGCCACCAGGCGTGCGCGCCAGGACCGCTATCTTCGGACAGATCTACGGGCAGGCTGGTGCCATCGACCTATTCGGTCCGAAATACGGTTTGCCGCCCGCCATCAGTGGGCATCAAAGCTACTTCCTTTGGGGCCCCCGCGGCTACACCGGCGAAAGTGTCATCGTGATGGCCGGGCGGCAGCGGGACCTCGAGTCGCGTTTCGCTAGCGTCGAGAAGGTCGCGAAGGTCTATCACCCCTACTCCATGCCCTACGAGCATTTCGATGTCTTCTATTGCCGCGGCCTCAAGCGGCCTCTGAGCGAGATCTGGCCGCAGGTTAAGAACTGGGACTGAGACGCGCCGTGTTGAGGCGGGTGGAGCGGAAAACCTTCGACCGGTCTTTTGGACTGCGCTATTTCTGATTATCGCGCGCGATCCCGGCCGGTCTCATCTGATGAGCGACGGGACCATCGTGGAATTCGTCCAATGGCAGGCCGGGGCGCCGTTGGCCGCCATCATCGTCTTCAGCAACTTGTGCGCGGCTGCCCGATTCCTCAGGCCTCGCCTTGGGTCGCTGCAACCTTTTGTTGAGCCTTCTTCTGCCGGCGCGGCAAGCGGGATTTGTGCTTCTTCTGGAGCTTCGGTATCTTCGTCGACTTCGTCTGTGGGTGCGCTGGAGCAGTTTCGGCAACTGCCGCCACCGGCGCTTTCTTGCCTACAGCGGCGTCGACGGTTTTCGTTTTAGCTGCCGAAATACCGCCCTTGGTTTCCGGTTCGACGACCTTCTTGCGCTCTTTGGGCTTCTTCTCATCTGCCATAATTCCCTCGAATTGGCGCTGACACGCCAGTGGTCACAATACTCCACTCTAGAACATCCAAGGCTCAGATGCGTTGCAATGTGTCTCTGGCGGTATCCGTGAGCAATTCTCCCGGCAGCCATTCCGGGCAACGTCCAGCGCCACCCCGGTCGACATTTCGCCGATTCCTGTCTTCCGGTCCTGTCGCGAGGTAATCGCACACGCCTTTACGCCGGTTTGTCCCGAGGAATACGCTCACCGTCCCAGCGTAATCGTCCGCCCGGTGCGCGCCGATTCGCGCGCGGCGTCGAGGATTTCGATGACGATCACATTGTTCTCGATCGACGAGAGACCGTAGGGCTTGAACTTACCGCGGGCTACGCCGATCAGATACGAAATGGGGTCGGCGTCCTGCGGCTTCAGTTCCGGCGGAGTGCGCGTCTCTTCGGCCGGCGAACCCGGCAGGCGCACGCGCAGGTTGTCGCCGCCGGTGGCGATGGCGTAGCCCAGGGTGCCATAGACTTCGAAGTCCTTGCGGCCCACCGGCCAGTTCCAGGACGCCTGAATGATGCCCTGCGCTTTGGAATATTCGAGCAGCACGGTAGCTTCATCATCGACATGCGGGTAGATGCCGGGCTTGTCGGTTTGCGTTAGTGCAGTCACCTTCAGCGGTCGCTGATTGTCCATCATCCAGGTCATCAGGTTGGCGCCGTAACAGCCAAAATCAAACAGGGCGCCGCCGCCGTTCTTCACCGGGTCGCTCAGCCAGGCGAGAAACTCCGGCTGCACGCCGATCTCCTGGGGGCCCTGGTGGCCGTCCATAGCGACCATTCGACGGATGTCACCCGCTGCCTTCCGCTCGTGCAACAAGGTCCAGATCTCACCGTGACTTCGGTACCAGGTGGTCTCGTAGTTGACGATGACGGGCGTGCCGTAACGCTCCGAGGCCTGCTGGATAGCGTGTGCTTGCCGCAAATCCACGGCCAGCGGCTTTTCCATCATCACCGGTATGTGGCGTGGAGCGCACGCCTCGACGACGCGCGCGTGCGAGAACGTGTCGGTAAAGGTCGCGACGGCCTCGGGTTTGGCCGCGTCGAGCATCTTGTTGAGATCTGTGTAGAGCTGGTTGTCGGCGAAGTGGTCCGACCTGGCGTATCTTGCCAGCAGTTCGGCGTTGGGATCCCAAACCGCGACGATGACGACATCCGCCGGGCGGCGCTGCGCACTGCGCAAGAAGCCGGCGACGTGGCCGTGGTTCAGCCCGGCGATGGCGACGCGAAGTGGTTTTGGCTCCGATGGCTGCGCGCCGGCGGGCGTGATAAGGATCGCGGCGGCGACGAGCGAAAATGGCAATAGGCGAGTCATGGCAGTATCTGCATCATATCGCGCGCATGAAGGTGCTGGCGCACTCGGTAGTGCGCTAAAAGATGGTTGATGGGCCACGCCGTGCAGAGCCTTCGGAATTCTCGAAACACCCCACGCGCTTACGCGCCGCACTGAGTTTCGGGAACCACTTCGACGGCTTCCCGTGGGAAGCCGACCCCATCCGGTCGGCGGCGCTCCTTCCTTGCCTGCCGATATTCAGACTCGTTACAGATCACAATGGACCCGCCCAAATCGGCTACGACTCGCCGCACCAACTTGCTGCCGCCATATTGGGTCACTTGGACCAACTGTCCGCGCTCCATTCGGTACACCTCCAGCCCCAAGTATGCTGATGTCGTAAGGTAAACGCAAAAATACTCGCGCCAATGTCGTTTTTCTGTTGACACCTTAACGACACCAAGTCCAGTAAACGGAGAGCCGCTACCGCTTTACCTCCCGTTTACGACATTTCGCTCAGCCGTTCAAATGTTGCGGGCACACGGTCTGCCCCCAAAGATTGACCGGACGGCCTGGAACTCCCGGTCAGGCGGCGAACAGAAGCAGCTTATTAGTGGCTTCAAGTTCCTTAGACTGCTTGATTCCAATGATGTTACGCAGGATTCCTTGAGAAACTTAGTTGGAGCTGCCGAAAACACCCCTGAAGAAAAACAGATTATCGATGCGCTTCTGCGCGCCGGCTATGCCAAGGTCTTTGAACTCGACCTCAAGACCGCTACCATGGGCCAAGTTTCAGAAAAAATAGGCAGTTACGGGCCTACCGGAGCAACGCGAGATCGCGCCGTACGCTTCTTCCTTAAAGCAGCGCAGCACTGCGACATCCCGCTGTCGCCGAGGCTCACTGAGGGAATGCGATCAACTTCAGAGTCAGCCAAGCCATCCACCGGAGAGGATGCTGGTTCCGCTCAGGCATCGACGCCCATCCGCCAGCGGAAGCGCCGCCGGTCACCGGGAGTGTTGTCCGGAGAAACAGCGGCCCATGAGCAGATCGAACCAACCGGCAATGCTGTAAAGATCGTGACGCTTAGAGAAACTGGTGGCACGCTAACTCTGAGCGGAACATTCAATGCTTTCGATCTTGACGGAGACGAGAGAAAGCTCGTCTACGACATCATCGATTTAATGAAGAAATACGAGCAGAGTGCGAAACCGGCCAGCGAATGAGTCTTGCAAGCACAAATTCGCTGGCCGTTCGTGTGCCCGGGGGTGAATGGTTGCGGGCCGGATTCCCACCTGTGCCCCGCGAGGGTTCGAATCCCTCCACCTTCACCACCGTCAACTCAGCCCTGCTGATGGCGCTAACCATCAACAGGGCTTAACCTCGGGCCTTTCGGCCAAAGGCAAGGTTTGTTAGGACCTGCTGCCATTTTGGCCTCTTTCGCCCGAAGAAAGCAAGGCCAAAATGACCTGCCACAATTGTCGAGCCGAATGCCGGAAATTCGGTAAACGCAATCAACGCCAACGCTACCAGTGCCAGCAGTGCCGCAAGGTATTCACGGACGCCCGCGATCAAACGCTGGACGGCATGTACCTGCCTGTTGAGAAAGCTGAGATGGTTCTCCGTCTCTTGCTCGAAGGAAACAGTGTTTCCAGCGTCGGGCGCATCACAGAGGTCCACCACACCACAATTCTGAAGCTGCTGGTACTGGCGGGAGAGAAATGCGAATGCATCATGGGCCAGAAGATCCGTAATGTTGAAGTCCGAGACGTTGAATGCGATGAGCTGTGGTCGTTCATCGGAAAGAAGCAAAAGCGCGTCCGGCTAGATGACGATCAAAATCTCGGGGACGCCTACACCTTCGTCGCAATCGAGCGGCATTCCAAGCTGGTATTAAATATCGCCATGGGAAAGCGCGACCAAGCTACCACGGACGTATTCATCGAGGGCCTGCGCCACGCCACGCCTGGCGACTTCCAGATCACGACCGATGGCTTCGCTCCGTATCGCTCCGCTATTCCGAATACCTTGGAAGATCGCTGCGACTTCGCTATTCTCATCAAGGTCTACAAAGCAGCGACCGAAGGCGAAGCGCGGTACAGCCCTGCCGAGGTCGCCAGCGTGGAGGATGTCCCAGTCATGGGCCGTCCCGATCCGGAGCGCATTTGCACTTCAATCGTTGAGCGGTCCAATCTCAGCACTCGCATGAGCGTGCGCCGATTCACCAGGCTCACAAACGCCTTCTCAAAAAAATGGGAGAACCACTGGGCTCCTGTGGCCGTGTGGTTCGCATTCTACAATTTCTGCCGCGTCCACAAGTCCCCGCGGATGACGCCTGCCATGGCTGCGGGAATCAGCAGCCACATTTGGAGTGTGCGGGAACTGCTGGAGGCTGCGTGATTCTTCTTGGCCTCTTTCCTTTGTGGCCTAGGCCGCCATGACAAAAAGTACTTTGCGCTGCGTGGATCTGGTAGAATAGGCTTTTTCACAGAGAATCTACAATGTTGTGGCTTTAGCTAAAGCATAGAGAATATAGGGCGAAAGAACTTTTAGGTGTCAATGGTTATTTTCGTTTTCCACACAACAGTTTATCCTGTGGAAACCAAAGTTCGTTGGAGATCGTCTTATAATCAGTTTGTCTTACTGCCCAAGGCGCGCCGCTTAGGCATGCGTCTTCTTTAAAGCCCACCCGTGCCCCAAGGCACGGGTTTTCCTTTTTTTGGGGGCATAATGGCAGAAAGCCGACTCCGAGTCCGCGTATTCGTTGATTTCTGGAATTTCCAGTTGGGATGGAACGACGCGAATCGAGGGCATGGCGATGCCCTGATCCCATGGCGGGATCTTCCACAAATCCTAACGACCGAAGCCACCAAAGGACAAGCGGCGAAGTTCGGGGGCGCTCACGTGTATGCCTCCGTGAATGAGTCTAGCCCAAAAGACCGAGGCCTTAATAATTGGCTTCATCATACCTTGGCCAGCTATCCTGGCTATACCGTCGATGTTCGTAAGAGGAAGCCGCGAAATCGGGCTGTACGTTGCCAGGAAGAGAATTGCAAGGCCTCAATTTCAAACTGTCCTTCGTGCTCAGCGCCGCTGCGGAGCGCCGTGGAAAAGGGAGTCGATGCAGCGATTATTACGGACCTGATCGCTTCGGCATTTGACGACAACTACGACACTGCGGTGCTAATCTCTGGTGATGCTGATCTCGCCCCAGCCGTACAGTATATCCAAAAGAAAACGGACAAACAGATCGTCCAAGCGTATTTCCGTTCGCACGGAGACGTTCTGAGAAATGCCTGCTGGGACCACATCTTTTTCGACGACCTAATGCCTAAGCTTGTGACGGCCTCACCCGCAACAAGCCCCGCCGCCCCCGCCATCCCTCCGAAAACTGCCTAGAGTAGATCAACCAGGATTTAGCGCAGTACCCGCACTCGCATTCTGGACCTGGATCGGAAGGGGTGGGGCCAAGTTCCGTTGGTAAGGGGTTCGGCGTCGGACCTTTCCAGATCGGACGGGCGACGGTCGGAACGATAGCGGTATCGCGCCATCTCGGCAGTCATCCGGCCACCGAGAAACTCGAGCGGCATCCGAAGCGGGAAGAACGGCAGCCTCGCAACCGCGAACAAATGACGTCGGCGGGAGCGCATTTGGAACATTCCGTTGGATCGAGCCTGCTGTATGCAGCCAGCGCGGTTTTCCGTAGTCCGGCGGGCGGCGTTTGCGATACAGTAACCTCATGCTCCGCCGTTCCTTTCTGCAGACTGTTCCCGGTGTGGCTGCCGCCACAGCGATGACTGCGCCGCCACTCGCCGCTGATCAAGTTCCCATCAAGCTTGGGTTCGACACCTATTCGCTACGCGCCTTCCATTGGAAGGCTCCCCGGCTCTTGGGGTACGCCGCTAGTCTCAAGCTGGACACCATACAGATTTCCAGCCTCGGCGACTATGAGAGCCTCGATCCGGCCTACCTGAAACATGTGAAGGAACAGGCGGACCGGCTGGGCATCCAGGTCGATGGCGGGACTGGATGCATCTGCCCTTCGAGCCATTCTTACGCGAAGAACGGGCCGCCCGCGCGCGATCGCGTGCTGCAAGGGCTTCGCGTGGCGGCAACGGTGGGCGCCAAATCGATGCGCTGCTATTTGGGCAGCAGCGCCGACCGAATCGGGGAGCCCGGCATCGAAGCGCACATGGAAAACACGATTCAGCTCTTCCGTTCCGTGCGCTCCGAAACTGTCGACCTGGGAGTGAAGATCGCGATCGAGAACCACGATGGCGACATGCAGGCGCGCGAAGTGAAAACCGTGATCGAGGAATCCGGCAAGGATTTCGTGGGCTCCAACTTGGATACCGGTAATCCCCTGTGGGTGGTGGAAGACCCTTTGCTGACGCTGGAGGTGCTGGCGCCTTACGTGATCACGACGCACGTGCGGGATTCGGTGCTGTTCGAGCACCCGCGCGGGGCGGCCGGACAATGGGTGGCACTGGGTGATGGCCAGATCGACTTCCTCCGCTTTGTTGAGCGGTTCCGTGAGTGGTGTCCGCAAGCGTCGATGCAACTGGAGATCATCACCGGCCGCCCGCCCCGCGTGCTCCCATACCTGGAGCCGGGTTTCTGGAAGGCGTTTCCCAAGGCGCTGGCCTCGGAGTTCGCCCGCTTCGTTGCGCTAGCAAAGGCGGGCCATCCCTTCATGGGGGCGATGGTGATCGAAGACGTGTCTGGGCCACCACGCCCCACGGTGATGAGCGATGCACTGAAGGAACAACAACGGCTTGACCTGGAGCGCAGCCTGGAATACGCCAAGAGAAAATTAAACGTAGGTGTCAACTGGCGCGTTTAGAGCGGCGCGCTGGTCGTTGCCGGAACCCCAAGTGGATTGGGGGGGGAGCGCTTCGCCGGAACAATATCTGCAGATCGAGCGCGTTCCACATAACATTCGTACGCGCGGAGAAAAGCTAGCCGCGCGGTTCCAACACTGCCGCGGGCTGAGCGGATGTTCCTGTTCCGGCGCGCAAGACAGCGTGCTCGCGCAAGACTGCGTGTTATGGTGGTGGCTCAGGTGCGCCGATGCAGTCCCTTGTCAAATTCCTGCCAACTCCGCTCGTTGACAACTCCGTTCGGGGAGCGGTGCGCCAGATTGCGACGAGAGTCCTTCTTGCCGGCTTGCTGCTGATCGCTTCGACGGCGTGGATGGATGCACAACAACCACTGTCCCTCGCGGATGCCGATCTTCGCGGCTCAACCATTTTCGAACAATCGGCTGCGACTGGAATGGTGCTGGTGGTGGTTCGCGATCGGGAAGTGATGATGAAGAGCTATGGGGAAACATCTCCCGGGAGTGGCGTGAAACCGAATTCGGACTCTCTGATTCGACTGTGCTCCATATCGAAAGTCTTTGCAGGTGAATTACTGGTGGAGTTGGCGAACGAGGGCAAGGTCGGGCTCACCGATCCTTTGCAGCGGTTTGCACCGCCTAAGAGAATTGTGCCCAAAGGCGCCGGCGGAACACCGATCACACTACGGGACCTGGCTACGCACACGGGCGGACTGCCGCGCGAAGTCGGTTCCTATCCTGCAAAGACTCCGCACTTCACGTTTCCGGATCGGACTTATCGCTGGGCATGGCTCCCGAAGCAGAGACTGATTTCCCGGCCGGGCACGGCTGCTCTATATTCCAATGTTGGCTTTGATTTGCTTGGGGACGCACTGGCGTCCGCTGCGAACGAGACCTATGCTCAGCTTCTGGAGGAACGCATTGTGCGGCCGCTCGGTCTGCACGACACAACGCTGACACCCAGCAACGACCAGTGTGCCCGGTTGCTGCGTGGAACCGGGGATGAAGGCCCATGCACCGACACACAAGCGTCGGGAGCCAGCGAAGGAGTGTATGCAACTGCCGCAGACATGGCTCGGGTGCTGCAATATCTGCTGCTGATTCCAGGAGCTACCGCTCAGGTCTCGCCGGCGATCGACGTCTATCTGCAGCCGTCACAACTGAAGTCGGTTCAGGGTCTGAGCCATGCAGGAGACCCAAGCGGCATTGGGTTGGGGTGGATTCAACTGGGAGATCCGGACGGCCCATCCGCGCTGATGGAAAAGACCGGGGGAGGCGCGGGGTTTGAGACATACGTCGCTCTGAGCCTCAAGCGCCAGGCGGGCATCTTTCTGGCGGTCACTAAGGGCAAGGGACGTGCGCAAGTAAATCTATTCCGCGAAGCCAACAACCTCCTGGCGGTCCTGGCTGACGTGCCGCCGCTTCCGCCAAAGGTATACCCGGTTCGTGCCGTCAGGAAGAGACGATCTCGCGTTCATCGACCTGCCCCAGCGCCGGCACAATAGGGTCCCGGCGCTCTAAAGATCGATTCCGGCCGCACAGGCGTAATAATTGGAAACCTAGAAGGGGATTCCGTCTGTCAGCCATCTATTCGATCTTCTGCCACAGACCATGATTCGTTGCGCACGACGAGCGAACCGGGTCGCCGTTGCGTCGGCCCTGCGCACGGGCGGGGGTTCCACGCGAGTTGCCCAACGGACCCGAGTTTCACTTACTGGTCGACGACAGGGGTCCAGCCGCCGAGGACGAATGCCGGATCGCTGTAGTTGGCGACGGTCTGGGTATCCCGTGGCTCGGTCAGTTGCTTGGAGACAGGGTGCCGCTGGGTGACGTCGACGGGCTGGCCGGCGGCATCGGTGCTGTGGAACTCCCAGAAGTGAATGTGCGAGGTGTCGTCGTCGATGGGTCCCCAGCCAACCGGTGGAACGCCTTTGAGGCGGCAGTCGATCAGCACAGCCTCGGCGTACGGGTAGTTGAGGCCGTGATTGTTGGGCAGTCGCGCGAGCACGCTGGAAGGGCGGACAGGCGCCGGGCGCGGGCTCCACGGCAGCGGGCGGTCGATGGACGTAAAGGTGCACTCGACGAAGACATTGCCGTGGTTCGCTGCGGTGTTGCGAATCCACATAAAAGGCCCAACTGACTGGATCTCGCAGCGGCGGAAGAAGGCGGGGCCGACGCCAAGGATGGTGTCGCCGTCGCCGATGATCGTGCTGTCGGTCAGATAGACGGAGCCGCGCAGATTGAGCGCATCGCCAGAGCCTTTGATATTCATGTGGCTGACTATGTTCTTCGATCCGAAGATGAGCAAAGCTTCCGCCTGGCCGAAGAAGTAGTTGTTCAGAGTGAAGTTGATGAACTCGATGCCGGTTGAATCATATGCGGAGAAGGCGCAGCGACGGTTCGGCCCCGGCTGGGGCGGATTGAACGCGCTGTTGTTACCGTAGCCGACCTGGACCTTGTCACGATCCTCGCCACGGAAGGTGAGATTGGCCTTGTTGCGGAAGAAGACAATCTCCTCGTAGGTGCCATTCTTGATGAAGATCGTCACCCGGTTGGGCGGATTGTCGGGAACGAAGTCGACGGCGCCCTGGACTGTGTTGAAATCGCCGCTGCCGTCCGCTGCGACGACGACGTGAGTTGTATCGGCACGCGGGGGAGCCTGCTTGGTGGTGAAATGCCAGGCATGATCCGTAGTGAAGCCCGCGAAGACGCCAGTGGCGAGAGCGAAAACACCTGAATCGATCTGCACGATGTATTTGTGGTTGTACCGCAAGACGTTGTTGTGGGGGTAAATCGTGGCCACGTTGCCATGAATAATGACAGGGTAGGAGTGAAAGTCGGCCAAACCGCCGATGGTAGTGAGCTGGTAATTGTGCAGATCGGCGGGCGTCGTTCTCACTGCCGGCGTTGTAGTGGTGGGCGAGGTGGGGCTGGCAGGGTCCAGAACAGTCAACCCTGCGGGCGGGGCGGCGAGGCGCCGGGAGGGGTCGGGACCCGCAGGGATACCGAGGTCGAGAGTGTCAACCAGATGGTGGCCGGCTGCATCGTAAATGCGAATCTGGCCAGACTTGGCAAGCGTTGGAGGGCTGGAGAAGGTCAGGACCAGATGCGTGTCGGGATTGACATGGGTTGCGCTATTCGCGGGGAAACACGTAAAGGCGGCCTGACCGCGCGCAACAATTGACAGGGCAATTGCGGCAATCACGCAAAACAGGCGGGTCGCGGAGCGAGGTCCCATGGTAAATGCTCCTAAATCGGAATTTCTATTTTAGACTTCCCAGGTCCCCTTCAGCTTAGACCGAACCGCTATCTGACGAGGAGTTGCCGAACAGGATTCCCGGCTTCTTGTGTGGATTCGGTTATTTTGCACATTTTACTCCACTCCGTTCCCACCACTCCAAGGCACAGAGTTGCTAGATTCGCCCGCAATGCGCGGAAGTGCTTGTTGTCAAATGCAGTCTCCTGGTCGTGGGTTTCATCGCTCCGAGCCTCCACCCTGCCTCCAGTCGCTGTGGCCGGCGCCGATGCTGTTGTCCTGGGTTGCCATGCAATGCAGGCACCTGCATTTCAAATCCCGGTCTGCTTTCTTCGCTTGCTTCCGCAGCTGGTCCGGAGGAAGCGGAGTTCTGGAGGCGCAACCAGAGTCGGAGCAACGCTCACAGTTCTGCACTCCAGAAGGTCGGTGTCTGTTTTTTCGAAAGGAATTGAAAACCAGGTGGTGCTGGAGGAGGGGGTCGAACCCTCATGGCCAGTGAAGGCCGCGGGATTTTGAGTCCCGTGCGTCTGCCAGTTCCGCCACTCCAGCAGGTGTTTGGCTCACTCGATTTTACCGCATGTCCACGCCACTCGCACCGTGATCCTTCGCGGCGCAATCCTCCCGCCACCGCCAGCCGCGCGGCGCGCTCCCGGTTGCACTGCTCTGCATGTGCTTCGAGGCGTTCGCAGGCGCTGCACCTGTCCGCTGCATTGGCGATATTCTAGCGGCCAATAACGCATCGTGAGCGGCGACCCATGACGCCTGCACGAATCGGGGACGCGGCATGGCCGGCGCATCTTGCGCGGCAGATTCCAAGCTGCGGGTCGCGCCGCTCCTGCACCAATCGCTAGCAAAGATGCCGGCATCGCGGCGGCTTCAGAAACGCTGAGAAGATCCGTTTTCCTCGAGCACTATTTCCGCGGATGACCAGAGTACTCGTGTCACTGCTGGCTCTGCTGACCGTCGTCGCAACGGCAGCCGAGCCCGCAAACCAAACCAGGTGTACGAGTGGCACGCTCGCAGCGCTCCCGTATGCCGAAGGAGGTACGCACGGAAGCGCTTGCGCGGGCCGGTTCTCCGAGCTGCGCGAGATCCCTTTCACTTTCGCCGTGCTCTCTTTGTTTGCCTCGCGCAGCCACTATCCTTTTGAGAAGGCGCCGCTGGCACACGGGCAGTTGGAGGTCGCCCAGATCTCTGTGACCGGCCGCCTCACAGTGGAGCGCGTCCGCTTCTGGTCGGACGAAATGAACGAACCCCGCTTCTTCCTCGCCTTGGTGCCGAAACCGCCCGCCCGTTTGACCGATGCATTCATCCTGAATCACGGTTGGTTCGACCGGCCGGAGGACCTGCTCACCTATCTCAAGGTGGACGAGGTCTACGACGCGATGCTGGCGCGCGGCGAGTTGCGGCCGGCGGTGGTCGTCATCCCGGACGTTCGCTTCAAAAAGTTTTACCGGTTGAACTCCGCGCGCACTCCCTTCCCCAACTACCTCACACTGGAAGCCGAGGAGATCGCCGGAATCGTCTCTCAGCGTTACAAAATCCCGTTCGAACGAGACCGTTGGTCTGTCGGCGGATTCTCGTTCGGCGGCTACGCGTCGCTCGATATCGGCCGGCGCTATCCAGGCCGCTTCGCGAGCGTGAGCGTGATTAGCGGCTTGGTCGATCCACGATGGAGTTTCTGGCCTGCCCGTCCATCGGCGTCCGGCACCGGGGACTTTCGCGGTAGAAACCGGAACACGGTGGTCGTACCAGGCCCCATCCCCAGGCTTTTCCTGGCTTGTGGAACCGATGACCGGCTCTACAGGACGATGCAGCGGTTGCATCATACTCTGGACGCGATCGGAATCCCGTACACATGGTCTTCCGCTCCCGGTGGGCACACCTGGAAATACTGGTCCTCGGTGATCCCGCCGATGTTGAAATTCAGCTTGGGCACGGACCAACCAGTAGCCACGCGCTGACAGACCGGTCCGCCCTGTGTCCGCAGTCTGCAACGCCGAACCTGCGCCGCGGGCTTGCGGGCGCTACTTCCCGCCGGTCGGCTGGGCGGCCAATCGCGCGCGCCGCTTGCTGGCCCATTCTTTTTTGTTCACCTGGTGGGCGCGGCCCACGCCGAGCGCGTCGGCGGGAACCGGGTCGGTAATCACGGAGCCCGCCGCCAGGTACGCACCGTCGCCAATTTCGAGCGGCGCCACCAGGGTCGAATTGCTTCCCACGAAGGCCCCCGCGCCAATCCGCGTCGGGTGCTTGTGCGTGCCATCGTAATTGCACGTGATGGTGCCGGCCCCGATGTTCGCTTTGGCGCCGATTTCCGCATCGCCCAAATACGCCAGATGATTGGCCTTGGCACCCGCACCCAGCCGCGTCTTCTTCAGCTCGACGAAATTGCCGACGTGTGCGTTTTCGGCGACGTAATTCCCCGGGCGTAGGCGCGAGAACGGCCCGGCCACCGCGCCGCGCTCCAACTGCGAAGCGGCGATCACGGTCAGCGGATTGATCGTCACATCGTCGCCGATGGTGGAATTCTCGATGATGCTGGACGCGCCAATGCGGCAGTTTGCGCCGATCCTGGTAGCGCCCAGAATGCGCGCGAACGGCTCGACCACGGTATCGATACCGATCTCCACGCCGTCGTCGACGGTCACCGTCTCCGGCTTCTCAATGGTCACCCCCGCCAGCATCAGCTCGCGCAGCTTGCGTTCGCGCAGCAGCCGGTCCGCTTCCGCCAGCTCGATCCGGTTGTTGATCCCCAGGCATTCGCCCGGATCGTCGATCTTCACCGCCGCCACGCGATGTCCGGCGCGGCCGAGAATCTCGACCATGTCGGTGAGGTAGTATTCGTGCGCGGGATTATCGGGCCGCATTTCGCCCGCGTGCCGCCAGAACAGGTCCGCGCGATAGCAATAGATGCCCATGTTGGCTTCGCGAATCTCGAGTTGCTGGGGAGTGGCGGCCTTCTGCTCCACGACTGTCGCCACGTCGTCGCCGCCGCCGCGAACCACTCGGCCGTAGCCGGTCGGATCCGCCATGTCGGCCGAAAGCAGCGCGCCCGCCGCGTCGCCCGCATCCAGCGTATCGATCAGCCGGCGCACCGTGGCCGCGCGCAGCAGCGGGCCATCGCCGTAAACGATCGCGAGATACCCATCGAGATGCGAAAGCGCTTGCCCCCCCATCAGCAGCGCGTGGCCGGTGCCGAGCTGTTCGGTCTGCTCGATGAAACCGATGCCGGGCGTCGCAATCGCCGCGCGGACACGCTCGGCCTGATGGCCCACCACCACGAAGATGCGCTCCGCCCGCGCGATCTCGAGCGCCGTATCCACCGCGTGCTCGATCAGCGTCTTGCCACCCGCGCGATGCAGCACCTTTGCCATGCGCGACTTCATGCGGGTTCCCAATCCCGCCGCCAGAATCACAACCGTTACTGGAGTTTCCATCACCTTCCATTATGGCTGGGTGCGCACCCGGGTGCGTCGCACGGGGGCACCCGCGCGCCCGGCAGAGCCCGTTTGGCGACGAGTCTGCCAAGTGTGCCGGTCGACGCCGTGACCGGCGTATCACAGGAGGAACCCGGCCCCCGACGCGTGCGATTGCCAAACTTCCCACAACGGGACTGCCGGCCCGGATGAGAACGTATCGTCGGCGTTCTCATGAACTCTACAGCGTCAGGAGAGATCTATCGCAAGACCTACACATGTCAGCAACCGCAATGGGGCCGTGTGGACGCGAGATTCTGGAATCTCCTTTTCCAGGGACCGAGTTTCATGTTCTACCGGAGGTGAACTCGGTTCGCGGCGAAATCTGCGCGTATGTTTTACAGCCTTCACGGCTAGCCACCGTTGATTGGCGCTCCCCAAACCGCTTCTCCTGTGTGGAAGCGTGGCCGATCATTCGTGAAGTTTAGTCCGCGTCGCCGGCCGAATCGGGAAGGACAATGGAATCGGGCGTCCGGGGGCGCATTCGCAGGTGCCAACGCGGAAGTTGGCCAAAAATAGTTGGGGCAGCGGCGTTGCGCTGAGCTGTATAATGCGGAAGTGGAGGCGAACAATGGCTTCTCGTCTAAACGGCCTACAACGCGCTTTGACGTGGCAGGATTTCGGGTCGCCACGTCCCGGAAACCCACCGCCGCCCGGCCAGCACGCGACCTTCGCCCAGACTCGGGCGCGGCCCCACCGCACCATCTTCGCGGAACACGTACCCGGCACCCGTCCACCGCAGTTCCGATTGCGGGACGATGCGATAATTTCGGTCAATCTCGACCGCGGCCAGACGTTCGTGAACCAGTGGGCGCTGAATCGGCCGGCACCGTTCCCGGCAGACCTGCTCCACCACGAACAAGGTCACTACGATCTTGTCGCGCTGTTCTGTCGTGACATGTTCATTGAGCTGATGACGCTGAAACAGCAATCCTCGCCCACAGCCCAAGCGGTGGCCGCGGCCGCGCAGGCGATCTTTCAGCGATTTGACGCCTTTATCGCCGCAGTACATACGCCATACGACAATCAAACGGATCACGGTAATATCGCGCAGCAACAGCAGCGCTGGGACGGCTTTATTCGTAGCGCCTTTACGACACCACGAACCCCCGCGATGAGCGCACCGGATGGGACTCCCTATAGGGTGCCGCTGCTTGACGTCCTTCGCCAAGCTGGCGTCATCTTATAGGCGAACGGCGTCGCGCAGCCTTGCGCAGGTGTGGTGTGGCCAACTCCCTGGACACGGCGTTCCGGGAGATCACTCCTGGCAAGTCGGGCTCACAACAACTGGCAGAACGCTCACGCTGCCGGCAGGTGCTCCGTCAAATTCGCGGCGCGCACGACAGCGCTGCGGTCGGGCTCAATAGCAGCCACCCGTTCCCGCTCCGCCGGTCCTCAGCCCCTCGCCGGCAAACCCGAAATGTCCGACACGCCGGCGCGCCTCGCGCGCTGGACGAAGGCTTTGTCGAAAGAGACAAACTGGGCGCCGGGTGGGCGGCTGTTCAAATGGATCGCGCCGGCGAGTTCGATCCCCGACGACGTGAGCGCCAGCGCGGCGGCTAAAGACGATTCATCCTCCACCTGAACGTTCTTGAGTCCCAGCAACCTGGTGAATGCGGTCCGAATCGCACTCTCTTCAAATCCGTACAGGCTGCGGAGCACCCAGCCGGTTTCGAAGAGGACAGTCTTCGCGATCCATATCGGCCCGCCCGCATTCGGCCCCGCGCGGCCCCATTCGCCGCCCCTGCTACAATCGAGGAAAGTGGCATCCGAACCTGCCAGTCTTGCGGCATCCGTGTCTCCACCGCCCCCGTCCGATCCGGTGGGGCAGTTGTACCAGGAGCTCGAAGCGAAGATCCGCGAGTACCGCCCCAAGGACGACCTGGCGCAACTCCAACGCGCCTACCAGTTCGCCCGCGAGCGGCACGAAGGCCAGACGCGGGATTCCGGCGAACCGTACATGGTCCATCCGTTGATGGTGGCCCGCATTCTCGCCGAAATGCGCCTGGACGTGGTGGGCATGGAGACAGGTCTGCTGCACGACGTGGTGGAAGACACCAGCGTCACCGTCGAGGAGGTGCGCGAGCGGTTCGGCGACGAAGTGGCGCGCTGCGTCGACGGCGTCACCAAGCTCTCGAAACTCGATTTCTTTTCCGCCGAGGACCGCCAGGCGGAAAGCTTCCGCAAGATGCTGCTGGCCATGGTCGAGGATATACGCGTCATCATGGTAAAGCTGGCCGACCGCATTCACAACATGCGCACGCTCGGCTACCTGGCTCCGGAACGCCGCCAGCGCATTGCCCGCGAGACCCTCGAAATCTATGCGCCCATCGCCCACCGCCTTGGAATGGGCAAGGTGCGCGGTGAGCTCGAGGACCTCGCGTTCCAGTACCTGGAGCCGGACGCCTATCGCGAAATCGTCGCCGCCATCGAGAGCAAGCGACATTCCAACCAGGAATTCCTCGACGAAATCCGCCAGACCCTGGAGGCCGAGCTGCGGCGCGAAGGCATTCCGGCGCGCATCGAGGGCCGCGTCAAGCGTCCCTACTCCGTCTTCATGAAGCTGCGCCGGCAGAAGATCACCGTCGATCAGGTTTACGATTTGATGGCGCTGCGCATTCTCACCGACTCGGTGAAGAACTGCTACGCCGCGCTTGGCGTGATCCACAACCACTGGCGTCCGATTCCGGGCCGCATCAAGGACTTCATTGCCATCCCGCGGCCGAATCTGTACCAGTCGCTGCACACGTCTGTGGTGGGGCCGCAGGGGCAGACCTTCGAAGTGCAGATCCGCACCGAGGAAATGCACCGCATCGCCGAGGAAGGCATCGCCGCGCACTGGAAGTACAAGGAGGGCCGCAAAGGGCCCGCGCCCGACGACCAGCGCATCGCGTGGCTGCGCCATTTGGTCGAGTGGCAGCGCGACATGCAGGACCCCGGCGAGTTCATGTCCACGCTCAAGGTGGACCTGTACCCGGAAGAGGCGTACACGTTCACCCCGAAGGGAAAAGTGATCGTGCTGCCGCGGGAGGCCACGCCGATCGATTTCGCCTACGCCATCCACACCGGCGTGGGCAACACCTGCGTCGGCGCCAAGGTCAACGGCCGCATCGTTCCGCTGCGCTCGCAGTTGCGCAACGGCGACATCGTCGAGATCATGACCCAGCCCGGCCACCAGCCGAGCAAGGACTGGCTGGCCTTCGTCCGCACTTCGCGCGCGCGCAACAAGATCAAGCACGTCATCAACGCCAGCGAGCGCGTGAAGGCCATCGAAATCGGCGAGAAGTATCTGGAAAAGGAAGCCCGCCGCCTGGGCGTGCAACTCGCCCGCGTGGCGCGCGCCGATCTGGACGCGGTGGCCGCCGGATACGGCTACTCGAAAACCGAGGATCTGTACGCCGCGCTCGGCTACGGGCGGTTCTCCGCGCGCCAGGTGCTGAGCAAGGTGGCGCCGGACAAGGTCGAGGAAGAACCGGCCGCGCCCAGCGTGTTGCCCGAGTTGGACCTCGCCGCCGGAGCACCGGCCGGCCCGGGCCGCCCGCAGGATCGCGACGCCGTCATCAAGGTCCGCGGCGTGGACGACCTGCTGGTGTATCGCGCCAAGTGCTGCAACCCCATCCGCGGCGAGGCCATCGTGGGCTACGTTACCCGCGGCAAGGGCGTCGCCGTGCACTCGCGCGCATGCCCCAACGTGCAGAACCTGATGTACGACGTGGAGCGCAAGATCGAAGTCGAATGGGTGCGCGCGGTCGACGACGCGTTCCCCGTGCGCATCGTGGTCCACACCGACGACCGCCCGGGCCTGCTCAATCAGTTGACCGGCGTGCTTTCCGACGAGAACACCAACATCCGTAACCTGGAAGCCAGATCCCTCACCGACCAGGTGGGCGGCGTGGTGGAAATGACGGTGGATGTGCGCGACAAGAAGCAGCTCGAAAAACTGGTTTCCGCCATGCGCCGCATCTCCGGCGTGCTCGACGTCGAGCGCCTATTCAATCAAACATGAGCCTTGTTACCGATCCCGAACACATCGCCATCTCCAAGTCCGGCGGCATCAAGATCGACTGGAAGGATGGCCATCACAGCCAGTACGGTTTGACGTACCTGCGCGACAAGTGTCCTTGCGCCGGCTGTACCGGCGCGCACGGCACGCCGCCCCGTGAGCCGGAATCCGCCAATCCCTTCCCAATGTTCCAACCCGCATTGAAGATGCTGGGCGCCGAACCGGTCGGCAATTACGCCATCCGCATCGATTGGAGCGACGGTCACAAGGCCGGCATTTACTCCTGGGATCACTTCCGCCGCATCTGCCCCTGCCCCGAGTGCCAGGTGAGGCAGGTCCCCGACCTGCCATAGAGGCTTGGAGCTTCGGGCCCACAGCCGTCCGAAAAGTGAGACGCTTGTCTGCAGCCAGCCCAAGACATGCTAGAAACTGCTGAATCCGTTGATCCAGTTTCTGCCAGAAACGTCAGACTTTTGTCTTACCTGCCAGCTGTTGGCAGGTCGGGGACCTGCCCCACCTTTCCCATAAAAACAAAAACCGCCGGATTTGTTTCGGCGGTTCGTTCGTTTTCGATTGTTGGATTGCTGTTACAACAAGCGGAAGTTGACTTCGATGGTGGCCGCAACCGTGACCGGTTTGCCGTTATGGTAGCCCGGCTTGAATTTCCATTGGCGCACGGCCTCCATGGCCTTCTCGTCCAGCCCCAACCCCAGGCTGCGCACCACTCTCGGGTTGATCGCGCGTCCGCTGGGATCCACTTCGACGGCGAGCACCACGGTGCCCTGATACTTGGCCTTGCGTGCCTCTTCGGAATACTCCGGCTCCTTCTTGTACAGCAGGACCGGCGCCGAGGTGCCGTTACCAACCCTATAGACGCCTCCGCCGAAACCGCCGTCCGATCCGGGGCCAACCCCACCGCCACTGCCGGAACCGACGCCGCCGCCATGGCCGGAACCGATGCCCCCGCCGTAGCCCGTGCCGTTCGAAGCTGGACCCAGCTTGGCCAGCGGGTCGCCGAACTGACTCATGTTCACGTTCGGCATGGCGACGTCCGGCGGCGCCAGAATGGAGGGGTCCATCACCAGCTTTGGATTCGGATTATTGATCACCGCCGATGGAGGAGTGAACTGCCGCGGCGCGACCTTTGGCAAGCGTCCCTTGCTGGCCGGCAGCAAGGAGCGGTCTCCGCCACCACCGCCGCCCTTATTGATCTTCACTTCCGGCGCCGGCGACAGATCGGGCAGGATCAACGACACGCCTCTATTCACCGTTTTCTGCACGGCCGGGATTGAGAAAACCCAGAAGGCCAATCCGACCACTACACCCTGAAACAGCGTCGACGCCAGGAACGACTTCTTTTGCCGTCCGTACAGCCCCCAGATGTCCTTCACCGCCACCGGATGCGAGGTGAGCTCGATCGGAGGCAATTTGGGCGGAAAGATGGCTTCCTTCACGTTCTGCAGGAAGGTCTTGTACCAGGGATCCTCGATCTGGTCTACCAGCAACCGGGCGAGATGCTCGTCCGGATCGATACCAGGATGTTTGCTGGAATCTGAGAGATCAGCCATGTTTTATGCCACCATCTCCGCAAAATGGGCCGATACACACATTTGGTTAGATGCCTTTGGTGGCCGCGGAGTTACGAAAACGTGGAAATACTCCTTGCCCAGAGAACTCAGCCTACAGCTTATCATAAAAGGCAATCCTGCAATAGAGCCCGTGCGACGTACCGTACTGCGGCCCGAGGAAGACCGCCAACACCCGCCCGTGTTACAAGATCGCCTGCGTTTGCAGCCGGCGCCGGATCTGTAGTAAACTCGAAGTTTACTTCAGTGGTTCCGACGCACTCCGTGTGTTCCGGCTCCCAAAGCAAGAGGTTGATATGCAACTGATTATTGAAACTGGCGGGAAGCAGTACGTGGTTAGCCCGGGTGAGGTCGTCCGCGTGGAAAAGCTGCCGGGCGAAGTGGGCACGGAAGTGGAGCTGCCCGTCAAGGCCGCATTCGAGGATGGCGCCTTGATTACCGCGCACTCGACGAAGGCCACTATCGTGGGCAACGGCCGCGGCGACAAGGTGGTCGTTTTCAAGTTCAAGCGTAAAAAACAGTACAAGAGGACGATCGGGCATCGCCAGTCCTTCACCGAGATTAAGGTCGGCGAGGTTACGGCATAGGTGACGTATGGCGCATAAAAAAGGCTTAGGCAGTTCCAAGAACGGGCGCGACTCCAACGCGCAGCGGCTGGGCATCAAGGTGTTTGGCGGCCAAGTGGTTCCCGGCGGTTCGATTATCGTGCGGCAGCGCGGCACCAAGCTCAAGCCCGGCCTCAATGTCGGCTGGGGCAAGGACGACACACTGTTCGCCAAGGTAACCGGCGTGGTCGAATTCAAGGACCGCGGCCGCCTCGGCAAGTTCGTCCGCATCAACGCAGTCCAGTAAGGTTCCCTTCCTCGGGTGGCGGCCGGGTATTCCCGGCCCTTGACGCTTCGCCTGTGATTCCGCGCTCCGCGGTGCCTCCGGTCCCTACGACATGTTATTTCTAGACCAAGCGCGCATCCTGGTGAAAGCCGGCGACGGCGGCAACGGCTGCATGGCATTCCGCCGCGAGAAATACGTCCCGCGCGGCGGCCCATCGGGCGGCGACGGCGGGCGCGGCGGTGACGTTTACCTGGTGTCGACCGTTCACCAGAACACGCTGCTGCAGTTCAGTTACAACCCCGAACATCGCGCCGAGCGCGGCCGCCACGGAGAAGGCAGCAACTGCACTGGCGCCGATGGCGAATCGATCGACGTGCTGGTGCCGGTCGGCACCGTGGTGTATGCCGAGGACAGCGGCGCGCGCCTGTTCGATTTCACCGAACCGGGCCAGCGCTTCCTGGCCGCGCGCGGCGGACGCGGCGGACGCGGCAATGCGGGCCGGGCCACGGCCACTCACCAGGCCCCGACCGAACACGAACCCGGCCGCCCCGGCGAGGAAAAGCGCCTGCGCCTGGAGTTGAAGCTGCTCGCCGATGTCGGCCTGGTCGGCTTCCCCAACGCCGGAAAATCCACGCTCATCTCGCGCATCTCCGCCGCCCGCCCCAAGATCGCCGATTACGCGTTCACCACGCTCGAACCGAACCTGGGCGTGGTCAAGCTCGACGACTTCCGCAGCTTCGTGGTGGCCGATCTTCCCGGTCTGATCGAAGGCGCGCACGCCGGCGCGGGCTTGGGCATCCAATTCCTGCGCCACATCGAACGCACACGGCTGCTCGCCCACCTGGTCGATCTGTCGGAATCCACCGGCCGCCAGCCGGAGGAAGATTTCGAAATCATCATGCGCGAACTGGCCAGCTTCAGCGAGGATTTGGCGAAGAAGCCCATGATCGTGGTGGCCACCAAAATGGACGCCGCGCAGGACCCAGACCGCGTCGCCCGTCTGCGGCGCGTCGCCGGAGAGCGCGGCCTTCCCTTCCTCGAAATCTCCAGCGTGACCGGCCAAGGAATCGAAGCGCTCAAACACGCCATGGCCGGACGCGTGCTGGCGCCTCTGCCATAAACGGGAACATCGGGCCTCCCGCGTGTTTGGGCTGTGCATGCCCGGCCCACGCTGGCCGCGCTCCTGGCGTTGGCAGGTCGGTGACCTGCCTCACGATCGTCATTTTGTAATTCGTTGAGCTAAAAAACGCGCGAATGACTGAACCTTTTTGCCCGATCGTCGTCATATTCAGAAGAGTGCTTCATCTGAATCTCATGGCAAGTCACTTGCCATGGCCAGCGGCAGTGTAGAACTGGGAATATTATTGGAATACGCCGGTTTTCGCCGGCGCCGGAGAATTCCCGAATTGCGAATCATGCTCAATGCCATCCGTACACGGTCCGCTAAGGTCTGCTTCCTGCTGTTGGTGGCGCTTTTCAATTTGGCGGCGGCCGAACACCACGGGCGAGTCACCTTCAATGGCCTGCCGGTGCCCGGCGTCACCGTCACAGCCACCCAGGACGGCAAGCGCCTGGCCGCGGTGACGGACCAGCATGGTGCCTACGCGTTTTCGGATCTCGCCGAAGGCGTCTGGAAGATTCGCGTCGAGATGCTCTGCTTCACGCCGATTGAGCGCGACGTGGCCGTAGCGCCCGCCGCGCCCAGCCCGGAGTGGGAGTTGAAGATGCTGCCGCTGGCCGACATGCACGGTACAGCGCCGACGCCAGCGCCGGCACAGGTGGCCAACGCGACGGCCAGCCAGCCGCAAACCGCCGCAGCAGCGCCGGCGGCTTCCAAAAAGAAGAAGGACGCGATTCCCACCGTGGCGCCGCCGCAGAACGGGTTTCAGAAGGCCGACGTGAATGCATCAGCCGACGCCTCCAAGGCAGACAAGGACTCCGACAGCCAGGCCGTCACCGAGGCCGGCAAGGAATCGAACGACGGTTTCCTCATCAATGGCAGCGTGAACAACGCCGCCAATTCGTCCAACAGCCAGTCGGCCGCATTCGGCAACTTCCGCCCAGGTGGCCGCGGGCTCTACACCGGCGGCATTGGCTTCACCATGGACAATTCGAATCTGGATGCCAGCCCGTTTTCCATCACCGGGCAGAACACACCCAGGCTTCCCTACAATCGCATCACCGGCATGGCCACCTTGGGCGGCCCGCTGAAGATCCCCGGCATGACCAGCAACTGGCCCAACTTCTTCGTCGCCTATCAATGGACGCGGAACCATACCGACAGCGTGCAGACCGGCCTGATGCCCACCGAAGCCGAACGCAATGGCGATTTGTCGCAGGCCACCGGCCTGCTGGGCCAGCCTGTCTCGCTACCCGGCTTCCCGGGCAACATCATCCCGCAGTCCCAAATCAGTTCCCAGGCGCGCAGTCTGCTGAGCCTCTATCCGCTGCCCAATTTCGCCGGCTCGGCCGGCTACAACTACCAGATTCCCACCCAGAGCGATCTCCATCAGGACAGCCTGCAATCGCGCGTTTATAAGATGCTCAATCGCAAGAATATGCTCAACGGCGGTTTCAACTTCCAGCTCGCCCATTCCGACACGTCGAATCTGTTCGACTTCGTGGATCGTTCGCGCACGCTTGGGTTGAATGGCAATGTGAACTGGCGCCACTTCTTCTCGCAGCGGTTCACCTCGAGCTTCGGCTACTCTTACAGCCGTTACGATTCGCGCCTCACGCCGTATTTCGCCAACCAGGTAAACGTATCGAGAGCTTTCGGCATCGCCGGCAACGAACAGGGCCCGGTCGATTGGGGACCGCCCAGCCTGACATTCGCTTCCGGCATCAGCGGGGTTTCCGACGCCCAGGCCAGCGACAATCGTTTCCAGACCAGCTCTCTGTCGGCCAGCTTGTTCTGGCTGCACGGCGCGCACAACATCAGTTTTGGCGGCGACTTCCGCCGGCAGCAGCTCAACTACCTGACGCAGCAGAACCCGCGTGGCAGTTTCACCTTCACTGGCACCGCGACCGGCACGGAATCGAACGGCGTGCCCGTCGCCGGCTCTGGCAGCGACTTCGCGGATTTTCTGATTGGCGTGCCCGATACCAGTTCCATCGCCTATGGCAATGCCGACAAGTACTTTCGCGATTCCATTGCCGACGCGTTCGTCGCCGACGATTGGCGCGTCACGTCGGGCCTCAGCCTCAATCTGGGCTTGCGCTGGGAGTACGGCGCTCCCGCCACCGAAGAGTACGGAAGGCTGGTGGACCTGGATGCCCGTCCCGACTTTTCGGCCGTGGCCCCGGTGTTGGCTTCCGATCCGATCGGCTCCCTCACCGGCCAGCATTACCCCAGCTCGCTGCTGCGCCCCGACAAACGCGCCATCCAGCCGCGCATCGGGGTCGCGTGGCATCCGCTGCTCGGCTCCTCGATGGTGGTGCGGGCGGGCTACGGAGTTTACTTCAACACGTCCTTCTATCAGCCGCTGGCATTGCAGATGGCACAGCAGGCGCCGCTATCGACCAGCTTCACCGTCGCCAACACCGCCGTCACTCCGCTGACTCTCGCCGATGGGTTCAACGCGCCGTCGCAGAACACTTTCGCCATCGACCCAAATCTTCGTCCGGGCTATTCGCAGAACTGGGATCTTTCCTTGCAGCACGACCTGCCCGGATCGCTGGTCGCCTCTCTCACGTATCTCGGTGTCAAAGGCACGCGCGGGATGCAGATGTTCCTGCCCAACACTTATCCGCTGGGCGCCACGGATCCCTGCCCCTCGTGCCCGGCTGGTTTCCTGTATGTCACTTCGAATGGAGATTCCACACGCGAGGCCGCGCAGATGCAGTTGCGGCGCCGCCTGCACAACGGACTGATGGCCAGCGTCAAATAC
>Ga0074045_10000827_pt1 | contig 30311 bp, 41 predicted proteins | sample BogForMeECP23OM2_FD_94442 | JGI IMG/M metagenome (GOLD analysis project Ga0074045, IMG submission 94442) | Bog forest soil microbial communities from Calvert Island, British Columbia, Canada - Bog Forest MetaG ECP23OM2 | ecosystem: Environmental > Terrestrial > Soil > Wetlands ...
GATGCCGGGAGACAACGTGAGCTGCGAAGTAACGCTGATCACGCCGGTCGCCCTGGAGAAGGGCTTGCGCTTCGCGATTCGCGAAGGCGGCCACACCGTCGGCGCCGGCGCCGTCACGGAGATCATCGAGTAATCCTATGAGACAAGGTGACAAAATTCGCATTCGGCTCAAGGCTTACGACCACCGCATTCTGGACCAGTCCACGCGTGAAATCGTGGAAACCGCGAAGCGTACCGGCGCCGATGTTGCCGGTCCGATTCCTCTGCCCACGACCATCAACCGCTGGACCGTGCTGCGCTCGCCTCACGTGGACAAAAAGTCCCGCGAGCAGTTTGAAATGCGCACGCACAAACGGCTGATCGACATTCTCGAACCCACACCGGACACGGTGGACGCGCTGATGAAGCTCGACCTGCCCCCGGGCGTGGACGTGGAAATCAAGGCCTTCGGCCACGCAGGCAAGTAGTAGCCGCCGGGCTTTAGCCCGGCAAGCGTTCCGAAGAAATGTAGTGGCCAGTCTTTAGACTGGCCAGCTTGAGAGCAGGAATTTCAGAAGTAACGCAGCCAATATTCGCCAGGGGCGGACAAGCTGCGAGAGAGAGAAAAGGAACATGGCAGTCGACGGAATCATCGGAATCAAGCTGGGCATGACCCAGATCTTCGCCGAAGACGGCAACCTCGTGGGTTGCACCGTCCTCCAGGCGGGTCCTTGCGTCGTCGTGCAGCGTCGTACCAAGGAAAAAGACGGCTACGACGCCGCGCAACTCGGCCTCGTGGAATTCGTCAAGCCCCAGCGCGTCAACAAGGCGATGACCGGCCACTTCAAGAAAGCGAATGTGGCTCCCGTGAAAGTCATGAAGGAAATCCGCATCGCGGAATCGAAGGATGAAACCAAAGTCGGCGACCGCGTGCTGGTCGAGAATTTCAAGGCCGGCGAACTCGTTGACGTCACCGGCGTCAGCAAGGGCCGCGGCTTCGCGGGCGGCGTGAAGCGCTGGCACTATGCCGGCGGCGACGCCACCCACGGTTCGATGTTCCATCGCGCGCCGGGCGGTATTGGCGGCAGTTCGTTCCCTTCACGCGTGTGGAAGAACATGCATTTCCCCGGTCACATGGGCAACGTGCAAGTGACCGCGAAGAACTTGAAGGTCATCAAGGTGGACACCGACGAGAACCTGCTTCTGGTTCGCGGTTCGGTGCCCGGGCCGAGCGGTTTGTACATCTTCATCCGCAAAGCCAAGAAGGCCAAGAAAGCAGCGAAGTAGTCCGGCGTTTTTCTGATTACTGATTACCGTTAGCACGAGCTTAGACGTAAGGACGAGAGAAACGAACATGCCAGTCGTAGACGTAGTGAATCTAGAGGGCAAGAAAGTCGGCCAGGTGGAATTGGCGGACTCGGTCTTCGGGGCCGAGATTAACCGTCACCTGCTGCATGAGGCTTCCCGTTGGTATCTCAACGGGCTGCGTCGCGGCACCCACAAGGTCAAGGAAAAGAGCGAAGTCAGCGGCGCGGGCCGCAAGCTCTGGCGGCAAAAGGGCACCGGACGCGCGCGTATCGGTTCGATCCGTTCGCCGCTCTGGCGCCATGGCGGCACCGTCCACGGACCTCGTCCGCGCTCCTATGCGTATGCGCTGCCGAAAAAGATGCTGCTTGGCGCGCTGCGCTCGGCGCTCTCCGCGAAGCTCGCGGAAGAGAAGCTGACGATTGTCGATGCCTGGTCGCTCGACACCCATAAGACCAAGACCTTGCGCGTGGCTCTCGACAAGCTCAACGCCGCGAAAACCGCGTTGCTGGTGGCTTACGGCGACAACAAGAACCTCGAACTCGCCAGCCGCAACATGCAGGGCGTAAAGCTTTCGGCGACCAACACGCTGCAACCCTATGACGTGTTGCGCCACGATCGCATGGTGGTCTCCAAGGACGCGGTGGCACGTTTGGTCCACACGTTGGACCCGAATCACCCTTCCGTCGAAGCCCCGCACGTGGAATCGATTGCCCCGGCGCCCGCTCCCAAAAAAGAAGCGGCTCCGAAAGCCGCCGCGAAGCCCGCGGCCAAGAAACCGGCTGCGGCCAAAAAGCCAGCGGCCAAGAAGGGGAAGGGATAAGTCATGGCAGCCCCTCATTACCAGATTATTCGCCGTCCGATCATCACCGAAAAAGGGCTGGGCGTGAAGGAAACCAACCACACCGTGGTTTTCGAGGTTTCCGCCGCCGCCACCAAGACCGAGATCAAGGAAGCCGTGCAGCAGATCTTTAAGGTCAAGGTGGACGAAGTCCGCACCGCCAATTACTACGGCAAGATGCGCCGCCGCGGCCAGAGCGAAGGCTACCGCCGCGATTGGAAAAAGGCTTACGTCAAACTCGCCGAAGGCGAAAAGATGATCGAGTACGCGGAGAATTTGTAGTCCAGCGATTTCAAGAAACACTCCGCCGGGTTGGCGGAAGATTTAGAAGGTAGAGGCAGAGATGGGACTCAAGAGCTTTAATCCATATACGGCGTCGCGGCGGTTTATGACCGTGCTCGACAAGAGCCACATCACCAAAGAAACGCCGGAGAAGAATTTGCTCGAGCCGAAAAAGCGCTCGGGTGGACGCAACAGCCAGGGCGAAATCGTCATCTGGCATCGCGGCGGCGGCCACAAGAAGCAGTACCGCGTGGTCGATTTCCGGCGCGACAAGGATGGCGTGCCGGCCAAGGTGGCTTCCATCGAATACGACCCCAACCGCAGCGCCAACATCGCGCTCCTGCACTACGCGGATGGCGACAAGCGCTACATCTTGCACCCAGTGGGCCTCGCCGTCGGCGCCACCGTGTCCACCGGCGAATCCGCGGACATCCTTCCGGGTAATTCCCTGAAGATCCGCAACATTCCTCCGGGCACCATGGTGCACAACCTGGAACTCTATCCCGGCCGCGGCGGCCAGGCCGTGCGCACCGCCGGCGCTTCCGCCCAGCTGCTCAGCAAGGAAGGCGACCTCGCGCTGGTCAAGATGCCTTCCGGCGAAGTTCGCAAGTTTTCAATCGATTGCCGCGCCACCGTTGGCCAGGTCGGCAACGTGGATCACGAGAATCAGACCTACGGCAAGGCCGGGCGCACCCGCTGGAAGGGCGTTCGTCCCACGGTTCGCGGCGTCGCCATGAACCCTGTGGATCACCCGCACGGTGGTGGTGAAGGCAAGGTCAAGGGCAATCACCCGCAAACGCCGTGGGCTTTCCCGACGCTCGGCAAGAAGACGCGTCACAACAAGCGCACCGATCGCATGATCGTCGAGCGCCGGAAGTAAACGATTTTTTCTGTCTGTCGCTCCCTGCCGTTTGTGGGACGCGGAAGGCGGAGAGGGAACGAAGCCTCCGGGTTTTGTTCCGGTAACGAGTGGGTCACGAAGTGGACAGGGCGCAATCCTGAACGAGAGCGTCCAAGGTAAGCAAAGCAGCGAACGCAGTTCCTGGCTGGCGCTGGCAGGGTCGGCTGGGGAGAGCGGAAAAATGCGAGCGACACGTACACGGTCAACACGCGCAACAGGACGCCGGGCACGCCCTGTGAAGCGAGCAGTGAAACGCACGGCGGCGAAAGTGGCTGCCAAGCCCGCGGTAAAAGTGGCGGTACCTCTCGAGCCGATGCTGTACAAGCTGTGCAAGCCCGGCTGGGCGGTGATCGTCGATCGGACGCCGAACGCTTTGGGCACGCGTTTTGTTTGCCCGTTCTGCCCGAGGTCGCACCGCGTTCCTGGTCCGGTGCGGGGATTCAAGAAGATGCGGCACGCCCAGTGGGGGCGTTTGCGCCGCGTGGAGGAATAAGCAAGCAATGGCACGCTCAACGAAAAAAGGGCCGTTTGTCGACGGCCACCTGCGCGACAAAGTGGAAGCACTGAACACGCGCAACGAAAAGAAAGTGGTGAAGACCTGGTCGCGGCGCTCAACCATCGTGCCGGACATGATTGGTCACACCATCGCCGTGCACAACGGCAAGAAATTCATTCCCGTCTATGTGACCGAACAGATGATCGGCCACAAGCTCGGAGAGTTCGCGCCCACACGCACCTTCAAGGGCCACGCCGTTAAAGCGGCGCTCGAGAAGGCCGCCGGGGCGGCTCCTGCAGGAGGCGGCGCGCCGGCAGCAGCAGCACCCGCGCCAAAGGCATAATTTATGGCTGACACGCAAACCATTACTCCGGGATCGATTGAAGCTCACGCGCTCGCGAAGCATGTGCGCATGTCCCCGCAAAAGGCTCGCCTGGTGATCGACCTGATCCGCGGGCAGAAGGCTCAGGACGCGCTGCAGTCGCTGCGCTTCACGCCGAAGCGCGCCGCGAAGCACATCGAAAAAGTGCTGCGCAGCGCCATCGCCAACGCCGAACGCAAAGCCGATGATTCCGGCTCGCCGCTCGATGTTGACCGGCTGTACGTCAGCAAGGCTTTCGTCAACGAAGGTTCCCGCTGGAAGCGGTTGCGCCCCGCGCCAATGGGCCGCGCCTTCCGCTACCAGAAGCGCACCGCGCACATCTTTGTCGGAGTCGCCGAGCACCATGTCGCCGCCGCCGAGCGCGTCGCCGCTAACCTCGCCGAAGCCGAATCGCAGAAGGGCGTTCGTGGCACCGCGCGCCGTGTCCGCAAGGCGCTGACCGGGAAGCAAGTTGCCGCCAAGAAGAAGGGGAAGAAGTAATGGGACAAAAAACACACCCGTACGGATTTCGCCTGGGCTACAACAAGCCTTGGAAGTCGCGCTGGTATGCCGACCGCGATTACGCGGAACTGCTCCACGAAGACGTGAAGCTCCGCAAGGAACTCAAGGAGCGCCTCAAGAGCGCCGGCGTCAGCTCCATTGATATCGAGCGCGCCGCCAACAAGCTCGTCGTGCGCATTGCCACCGCCCGGCCCGGCATCATCATTGGCCGCAAGGGCGCGGAAATCGACAAGCTCAAGCAGGAAGTTTCCAAGCGCACCAAGCGCGAAGTGCACATCGACATCCAGGAAGTGCACCGCCCGGAACTCGATGCCACTCTGGTTGCGGAATCCATCGCGTTGCAGCTGGAAAAGCGCGTGGCTTTCCGCCGCGCGATGCGCAAAGCCGTGGACTCGGCGCTGCGTTTCGGTTGCAAGGGCATCAAGGTGCGCGTTGCCGGCCGCCTGAACGGCGCGGAAATCGCCCGCAAAGAGTGGTACCTGCAAGGCCGTCTGCCGTTGCAGACCCTCCGCGCGGACATCGATTACGGCACCGCCGAAGCCAACACCACTTACGGCGTAATTGGCGTGAAGTGCTGGATCTATCAGGGCGAAAACGTTCCGAAGCGCAATACTCGCCCGGACGATAAGCCCGCCGCAGTAGTAGCGGCATAGGAAAGTTTACAGTATTCAGTTCTAAGTTTTAAGTTTCGGAATCTTTAACTGAGAACTTAAAACTTACGACTTGAAACTTTAGGATTCTGGGAAGCGAGAATATACCGATGTTGATGCCGAAGAAGGTCAAGTACAGAAAGCAACAGCGCGGCCGCCGTAAAGGCAAGGCCTGGCGCGGGGGCAGTCTGGCTTTTGGCGAATACGGCCTGAAAGCCATGGAAAATGCCTGGATCACCGACCGCCAGATTGAAGCGTCGCGCGTGGCCATCACCCGCTACATCAAGCGTGGCGGCAAGCTGTGGATCCGGATTTTCCCGGACAAGCCGTACACCAAGAAGCCCGCGGAAACCCGCATGGGCAAGGGCAAAGGCGCGCCGGAAAAGTGGGTCGCGGTCGTGAAGCCGGGGCGCATCATGTTTGAAATGGCGGGAATTGACGAAGCCACCGCGCGCGAAGCGCTGGGACTCGCGTCGCACAAGCTGCCGATTCCCACGAAGTTTGTCTCCCGCACAGGAGGGCTCTGAGTATGGCGCGGCGTATTGAAAAGTTCCGCGAAGACGGTGCAACGGAATTGGAAGCGCGCGAGAAGGATCTCGCCGAACAGATTTTCCGTCTGCGGTTTCAGTTGAGCACCGGGCAGGCCGAGGCGCTCAAGCGGCTTCGGGAAGCCAAGAAGGATCTCGCGCGCGTGAAGACGCTTCTCCGCGCACAGCAATTGACCGGCGCAGCCAAGCCGGTGAAGGCAGGTAAGGCGTAATGACACCCGAAACACAGGTAGCAACGGCGGCAAACACTTCGCGCGGCGAAAAGACCGAGCTCATCGGCAAGGTCACCAGCGCCAAGATGGAGAAAACCATCGTGGTCGAAGTCCAGCGGCTCATGCAGCATCCCAAATACCGCCGCGTCATCCGCATTTCCAAGAAATTCTACGCGCACGACGAAAAGCGCGAAGCCAAGCAGGGCGACACCGTCCGCATCGTGTCTTCCCGGCCGCTTTCGAGACTCAAGCGCTGGCGCTTGAAAGAAGTGCTGACGCCCACCGCGTCGGCCAAGAAGTAAGGATAGGGGAGCCGAATTATGATTCAGATGCGAACCTGGCTGACGGTGGCCGACAATTCCGGCGCGCGCAAGCTGATGTGCATCATGCCCATTGGCGGCGATGCCGGCTTGAAAGCGGGCCTCGGCGACATTGTCACCGCCTCCGTTAAGGAAGCCACGCCGGAAAGCGCGATCAAGGAAGGCAAAGTTGTGAAGTGCGTCATCGTCCGCATGCGCAAGGAAGCTCGCCGCAGGGATGGCACTTACATCCGCTTTGACGACAATGCGGCCGTGCTCATCGACGATGCCGGCGAGCCCGTGGGAACCCGCGTGTTCGGGCCGGTCGCCCGCGAACTGCGCGACAAAAAGTTCACCAAGATTGTTTCACTCGCACCGGAGGTCTGGTAAGTCATGGCAGGCGTACACGAACGGCTAAAGCGTTACACCATCAGCATCCGCAAGGGCGACAACGTCCGGGTATTAAGCGGGCGCGATGCCGGCAAGAGCGGTCGCGTGCTCTCGATCAACCCGAAGAAGAACACCATTGTCGTCGAGCATGCCAACATCATCAAGCGGCACACCAAGCCGAACCCGGCGAAGAACATCAAGGGCGGCATCATCGAAAAAGAAGGCCCGATGCATGCCTCCAACGTGCAGGTGGTTTGCAGCAATTGCGGCAAGCACACCCGCATCGGTCACAACACCCTGGCGGACGGTTCCCGCACCCGCGTTTGCAAGCGCTGCGGCACCACGCTGGATAAGTAGCGGCGGGCGTTAGCCTGGCTGGAGCAAGAGTTTTAGGTTGTAAGTAGTAAGTTCTAAGTAAGACAGGTTTGACTTAAAACTTGGAACTAAGAACTTACAACTGGCAAAAAGTTTCGGAAGGAATGAAACGCAGATGATGAGTCGAATGCATGAGAAGTACAGGAAGGAAACGGTTCCGGCGCTGATGAAGCGCTTTGGCTGGAAGAACATGATGGCCGTGCCCAAGCTTCAGAAGATCACCCTGAACATCGGCCTCGGCGAAGCCAGCCAGAACGCCAAGCTGCTGGACACCGCCGCGGTCGAACTCGGGCAGATCACCGGGCAGAAGCCGGTCATCACCAAGGCGAAGAAGTCCATCGCGAATTTCAAGATTCGCAAGGGCATGCCGATTGGCTGCGCGGTCACCCTGCGCGGCGAGAATATGTACGAATTTCTCGACCGCCTCTGCAACGTGGTGCTGCCCCGCGTCCGCGACTTCCGCGGGCTGCCCTCCAACGCTTTCGATGGCCGCGGCAATTACACCCTGGGCCTCAAGGACCAGTTGGTGTTCCCGGAAATCGATTACACCCGGGTGGACAAGATCAAGGGCATGAACGTTACCCTGACCACCACCGCAAGGAACGACGAGGAAGGCCGCGAACTTCTGAAGGGCCTGGGCTTCCCGTTGCGCGAAAAAGGAGCAGCACAATAAATGGCACGCACCGCGAAAATCGCCAAGTCGCTCAAGAAGCCCAAGTTCAAGGTTCGTGTCCGCAACCGTTGCCGTTGCTGCGGCCGCGCCCGCGGATACATCCGCAAGTTTCAGATGTGCCGCATCTGTTTCCGCGGCATGGCGCTCAAGGGAGAAATTCCCGGCGTCGTGAAAGCCAGCTGGTAGGAGCGAGATAGGAAAATTATGCAGACGGATCCCATTGCCGACTTTTTAACGCGCATCCGCAACGCGGCTGCCGCCAAGCATCAGCGCGTGGACGTGCCGGTCTCGAAGCTCAAGACCGAAATCGCCCGCATCCTCAAGGAAGAGGGCTACATCTCCACCTATAAAATGGTCGAGGAGAACAAGTCCCGCAAGACCTTGCGCATCTTCCTGAAATACACCCCGGACCGCCGCAGCGTCATCACCGGCATGAAGCGCATCTCGCGCCCCGGGCAGCGCAATTATCTCGGCTCCCGCGACGTTCGCCCGGTCGTTGGCGGCCTGGGCATCAGCATTCTCACCACGCCGAAAGGCGTGATGACCGGCCGCTCCGCGCGCAAGACCAACGTCGGCGGCGAAATTCTTTGCGAAATCTGGTAGGCAGCGAAATTTTGAGGAACGCATTCAGGAAACAAGGATAGGGAAACAATGTCACGTATTGGTCGCAAACCAATTCCAGTTCCCGCCGGCGTGAAGATCTCTTCCGTCAGCGGTGGCAAGGTCGAAGTGCAGGGCCCCAAGGGCAAGCTCAGCGTGCTGGTTCCGGCGCAGATCAAGCTCGAGCAGAAAGATGGCGTGCTCAGCGCGATTCGCGATAACGACGAACATCGCGCGCTGCATGGCCTGGCTCGAGCGCTTCTCGCCAATGCCGTTCACGGCGTCACCCAGGGCTTCAAGAAGGAGCTCGACATCGTCGGTGTCGGCTACCGCGCCGAACTCAAGGGCAAGCACGTCGCCTTCGCGCTCGGCAAATCGCACCCCGTGGAGTTTCAGATTCCCGAGGGCATCCAGATTTCCGTCGATAAGCAAACGCATCTAGTCGTCAGCGGCGTCGACAAGGCTCAGGTAGGGCAGGTCGCGGCGGATCTCCGCTCTCTCCGTCCGCCCGATCCGTACAAGCAAAAGGGCATCCGCATCACCGGCGAGCGCTTGAAGAAGAAGGCAGGCAAGGCCGGCGCCAAGGCAGGCGCAGCGTAGGAAGAGTTTTTGTAGTAGCCGGTCTTCAGACCGGCCAGCAGAAAAGTTTTGGAATGGATTGAAGGAGAAACAACGTGGCATCGGCAACAGTTCGCAAATTATCCAAGGACGCGCAGCGCCGCCGCGTGCACGATCGCGTGCGCACCCGGGTTACCGGCACGCCGGAGCGCCCGCGCCTCAACGTCTATCGCTCCTCCGCGCACATTTACGCGCAGGTGATTGACGACCGCAGGGGTGTCACCATCGCCTCCGCCAGCTCGGTCGACAAGGAAACCAAGAAGGGTCTGAAGGGTGGCGGCAACATCGCCTCCGCCAAGGCTATCGGCAAAATCATTGCCGATCGCGCCAAGGCGGCGGGAGTCAGCAAGGTCGTGTTCGACCGCGGCGGATACAAGTATCACGGCCGCGTCAAGGCGCTCGCAGATGCAGCGCGGGAAGCGGGGTTACAGTTCTAAATGTCCAAGCAACTATTGCGCGATAGTTTGTCGGTGCGGCGGCTGCTCAACGTCAATCTTTCCGACCTGAAGGACGACGTCATCGCCATCAACCGTGTCACCAAGGTCGTCAAGGGCGGCAAGAACCTGAGCTTCTCCGCGCTCGTGGTTGTCGGCGACAGCCGCGGCCACGCCGGATTCGGCATGGGCAAGGCTCGCGAAGTGCCCATGGCCATCAAGAAGGGCATCGAGCAAGCCAAAAAGAATCTCATCAAGCTCAACATGAAGGGCACCACCATCCCTCACCAGGTCACCGGTTGGTATGGTTCGGCGCAGGTGCTGCTGAAACCCGCGTCCGAAGGCACCGGCGTAATCGCCGGAGGCCCGGTGCGCAAAGTGATGCAAGTGGCGGGAATTACGAACGTGCTGACCAAGTCCATCGGCACCTCCAACCCCCACAACGTGGTCAAGGCCACCTTCGCGGCGTTGCTCAGCCTCAAGGATGCCGCGCAGGTTGCGGAAACCCGCTCCAAGACCGTTGAAGAGATCAGCGGCAAGTCGCCACGCGGCGGCGAGAAGTCCGAAAAAGATAAGGCAGCAGGGGAATAATTCATGGCAGCCGAGAAGAAAGGCGCGAAGAGCGCCAGCACCGTAAAAGTCAAGTGGGTGGTGAGCTTTATCAGTTGCACCGACGATATGCGGGCAACGATTCGCGGCCTCGGGCTGCGCAGATTACAGCAGGTGGTTGAGCGTGAGGACACGCCGGCGGTTCGCGGCATGATCCACAAGGTGCGCCACCTCGTGGAAGTGGTGAAATAAGCGATGGCTGACAAAAAGAAGAAAAAGGCAGAACACAACACGGTTTCGCTCTCGAACCTCGGCCCGCCCAAGGGCTCGCGCAAGAAAAAAGTGCGCGTCGGCCGCGGCATGGGCTCGAAACTCGGCAAGACCGCCGGCTCCGGCAACAAGGGCCAGAAATCCCGCCGCGGCTATTCGCGCCGCCGTGGCTTTGAAGGTGGCCAGATGCCGTTGCATCGCCGCATTCCGAAGCGCGGCTTTCACAATCCGTTTGGCGTTTCCTATTCCGTCGTCAATCTCGAGGAACTCAACGTGTTCCCGGCGGGCGAAACGGTTACGCCGGATCTGCTGCGCGCACACGGTTTCATCCGCCGCGCCACGGATCCCATCAAGGTTTTGGGCGATGGCGAGCTGAAAACCAGGCTCACCATTCACGCTCATGCATTCAGCGCCGCTGCCAAGGAAAAGATCACCAGGGCCGGCGGCACGTTCGAGGTTGTGGCCTAAGCGGAGACGCGGGGAATCAGGATGAATCGTTTCTTACAGGCATTCGCGAATCTCTTCCGGATCGAAGATCTGCGGAACCGGCTGTTCTTTACGCTGGGGCTCCTGGCGGTCTATCGCCTCGGCGCGCACATTCCCACGCCGGGCATCAACACCGCTGTGCTCGAAGAAATCTTTAAGCAGTCGGCGGGTTCCGTGCTGGGCATCTTCGATCTCTTCAGCGGCGGCAACTTCCGCCGGTTGACGATCTTCGCGCTCGGCATCATGCCGTACATCACCGCCTCCATCATCTTGCAGTTGATGACCGTGGTGTTCCCCTACCTCGAGCGCTTGCAGAAGGAAGGCGAACTCGGCCGCCGCAAGATCACGCAATATACGCGCTACCTGACGATTGTGTTGAGCATCATCCAGTCCTCGACCATCGCCACCACCTTGCAATCACAGACTTTTTCCGGGCAATCGCTCGTTTATCACCCGGGCTTTGGATTTATCGTGCTCACGATTCTGACGCTGACCACCGGTTCCGCCTTCATCATGTGGCTGGGCGAGCAGATCAGCGAGCGAGGCATCGGCAACGGAATGTCGCTCATCATCTTTGTCGGCATCGTCGTCGGTCTGCCACGGGCCATCTTTGACCTTTACGAAAAGGCTAAGACTCAAGCATGGGGCGCGTTCACGCCCCTGGCCATCATCTTACTTATCGCGCTGATGGTCGCCGTCGTCGCCTTCATCGTCTATGTCGAAGGGGCGCAGCGCCGCATCCCAGTACAGTACGCCAAGCGCGTCGTGGGGCGCCGCATGATGGGCGGGCAATCCACCTATTTGCCGTTGCGCGTGAACTCCGGCGGCGTGATTCCCCCGATTTTCGCCAGCTCGTTGCTGGCGTTTCCCGCGACTGCGGCTCTGATGCTTGGCACGCGCTGGCCGTTCGTGAAGGCCATTGCCGACAAGCTCAAATGGGGCGAACCGCTGTACACCGTCGTGTACATCACGATGATCATCTTGTTCGCCTTCTTCTACGTCGGCATCGTTTTCAACCCGACCGAACTCGCGGACAACATGCGCAAGAATGGCGGCTTCATCCCCGGGATTCGTCCGGGCCGCACCACTTCGGAGTACGTCAGCACCATCCTCAAGCGGCTCACCTTCATCGGCGCCATCTATCTCGCGCTGGTCTGCCTGCTTCCCGAATGGATGATTGCCGGTATCCACCTGAACCACTTGCCCTACTTCCTCGGTGGCGACTGGTTTGACCGGCACTTCCCGCAGTGGATTTTGAACGGGTTGGGTGTGCAATTTTATTTTGGCGGTACCTCGCTCCTGATCGTGGTGGGCGTGGCGATGGATACGGTGCAGCAGCTCGAGGCACAACTCGTCATGCGCAATTACGAAGGTTTTGCGCGCAAGGGCCGTCTGCGCGGGCGTCGTTAAGGGAGATCAGCGTGGCGCTGGAAGAGCGTCCCGTGGGAAAACTCGACCGCGCGGTGATTTTTCTGGGGCCTCCGGGTTCCGGGAAAGGCACGCAGGCGAAAGAGCTGGCCAGGCAGTATGGCATACCGCATCTTTCGACTGGCGACATGCTTCGCGAGCATGTCAGCAACGGCACTCCACTCGGCTTGAAGGCTAAGCCGATCATGGAGCACGGCGAACTGGTGCCGGATTCGCTGGTGCTCAAGATGGTCGCCGAACGTATTGAGCGGCCGGATTGTGGCCACGGTTTCGTGTTCGACGGATTTCCGCGAACGGTCGCCCAGGCGAAGTATCTGGGCGAATTGCTGAGGCGGCAGGGCTTTAAGCAGCCGTTCGTGATTCACATGGTGATCCCGACTTCGGTCCTGATGAAGCGGTTGACCGGGCGAAGGACCTGCAAAGTGGGCGGCGAGATTTATAATATTTACGAGCGCCCGCCGAAAGTGGAAGGCATTTGCGATAACGATGGCGGCGAGTTGCTGCACCGTCCCGACGATCGCGAAGAAGTGGTGGCGCCCAGGTTGAACGCGTATGAGAAGCTGACCGCGCCCCTGGTTCAGTATTACCGGCGGTTCGGCGCGCTTCACGACGTGAACGCCAACCGTGGCGTCGAAGAAGTACAACGAGAGATTTTGCAACTGGTCGCGGGCATGCGCGGGGCGCGGTAGAGAGATGGCAATTCAATTACGCAGCGCCGCTGAACTCGAAAAGATGTATCGCGCGGGCCAGGTGGTGCATGAAGTCTTGAACAAGCTTCGGGCCGAAGTAAAACCCGGAGTCACGACGATGGACCTCGAAAAGATTGCCGAGGGCATCATCGCCGCCCGCCCCGGCAAGGCGGCGTTCAAGGGGTATCGCGGGTATCCCTGCGTGTTGTGTACGTCGGTGAACAGCGAGATCGTTCACGGGATTCCCTCGCCCAAGCGCAAGTTGCGCGAAGGCGACGTTGTTTCGATCGACTTTGGCATGGAGGTCGACGGCTACTATGGCGATTCGGCCGTCACCGTGCCCGTGGGGAAAATCAGCCCGGAGCTGCAGAAGCTTCTGGATGTGACCCGCGAGTCGCTGGATCGCGCGATCGACAAGATGCGCCCGGGCAACCGGCTGGGCGATGTCGGGCACGCGGTGCAGAGTTGGGTCGAGCAGCACGGTTTCTCGGTGGTGCGGGAGTTTGTGGGACATGGCATCGGCACTAGGATGCACGATGAACCCAACCTTCCGAACTACGGGGAGCCGGGACGCGGCGCGCGTTTGCAGGAAGGCATGGTCATCGCCGTCGAACCGATGGTGAATGCCGGCCGTCCCGAAGTGCAGATGCATGGCGAGTGGGTTGCGGAAACCGCCGATGGCAGTCCTTCGGCGCATTTCGAGCATACCGTCGCGGTCACCGCCAACGGTCCGTGGATCTTAACCCGGCCGAAGGAAATGACCGGCCCGTCGTGGTAAGCCGGTGATGGACAGTACAGGAAACGCGAGAGGCTATGGCGAAGCAGCCGTTTGAAGAGAAGAAGAAAAACGACTCCGGCAACTCCAAGGAGGACGCGATTGAAGCGATGGCCACGGTGATCGAGCCGTTGCCCAACGCGATGTTCCGCGTTGAGCTGGAAAACAAACACCAGGTCCTGGCGCACGTTTCCGGCAAGATGCGCAAGAATTTTATCCGCATCCTCGCGGGCGACAAGGTCGCGGTCGAGCTTTCGCCGTACGACCTGAAGCGCGGGCGGATCGTTTACCGCTATAAATAGCGGGTGGCTTTTGGGCAAGAAGAATAGGAGCAGTCAGCATGAAAGTACGGGCAAGCGTCAAAAAGATTTGTGACAAATGCAAGGTGATCCACCGGCGCGGTGTGGTTCGGGTAATCTGTACCAACCCGAAGCACAAGCAACGCCAGGGATAGGTGGTTGTAGGTGCCGGGCTTTAGCCCGGCGCGAATATCCAGCAACAGGTTTCAGCAGCACAGGAGAAATCATGGCACGTATCGCAGGTGTTGATCTTCCGCCGCAAAAGCGCCTCTGGGTCGGGTTAACCTCGATCTATGGCATCGGGCAGGTGCGCGCGAAAACCATCGCCGAAAAGGCGAATGTGGATCCCACGAAAAAGATCCGCGAGCTCACGGAAGACGAAGTCAACCGCATCCGCACGGTCATCGAGCAGGAAGGCCGCGTCGAAGGCGATCTTCGCAAAGAGATCCAGATGAATATCCGCCGCCTGATTGAAATCCAGGCCTACCGCGGCATTCGTCACCGGCGCAATTTACCGGTACACGGCCAGCGCACCCACACCAACGCTCGCACCCGCAAGGGTCCGCGGCGCGGCGCGGTTGCCGGCAAGAAGCAGATCAAGGGCAAGAAGGGCTAGCACGGTATTTAGTAACTAGTTTTGAGTATTAAGTTCGGAGAGATTCCGGCTTAAGACTTAAAACTTCGAACTTAGAACTATCTGGAGTGAAACGTGGCAAAAGAGCAGCAGAACACCGCGCCAGACGCGCAACCGGCAAAACCGGCGGCGACTGGCAACAAAAAGAAGAAGGAATTTAAGAAAAAGAAGGAACGCCGCATCGTGCCGCATGGCATCGCGCACGTTGCCGCTTCCTTCAACAACACCCAGATCACCATCACCGATCCCGATGGCCGTGTGATCTGCAATTCCTCTTCCGGCTCGATCGGCTTCAAGGGCTCCCGCAAGGGCACGCCCTACGCCGCTCAGCAGGCTTCGCTGACCGCCGCCAGCGCGGCGCGTGACCAGTTCAGCATGAAGAGCGTTGAAGTAAAGGTAAAGGGTCCGGGCTCCGGCCGGGAATCCGCGGTCCGCGCTCTCGCGGCCGCCGGGCTGCACATCGTGGCTATCCGCGACGTCACCCCGATCCCGCACAACGGCTGCCGCCCGCCCAAGCGCCGCCGCGTATAACGAGTTTTGAGTTTGAAGTTTTTAGTACTAAGTAAAGAACGGGAGCAGCAGTTCCGGAACTTACTACTTGGAACTAAGAACTGAGGACCAGAAAGTTTTTGCGAAGGGAGAATAGAAGTTGGCAAGACACCGAGATGCAGTCTGCCGCCTGTGCCGTCGGGAAGGGCAGAAGCTGTTTTTGAAGGGGCTGCGTTGCTTCACGGACAAGTGCGCGATTGAGAAGCGCAACTTTGTACCGGGACAGCATGGGCAGTCACGGCGACCGAAAATTGCGGGTTACGGCCTGCAACTTCGTGAGAAACAAAAAGCCAAGCGCACGTATGGCCTGCTGGAGCGCCAGTTCCGCAACTATTTTGAAAAGGCGGAGCGCGCCAAGGGTCCCACGGGCGAAAACCTGATCATCATGCTGGAACGCCGCCTCGACAACGTCGTGTGGCGCGCCGGTCTCGCGTCCTCGCGGGCCCAGTCCCGGCAACTCGTCCTTCACGGTCACGTGCGGATCAACGGGAAGAAGGTCAACATCCCGTCCTACCAGGTGAACGTGGGCGAGGAGGTGGCGATCAAGGACAAAATGCACGAGAACGCCATGGTGCTGGAAGCGCGCAACGTTGCGCAAAGCCAGAACGCCGTGCCGTGGCTCGAGCAGGATCGCGAGCACTTCAAGGCCAGGGTCGTGGCTTTGCCGAAACGCGAAGACATGCAGACGCCGCCGATCAACGAACAGCTGATCGTCGAACTCTATTCGAAGTAAGGACTGTGTGGTGGCCGGTCTTCAGACCGGCCGGTCGGAAGACGAGCCACTGCACATAGGTTTTGGCGGCCAACAACATTGGCCGCAGAAGGAAGGAACACGATGTGGAAGGGATTTCAGAAACCGAAGCGTCTCGCGCCGGAGCTCGAATCGCTGACCGAACGGTATGGCCGTTTTTCCGCCCAGCCGTTTGAACGCGGTTGGGGCACCACGGTCGGAAACGCACTGCGTCGCGCGCTGCTCAGCTCCATCGAGGGCGCGGCCATCACCGCGGTGAAAATCGAGGGCGTGTTGCACGAGTTCTCTTCGATCCCCGGTGTGGTTGAGGATGCGACCGACATCATCCTGAACCTCAAGCAAGTGCCCATCAAGCTGAACAACGATCTGCCGAAGACCATCTATCTGAACGTTGAGCAGCCCGGCGTGGTCACCAGCGCCCAGATCGAGGAAGATGCGGACTTTGCCGTCCTCGACAAGAGCGTGTACATCGCCACCGTCAGCGAAGGCGGCAAACTGCAGATCGAGATGCGCGTGAAGAACGGCCGCGGCTATGTGGCTGCCGACCGCAACTACGACGAAGACCTGCCCATCGGCTACATCCCGGTGGACAGCGTTCACTCGCCGGTGCGCAAGGTCAACTACTCGGTCGAATCGGCCCGCCTTGGCCAAATGACCGACTACGAAAAACTCATGATCGAAGTGTGGACCAACGGCGCTATCACTCCGCAGGACGCCATCGGCCTCGCCGCCAAGCTGGTGAAGGATCACATGATTATCTTCATCAACATCGACGAGCCGCCCGAAAACGTGGAGATGCCGCAAGACACCGTTCACGATCCGCGCCTCGAGCATCTGGACCGCTCCGTCGAAGAGCTGGAGCTTTCCGTGCGCAGTTACAACTGCCTGAAGAACGCCAACATCCAGACCATCCGAGAACTTGTCCAGAAGAGCGAAAACGAAATGCTGAAGACCAAAAACTTCGGCCGCAAATCGCTCAACGAGATCAAGGATATACTGGTGAAGATGGGCCTCAGCCTGGGCATGAAGTTCGACGAACACGGCCGCATCATCTGGCCGCCGCTCCCGAGCCAGACCGCTCTGCCAAGCAGCGACGAAACCATCGGCCTGTAGGAAGTTTTCAGCCGTAAGTTCTAGGTTTTAAGTGAAGCGGGTTGTACTGAAAACTTGAAACTATAAACTTTCAACTTTAACGGATTGCTGGGCCCGCAATTCAACGCGGGCCCCTTCAACGAAGCTAGAAACACTGGAGTAAGGACACCATGCGACATTTGAAGTCGGGATCGAAACTCGGACGCAATCCGTGGCACCGCCGCGCGACCCTGCGCAACCTCGTCACCAATCTCTTTGAACACGGCCGCATCACCACCACCCTCACGCGCGCAAAGGCGACCCGTCCGGTAGCCGAAAAAATCATCACCCTCGGCAAGCGCGACACGCTGCAAGCGCGCCGCCAGGCCGCCGCTTACCTGATGACCCCGGCCATGACGAAGAAGCTCTTCAGCGAAATCGCGCCGAAATTCGCCGACCGCGCTGGCGGCTACACCCGCATCATCCCCGCCGGGATTCGCGTGGGCGATGGCGCCAAAGTAGCCATCCTCGAACTCGTCGGCTACGAGTTCAAGAAAAAAGAAAAGAAAGAAAAGAGCAAAGTCGAAGAAGCCGTCGAAGCCAAGAGCTAAGCCCGGCCTCCGCAGAGTTCCGCGAACCCGCCCCGGGAAACCGAGGCGGGTTTTTTCTTGCCGCACGGCAAGGTGGCACAGGCATTCCTGCCTGTGCTCTTGGGTTACTTTTGCCTTTGTAGTAGCCGCCTTGTGGGGCGGGCGTATTTCCGCCGTGGCGAGTGAATCTTTCGCAAGATTTCCTCCGGATCGCCTGCCGATCGCCCAATTCCCGTGTAAGCTGGCAGAACGCCATGACGCAATCCCACGCTGTTTCCGAACCCTGCATTCTTTGCGGCGGAAAATTCCAGCCCTATCTCGGTCGGGTGAGCGACCACGTCACCGGCGAGCACTTCGTCATCGTACGGTGCGCCGGATGCGGGCTGGGCGTCACGCAACCTATCCCGCAAGATTTGGCGCCGTACTACCGCGACTACTACGGTGCCCGCCACGGTTTCACCGCGATCTTCCGCGCCAAGCAGCGCCTCTCCCTTGTCCACAGCAAGGCACAAAACAAAAGCGGCCAAAGCCTCCTCGACGTCGGATGCGGCGAAGGCACTTTCCTGCTGACCGCGCGCGATCAAGGCTGGAAAGTCTCCGGCACCGAAATAAATCCTGCCCCCGCGCGAAAATCCGGATTGGATGTGGAAACGGATCTCGCTGCATTTCACGGCAACAGGCAATTTGATGCCATCACCATGTGGCACAGCCTCGAGCACATGCGTGACCCTCAGGAACTGCTCCGCTCCATCCACGGGATCTTGAAACCAGATGGTTGGCTCTTCGTGGCGGTCCCCGACGCCGGAGGCTGGCAGGCAAGAACATTTGGCCGAGATTGGCTGCACCTTGATGTGCCCAGGCATCTCTATCATTTCAACCGCCGCTCGTTGCGATTGCTTCATGAAAGCTGCGGTTTCCAAGTCCGAGAAGAACACCACCAAGAACTTGAATACGACGTCCTCGGCTGGTCGCAAAGCGCCTTAAACAAAATCTTTCCAACCCGCAATCTCTTCTTCCTCCAGTTGATGGGCAAGGCCGAAGGGACTCCCTCTCTGGAACGCGCGGCAAACTGGCTGGTGGGCCCGCTGCTCTCCACGATTGCCCTGCCTGCCACCTGGACAGGGACCGCCTGCAAACACGGGGGAACCCTTATCCTCGCTTCTCAAAAACCCTAGCAGTGCCGGGAAGGGGCCTTGCTCGAGCGGGGGATGCCGCGGTGGAAATTCCTGCCGAGTACCATTGACGTCAGCGCCCCATGGGATTAAGTTCTAGGACGGCCCCCCAAACCGCAATTTCCCCCGTGAGGGACTTCATGTCTACTTTATCTCCGGAACAGACCAGTTCGCAGAACAAACTCCTCGAAGAACGCTGGGCCAGCCTGCGCTCGCATCGCCGCGCCATCGCTAGCCTGCGCTTGCGTCTCGAATGGGATGAAGGCGAAGCGCGCCGCACCGCCAACGGGCTGACCGTGGACGTGAGCCATTCCGGTTGCATGGCGGTGGTCGGCGCGGACGTGCCGCTCCGCAGGCAAGTGCGCCTGGTGTTGCCGGAGACGGGTCGCAGCGCGCAAGGAGAAGTGGTGTGGCGCGGCCACGAAGCCTGGGAAGTGGGCATTGCCCTCGCCGAGCCGGACGCCGGCTTCTGGGGCGTAAAGATCTAGGAGTTTTCCTCGAAAAACGAGCGATCGCCAGCGCTTATACCGCGCGCGGACCTAATTAGATTTTGCGCCGTCTTGAATTTCCGGCCGAAAACTTAAGAAGCTGAACTTGCTGCTGCCTGCCGCGCGCTGAGGGCCGAGATCGTTCGCGCGCAAATGTCTTCTGGGGAACCGCTGGCCGCTATGGATAGCAGTAATCCGAGATTTTGGTAGAAATCGATGAGCGGTGCGGTGCTCATCTCGTAGGCTTCGAGACGAATGTGGATCGCCTCCGGCCGGTCGTCTTCGCGTTGAAAAAGTTGGCCGTCACATTGATCGCAGCGCCCCGCGATTTGCGAGGGACGTTCCGTCAGGTGGTAAACCGCTTTGCATTTCTGGCAGGTCCGGCGGCCGCTGAGGCGCGCGACAATTTCGTTCAATGGCAATTGATAGTTCAACACCGCGCTGAACGCCAGCCCCTCGTTTACCATCAAATGGTTCAGCGATTCCGCCTGCGACAACGTGCGCGGAAATCCGTCCAACAGAAATCCCCCGCCACAGCGCAAGCACCCGCTGCGCTCCAGCACCATTTCCCAAACAATCGAATCGGGCACCAGATCGCCACGGCGCATATAGTGCAACGCGGCTTTCATTGCCGGGCTCTGGTCGCATTCCGGGCGGCTGGCGGCGGAGCGGAACACGTCGCCGGTCGAAAGGTGGCACGCCCGCAAGCGTTGCTGGAGGAGGTCGGCCTGGGTGCCCTTGCCGACACCGGGCGCACCGAGAAGGACCAGGCGCCACGGGATCTGCACCGGTTCCGGCAAATTGTTGCACCGTGCGGAAGGCCCCTGGAGCCAAGAGGCGCGGTCGGATTTGCGCTGGTCGGTCATCGTGGAAAATGTAAGAGCCGGTTTGGCACATTGCGGTGACCGCCATCACCTGTGTTTTGCCGTCTCTGCTCCAATCGCTGGGGCGTCCTGGCCGCCGCCGGTGGATTTCAGTTTTTGGCCGTTGCCGGGGCCACCGGCGCGTGCGGGAGTTTTGCGAAGTCCCTAACATAAGCGCGCAGGCCAAAATTTGCCGTCATTTTGGAATAGCCGGCGACCAGTTGCTCGCGGTAGTGGTCCTGGCTCCAATCGATGGCATTGCCGGAATCCAGATTCAGCACCGCGAGGTCGGCGTTTTCCATGGTCAACTTCCCTAATCGCACGCGATTCCCCTGGAATGACATGTAACTGAGCGCGTCAATCGCCGCGGCGGGCGCGGCGCCATCGCCAAAGATGGTCACGATGGAATTATTCTCAATCAAGACCCGGGAAGCTTTTCCCCGGATGTGCGGCGGTGGCAAGAGCACGCCCAAATCCATCAAAACGTCGTTCTTGTCGGTAACCATGCCGGGAATCTTGCTGGTGCTGACCAGACTGGCAAGGTCGATGCCCAACTTATCCATCATCCCCTTCATCGGGACATGCAGAGCCTTCAGCTTTTCGGTGTTCACTCGAATGCGGCCGTCGGAAGTGGCGCTGAGCGTGGCCGTTGTTTCAAAGGGAATGTCACCTTTGGCGTGCAGCCGTCCTTTAATGTGCAGGCGGTCCTTTTCAATCGAGATGGAGATGTCCTTAAATGGCGAATCGTTTCCGGCAAAGATGTGAGTATTCAGGAGCGAGGCCATGGCTTCCGGAGTAATGGAAATTCTTCCGGTGGCAACCTGCACTTCAAACGAGGTCTTGTCATCAAAAACGGGCATCTCGTGCTTACCAGCGGGCAACAATTCTCCCGAGAGGGTCTCGACGTGGACGGCCGCCTGATCGGTGAGGTGAAACATCACGTTGCGCATCTCGGCCTTGACACCACGTCCGTTCGCCTGCGGCGCGGCACTTGCCGGAGTTTCCGCCTCAGGAACGGAATTGTGTGTTTCGGTGGGTGCGGCCGGCTGGCAATCCCCGGCCTTCCGGGGTTGCGACGATTTCGAGCAGGCCGTCAGGTTCAGGGCCAGCAGGAGGAGCGCGGCTATCTTAATATTCTGGGTCACGGACACACCTTGGAATCCTGGCTCGCGAGTTGGACTAATCGGGAATCGCCGGGGGGCGGGGCGTCCGTGGACCCGTATGCTGCTGAATCGAACTTTCCGAGTCGCGCTTAGAGCAGCCACCATATTACAACTCTCGCGCATCCGGCACACCCAGATTAGCCGGTGGTTGCGGCGGGGTGGAGTTTGCGCTTCCAGACGACCGGTTCGACGCGCCCGACGAGGAAGATAGTGGATGCGGCGCTTGCCAATGCAAATCCAGCCATGATGACAAACGCCCAGAGGAAGTGGCCGGTGCGCTGAAGGACCAATCCCGTCAGCACTGGGGCCACCCAGCCGGACATATTGCCGAAGAAGCTTTGAAATCCGGCCCAGCGTCCTGCTGCGCGCGGTCCTGCGAGCGTCTGGGTGATGGTCCAGACATTGGAGGCGCAGGCGGCAAAGCAGATAACGCCCGCGATGATCGCCGCGACACAGAGGAAGGGCCCGCCGATGGGCGCGAGCACGAGAAAAATTCCAGCCATGGCCATGCCTCCTCCTGTAAACGTTTTGCGGACCAATGTCGGCGACGCTCCGGCGGCGATCCAACGATCCGAGAGCCAGCCGGAAAACGACGAAGCAGCCGCGCCGAGGAGATAAGCGCTGCCACCGATCTTGGCCATCGCGTCCATCGAAAAATGCCGCTCGCGCACCAGAAAAAAGGGCAGCCAGGTAATCAGGAAATAGTTCACGTAATTTCCGCAGAACAGGCCAATGCAGGTTCCCCAGGCCGAGCGGAACTGGAGAAACTCCAGCAGATTGGGCGCGCCGGTGGAATCGGTTTGCACGGCATACTGCTTTTTCGGCATCCACTTGAGCCAGGGAAGAATCCACAGCAGGCTCATGAGCCCGAGGACGATGAAAAACGGCCGCCAGCCGAAGCGCGCCATCAGCAGCCCGCCGAACAACATGCCGAAACCCGGTCCCAGAAGCAGCCCGCTGGCCAGCACGGAATTCGCCCGGCCGCGATGTTCTTCGCTGAAGTTGAGCGCCAGGATTTTGTTGTAGGAAGGGTAGCTGGCGGACTCGCCCATGCCGAGGAGCAGACGGAGGACGAAGAGCGCGGCGAAACTGTGGACCAGCCCGGTTGCGGCGGTTGCGGCGGACCAGAGGAAGAAGGCGCCGGCGAAGATCCAGTTGACGTTCAGGCGGTCGACCAGCCAGCCGTAGAAAAGATGCAGGGTCGCGTAGGTCCAGAAGAAGGCGGAGAGCAGGACCCCGAGTTGCGCGGCGGAAATGCCCAGTTCGTCTTTCAGCATGGGCGCGGCGATGGAGAGGTTGCCGCGGTCGATGTAGTTGATGAAGACGGAAATGGCCAGCAGCAGTAGAACGATCAGCAGACTGCCGGGAATGCGGGTGCGCTCGGGTGGCCGGGGAGTGGGCATCAAGGGTTGGGACATCTTCTCCGTCAAACAGGCGATTTGCAATCTGTTTTGCGAGGAGCTGCGAGCGGGGCGGGATCGTGCGATCTGTACTAGTTGGTAACTCCTGGACTTTCAGAAGAATTAAGTATCTTGGTAAGCGGAAAAGAGAATGCCGCGGAGCAGCGTCTTACGGCCATCCCACGGCATCCGGGTAGATTGAATTGTTGAAATCCATGCAAAGGGCGACGTCTTGGCGAAGATCGGCGGGTTGGGGGAAAGCTTACACCCCAGCTCGCGAAATTGACGGGCCGCTTAATGATTGAATTGCACTTGTCTCATCCGTCTGTATGTCAAAGATGGGGTACAACTTCGTGATCTCCAATAGATTTTGAACTGGTTTGCTTAGGTTAAATAGCTTTACCTGTCCACCCTTGCTACGGACGGTTGTAAAAGTCCTAACCAGTTCTCCGATCCCGGAGCTATCCACATATCCGACGCCTTGCAAATTGAGCAGAATCTTCTTGATTCCTTTCTCCGACATCTCGCGAACGATCTCACGAAGCATGACGTTGCCTTCACCCATGGTGATCTTTCCAACCACATCGATGATGGCGATATCACCAACCTGGCGGGTAGAAGCCTGCGTCTTCGCGGTGCTGCGTCCCTGAGTCCCAAGACCCAGCCGATCCAGGATTCCGCATGCGGTTCCCATGATCTCCCGGGATTGCGTCCGAACAATGATCAGGCTGTGTCCCTCTTTCAGTACGTCGCGGAAGAGAGCAGCGTCGCCAGAAAGTTGGGATTGCTCGGTTGTCTTGGCTGCGGTCTTAGCCGCTTCCGAAGCAACCTCAGCACCGATCAGCCCGAGCATTGTGGTTGCACCAACACCAAGTGCGAGAACAATACCGATGCCAGGGACAAGTGCAATGGAGGCGACAATAAGTCCTGCCGAAACTCCAGTTGCGGCCCCCATAAACCCGCCGACCGCACCAAGTTCCTTGCCAACCAGCTTGGCGTCTGGTTCCGACCGAGTCAGAAAAACAATCTCTTCCTGTGGGACCTGATTTTTTAGCAGCTGTTGAATTGCTTCCTCGACTTTTTCCCGAGAAGAAAATACTCCAATGGCGGTTTCCATATCCCCTCCTGGCGGAGGAGATTGCTCCAAGAGGATGGAGTTTGTCAAGGCCTATCTTGCTCCCTGCAAAAGGCTTACAGCCGCGATCAATTTTCCTTAGTCTTTCAACTTATGGGATTACGGCAACTTGAGCAAAAGGGGAAAATTGCAGGTCACTTTCAGTGTTTATAGAATTACATTACCAAACCAATTCATTCGTGGGCGATCCTGCCCTCGTCCAGACTTATTTTCCTGACCGGGCCGAGCGTACCAAGGTCAACTCCCGCTTAACGCGGTGGTCTCAATGGGTCGACGCAACACTCAGATCGAACCCTATTTGCGGTGAAAACAAAGGCTAAAATCGCTCGCTAGGGTAGATCAGCAGGAAGACTGCCCCGGCTAGGTTTTGACCGAGTACAGCCAAAAAGATCAGTACTCTCGGGGAAGCGTTGTTGAATCAATGCATTAGAAGGTGTTGCGTCGACCGGTTGAACTGGCAGCGCAAACCGTCCAAGTGGGTACTGGAACCCGAGCCAGCGGTCCCCGCTTCGTTTGATCGACGTGAGCATGACAGTTGGATTTGAGCTTGCGAGCGTCCTCCGGGGAGTTCGCGTTTCGCATGTGCATTCGTGGGGGGCGGATGGATATTAGTAATCCGCGAGCAGCTAGCAAGAGGGAGGGGGGAGACGAAGGGCGGACCCACCCTTCGCGAACCGCGCGAAGAGTAGGCCACCCTGGGACGGAGGAAGAAAACCCGCACACTTGAAATCGAAGGCCCTTCGGCAGGCTCAGGAGTAAACGTGCGGCACCCAACGGGGGGCCGCGAGGTCAGGCTATGCGGGAGTGGTATGAGTTGGGCGGAAAGAGCTTTCGCTGGTCGGTGCTGGAGAGGCGCGAGTTGGGGGAGTGGTCCGGCTCCTGAAGGGCTGGAGCGGTATTGTTGGCAGGGACTATAAAAAGCCCGGCGGATTCGGCGCGAGCGGCTGCTCTTTGCGCGGCTACACGGCGGGCGACGACGCTGCGCCGGTCGCCGTAGGTCAGCTTGAAGAGAACGAAGATCATGAAGTCGAGACCCAGGATGCAAAGCGCCAGAAATACGGTGAGCGACATCGTTGCCTGCCAGGACGGATGAGATCCTGCCTCCTCTGGAAACAGAATCGGAGAGGGGGCTTTGAAAAGTCCTGAGGAGTTCATCAGGAAATTGTTAGGAGGCATGGAGCTACGCTATAAGGTGCCCTCCGCGTGAGCAGCGGCTGAACGTTTGTCGCGCCTCCGGTGCTTCGTTCGGGCGGCGAAGAGCACAGCGAGGAATCGCTGTGCCACCGGGAGGAGGAGGAGAAACCAAAGAGCGCAGGCCCTTCGACTTGGCTCAGGACAAGCAGGACTGCCTGTGCCGCGAGGGTTGGGGGGCGCTACTCGAAGTGGATTAGAACGATTTCGGGGGCGGTGCAGACGCGGAGGGGAGGGCCCCAGGTGCCGGCGCCGCTGGAGGTGTAGACGAGGAGTTCGCCAAAGCGCTTGAGGCCGTAGGTGTAGACGCCGAAGATGCGCGACGTGAACCAGGTGAAGGGGAAGATCTGGCCTCCGTGGGTGTGCCCAGAGAGCTGCAGCGAGATGCCGCGCTCTTCGGGGATGGGCAGGCTGTGGGGAACGTGGGAGAGCAGGACGCTGGCGCGGGTGCGGTCGAGATCGGCGTTGGCGAGGATGGAGTGAAAGCGCTCGGGATTCGCGGAATCGTGATAGGCGACGCCGAGGACTTGCAGGCCATCGAGGTCCACGGTTTCGTTGTGGAGGACGCGGATGCCGGAATCGCGGATGGCGTCGAGATAGTGAGCGGCTTGGGAAAATTCGTCGTGATTGCCAGTGACGAAGTAGGAGCCGAATTTGGGAGTGAGCTGGCGCCAGGGGGCGGCGAGGCGCTGGGCGTCCACGTGGGTGCCGTCGAACATGTCGCCGCTGATGAAGAGCACGTCGACGTGGAGCTGCCGCAGGGTGGCGACAATGCGGGTGATGAAGCTGCGGCCCTTGATGTGGCCGAGATGCGTGTCGGTGACCAGGGCGGCGACCCGTCCGCGCCAGGAGGCTGGCAGGCCGGGAAGTTTTACAGTGATGCGATTGATGCGCAGAGTTGCGGCGTTGACGAGGCCATAGAGGGTGGCGACGAGAGCGAGGCCGAAGAAAAAGAATGCGACCTGCGATTGGCCGAAGGGCAGGTTAAAAATAATCGTGAGGCCAACCGCGATCCATGCGAGGCACGCGGCGGCGAAGGCGAAATTCACAAAGCCGAGCCAGACGCTGGCTACGCGATAAAACGCGCGGACTGGGCGATCGAAGAAGCGATGCGCCAGCAGGGAAGAGGAGAGGAAGCTGACGGAGAGAAGCGCGAAAGCGATTTGCAACGCGCTGAGCCAGGGCTGGTGCGGCACGCCGGTGAGAGAGATCCACGTCTCGTAAATGAACAGGTGGACGAAGAGAAGAAAGGACTGGATGACGGCAATAACTGTGGCGACGCGTGCGTTCACTCGCGCAACTCCCTGCCGGACGATGCTGGGCCGGCTCACCAACATTTGATGATCGGAAATGGGAGTTGGGTATGTGTAGAAGTGGAGGGCGAGGTGCCATAGCCAGCATGCGATTAGTGGGTTGCGGGTGTTGCGGTTTTGTCAACTACTACGGAGCCGGACTTCATTACCCAGCGGACTTGGTGGGTGGCGACGTCAATGTTGGAGAGTGGATCGCCATCGACGGCGACGAGGTCGGCGTAGAAACCGGGAGCGACGGCGCCTAGCTCGTTGGGCTTGCCGAGGAGTTCGGCGGCGTTGGTGGTGGCGGTGCGCAAGGCTTGCTCGGGAGTCATGCCGGCTTTGACGAACCAGCCGAGTTCGCGGGTGTTTTCCCCAAACATGGTGTAGATGGCGTCGGAGCCCATGGCAAATTTCACGCCGGCTTGGAACGCCTTGCGCGCGGTTTCCAGATTGCGTTCGATGAAGGCTTTTGTCTTGGGCTGAAATCCATCCGGGTAGCCAATTTTCTGCCAGTTGTCGAGGTAGTAGCGGTTGTGATCAATGGTGGGAACGTAGAAGGTGCCGCGCTTGGCCATTTCCTGGATGGTGGCGTCGTCCATGTCGGTGGCGTGCTCGAGGGAGTCGGTGCCGGCGCGGACAGCATCGCGCGCGCCGTTGGGGCCATACGAGTGGATGGCGATTTTTTTGCCGAATTGATGGGCGGCGTCAACGGCGGCTTTGATTTCGTCGTAAGAGTAGGTTTCGAATTGCGTGACGTCGTCGTCGGTGCCCGTGGAGGCATAGAGCTTGATGACGTCGGCGCCGGCGGCGATCTGCTGGCGGACGGCGCGGAGAACTTCGGGGACGCCATCGGCAATGCCGCCTGCAGGAGGATTGATGCCGGGCTTGTAAGGGGTGTTGGTGATGTACAGGCCGTAGCCGCAGACAAACATGCGCGGGCCGATCATTTCGCCGTGATTGATGAGGTCGCGCATGGCGATGTCTTCGTATTGATCGGCGCCCAGATCGCGGACGGTGGTGACGCCGGCTTCGAGGGTGCGGAGCGCGCCTTTGCGGGCGAGGAAGACTTCAACGGCGGGAGAATTGTCGGTGAGTTGTTTCAACATGGGCTTGCCGGGAGTTTCGTCGGTGTACATGGTCATGTGGGTGTGAACGTCGATGAGGCCGGGGAGGCCGGTGAATTTGGAGAGGTCGATCACCTGCGCGCCAGCGGGAATATCAGAGGGATTGGTGGAGACGGATTTAATTTTGTCGTTTTCGACGAGGACGATGGCGTTGGTCCAGAGTTTGCCGCGGGCGTCCCAGAGTTTTCCGAATTTGACGGCTGTGAGGGATTTGGGGGCGGCGGATTGCGCGAAACTGACAGCGGGCAGGAGCAATGTGAGAAAGAGAAATGTTCGGAAGATTTTCATGGGACGAGATTCCTGCTTTTGATTTGTGTTTGCGATGGCAATGGTTGTTTCTAGTGCATTCGGGGGAGGAATGCAATGGGAAGAGAAGAGTTCATTACAGAGTTTGCTGAGGACCGCGGAGGGAGCGGAGAAGAAGTCTTGGGGACGTGAGGTGGAAGTGCAGGAAGCTGAGATTCTTCGGACATCCTCGTCGGATGTCCTCAGAATGACAGGCTTCAGGTTGCACGGCGGGGGCGGCGGAAGAGGAGGTAGAAGAGGAAGAGGATGAGGAGGCCGGCGAAGGCGCCGGTGGAGTCGAGCAGGGAGTCCCAGGCGGAGGCGGTGCGCGAGGCTACGAAGGACTGGTGGATTTCGTCCAGAGCGGAATACGCGGCGGCGATGAACCAGGCGTAGAAGGCCCACGACCAGTGCCAGCCTTTGCGGTCGCCGCGGATTCCGCGATAGAGGAGTAGATAGAAGATGAAGTATTCGCCGAAGTGCGCGGATTTGCGGATGAAAAAATGGATGGTCTGGATGAGGTCGTCGGAGGCGGATGGCAGCAGCCAGCGGAAGAAGGGCTCGATGAAGCGGCCGGTGTTGGAGGAGGAGAAGGTGTCGGTGGAGGCGAAGAAAATCATGCCCGACCAGAAAATGGCGGGCCACCAGGCGCGGAGCCATGCGGGGATGAGAGATTTCGGAGGGACGCGGTGGCGGACTTCGTCGAGGTTGGGAGCGGAGCGAGGGTTGCGCCAGGGTTCGGAGGGGGGCATTGGGGAGTTTTCTTTTCTCTTTCTATTGTAAGGGAAGAAGGGAAGGAAAGAGAGGATTTAACACAGAGTTCACAGAGGAAGAGTGGAGCGAACGCAAAGAAACCCAAGAGCACGGCCAGGAATCGCCGTGCCACGAAGCGAAAGAGGAACCCACGAGTACAGGCTAGAGCCTATGCTGCTTGAGCTATTCCATGCGGTAGTTGGGGGCTTCCTTGGTGATGACCACGTCGTGGACGTGGGATTCGCGGAGGCCGGCGGCGGTGATGCGGACGAATTTACTTTTTTCGGTGAGTTCCTTGAGGGTGCGCGCGCCGACGTAACCCATGCCGCTTTTCAGGCCGCCGACGAGCTGATCGGTGAGGCCGCTGAGCGGACCTTTGTAGGCGACGCGTCCTTCCACGCCTTCGGGGACGGACTTGCCGCGCTCTGCGCCTTCCTGCGAGTAGCGATCGGCGGAACCCTGCTCCATCGCGCCGGTGGAACCCATGCCGCGATAGGACTTGAAGGTGCGGCCCTGATAGAGAATCGTTTCGCCGGGGGCCTCTTCGGTGCCGGCGAAGAGGCTGCCGATCATGACGCAGGAAGCTCCCGCGGCGATGGCCTTGGTGATGTCGCCGGAATACTTGATCCCGCCATCGGCGATAATTGGCACGTCGGTGCCTTTTGCGGCTTTGGAGGCTTCAAGAATCGCGGTGATTTGCGGAACGCCTGCGCCGGTGACGATGCGCGTGGTGCAGATGGAGCCGGGGCCGATGCCGACTTTAAGGCCGTCGATGCCGAGAGCGATGAGGTCCTTGGCGGCTTCGTAGGTGGCGACGTTGCCGGCGACGATTTGCATTTCGGGCAAGCGGTGGCGGATCGCTTTGATGGCTTCCATGACGCGTTCGGTGTGGCCGTGGGCGGTGTCAATGGCGAGCACATCGGCTTTGGCCTTCGCCATTTCGACGGCGCGTTCAAGGAAATCGCCGGTGGCGCCGACGGCGGCGCCGACAGTGAGGCGGCCGTGGTCGTCTTTTGCGGCACGCGGATATTCGAGTTTTTTCTGGATGTCTTTGACGGTGATGAGGCCCTTGAGGTTGAAGTCCTGATCAACGACGAGAAGTTTCTCGATGCGATGCTTCTGGAGAATTTTTTCGGCTTCGTCGAGAGTGGTGCCCACCGGGACGGTGACAAGATTGTCCTTGGTCATCACCTGGCCGACGAGTTGGGTGTGATTTTTTTCGAAGCGGAGGTCACGGTTGGTGAGAATGCCGGTGAGACGAGTGCCGCGAGTGACCGGCAGGCCGGAGATGCGGTACTTGGTCATGATTTCGAGAGCCTGGCGAAGGGTGATATCGGGAGAGATGGTGACCGGGTCGACGATCATGCCGGATTCGGAGCGCTTGACGCGGTCGACTTCCTCGAACTGGCGGTCGATGGGGAAATTGCGGTGGATGATCCCGATGCCGCCCTGGCGGGCGATGCCGATGGCCAGGCGCGATTCGGTGACCGTGTCCATGGCGGCGGAGGCTAGGGGGATGTTGAGGGCGAGTTTGCGCGTGAATTGAGTGGTGGGGTCGACTTCGGTGGGCAGGATGGAGGATTTGCCCGGGAGAAGGAGGACGTCGTCGAAAGTGAGAGCTTCGTGGATCGGACCGTCAATCATGAGAACCTCTTGTATTTAAATTTGTCGCGGGATGACCAGCGCTTTGGAGCGGGAGGTCGCGCGTTCCGGAGAAACCTCAGGGATGCAGGATACGCACCCGGAAACAGCGCAGCCCAGCGGGTGGCCACTGGGCTGGAGGATGAATTCAACAGATCGAAAAATTGCATCACGGTGAAACTTCTATTTTAGGGGTGACGGGGAGAGCAGGTCAAGTTGAGGCC
>Ga0074045_10000828_pt1 | contig 30299 bp, 17 predicted proteins | sample BogForMeECP23OM2_FD_94442 | JGI IMG/M metagenome (GOLD analysis project Ga0074045, IMG submission 94442) | Bog forest soil microbial communities from Calvert Island, British Columbia, Canada - Bog Forest MetaG ECP23OM2 | ecosystem: Environmental > Terrestrial > Soil > Wetlands ...
AACACCACAGACCGTATGCCCGGCCCGTCATCAAGGCTATTGCCTTTGATATCCAGAATTAAAGGAGAGCTGGTTTCGTTTTGTGTCATAAATAATGATTCTCTTTTGTGACTCCGGTATCATATGCCGAACTCAGCCCTTTCGATTAATTCTATCTGCATATCTTTGTTGAGAGTCACGAAGTAGGCGTTATAACCTGATATCCGGACAAGCAGATTCTGATAGTTCTGCGGATGTTCCATGGCGTCTTTTAGTGTTTTTGACGATACGACATTCAGTTGTATCTGCATGCCGCCAAGGTTGCAGTATGTCTTCACGTATGAATAGATGTTATCCACTGTTTCCTGATGGGTCTCATGCTCGCCGGGCACAACTTTCACATTGAAGGCAATATTGTTGTTCAGGTTTTTCGGCTCCAGTTTGGCGACATCGCGGATGGTATCTAATATGCTTCTGGACGCGTGCGCTTCAGGCGTCAGTCCCGGTGTAAATGCTTTGCCGGCCAGCCGTCCTGAAGGAAGCGCTCCCGTCAACGTGCCGAACGCCACATGGTTGGACATGGACCAGAACCCCGCTGTATATCTGCCACCGCGGTAATTGGTGTGTTCCCCAAAACAGTCATGGGCAAGTTTTGCCACCTGGTTGGCTGTCGCCAGAGCTTCGGGGTTACCGGAACCGAACAGCGGGGCTTTGTTTTTGATTAAGGCAAGCAGGGCCGGATCGTTTTTAAAGTTGGTGTTAACCGCATTTAGCAGTTCGCTGAAAGAAACTTTTTTATCTTCAAACACAAATTTTTTAATAGCCATCAGCGAATCGGTGATGTCGGCAAGGCCAATGCACGCGGTTCCTGACGAGTTGTAAAGAGCGCCTCCTTTTGTGACGTCTTTGCCGTTTTTTAGCGAACCTTCTATCAGGGAAGAGATAAAAGGGGTCGGACGGATGGTCTGATGAGCCTCGCCCAGAAAGTTGTTGTACTGGCAGGTCTGATCGACCAGATATCGAAGCTGTGTCGCAAACGCGTTAAAGAACGATTGATAATCCTGAAAGTCTCCGGTCCTGATATCGCCGGTTTTGGGGCCCAAATCCCATCGCATCAACGGGTGCCGTCCGTTATTGAGAGCCATTTCAAGGGCTGCCACCATATTGAACATCATACAGTTGGTGTGACCAATGTGGCGGCCGGAGAGCGTGGGTTCCACGCAACCGGTCGCTGACCAGTCCCGCAGATGCTCCGCGGGATAGTTGAATTCCGCAAGCGATGCCATGACCGCCTCGTCATTATGAATCGAAGGGGTTGCTGTGGTATTTAAATTGACTTCACAGAGACGTTTTAAATAAGCGTCGCTGTTTTTTCCGGTATTGTAGCGGGCGTTGACGTTGGGGTCGCGGATGGAGAGCATTTCCGTAACTTTCAGAAAGATATAAGTCATATCATTGACCGCGTCTTCGCCTGCCGGCGTCACTCCGCCTAGCGTAATAGCCTGATCGGAGGAACTGCCGCCGAACAAATAATTGCCGATATCCGGTATTAATGGCAGATGATCTGTACAACGCATATAAAAGCAGCCGATAAGTTCGATGGCGTGCTTTACATATTCCTGTCTCTCATTTTTATTTGTCAGTTTTTCCATGTCGGCCGCAAAATAGGGTTGAAGCCACTGATCCAGCCGTCCCAGTGAGAATCCGGCGTTTGTGTTTTCCATGTGTGCGCCTATCCACATTATCCACATGGCATTCACGGCTTCATCGAGTGTGACGCAGGGATCCCGGGGAACACGACGGCAGATATCCTTCAGATGGAGCAATTCCTTTTTGCGGTCAGGTTTCATTTCCTGTTCTGCCAACCGCCGGGCTTCTATCGAAAGATTTTTCGCGTAGGCATTTATTCCCTCAAGGCTGATTTTCATTGCCCGGAGCGTATCGTGCTTTTGCCGTTCGGATTCCGGCGTGTTGCTTAGTTCCTTATCTATATTTGCCATGATGCCGTTTGTGCCAAGGTTTAAAATTTCAGGATAATTTAAGATGGTGTGAGACAGCGCGACGGTTTTCCATAAGAAACAGGCGGCGAAGCGCTCATCGAGTTTCTGACAGGTTGGATAATCTTTATTATCTCTTACCCATTGACGAAAATTACGTCCAAGCCAGAAAGGAAATACCTTGTTGTGAAGAACATCAATCGTTTCAGGATCGACATCATAGGGGTTGAGCGGCCTGAAGGGCGCGGTAACCAGTTCTCCCCAGATCATGGTGCCGTGCGCGTCGGGATAGATGATAACGCCTATTTCTTTGGTGGTATTTGTTCCGGCAATAAGATCGTTTTTTCTGATAATCGGTTTTTTATTTTCCATCAGATATTTGAATGCCTGGGCCTGACGGAGTTCGGCAACGAATGGTTTGCCGTTTTTATCGGTTTCAAATCCATTCTCCTGGTACCATCCGGTCAATATCCGGGCCCGCTCATGGCATATTGCCGCTTTGGTCTTTAAATGGATGTCCAGAAAATCCTTTACTCGCGGAAAGTCATTCAGGGAATACTCCGGTAGATAGGGGTCGGGTAAAAACTTAACGCTCGGATCAATAGAACCGGCCTTGAGTTGCCGCATCGATCTTCCGTCAATACTTTTTTTCGCTGCAGCTGCCACGTCGTATTTTCGATTCTCCATTTTTGTTTCTTTTTTCAGTTTAGCTATTTGGATATGTTTTAAAAGCAGCGAAAGATAAAAATTAACTAACTGAAGATAACCAAGGTTGCCGTGCATGACTATTCTGTTTTCCATCAAGGCCAGCATCAGTCTGTTGGGAGGCTGCGTGGCCGCTTCTTTGACCGCGTTTTCATCTACAAATATAAGCTGCGAGTCCAGTTTTTCCGGAAATTTATTCAATACGCTGACTTTGCCGTTTTCAAAGCATATGGCTTGTTCAACACTGCCGTTTTCTGTTTTTATGCCGAATGTGAAATTGAGAGGGCCGTCATCGCACCTCAGATATTTTTTTAATGACGGACGCGTGTTGAAATTAAAGGCGAAGAATTTAAAAAACAGATTGGCCAGTGTGTTCGTAAAACTTTTTTGGGCATCTTGCATGTGTTTTATCTCCGAATTATAAGAAAAATTTAAATAATTCTCTTGTCGCTTATGTTTAAAACAGCGCCTCTCCTTTATCGAGACGCTCTTTGAGCCGCACGATATATTCTGTCATGTCCGACGTTCGTTTCTCTATAAAGGTCTCCACGTTGTCCAGCACTTCATGGAATAACCGGCTGTTGCATAGCGTGATGAGGCCATGAAGATCAGACCAGAATTTAACCAGCAGGTACAGCACGAACTGATCTTTTTTCTCTCCGGTAACATTTATATAGGCGCCGATATGTTCGATAAAAAGAGAAAGACACTTCAAAGCGTTCTGTTTTTCATGATAGGCGAGAGGTTCTATATCGGTGCCCACGTAGTCCAGATATTTAGGCGTGTGCAGATTGAACATTATGTCGTAGTAACTGGGGTGGGTCAGGCCGAATTCAACATAACCGCGAATCATGGCTTTCAATTGCCCTTCGATATCGTTAAATGGAGCTGATCGTTCTATAAGCAGGCCATGGAGCTTCTCAAAGCCGCGTATCCGGATCATCAGATTGAGTTCATCTTTATTGGTATAGTAATTATAAATAGTTGTGGCAGTAACACCTAAACGGGAGGCTATTTTACGTATGCTTAGATTGTTAAATCCATCCTTAATGATGATGTCAAGAGCTGTATCTAAAATACGTTCCCGGGTATCTTCTATTTTTTCTTTTGTCATGGGCGCTTTGGGCATTAGCGGCTCCTTATCTTTAAAATATCGTCGTTAAAATAACGGTGTTATTTTAACAAGTCAAGAAATTTTTGCCGATGAGGTTAGATTAATATAGGCGTTTAAGTGATTGATTTATGGCAGGCATAACAAACCCTCCACCATATTACGTGGATTTACTATATGCAGTAGTTTTATTTCAACAAACATAAGATATTTTATTTAAAAAGTGTAATTATTCAGCGATGATAGGTGTTATTGCAGGAGTCCAAGTATTTTGGCCCGCATATTGCTTTTACTATCAGACAGTAATAATTATTAGTTGATAGGAAATGGTCATGGTAAACAAAAATTATTATTCCTTAATAATGTTATGCATTTATTTAAAAGAAAGCTTGACAAATTCATATGTTGAAAATATATGTAAAATGGGTAGTAAAGGTAGTGTTGTTATAGTGTTAATTATAAACAAACTTATAAAATCGAAAAGTATTTTTTCGAAAAAAAAGAAAGCCACTCTTTTTTTAAGGAGCGGCTTTTCTTTTTTTACGGGGGAACAGGAAAAACTGATTTATTAAGTAAAAAATATAAATCAAACTAACACTGATAAAGGCAAACCCGGAGTAATCCGGTGACGCAAAGCCACGTATCCGAAATTGTTTTTTAGCTGCGCATGTTCTTTCCGCCACTCCTCTTCATTTTCTTTAAAAGCAATAACCGGACGGACGGGTTACCAAAGTGTTTTTTTATGAAGTCAGATGCCCTTGAATAAGATATCAAGGGCGGAAATAACTTTGCATAAATAAAAAGAGCATTTTTATCGGTGTTATAATGATTTTTTATTACCGGAAAAAACTGATTGAAAAAACCTGTGCAAGCCAAAACCCGTGGCGGAGCATTCCTCTTTTGCTCATGACCGTGGCTATTTGGCTTATGTCCGCCGGCGCTTCGTACGGCTACATAATTATAAATGCCCCTATGACCGGTTCGAGTTCATCCGGCTGGGTATTATGGGGCAATCCTAATCCAGCCATCCTGACAGGCGGCACTATCGACCCAGCCGGTTCGGGATGGCTGCGACTCACCGACAACGAGGGCAATCAGACAGGCTATGCTTACAATACCACCCCATTCGACCTGAGCCAGGGACTTCTGGTCCAGTTCGACTATGCCACATGGGGAGGCACGGGAGCGGACGGCTACAGTGTCTACCTTTTTGACGCGGGGGTACCAAGTCCAGGTCCAGGTTTCGTTATCGGCGCATTCGGCGGGTCTCTCGGTTACGCGCAAAAGCTCTCCACGGCAACTTGCAACCCACCCGCCGCGACCGTGGACGGGATCACTGGAGGATACGTAGGGATCGGCGTCGACGAGTATGGCAACTTCGCTTACGGCTGTGAAGGCCGATACCTCGGCAATAGTTTGCAAGCCAACACGGTTACCGTTCGTGGTTCCGTAGTTGGCTTCGGAGTTCCCAGTGGCAACGTCGGACAAACGACGAGCACGACATCCTATCCCTGGATTGCAACATCCGCCAACAACGGATCACTCTGGTACAACGGGGCAACCCGGCCGGTCCAGACCAGCGCAAACTATCGCAAAGTTATAATCCAGATCAGTCCTGCGCCGAATCCGACTGCTAATGTCTGGATCCAGTTTGGTTATAATACAACTCCTGTCCCGATGATTACCAACGCAGCGCTTCCCGCGATTATCACCTCTCAGTCATTGATGGTCGGTTATGCAGCAAGTACCGGCGGTTCCACCAACTATCATGAAATCCGCAATCTGCTGGTGACCAACCAGGGCACGAGCACCTCCATAGATCTGGGCATCACCAATACGGCGTCTGTTACCACCGCAACCATAGGCAGTCCAATCACTTATACCCTTACCGCGGCCAACTACGGTCCCAACAACATTACTGCCACCGGCGTGGGAATCACGGACAATGTCCCGACAAATATTACAGGTGTTACCTGGACCTGCGCCGTTGTTGCCGGGTCGCCAACAGGTACAAGCTGCGGAGCTGCTTCCGGCTCCGGTAACGCCCTGAACACTACGGCCAACCTGCCTTATGGCGGTTCGGTGGTTTACACCGTAACCGGCACCGTTAACGCGCCGGCGCCAGCGCAGCTTAGCAACACAGCGAGCCTTGTCATCCCCGGTTCGGTCACCGACTACAATCCCAACAACAACAGCGCAACAGTAACCGTTCCCGTAAACAACCTTTCGACCTCCACTAAAACGGTTACCGACCTCTCCGGCAGCAATTACGTGGCCGGTGATACCGTGCAATATACCATCACCTTGAATGAAAACGGCGGACTCGCGACCAGCGGCGTCTCGGTTGCCGACACCATAGACACCACCAATCTGACAGGCCAAACCATAACCAGTTGCCCCACCGGAGCAACATGCTCTTACAATGCCGGTGCTTTAAGCGCTACAGGCATCAGTATTCCCGCCAACGGTTCCGTGACGATTGTTTATACGGCAACCATTGTCAGTACGGCCACACCGGGAACCGCTATCAACAATACTGCCACCATTACCAACCCGAATGGCACGGGCGCGGCGGCGGTAGCGCCAGTGGTCACGGTTGGCGGAACAGTAGCCGGCACTGGCAACAAGCCGCTCTATCTGTATGGAGGGGCGGCATCCCCTTATGAGATGTCCCGGTACCCTACGCCGGGCACACCCACCACCGTCGCCATCGCTGCCAACGGGGGTTCTGCGATCTGGAACGGAAACTGGAACGGGCTTGCCGGTACCACGTTGCCCCTGCAGCTCAACGATACGATTACGTCGGCCACTGCCGTGCTCTATATCAACGGCAGCTCGAATAATGCACGTACTGTCTCAGTGCGCCTTTACTGCTCCTCGAACGCCGCGGCCTACGCCTCCTGGCCAAGCGCGGCACTTGCCACGAACCCCCCCGTGCCGCCTACGGCACCGACTGCGTATACCTTCAACCTGACGACTCTCACCGGCGGATTTGCCTTTCCTGCCACCTGCGCCACACCCAACTACTGGGTGCTCGATGTGCTCAACAATACGACAACTGCCGGACGGACGATCACCGTTGTTCCGGTGAGCGGCGCGAACATTTCAAAAGTCACCCTGGCGTCCAATAATGTCATCAATGTGGGCAGCATAGGCTTTAATAGCGCCTCTTACAGCTCCGGAGGCGGCACCGCGCTTACTTCAGTTGCACCGCTCGAAACAGTATATATTCGCGCTACGATCAGCGATCCGTTTGGCTCTTACGATATTACCGGCGCAAACATTACCATAACGAATTCTTCAGGAACGGTAGTACAAGCGTCAACCCCCATGACACAGGCTCATGATTCATTGGCTGCCAGCAAAATTTATGAATACAAGTACACAGTTCCATCCGGAGCGGCATTAGGCAACTGGTCGATCAGCGTTACCGCGACGGAAGGAACGGAAGGGACGATCAGCAACACCGGATATGCCACGATGATCGTTGGCGTGCCCAATGTGTTTATCCTTAAATCGGCCAACACAGCGTCTGCCAACCCCGGTGCTATCATTACCTATACAGTCCAGGTCAAAAACACCGGCGTCGGGACCGCTAATACAGTTAAATTGACCGACGCCATCGGAAACTACATTGCAGTGCCCGTGACATCATCGTTTAGTTTCACTGACGGCAGCCCGTCTTCCGGGCTTACACTGGGGACGCCGACCTATTCCAATAATGGCGGTTCGATCTGGACATACACGCCCGTTTCAGGCGGCGGTGGAGCTCCAGCCAATTATGACGGAACAGTCACCAACTGGCAAATTATCATGAACGGCACGATGAACGGAAACGGGGGCAATTTTACGGTCAACTACAATTTTAAAGTTAAATAACAAAACACGCAGATATTTGCGCAATGATTCATTAAAAAAGGAGAGTGAAATGATGAGAAAGCGGCCATTGACTATTAACCAAAAACATAAAGATTTTTCTGAAAGAAACAGAAAGAAAGGAGGAAAAAATGATTAAAAAATACCTGACAACCATAGGGGTTCTTGTCGCCATATGCATCATCCCCTGCCTCGCTGTGGCTAAACCGCTGATCGCTATTTCCGTGAAAGCGGAAATGAATGTGGTGGTGAAAGAAGGAGGCAAGTCTGTTACCAAAAAGGTTCAGGCCAAGGATGTTGTTCCCGGCGATGTTATTTTCTATACGGTAACCTATCGTAACGATGGCAATGAGAAAGCAACAAACGCTGTTATAGACAATCCGATTTCGAAAGCCACCAGCTATATGGCTGGCTCTGCCAACGGCGAAAGCGAAGACGGAATCACATTTTCTATCGACAAGGGCAAGACCTACAACAAACCGACCATGCTTTTTTATCAGGTTACGGACAAGCAGGGAAAAACTGTCAAGAAGATCGCTTCTCCTGACGTTTATACCAATATCCGTTGGGTAATTCCGGTCATCGAAGCGGGAAAGCAGGGAACCGTCGGTTTTAAGGCCATCGTTAAATGAGAATCGCTTGCATAACAAAAAAATAAGGCAATTAAAAATATAATAGAGAAAAAAACCATTAGCAACACAAAAGGAGGAAACGATGAAGAAGCAGGAGGTTAAATATCATGGCAGAGGACACCCCCCGTTGATTGCAAGCCAATAATCGGGAAAACACAGGCATGAATTACGGCCAGTATCCTGGCCGGCAACAAAAACATATAACAATTTTATTCAAGGAGAAATTTAAAAATGAAGACACGAAAGATTTACAGACGCCCGCTTTGGGCAGCACTTACCGTGGTTGCTTCGCTCTTTCTGGCGCTGCTTATTACAGCGCCCCAAGTGCAAGCCAATACCGGCGCCGGCGCGACAATTCTCAACACCGTTGGCATCAACTATTCTGATGCAAGCGGTACAACAAATTACGCCGCCAACGCCTCAACATCTGTTACCGTTAACCTGGTGAAGGCAGCCCTCACCTATTCGGGCAGGCCAACAACCACCAGCAAGGGCACGGCAGCTGTTATGCCGGCAGGCCAGACGATTGCTTCCGGTGCCACACAAACGTACCTGATTGCCCTGACGGCCAACGCCAACGGTGGCGATACCTACACCATAACCGATGCTGTCAGTGGTGTAGCCAACATGGCCAGCGATTCAGTCACCTGGGCAACAGTAAAGCCTGACGGTTCTACTGTCATTACATCAGGCAGCCCCGCCACTGTGGCCATTGGTGCATCCGTTATCCAGGCCAACACGGCGACCACCATCAGTATCCCGGGTGGATCAACCGTGGCAGCGGCAATTACCTCCGGCGGTATTAAGACTCTTGTGGTTAATAGTGTTGATTATACCGTTTCCAGTTTTACAACAGGTACCGCCCCATCTAATACCAACGTCGGCGCTACCTACTACAACTCTACCGGAACGGCAACTGGGGAAACGCTGGCCGTCATCACTTTGGCAGCCAATACTTCCGGTGCAAACACAACTCCTAACTTCACCGTTAATGGGCTCATAGGTCAACTGGCCGCCGAGCAGCAGCTCGTTTTGGTTTCCGTCACAGGTGTCGTCGGGGCGACTGTCGGAACGAATGGCACAGTGGCATTCACTCTGACAACGAAGGATAGTGGTGGTGGCAACTCCGCATCAATGGGCAGCGCAATTATAACAACTTTCTACGGCAGTAACCTGCAGGTAGAGAAATTTGTTCGCAACTGCGGCCCGGCCGGTACAAATACCCCTGCCTTTGCCGCTACCGCGACCGGCAATCCGGGTGATATCCTCGAATACCAGGTGAAAGTCAACAACGCCGGCCTGTCGCAAGCCACCAAAGTAGCTGCGTCTGACGCTGTACCGGTATATACCCAGCTCATCTGCGGAACCGCCGTCGCTTACGGCGTCGCTACAGTTTGTCCATCTGTAGGAGCAGCAACATTAATCTTTGCTACAATTACTGACGGCACCACCACCACACTTATTCCTTACGGAGGCGGCAATACATGCGTGTCTCCTGGAGTTGGCGCTGGTCTTGCCGCAGGTTATCTTGGAACAAGTGCGTTGAATTATTACTTTGGTAACACCACCACTTGTAATGCTACAACGGGCGGAACTGTTAATGCAGCCGCAACCTACACGATTACGTATCGTGTCAAGATGAACTAGAATCCATCCGGAGTTTCCGGCCGGAAACTCCGGAGAAGACTCTATGCCTGATTAAAAAGGTATTTTGTACAGTTAAACTCAGGTCTTGTGCGGCGGTTTCCGCTCAAGACCTGAAGAGTGAACCATGACGAAAAAGCACACTATCATGATCGACATCAACCAGGGTTGAGATCAACTCTGGTTGATGTCGTAAAAACGAGGAGTCATTTATGAAACTAACAAGGATCATCATATTAGCCCAACTGGCGTTACTAGGCATGTGTTTTTGCCTGTCCGCGCCGGCCTGGGCCAACTTGGCAGCCAACACTCAGATTATCAATAGTGCCACACTGTCCTATAATGACGGTTCCGGTACCAAGACAGCCACGGCGAGTGTCACCGTTACAGTCAGTCTGGTTGCTTCCGCGCCGAACATTGTCGCGGGAACAGCGCAAACCACTTCATACAGCGGCAGCGCGACCCTGACCGACAGTTATACTGTAACCGGGACGGCCAACGGTCCGGATACTTATAATATTACCGCGGCGGTTTCCGGTTCCACCAACACCTCCGGCGCCGGGGCAACTCCAACCGCGCTAACGGTGTCGCTCGGCGGGACCGTTACCACTGCCGGATCTACAGCCACGGTTATCGTTGTTCCATCCGATGGCGTAGCCAACAACAATGTAAACGGTATCGTGGTCGGCGCCACGGTGGTGATCAATGGGGATGTAAGAACTGTTACCGCCGTCAGCGACAATGCCAGCGGCACTTCCACCATCACACTGAATGCGGCTCTGAGCGGCGGCGCTCCCGGGACAGGCGTGTTAGTGGCCCAACAGACGGTTATTACAACCACTGTCACTCCCGGAACGATAACTTCATCCGGAACCGACGTGACGGTTTCAGATAAGGTGACCATTACGTCAACTACCACTTCATCGGCTACGGCTACTTCCTTAGCGGTTTTGAACACCTTTACAAGCGGTGTGGCAACTCTGACCAAGTATGTCCGCAATGTATCCACGGCCAGCGGTACAGGGACGCCCTACGTTTATAATTCCACCAATTATTACTCGGCGGGAGTTATGGCAAAACCGGGTGAAGTTCTGGAATATGTTCTGGTCGCGACCAATTCCAGCACGACGGGATCGGTTTCCGCTTCCGTTGTCACGGATTCCCTGCCGACATCTTACGTCGCTTTCACAAAAGGCGCGTATTCAGGCAGCACGGATGTGACTTATGTAAACGATTCCGGCGCCGTTTCGTATTTGACGGCTAATGGAACGGGCGCGGCTAATTATTCCGCACCCATGCTGACTGTATACATAGGCACGGGAGCGACAAGTTCGGCAGGCGGAACAATTCCTGCCAATAAGAGTGAGCTTGTTTTATACCGGGCGACTCTTAACAACTAATTGACGGGATCAAAGCTGAAGCGATGATTTTGAACTGGATGCAAAAACTAAATAGCGGGTTTTCCGGCCTGATGGCCGGAAAACCCGTCCGCTCGCCTTTAACGGGGCGCGGGAGAGGTTTTTGCCTGTTTAGTTCCGGGTTTAGTTCCGGGTTTAGCTTCGGGTTTAGTTCCGGCCTGAGTCTGCTTTATTCCTGTTTTCGCAATATTACAACGGCCGTGTTGGGGCTGGCTGTATTTGCTTTGTTCTTTGTTCCTTCTGCGGCTCTGGGTCTTACTCCTGTTCAAGGGAATACAATCGTCAACAATGCGAGTCTTAATTACGCGCAGGGAACGGCAACATCTTCGGTGACGGCCACTGTTGTGATCCCTGTTCCTTCTACTGTGCAAATTATGACATATTCGCCCGGGCTTTCGGGGGCCGACAATGTCAATGTGGTTACAACTGTCAAGGGTTCCGTGTCCTATATATTCGGCAGCGCCACGGGTCCGCTGCTCCCTCTGACTGCCCCGCTTCCGGTGGGAACAAGTACCCCTATTAACTTAAGCTCGCCGGTGCCGCTGACTACGACCACCCAAATACATCAGGGAGAACCGCTTTTTATTGTTGTGACATCTCCCGACCAGAACATGAATCCTAATGTGGTCGAGATAATTTATGTTACAGTCACCGATCCGGGCACCGGTGATATCGAGATTGTAAGCTTGACCGAAACCGGTCCGAATACCGGTGTGTTCGCCGGTTATCTGCCAACAACAAGCGCCGCGGCCGGTCCATATAATGGAAGTCTTTCCGTCAAGGACGGAGATACTCTGAACGTTACTTATGTTGATTGTAATAATAATAACTACAAGGTGGCCGCAACAGTGCTGGTTGATCCTTTCGGCCGCGTGTTTGATACGCAAAGCGGCCTGCCGGTCAATGGAGCCGCCATTACTATTATTAATACTGCCACAGGATTACCGGCTACTGTTTTCGGCAACGACGGGGTCAGTACTTTCCCGTCAACCATTACCAGCGGCGGTTCAGCGACCGACGGCGACGGGAAGCTATATTCATTCCCGCAGGGAGGGTTCCAATTCCCGTTCATTCCGCCCGGCAGCTATAAATTTAAGGTTGTTCCGCCGACCGTATACAATTTCCCCAGCACCGTAGCGACCACAGCCATTGAGTCTCTACCCGGCGCGCCATTTGCTATCGTTACCGGTTCCCGTGGAGAGGCATTTGTCCTTAATCCCGGTCCGGCTATTGATATTGATATTCCCATTGATCCGTCCGGCTCAGGCCTCTGGATTCAGAAGACCGCCAATAAGAGCTCCGCGGGACAGGGTGATTTCATTCTCTACGAGCTGACCCTCACCAATAACAGCAAGACAGTTGCCCTGGCTGGTATTGGGGTTACGGATACTCTACCTATCGGTTTCAGATATCGCAGCGGGTCGGCAAAATTAAATGGCGTTTCCATAGCCGATCCGCTTATTTCAGCCAATGGCCTAACGCTCACTTTTAATGTCGGCGCTCTGGCGGCGGGAATCTCCGACACGATAGATTATGTGGTGGAAGTAACTGTCGGAACACGCCTCGGCAACGCGACCAACAACGCGATTGCCAGCGCCGGTAACGGATTAAAATCAAACAATGCCAGCGTAACTGTTACAATCACAGACGATCTTATGAAAACCAAATCATTCCTGATGGGGCGTGTTTCCACCGGAGAATGCAATGATAAAACAGGTGACGGAGCTATCGGCGTCGAGGGCGTGCGGATATATATGGAGGACGGCTCTTTTGTTATCAGCGATAAGAAGGGTATGTTTCATTTTGAAGGAGTGCGTGCCGGAACACATGTGATGCAGATGGATTTGGATTCACTGCCGGAAGGTTACGAACCCTTTGCCTGCACTCAAAACACCCGTTTTGCCGGGCAGGCATTTTCGCAGTTTGTCGAAATTAAGGGCGGCGTCATCTGGCGCACGGATTTTCATATACGCAAAAAGAAATCATCTGTAATACAGGCCGCTCCTGAACCGGTAAAAGGTGAAATTGTTCTGGAGATGGCCAATCAACTGGAGAAAGAAAATATTGCCTACAAGGTTTCTATGAAAGGCAGCACTTTGCCCATAGGCGCGGCAAGACTCAACATAACGCTGCCCGAAGGCGTGATTTACAAGAAAGGCAGCAGCATGATGGACGGCGTTGCCATTGCCGATCCTCTGCAGCAGGAAAAAGACCATCTGGTATTCAAGCTTAATGATCTGCCTGCGGGCTGGCGTCACGAAATTACATTCCGGGCGATGCCATCGGCCGGCACTAAAGCCGGAGAGCTTGTAACAAAGGCTTATCTGGCCGCTGATGGCGACGCAAAAGCGGAAGTACTGACGCCTCCGGCGGAAACGGTTTTGCAGCTGGACAAGAAAGTTGAAGTATCTCAGATGCCCGATATCATATTACATCCGCACTTTCCGGTTCGGGGCGCTGAATTGAACGCTGAGGACCATAAAAAACTGGATGAACTCGCAATAGGATTGTCCGGTTTGCATGTGGAAAAAATCCAGGTGACCGGATACACGGATAACGTTCCTATCTCTGAGAGTCATCGTAGTGAGTATGCGGACAATCAGGCGCTTTCTCTGGCGCGTGCAAAAAGCGTCGGCCGTTATCTGATGGACAAACTTCATCTTCCGCCTGAAAAACTATTTGTTGAAGGGAAGGGGAGCGAAAATCCGATTGCGGATAATCGCACCGCGGAAGGCAAGGCGCTAAACAGGCGTGTCGAATTGCGCATTTCTTCCAGCCGTGTTGTGGACAAATCGAGTTTGAATGTTATTAAGGAACAAAGCGGCGAAAAACGGGCGGAAACAAAAACGGCAGGGAAAGTTATTTCTGTCTCTGGCGAGGCTGATCAGAAAGTACAGGATAATGGAGATCATTCACTTTCTGCTTCCGAAGGCCACGCGGTGATTAAAGCTGAATCGCCATCCGGTGCGACCGCGTCTGACAAGTCGGGTTCGGCAGCACAAGGCGCTTCGGCTGCTTCCAGTTCGGAAGAGCCTGAGCCGACAATCACTGATCCCGAGGGAATAATCTCTCCGGCGGACAATGATATCCTCATCAGCAGGATAAACATCCTGCGTATTTGTCTTGATTCGAATTTGAATCCACGCGTCTTGATAGACGGTAAAGAAGTTCCGGCAGATCGTATCGGTTTCAACATGAAAGACCCAAAAGCGGGTAAGAATCTTTACAGTTATATCGGCGTTGATTTTGGAGAAGCAGGAAAACATGTTATTTTGCTTCAGGGCATCGATCCTTTCGGCAACCCCCGGTTTGAAAAAACAATATCGATAAAACGAATCGGAAAGATTGGATCTCTTCGTTTAAAATCGGCCGAGGGTAATGTTGCCGATGGCAAGACGCCAATAAAACTTCACCTTGAACTCTATGACACCGACGGAACTCTCATCCCCGCCGGAGCTGAACTGGAAATCCGCGAAGGCACGCTGTCTCCGTTGAAAAAACCTGATATTTTTGCGGCGCCGCCTGCCGCCGGCAGCCATCCTCATGTTCAGATGAGCAAGGATGGAGAAGTCCTGTTTGGGCCGGTTAACAATACCGGCCTCTATCGGGTAGTTCTCGGCTACGATAATGTCACCGTTGAAGCGGAAACGTATGTTAACCCCAAAATGCGGGATTGGATATTAGTCGGTCTGGCCGAAGGAACCGCCGGGTATAATGCCGTTTCGGGTAACATGGAAAATCTGCAGAACGCCAATGTTGATGAAAATTACTACAAGGATGGCCGTGTCGCCTTCTTTGCCAAGGGTCAGATAAAAGGTAAATGGCTGCTGACAATAGCCTACGATTCTGATAAGGTAAAAGAAAATAACAGCAGCGGATTGTTCCAGACGATCAATCCCGAAACCAATTTCACGCTTTACGGGGATGCATCCGCGCAGCAATACGACGCGGCCAGCACCAATAAATTGTATATTAAGATTGAAAGAGAACAATTTTACGCCATGTTCGGCGATTATAACACGGGTCTTACCATGACGGAACTTTCCCGCTATAGCCGCAGCATGACAGGCTTTAAAACGGAATTGCAGAGCAAGAACTATGAGCTGAATGCTTTTGCCAGCCAGTCCGATCAAATTTTTTCGCGGGATGAAATTCCCGGTGATGGCACTTCCGGCATTTACCGGCTTTCGCACAATCCCATCGTGCCCAACTCGGACAAAATTACTATTGAAGTCAGAGATCGTTTCCACAGTGAGGTGGTTATTTCATCCCAATCCATGAGCAGCTTTATGGATTATACCATTGATTACGGTGCCGGTACGATTCTCTTTAAGGCGCCTGTTTACAGCAGGGACCCAAACCTTAATCCGATTATAATTGTTGCTGAATATGAAACCATACCCACAGGCAACACCAATGATTATACTTATGGAGGCCGTGCAGGCGTCAAACTATTAGATAATAAACTGAAGGCCGGTGTAACTTATATTCATGAAGGGGATGGAGATCAAAGCGGCAATCTTTACGGGACGGATGCAACTTTAAAACTGGATCAGAACACAAAACTCCGCGCCGAATATGCTTACAGCAACTATTCAGGAGCATCTTCCGACGACAGCGCAACAAATGACTACAACCACTGCGGAGGCGCTTTTCTGGCGGAATTGACCCGCTCTACCAAACAATATGACGCGAAGGTCTATTTCCGTGAACAGGACCCCGGCTTTGGGCTGGGACAGCAGCCGGGCAGCGAGACAGGCACACGAAAAGCAGGTGTTGAAGGCGCTTATCGTTTCAATGATACTCTAAACGTCAGCGCAGATATCTATCGCCAGGACAACCTGCTGACCGATGCGACGCGGGATGTAGCCGAAGGCAAACTGGGTTATACTACAAAAGAATATGGCGCGTCTGTAGGCTTCCTGCACGCGAGTGACCAACTGACGGATGGCAGTAACGAGGAGTCAGATCAGCTTACTTTGGGTGGCAGGCTCAAGACGCTGAATGATCGTCTGACTTTGACACTGGACCACGCCCAATCTATCATAAATAATAACAACAGCGATTTTCCTACCCGTACTGCTCTGGGAGCAGAATACGCGGCAACCAAAACCCTCACCCTGCTGGCCGCTCAGGAATTTACCTGGGGCAATGGCACCAACACACAGAATACCAGACTGGGCGTGCGTACATCCCTCTGGGATGGAGCTACTTTAAGCAGCACGGTAAACAGGGCGTTCGATGAGAATGATGACCGTGTCTTTGCCGATGTCGGACTTAAACAGAGCTTCAAGATCAATGATGCATGGAAGGCGGACGTCGGATTGGAACGCAGTCAGACGGTAGCCAATAACGAGCACTACCAGTTCAACACGAATGTGTCTCCCGTCTCCGGCGCTGTCCAGACAACGACGGCCATCAGCGAGGATTTTACCGCTGCTTCCGTCGGCGCAACCTATCAGGTCAAAAAGCTGACCTGGGACAACCGTGTGGAATTACGTCTGGCGGACAGTGAAAACAAGTGGAGTTTGATGAGCGGTGTGGTTAAAGAAGTTGACAGCAGTTGGGCCGTGTCGGGACGCCTTCAGCTCTTCCAGACCTCCGATCCTTCAGGTCCAAATACTTTTAAAATCGATCTACGTCAGGGCTTTGTGTATCGCCCTCCGCAGACACAATGGATCGCGTTGAACCGTCTGGATTTTATTATTGATGATCTGAGCGGCAGCGGCAGCTCCGATTATGATTCCTGGAGACTCGTTGATAATCTGATGATTAACTATAATCCCCAAAAAGATCTACAGATTTCGCTGCATTATGGCGCCAAGTACGTGCAAGAACAAATAGACAGCAGTGATTATGCCGGCTATACGGATATCATCGGAATAGAAGGACGCTACGATCTTAACAAAGATTGGGATATCGGATTAGACAGCAGCATTCTGCATTCATGGAATTCGTCACAGTTTGATTACAGTGACGGAATATCTGTCGGCTATAATTTGATGCAAAATGTCTGGGTGAGTCTGGGCTATAACCTGACCGGTTTTAAGGATAGAGATTTTTCTATGTCAGATTATACCGCACAGGGGCCGTTTATCCGATTCCGTATCAAGTTTGACCAGAACTCGGTTAGCGAAGCTGCCAAATGGCTTAATGGATTATGATTTCCCGAAACACAAAATTAGGGACATTGAATTGGAAGCGGCCCAATCAGCAGCAAATCAGATATAAACAATTTTTTGCAATACTGTTTATATCCATGTTCATAAGTATGTGCATAGATATGTTCATATCTATATGTTTAAGCGTAAAAAAAGATGCGAATGTTAAAATAATAACATAACAAAGTTAAGTTGTTGTTGTTTCTTTGCGTGTAAAAATTTCATACGATGATTCTTGTCCCAACCATTACTTGACAATCTGAGGAAATAGAGTTACAATATAATGGAAAGAAATAGTTATAGTAGATTATAACTGGAGGCAATTTGTTTTCGCTCATAAATAAAAAACTCTTTCGTCATATGGACGAAAGACGAACACCGCGATGTGGTGGATAGCCGCCTCGGGAGGCGGTTTGATGGTAAAAAATGAACAAAAATGAAAAGAAAAAAGAAGGACAGGAGAAAATCCGTTGTTCTCTGCCTGTCAAGCGCAGGCTTGGCCGCATCCTTGTAGACGGTTCTTTTATTAAGCCGGAAACCCTCACTGCTGCTCTTACAGAACAGATGCGAACAAACCGGCTTTTGGGCGATATACTTATCGATCTCGGAGCGATTAACCGGGCGGAGCTTGAAGCTGCGCTATGGGTTCAGCGTGATTTTTCGACAGTCGAGGATGCAGTCCGGGCGGCCGCGGGTGTACGCCGCATGTTGGGGGAATTACTGCTGTCGGCACGCCGTATCACTCGGGATCAACTCAATGAAGCGCTTGATGAGCAGAAAAAAACTGGCGAAAAGCTGGGCGAAATACTGGTGAGACTAAGTTTTCTTGATCCGCGTGAACTGGATATTGCTTTGTCCTTCCAGTCCAGGCTAGGTGATGGAAAGGTTCCGTCGTGTCTGTCGTTGGAAGAGTTGCTTGTTTCCACCGGATACATCACGCATGAACATCTCAACGACGCGCTGGAACGTCAACGCGGAAGCGGCAAGAAACTTAGCGAAGTGCTTGTTGAGGCCGGACATGCCAAGCAATACCATATCGAACATGGCCTCCAGATACAGGAAAAGCTCGTCGCGGCGGCACTGATTGCCGCTCTGTCTCTCGCATCTGTCACGGAAGCGGTAGCCGCGCAGTCATCTACGCAGGTAATGGGCACGCAGATACAGGTGACCGCCAGGGTACTGGCGCGCGCAAGCCTGCAAGTGCTTCGACAACCGACAGAACTCGTAGTAACCGATGCCGATATTCGGCGAGGTTATCTAGATGTAAACGCGGGATCTCTTGTTGAAATAAGGAACAACAGCAGGGCGGGAGTTGATCTAACTTTCGAAACCCGGGGATTACCGTTTAAAGAAGCTTTGGTGAGTGGTTTTGGCGGAGAAGTGACACTAGGCCCCAACGGTGGTATCGTAACTCGTCAGATTACCGGCACAAACGTCGTGGTGTTCAACTATCGTTTCGTTTTTGATGAATCTTCACAGGCTGGAACTTATGCGTGGCCGTTTTCCCTTTCCGTGAGCCCTGTAGAATAGGCACCTGTTTTTCGTTTACTTTTTCAGAAATATGTCTTGAATATTTCAAAATAAATTTAATGGGTATGTTATACTTATTAGATATTATTGTCAGTTTGCCTTGTATTGAAATAACATAATAATATGAATTTATTAAATATTATATACACCAAAAGTTGACATTTATTTTCATTAGATATATAGATGATTAAAGTGAAAGGTATTTTCAATTTTTTAACATGAAAGACAAAAAATCAAATTCTCCTCTAACAAACACAAGACCAGAGCGGTTTCCCGGACTCGAAAAACTGATATTAGAGCTTTCAACTGAGTTCGCCAATGCGCCTGTCTCTGAAATTAGTGAAAAAATTACGCAGGCATTGAGGCAAATCGTTGAATGTCTGGATTTGGACCGTTGCGCTTTCTGGAAAATTTCAGAGGACGACTCTAATATGAAGTGGAAATACCAGTATTTTATTCCCGGATTACCGGGACTTCCTGCCGGGATCAACTATAAAGATTTTCCATGGGTTTTTAAGAGGGCTGTAGTGAATGGTAGTTGCATATCTTTCAGCTGTCTTGATGATTTGCCTCCGGAAGCGGCAAAAGATAAAGAGCGTTTCCGGTTAGTAGGAACAAAGTCGAATATTATAATCCCATACCATGTTGCCGGCAAGGTTTTTGCGGGTATGACATTTACAACCATTAAGCAGGAAAGAAAATTTCCGCCCAATCTTATCCCCATGCTGAAACTGATAGGGGAGATCATTACCGGCGCATTTTACCGTAAAAGCATGGAGGAAAAGTATAAAACAGGCGTGATAGATGCACAACGTTTGGACGAGCAGATTCAAGTAGGCGATTTTCCTCTCCGGAATGAAACGAAAAAAGAGTGCACCTACGAGGGGATAATTGGAAAATCCGCGGTGATGCGGCTTGTTTATTCCAGGATGGAACAGGTTGCGCCAACGGATTCTGTCGCGCTTATTCTTGGAGAAACAGGAACAGGAAAGGGAGTTATTGCCCGCACCATTCACGAACTGAGTAAACGGAAAAAAAATAGAATGGTGACCGTTAACTGCGCCGCCCTTACGCCGAATCTGATTGAAAGCGAATTATTTGGACGGGAAAAGGGCGCATACACTGGTTCTACTGAAATGCAGATTGGCCGTTTCGAACTCGCCGATAAAGGAACACTCGTTCTTGATGAGATTACGGAACTGCCGCTGGATCTGCAGGCAAAACTCTTAAGAGCGATACAGGACGGGGAATTCGAACGGCTTGGCTCTCCGAAAACCATCAAGGTTGATGCCCGCATTCTTGCACTTACAAGCAGGAATCTTAAAGAAGAAGTGTCAAAGGGGCGTTTCCGGCAGGATCTTTACTATCGCCTGAATGTTTTCCCCATCACCATGCCCCCCTTAAGGGAACGCAATGATGATATTCCATCCCTGGTAAAGCATTTCGTGACACAGTTCTGCCGGAAGATGCAGAAGGAGATTAAGATTATTCCGAAGCATACCATGATGGAACTTATGTCGTATTCCTGGCCGGGCAATGTAAGGGAATTGGAACACATCATAGAGAGATCCGTCATTACTGCGACGGGAACCGGCCTCTATCTTGTGGAGAAACTAGATGATTCCGGACCACACTTATCTGAAGGAAAATTCGTCACAAACCTTGCTGAAGTGGAAAAAAATCACATACTCAAAATTCTGGAGAAGGCGAATTGGAGGATAGAGGGTTCAAAAGGGGCTGCGATTCTTCTCGGATTACACCCAAACACCCTGAGGGGACGTATGCAAAAGTTAGGCATACATTTAAAAAAGAGTTCATAATCAAATAAACCAAATCCATGAAATTCCACTATATATCGTAGATGTACTGTATGCGGTAGTATTTTTAAACGATCATCAGGCAATACCATCCGTAAATATTTAATCATATCATAATGATATATATTTCTATCGAACAGCACATTTTTTGGCCTGCATCTTGCTTTTTCTACAAGGTAATAATAATTATTATCTTGTAGAAAGGGATCATTGTGAATAAATTGCAAATGGATATTTTGGATAAGGGCTTAAAAGTAACACCGCAGCGCCTCGCTATTTTAAAACTTCTGAGAAAAAAACAGACTCATCCCACCGCAGAAGAAGTTCATAATGAATTATTAAAAGAATATCCGGCTATTTCTCTGACGACTGTCTACAATAACTTATCAAAATTTGTGGAAGCGGGAATGCTTAAAGAGTTGGATATCGACCCGAATAAGATGAGGTTCGATAGCTCCATGAATTCTCATGATCATTTCCATTGCCGGGTCTGCGATAGTGTTTACAATATTGTTTATGATGCGTCCATTTCGGTAAATAATCTGCAAATCAAAAAGAACGTGGAAGGGCATCGTATTGATACGGTCAATATCAATCTTAAAGGGGTATGTAAAAATTGCGAAGCTGTTCGCACTTAAGGATTTTGAACAAGCGAAGAAGTGATGAAATTGAATCATCGTAAAAATAATATTAAAAGTAACACAAGTAAAAGGGAGGTAGTTATGAAAAAAAGTTTAGTAATTATGGCGGCAATGGTTATGGTCATTGCCATGGTAAGCGGAGCGTATGCGGGCAGCGTTGCTCCCACGGTAGCTGTATCAGCCACGGTACAATCACAGTGCACCACACCTGTTAACGGCGTATTTGCGCCATTGAGCATTGACCCGGCATCGGCAAGCAATCAGCCTTTTACGGTGACGACACCCTCGACTGTAAGATGTACTGCCGGCAGAACAACAACCTCAATTACCGCATCGAGTACATATGGTACGACAAAGACTACGCCGGCAACATGCTCTGGAGCGCTTCAAACCGGTTTTACCATGAAAGAACCTGTTAGTGGTGATACTATAAATTACAGTTTCCAATGTAACACAAGTATTCTTGGTCTGGGTTTCGGTTCAGGTTCGGATGTGTCTTTGGGCATCGCGGCGACTGTTCTTACAGCAGATGCAAATGCAGCCAACTATGCTGCCGGTGCAACATATAGTGATACAATTACGCTGACGGTTAGTTACTAATGTATCTGATGGCTTCTCGACGGTAAATGATTACCGTCGAGAAGACCGGTTCTTCAAACGGAGTATCTCAATGCGAAGGCTGATGAACTATTCCGGTGCGATTAACATCATGACAACTGTGTATTAATGTAGCGAAGCGGTGAGGGCATTGTGAAACAAGTTTTCTCTATAGCGGCCATGGCGGCGGTTATCCTGGCCATGGCAGGGTGGGCATGCGCGGGAACGTCGCTGACAGCAAATATTATCGTGAATGCTCAAGTATTAGAGGCATGTCAGGAAGTCCAGCAGGGCACGTTCCCTAATCCACTGACCATCGACACCCAGTCGGCGGCTGATCAGACCTTTCCGCCAAGTGCCGATGAACTGGTAAAATGCTCCAACGGCGCAGTGTTTACGGTTAAAGTGTCCAGCACCAATGGCACAGCGGTTAGTCAGACCTGCACGTCAAGCGGAGTAAGTTCCATGGCGCTTAAATCCGCAAGCTGGCCCAGTGATATGATTGCTTATACTTTCATGTGCGTCGGCGATACCGACGGCACCGGTCATTTTGTGGGCGCGGGATATAACGCCACGAAATCTCTGGGCATCAGCATAAAAGTTCTGGCAGCCAACGCGCAGGTTGCCATGGCCCATGCCGACTATACGGACACGGTAACGCTGACTCTCAGTTATTAATATGCAAATGGAGAGAGGCGTATCCGGCAGTGCTTTAGTCAAAAACGGTTAGACCGGACAAAGAAACAAAGGCTCGGCCGAACAGGGCGAGACATGTACAAATCGACGCAGTCGTTTCAGCCTTGTATATTGTGTGATAATAAAGGCTTGCAACTGGCTGCGTTTTTTATTAAAATTAAAAAAAAGTTCAATCAAAAAAAGGTATTTAGCCATGAAGATACGAAGCCTGAAAACAGTATATGGTATCTTAGTATTTTTATTATTGGCTGGGCCGGTAAGCACTGTTCATGCAACCACACTTACTCCCGCGAGTGGAACAACCTTAGCCGCTACAACTATAAATGTAGCATATACATCTGCAACTTTAACGGCGGGAGGATGCACCGGAGGAACATACACTTGGACAGCCACGGGCCTTCCCGCGGGGCTCAACCTGAATAACACCACGGGCACTACCAATACTATTAAAGGAACACCGACAGCTTCGGGATCGTTTACTATTAATGTCACAGTGACACACACCGGCTGCGCTCCCAATTCCGTCACCAACACTTACTATCTAACGGTTAATACCGCCGTCACACTTACGCCCGGAAGCGGAACAAGAACAACTATCGCTCCCAGTGCAATCACGAATGTGGCGTATACATCTACAACCATTTTCACAGCTGGCGGGGGTACACCACCCTACACATGGACAACCCCTACAGCCCTTCCCGCAGGGCTTAGTCTGAGCAGCACAACGGGTAACAATATTTATATTACTGGAACAACGGCGGTTGGAGCAGGAAATAAAAATTTTTCGATCAGAGTGACAGACAGCGCCGGGGCGGATGTGCAATATAATTACAGAGTCACCGTCGTAGCCACAGGGTGCGATTTCGTTAGCGGTGTGAGCACGGGCGACATATCATTCGGCAATATTGATCCGTCAACCACAGGCACTATTTACGGAACCATAACGACGGGAGTGCAATTTACCTGCTCATCGGCCCTGGCATATACGATAACTGTAAGTCCGGCAAGCGGATGGCAACTGACATCCGGTTCCAATACCATGGCATATACTCTTGGCGTCGCGTTGGGCGGCACCTATGGCACCACAGCAGTGAATGTTTTCCCTGCCAGCAGCAGCAATATAGTACAGGGGCAATTTGAAAGCACCCCTGCGGGCAGCTATTCAAACGCATCCACCATAACTGTTACCATTAGCTGGACAGGAGGATCTATTGTAGCTTCTTTGCCGGTCGGCAGTGTAACCGGCACTGTTATTAGTACATGCGGTTCACTTGTCAACGGCGCATTCTCGACACTCAGCATCAGCCCATCAAATAATGCCAATCAGTCTTTTGCGGTGGCCACACCCGCGACTGTAAGTTGCACAAAAAATACATCGACAACCTCGATTACAGCGTCGAGCTTATATGGCTCCAGTCACACAACGCCGGTTTCTTGCACCGGTTCACTTCTAACAGGTTTTACCATGCAAGAACCTGTTAGTGGTGATACTATAAATTATAGTTTCCAGTGCAACGCAAGCATTACGGGTCTTGGTTTTGGAAGTTCTACAAATGTGCCTCTCGGCATCGGCGCGACTGTTCTGGCTGCTGACGTAATATCAGCAAATTATGCCAGCGGTAAAACCTATGCCGATACAGTGACAATGACAATTAATTATTGAATATCAGCCTAAACGGCAGTCAGTCAATAAGGAGCATTCACACATATACCACATGACCGGCAAATTTCCGCGCGAAGTGCTGTGTGGACTTGCACAGATCGTCAAACGGTGTTATTATAAATAGTGAAGTTAGTTACAAAAAATAGAACAACAGGAGTCTATCATGATGAAAAATAATTACCAGGGTTTTACACTATCAATCAAGCATTGCTCAGGACTTACTCCGTTAGTAAAATATAGTGTTTGGTTACTGTCTGGTCTGTTATTTATCGCGATCTCTGTTTCCCTTTCATTTGCCGCGGACTTTCAGGTTCAGCCGACCACTATGGATTTGAGCGGCAGTGTAAAAAGCGGCGTTTTTTCCGTCATCAACAACGGCAATGAGAAAATCGATTTTCAAGTTTCTGTTCAGGAATGGAGACAGGACGAAAAAGGCAAGGATGTGTATACGGACACGAAAGACATTGTATACTTCCCGAAGGTCATGAGTGTAGAGGCCAACGCGCAACGTGCAATCAGGATCGGTCTCAAGGGCCCTCTCGGCACGAAAGAAAAGACTTATCGCCTTTTCGTCGCGGAAATCCCGACACCGAAAAAGATGCAGGATGTGAAAGTTGAAGGGAAAATACCGGCAGGTATCACAATAGCTTTCAGGTTTTCGATGCCGATATTCGTCAAACCGGCCAAGCCGCAGGAGGGCTATACCGTTGATGGGCTGGAAATGTCCAAAGGTACGGTGAAGGCGATTGTCAAAATCACCGGGAATGTGCATGTTAAATTGAACGCCGTGAAATTCAGCGGAAAAGCCGCCGATGGAAAAGAGTTGTACTCTAAGGATATTGCCGGATGGTACATCCTGCAAGGCCTGTCGTTTCCCTACGAAGCGGCCGTTCCGAAAGATGTCTGCGGAAAACTGGCAACGATTGAAGTGAGCGCCCAGACGGATGAGGGTAAAAAAGACAAAAAACTGAATGTTGAGAAGAAAATGTGTACGCAGTAACCTCATATCCTCCGCTGGTGGAGATGACATATTATGGCCGAGATGGGCAACAAACCGCCAGCATATAACATGAATGAGAATTACAATCATAAAACTAACACATTCACTCCTTTGCTCCTCCGCCGGGGGAGGAACAAAGGGAATTACATAATTATTGGTTTAATACAGTTTTATAAATATCTGCGAACCGTATTGTGCAAAGTAATATTTTTTATTACGCTTGCGATAGTTTTAATTATTCCCATTACCGCTATTTCGTCCTCACCCGTCGATAAAAATACCGTTGCTCCAGCCTCCACAGTATCTGTTCTAGATAAAGTGAACCAGAAAACTGCAGCGCCTGTTCCTTCCTCCCCGAAAGACACAACCCAAATCGTTGTGAACATCATTGTTAACTCGCAATCCAAGGGCGATTTCTTCGTCGAAATGGACGAGGGGAAAAATTTATTCGTCCGGGTGGAAGATATCAAAACCCTGAAACTGAAATATGCCGAAGACAAAGCCCTCCTCATCAATGATGAGCAGTATGTTCCGCTGAGCGCATTACCCGATGTCAGCTGCACCTTTGACGAAAAAAAGCTGGCAATCGCTATCATCGGCAAGACCATGGAGGCCGGGGAAACAACCGCAGAACTTTTTTCGCTCAAGCCTGTCTCACAGCAGAATATCTACTATCCGCGGGAAACGAGCGCCTTCATCAATTACGGATTGACCTATGGTTATACGAACACCGATGGTTTTCAATCTTTTGCCGTCACAAACAAAGTAGGCTTCAGGACAGGGGATGTTTTTTTTACATCAGATTCTCTTTATACCAAAACGGAAACCAGCGATGATTTTGTGCGGCTACAGAGCAGCGCCACCTATGAGCGCCGGGGCGATCTCCAGTGGCTTGTAATGGGAGACCAGTACGCGAACTCCGGGGAACTGGGCAGCACCGTCAATATTGGGGGTATCGGTTTTTCTAAGGTCTATAAGATAGATCCTTATTTCATCACTCAACCCGTTATGGACCTTAAGGGCTCCGTTATGTTTCCGACTCAGGCGGAAATATATATGGACGGCGTATTGATAGGAAAACAATCTATCACACCCGGATCGTTCGACTTGAAGAATCTATACTCCTACACAGGCTCCCATAACGTTGTGGTCTTGCTCAGAGACCCCTTTGGAAACGTGCAGAAAATTGACTCTCTGGCGTATTTCAGCACTCAGATGTTGAGGGAAGGGCTGCAGGAATACAGCTATAACGTTGGCGTTCTGCGGGATAATTACGGTGTCGATAGCAACCAATACGGCAAACCTGCATTTTCCATGTTCCACCGCTACGGCGTAACGAATAACTTTAATATAGGAGTGAGGGCCGAAGGCGCCGACGGTGTCTATAACGGAGGATTATCCACAGCCTTTCTCATCCCTATGGCTGGTCAGCTCAGTCTGTCAATTGCCGGTAGTTCCGCGAGCGGCAACGATGTGGGAGGCGCGGTCTCATTACAGCATTCCTATCAACGCGGCAGCTTCAACACGAATGTGCTTTTGCGCGGATATTCCCGTGATTACGAAACTGTTGGCAGTTCTCTCCTGACAGATGCTACTCAATATGAAATGAACCTGGGAATGGGATTACTGATTAATCCATTGGGGAGTTTTTCTGTCAATTATTCAGAGAACGAAATGTTCAGCGGTCTTGATACGCGCGTCATTTCCGCAAACTACTCCCGAGTACTCTACAAAACAATAAGTCTGTTTGTGACCGCTTCGGCCACCCATACATCAAGTGGTACGTTAAGCAGTACGATAAGTAGTACGACAAATAGCACTATATATGGTACGAATTATAGTTTATTTGCCGGTCTCAATTTCGATTTCGGCAAGGGTATCCACGGCTCGACACAGGTCAGCGCCGGCAGCAGCGACGTGAATACGGAAACTATGCAAGTGCAAAAAGACGTACCCCTGGGAGAAGGTGTCGGCTATCGTGCTACCCTCAACCGGTCAGAAACGGCGACAAGCACAATAACATCCTTAGACCCTTACGTTCAGTATAATGCGAAGTACGGCATTTATTCTATTGATGCCACTATGCAGAATACTCAGGCGAAGACTTCCGAATTGTATAATCTTTCCGCCGCCGGGTCGCTGGTGTACGCGGGTGGGTTTTATGGACTTTCGCGGCCGGTCAGCGATAGTTTCGGCATTGTGATGGTCAATGATGTGCCCGGCGCCACAATACTCACCAACGGACAGGAAATCGGAAAGACTGGCTCTTCCGGCACTATGATTGTGCCGACACTTACGTCCTACAGTCAGAACAAGATCACGCTGGACACGAAAGATATTCCGATCGATTACAGCATTTCCGACATAAACAGGACACTTTCTCCCTCGTTATGGAGCGGTTCCTGTATTTCCTTCTATGTGCAGCAAGTGCGGGCGCTTACGGGAACACTGGTTGTGCAAAAAGAAGGCAAGAAAACGCCGCTGGAATATGTAGAAATATCCGTGAAAACCGGCGAAAAGATTCTGACTTATCCCACGGGAAAAGGCGGAGAATTTTATATTGAAAACATTCTGCCCAAGGATCAGAAAGAGGGTGTTGCCGATCAGAAAGAGAACACCGCTGATAACTTGAGCTGTCACGCGATTGCAGAACAAAGAAAATCAGGCGGAAACGAAATCAAGCCTGGCACGTACCCAGCCTCTGTGGAAGTCGATGGCGGCAAATGCGAATTTACCATTACATTCCCTGATACAAAAGAACCGATTACCGATCTCGGAGAAATTCCGTGTGTTGCGCCGCAGTCTTCCATGCCGCCGCCTGTTCCGGCTTCATCTGTCAAAGAGACACCGCCTGTTGCGGCGCCTTTGCCTTCTATCCAGACACAGCCAAGAGAGTCTGTATTGCCAGGGAATAAATTGCATAACGAAAAAGATGAAGAAGTGCGCCGACGGCCGTCACCGCCGACTGTTGAGTCGCCGCAGCAAGTTTCAGAAACTACGCCTGTTCCTGCACCATTACCTGCTTTGAAAAGTATTTCTTCCACCTCCGCTGTTGAACAAAAACAAGAAAAAGTTTCTTTCATCCTCAGGGCGCAATTTGTAAAAGGTAAGAGCTTTCTCGATAAAAAACATGATAAATACGTCAAGAAACTTGCCGATTTCATGAAGGCGCATCCGGAAACCGGCATTGAAATAATCGGTCATACCGATAATACCGGTAAAGAAAGCGTCAACATGATGTTGTCTCAGCGCCGCGCTAATAGTGTACGGAAATATCTTATAGATAAATTTGGGATTGATGCTTCCCGTATCAACGCTTTGGGTTATGGATCTAATGAACCGATTGCCAGCAATAAGACAAAGGAAGGAAGACGGAAAAACAATAGAGTTGAGGTTGTCATTGAAGGTCTTCAAATTAAATAATCATTTAATATTAAAAAATATTGACGCTCTTCGCGGCAGGCCGCAAAGATTCTTCGTTTTTTACTAAAGTTTCACAAAAGACGTGTTGATCACCAAAACTAAAGGATTTTGAAATGCTGAAAATCTCGGAGAAAAATTCGGTAACTCTTTTTTACATGGGACGATCTCCCCTGGGATTCCTTTTATATCCGGTTCACGCGTTTTTAGTTGACGACACGCTTATTGACACCGGCACTAACCGCGCGGATAAAGAGTTTTTGTCCGCGTTAAAGGGAAGAACCATCACGAAGATTGTCAACACCCACCATCACGAGGACCACATCGGCAACAACAGAGATATTCAGGATCTGTTTGGAATACCAATATACGCCCATGTGGCGGCGCTGCCTTATCTGGAAAATCCGCGCCTGAATGATTTGCGTTTGTATCAGCGAATTGTCTGGGATTGGCCCAAAAAATCGAAGGGGACAGCTATCGGCGAAAGTATCGATGCCGGTAATTGTCATTTTAAAATCATCCAAACACCTGGACATACCGAAGATCACATATGTTTATATGAGCCTGATAAAAAATGGCTTTTTACCGGAGACCTTTTTTGCGGAACGAATTTTATATATCTGAGGCGGGACGAAAATTATCTTGAGATTTTGGAGACGCTTAGGAAATTGTCTCAACTGGAAATTGAAACGGTGTTCTGCAATCTTAAAGGCGCGGTAGAAAACGGCAGGGAAGCCCTGTTGAAAAAAATTTCGAAAATGGAACAGCTGCGTGATCGTGTTATAAACCTGCGCGAAAAAGGCCTTCAGCCCAAGAGCATCCGGCGGGAAATTATGGGAGACGAAGGCGCATGGAATCTGATCACGGGAGGCCATTATTCCAAGCAGAATACGATTGACAGTATTTTTTACGGGATGCGGCCTGACCGGATAAACTGAAATTCCCCTGTTTGGCCGTCTCGGTCAAACAGGGGAATTTATTCTCAAGCCTGTAAAAGATTATTTATAAAGCGCTTCAATCCGATCATTTAGTTTGTCCAGAACAACTTTACGTTTGAGTTTCATTGTCTGGGTCAACATGCCGTTATCCAGACTGAACGGCTCAGAAAGAAGCAGGAACTTTTTCGGGATTTCGTAACCGCCGAACTTACCTTTTAGTTGCCTGATAACAGATTCACCGATCATATCGATAATATCCTGGCGCGAAACCAGCGTTTTGGTATCCGTCGGCAGTCCTTTTTCTTTGGCGTAGTCCAGCAGAACATCAAAATCCGGAACGATGATGCAGATATTGTATGGCCGGCCGGTTCCGTAAACTAAAGCCTGCTGAACAAAAGAAGTCAGACAAATATTTTCTTCCAGCGAAACAGGGAAGCAGAATTTGCCGTTTTCCAGTTTATACTGTTCTTTAAT
>Ga0074045_10000829_pt1 | contig 30294 bp, 28 predicted proteins | sample BogForMeECP23OM2_FD_94442 | JGI IMG/M metagenome (GOLD analysis project Ga0074045, IMG submission 94442) | Bog forest soil microbial communities from Calvert Island, British Columbia, Canada - Bog Forest MetaG ECP23OM2 | ecosystem: Environmental > Terrestrial > Soil > Wetlands ...
CGAAGCGGAGGTCGGCGATTACGTCGTGGTGCATGTCGGATTCGCGCTTAGCCGCGTGGACCGCGAAGAGGCTGAGCGCACCTACCAGATCCTCGAAGCGATGGGGCTTCTCGAAGGCGAGTTGGCACCTTCGGCGCAAGGACCTCCGGAGACGGTAAAGTGAAATACCTCGACGAGTATCGTGACGAGAAGATTGCCCGCGCGCTCGCGCAAGAGATCCGCGAGCGCGTAACTCGCCCGTGGGTGTTGATGGAGATTTGCGGCGGCCAGACCCATACCATCATGCGCTACGGCATCGACGAGCTTCTGCCCCGGGAAGTGGAACTGGTTCACGGGCCGGGGTGCCCGGTCTGTGTCACTCCCCTGGAAATGATCGACAAGGCTCTGGAGCTTGCCGCACGTACCGACTTGACACTCGTTTCTTATGGCGACATGCTGCGCGTTCCTGGCTCCAGTTCCGATCTGTTCCATGCCAAGGCCAACGGGAGCGATGTGCGCGTCGTGTACTCGCCCCTCGAAGCGCTTAAAATTGCCAGGGCCAATCCCAATCGCAAGGTTGTTTTTCTAGCCATCGGATTCGAGACCACGGCTCCCCCAAACGCCATGGCTGTCTGGCAGGCACACCGCGAGGGACTCCAAAATTTTTCCGTCTTGGTTTCGCACGTCTTGGTTCCGCCTGCGATGCAGGTACTCTTGGCAGCCCCCGACAATCGGGTGCAGGGCTTCATCGCTCCCGGCCACGTGTGCACCGTCATGGGCTACCGTCAATACGAAGAGATGGTCCAGCAATTTCGTGTGCCGATTGTCGTAGGTGGTTTCGAGCCTGTCGATCTGCTCGAGGCCATTCTGATGTTAGTCCGCCAGCTCGAAGAGGGGCACGCCATAATGGAAAACCAATATGTGCGTTCCGTGACGCGGGAAGGCAATCTGCCCGCGCAGCAAATTGTCGAAGCCGTGTTTGAAGTCTGCGACCAGAAGTGGCGCGGCATTGGCACCATCCCGCAGAGCGGTCTCCGCCTACGTCCGGAGTTCTCCGCGCACGACGCAGAGAAAATCTTCGGCATGGCGGAGATCAAGGTCGAAGAACCCACCGAATGCATCAGCGCGCAGGTTCTCAAGGGGCTCAAAAAGCCGCCCGATTGCCCGGTCTTTGCAAATGGGTGTACGCCGGAGAGTCCCCTCGGTGCGCCCATGGTCTCGGCGGAAGGTGCCTGCGCGGCGTACTACCGCTATCGCCGGCACAAGGTTTTGCAAGAAAGGGCCTGCAATGTCTAGCCAAGCCACCTCGTTGAACTCTCTTTCCTGTCCTGTCCCCTTGCCCGCGGTTGAGCGCGTGCTCCTTGGTCACGGAAGCGGCGGGAGATTGAGCGCCGATTTGCTCCACCGTTTTTTCTTGCCGGCATTCCAAAACCCCGTGCTTTCTCGTCTCGATGATCAGGCGATTGTGAAAGTAAACGGAGAATGCCTGGCCTTTACGACCGATTCCTTCGTCGTCAAGCCGCTCTTTTTTCCCGGCGGCGACATCGGTTCGCTGGCCGTCCATGGCACCGTCAACGATCTGGCGATGGGGGGAGCGCGCCCGCTTTATCTCAGCGCCGCGTTTATCCTAGAGGAGGGGCTTCCGTTTGAAACCCTTCGCCGCGTTGTCGAATCCTTTCGGGACGCGGCTGCGGCCGCCCAGGTCGAAGTTGTCACCGGCGATACCAAAGTCGTAGAGAAGGGAAGCTGCGACGGAATGTTCATCAACACTTCCGGTATTGGTTCGGTGCAGCCCGGTTTGCACTTGTCTGCCGATCTTGCCCGGCCGGGCGACCGCATTCTGCTAAGCGGTCCCATCGGTGATCACGGCATCGCCATCCTCGCGATGCGCGAAGGCTTGGAGTTTGAAAACCCGGTACGAAGTGACAGCGCTCCCCTCCATACACTCGTCGCCGAGATGCTGAAGACTTCCGAGGGCATTCGCTGCATGAGAGACCCGACCCGCGGCGGGTTGTCCAGCTCGCTCAACGAGATTGCCGCGCGCTCCGGCGTTGGGATGACGCTCGAGGAGCGCAGCATTCCCATTCGCGAAGAAGTGCGCGGTGCATGCGAGATGTTGGGTTTGGACCCGCTCTATATTGCCAACGAAGGTAAACTCGTGGCCATCGTGGAACCCGGCGCGGCCGAACCGCTGTTGGCTGCGATGCGGCGTCATCCACTCGGACGCGAAGCGCAGATCATCGGCACTGTGACCGCCAAGGAGTTCGGCCCGGTGATCATGCGTACCACTCTTGGCACTACCCGGATCGTGGACATGCTCGCGGCCGACCAGCTTCCTCGTATTTGCTAATGCCATGCACGAATTCGCCATCGCCAGTTCCGTTTTGCAAGCTGTTCAAACCGAAGTTCGGCTTCGTCCTGGCATGCGGGTCTCGAAGATCGGCGTACGTATCGGGGACTTGGCCGGCTTGGACCCCGACGCCTTGCGTTTCTGTTTCCAGGCGCTGACCAAGGAGACGGATCTGGAATCCGTGGTTCTTGTGATCGAGCGGAAGCCGCGCCGCCAGCGTTGCTCACGCTGCGCCCATGAATTTGTGGTTGTGAATTATGAGACGTCGTGCCCAGAATGCGGCGAGGGCTTGACCGCTTTTCTCAGCGGGGATGAACTCGATCTCGCCTATCTTGAGATGGAGGATGTATGACCCAGATTCCCCTCGAACGGAAGGTTCTGAATGAGAATGGCCGCATCGCCGACGAACTGCGAGCCCGCTTTGCGGAGCACGGAATTCTCTGCTTGAATCTGGTCAGCTCGCCGGGGGCAGGTAAAACGAGCCTGCTGGAGCGCACCCTTGAAGCTTTTGCTCCCACGCGGCGAGTCGCCGTGCTCACCGGCGACATTCAAACGGATAACGACGCGGTTCGTCTCGCCCGTTTTGGTTTTCCCGCCCTGCAGATAACCACGGGCGGAACCTGCCATCTCGATGCTCGCATGATCGAGAAAGCGATTGCCCGCTGGAATCTGACGGATTTGGACGTGTTGCTGATCGAAAATGTTGGCAACCTTGTCTGTCCCTCCAGCTATGACCTGGGAGAAGCGGCAAAGATCGTTGTCCTCAGCGTGACTGAAGGCGAAGACAAGCCGCTGAAGTATCCGGCCATGTTTTTCCGCTCCGAGCTTTTGATTCTGAACAAGATTGATCTCCTGCCCTACTTGCCTTTCCGTATTGCGCTGGCTCGCGAGAACGCGCAAAAGGTTCATCCTGGCATGGAAATCATCGAGGTCTCCTGCTTGACAGGAGAAGGTTTGCCCGCATGGCAAGCCTGGCTTGAAAGCAAGGTCGCATCCTCGGCAAAAACTATGGCGGCAACCTAAGGAAGAAGCCCGAAAGCGTCTGGGGACGACGAAGAATCCGAATAAGGTACTTGCAGAAACAAGCGGCGAGAATTAGTAACTCCTACTTCTTCACTTTGACGTAACTACAGGTATCGGTCCCGGGCAGGTTCATATGAACCACAAGGGATTTTCTGTGATGCGAGTGGGAGTTGATATTGATAATTGCATTAGCCGGACAAAACCCGAGGAGTTCTCCGACGAGGCGATATTCACCGTCAGGCAACCCATTCGTGTCCACGGAGAAAACACCGTTGCTATCACTCTGGGCGTAGCGCACAAGTGAAAGTTCTGATGCTGTAAAAATCCCGACGCACAGTTGTGCCAACACTGTCCCATTTCGGTCTACAGCCGTGCCCTGTACTTGTAGTAGTTCAATTGGTTTGGGGTCAAACTGATTCTGGTGAAGGTAAGCCATGCCCTTACAGCTTTGGGCCAAGAGCGCATTTGCGCTGCATCCCAACAAAACAGCACAAAGTACAGCCGGTACTATCCAATTTGTCTTCTTCACGCTCCTACACCTCACAAAGCAGTGGCTGAGTGAACGGCGGACATGGAAGTCTACACCATTTCCGCCAATGCCAGCATGAGTCGACGCATTTTCCCTTTTCGGAGCGGTCTTCGTCCCCGCACGACGATGGAAACCTTTACCTGGGCCTTCCCATCTAAATATACCTTGACACGTATATGCTCCGTAGCGTATACAAAGAACATGGAATCGGTGTTCGAAATCATTGCGGAGCCGAACCGTCGCGCAATCCTCAGCCTGCTGGTCTCGTCACAACAGTCGGTGGGAGAGATCGAGCGGCAGCTTGGCATGCCGCAGCCGACCGTGTCCAAGCACTTGCGCGTGCTGCGCGAGGCCGGTTTCGTAGAGTCCATGGTGGACGCACAGCGCCGTCTTTACAGGCTGAAACCTGAACCGCTGGAGGAGGTGGATGCCTGGCTGGCTCCGTTCCGCCGGCTCTGGTCCGCTCACCTGGATGCTCTGGAACGCCACCTCGACCGCATGGAGCAGGTAACGCCGAGGAAAAGGAAGGCAAGGAGAAGACGACGCGGCCCAAACCGCGAACGTGCCAAAGGAGAAACAAAATGAAAATCAAAGTGACCAGCGTACACGTGGACGACCAGGACAAGGCCCTGCGCTTTTATACGGAGGTACTGGGCTTTGCAAAGAAGACTGATTTCAGCCAAGGTCCGTATCGCTGGCTGACCGTGGCCTCGCCCGAGGAGCCGGACGGCACGGAGCTGCAACTGGCGCTGAACAACAACCCCGCGGCCAAAGCGTATCAGCAGGCGCTATTTCAACAGAGCCAGCCTGCCGCCATGTTCTTCACCGACGACATCAAGGGCGACTACGAGCGGATTAAGGGCCGAGGCGCGGAGTTCACGATGCCGCCCACCGACGTGACCGGCTCGACTATTGCGATGCTGAAGGACACCTGCGGCAACCTCATTCAACTCACCCAGCTGGCACGCTATTCACGCTAAGGAGAAGAAGATGACCGAGCGCGAGCAGTACACACCGGGTCCGGCCAGCGGGGCGCAGATCCGAAAGGAGGGAGAGAAGTGGACGCTCATTCTCGTCAGAGAATTGCGCCACTCGCCGGAGAAAGTCTGGCAGGCGCTAACCGACCCGGCGCAACTGCGCGAGTGGGCTCCCTTTGAAGCCGATGGGAGGCTGGGCACGGTTGGAACCACGGTGAAGCTCACCACGGTGGGAGCGCCTGCGCCGCACGTTACCGAAACCAGAGTGACCCGAGCCGACGCCCCCAAGATGCTTGAGTACAACTGGGGTGACCACGATATGCGGTGGGAACTGGAGACCTTTGGTGGCGGCACGCGCCTGACGCTGTGGACCAACATCGGTCGCCGCTTTATCTCAATGGGTGCGGCCGGGTGGCACATTTGTTTCGACGTCCTTGAACGGCTTCTCACGGGTGAGCCGATTGGACGCATCGTCGGCCCCAAGGCCATGAAGTTCGGCTGGCAGCGGCTGCAGGTGGAGTACGCCAAGCAGTTCGGTATCGAGACGCCCGACGGGCCTTCTCAGAAAGGGAGGACAAATTAATCATGAGAGATGCTAACAAACGTTCGATTTTTCGATGGATTCACATTACCTTTGGCATTCCGATAATCGGCTATATTTATAGTCCGTTTGAACAAATCCCAAACTGCGCCCCCGCTACTCGGTTTGTCTTCGTACCTGTAATTGTCCTTTCGGGATTATGGATGTGGAAAGGCCACGTAGTTCGACGACTTTTTTCAAAGAGAACGGCACAAGAATTGGAGGCTTAAAGATCCAATGAATCCATCGGAACGTATTGACGAGCTGATCGCCGGACTCACAGACTGGCGCGGGAAGACGCTCGCCAGCGTGCGCAAGACCATCCTTGGGGCCGACCGGGAGATCATCGAGGAATGGAAGTGGATGGGAAGCCCAGTGTGGTCTCGCGACGGAATGATCGCGGTCGGCAACGCGCACAAAGATAAGGTGAAGCTTACCTTTTCCCACGGGGCGAGCCTCGCAGATCCTGACATGCTCTTCAACGCGGGATTCGGAGGCAACACGTGGCGAGCGATCGATTTTTTCGAGGGCGATAAGCTTAATGAGCGCGCTCTAAGAAATCTCGTCCGTGCGGCCGTTGAATATAATCAAATGAAATTGAAGAGGAAAGTGCCTGCGGGTACTCGAGCGAAAATACGTAAAAGGAAAAAGTAATGAAACTACAGCTTTTTCTCAGTAATCCTCTTTGCGGGACTGCCTGACCATCTGCGTTCCTTTGTGGCTAGAAAGCGATACTGAAACACCCCCCAGGAGACTTCATGCCCCAGGAATACATTGAGATCCGCGGTGCGCGCGAGAATAATCTTAAGAACGTCTCGCTGCGCATCCCCAAACGCAAGATCACGATCTTCACCGGCGTCTCTGGTTCCGGCAAATCGTCGATCGTCTTTGATACCGTCGCGACCGAGGCACAACGGCAGATGAACGAGAATTTCAGCATGTTCATCCGCACCTTCCTGCCACGCTACTCCCAACCGGACGTCGATGCCATTGAAAACCTGAGCATGCCGATCGTCGTGGACCAGAAAAGGCTCGGCGGCGGATCCCATTCGACGATGGGCACGATCACCGACATCTACCCGGTGCTGCGCCGGCTTTATTCCCACATCGGCAAACCGTCTGTGGGACATACGAATGTCTTTTCCTTCAACGACCCAAAGGGGATGTGCCCGAACTGCAATGGCTTCGGCCGCAAGGTGGGCGTGGACCTGGATCTGTTCCTCGATAAATCCAAAACACTGAACGAAGGCGCGATCCTGTTCAATGAATATGCCATCGACAGCTGGGGCTGGAACTTCCTCGGCCAGTCGAAACTCTTCGACATGGACAAGAAGCTTTCGAAGTTCAGCGAAAGGGAAATGGAACTGCTCTTATACAGCAAACCATATAAGGTGAAAACAAAGGTCGGCGGCAAGAGCATCAACATAACGTGCGAAGGCATCATCAGCAGATTCACCGCCAAGTACATCACGCGAGACGTGAAGACCATGTCTGAACGTACACAAAAGGCGGTGACGCCTTACATCACGATGGCGCCCTGCGCGGTGTGCAAGGGCGCGCGTTTAAGTCAGAAAGTGCTGAAGTGCAAGATCGACGGATACAACATCGCTGAGCTGGCCTCGATGGAAGTGGGCCAGTTGATCCCTGTGATCAAGACGATCAAGGAACCGAAAGCTGCAGCCATTTTGAAAACACTGAACCAGCGCCTTCAATATCTCGTGGATATCGGCCTCGAATATCTCACCTTAAATCGTGAAACAGACACGCTCTCCGGCGGCGAATCGCAGCGGGTGAAGATTGTCAAACACCTGAGCAGCAGCCTGGTGGACGTGATGTATGTGTTCGACGAGCCCAGCGTGGGTCTTCACCCGCGTGATGTGCATCGTTTAAATGAACTTCTTCAACAGTTGCGTGATCGAGGGAATACGGTTCTCGTGGTAGAACATGATCCTGATGTCATTAAAGTGGCTGACCATATCGTGGATGTGGGTCCGCATGCAGGGAGTCAGGGCGGCCAGATCATTTACGAAGGTCCGTTCAAGAACCTGTTGAGCGCGGACACACTGACGGGAAAATATATGAAACAGTCGGTTTCGATCAAAAGCGATTTCCGTTCCCCCAGTGGAAAACTCCCGATCAAGAATGCAAAAGCCAACAACCTGCAGAACGTGAGCGTGGACATCCCGAAGGGAGTACTGACGGTGATCACAGGTGTGGCAGGTTCGGGGAAGAGCTCGTTGATTCATCAGACCTTTCTGCGTCAACACCCAGACTCCATTGTGATCGACCAATCCCCTGTGGGTGTTTCGAGCCGCTCCAATCCCGGTACTTATACCGGCATCATGGACGAGGTGCGAAAGGCTTTCGCGGCCGCGAACAAGGTGAGCCCATCCCTGTTCAGCTTCAATTCGGAAGGCGCCTGCGAGAACTGCCAGGGACTGGGCGTGATCTACACGGAGATCCCCGCGATTGGCGAGGTCAAGTCTCCATGTGAGATCTGCGAGGGCAAACGATTTAAAGATGAAGTGTTGGAATACAAGCTCAACGGAAAATCGATCAACGATGTGCTGGAAATGACTGTCCGGCAGGCGCTTGAATACTTCAAGATCGACAAGATCACGAGCAAGCTACAGGCTATGAGCGACGTGGGACTCGATTACCTGACCCTGGGTCAGCCGTTGAGCACGCTCTCCGGTGGCGAATGCCAGCGCATCAAATTGGCGAGTGAACTGCACAAACAAGGCAGCATTTATGTGCTGGATGAGCCCACAACCGGTTTACACATGTCGGATATCAGTCACCTGCTGGAGATCATGAACCGCCTCGTGGACGCGGGCAACACGGTTATTGTGATCGAACACAGCACAAGCGTGATCAAACACGCAGACTGGATCATCGATATGGGCCCTGAAGGCGGCACGAAGGGTGGCAAGGTCATGTTCGAAGGCACGCCCAAGCAACTGCTCACTGCAAAAAATTCGCTGACCAGTGAGTACATACGGAATTAGCGTGATGGGCAGTGTGACCATCGGATTCACCAAACCATTAGGCGGTTCCATCAACGACCAGAATGGGAGTGTGGAGCGTCTTTATCCCGATATCTTTACGGGATCGGCCTAAAACAGTCTTTCACTTTCTTCTTTCCTTCTTCTTTCCGTGAGTCTGTCTCCATCCACCTAAAACGCGACCGGACTTGAGCCGGAAACCGCGATATTGCAGTTGCCCTTACGGACAGTTAATCAATCGGCTTAGCGAAGGTCGAGTCATTCGCGCAAATTATCGCAAGGTAACGCACACTTCCTGTGGGGGAGTTGGAAACCAGCCCCGGTGGAGAGCAAATGGTTTTAGAGCGCCTCATGGGCCTCACGGATCATGGCATGGTGGCTTCTTCTCTGCTTTATAAGCGTCCTTTGAGAAGTGCGACGAGTGCTTCTTTTCCTTTTGCTCTCGCCAACGCATTACTTTTGCTGTGTATGGTTCCTACGAGAGCAATCGCTCAGCAACAAATGGCCGGGCGCGAAGCTATCAGCCGCTCCCTCCCGGATGCACCTATAGCCATGTCAGATCCTAATAGTTCGCCTCCGCATTCAGTCTCTGTAGAGGAGTCTGCCAGCGTCGCAGGCACCATACTGGACGTGAGCGGAGCGGGCGTTTCCGGCGCAGAGGTGAGCTTGACGCGTGAGGATGGAACAGCATTGCGCACGATGATGTCCGAGGCTGGCGGCGAATTTAATTTTACAAAGATTCCTCCGGGTCCCTACCTCGTGGTCGTCAACGCCCAGGGTTTTTCCCAGTTTACTTCTGCAGAATTCATGGTCTCGGGGCAGCAGGCGTACGAGCTTCCTGATGTCTTATTATCCGTTGCGACGGCAAGCATGGAGGTGCTGGTGCGTCCCATCGACTTGATCGCCGCTGAGCAGATAAGAGCCGCGGAGAAGCAGCGCCTGGTCGGCGTCATCCCAAATTTCTATACGAGCTACATTTATGATGCGGCACCACTCACCTGGAAACAGAAATTCTCGCTTGCTACACGTGGCACCTTCGATCCGGTTTCCATGATGGGAGTCGGCTTTGCCGCCGGCCTCGAGCAGGCGAATAATTCCTTTGCGGGGTATGGGCAAGGTGCCGCGGGATACAGCAAGCGATTCGCTGCAAAGTTTGTCGACGGGCGCACCAGTGACTTCTTGACTCACGCGGTGTTCCCGTCGCTCTTTCACCAGGATCCTCGCTACTACTACCAGGGCTCCGGCTCTTTTAAGTCCCGCCTCGTGCATGCGGTCGGCTCCGCATTTGTCACACGCAGCGATAGTGGGCGCACTGTGCCCAACTACTCTTTTGTGCTTGGTGACATGTGCTCAGCCGCACTATCCAATCTGTACTATCCGCCAGCGAATCGGGGGGTGAGTCTGGTCTTCAACCGGGCCGCTGTTGGCCTCGCCGGAAGAGTCGGTGGCAATCTAATTCGCGAATTCCTCTCGAAGGGCTTGACGACGAACGTACCGGGAGATGGAAGACAATGAACATGTGTCAGTTCATCACGCACATGCTGAGTTGTAATTTTCGAATCGAAGAGGACCTGACTCTTCGACTCCAGTGAGCTGCGCCTGGCACGTGCGCTCCTGTTGCTCGCCCGCTGCGGCAAGCAGGAACAACCTGGCGCCATACTCGCGATGGTTTCCCGAGAGACGCTCACAGGTATGATCCGGACCCCTCGTACGCGGGTGAATTTCTTCATGAACAAGTTTAGAAAATTAGGATTGATAGAATACAACGGCAAAATCAAGATCAATAAGTCACTGTTGAGGTGGTGCCGCACGCGTAGGGATGAGACGCGCCCGCACCAGCAGATTGCCAGCAACATCCTGAGGCTGCAGGAAATTGTTTTATCGATCCTATCCAATGCAAAGCAGGCTTTGTCGTACTGTACTCACGCCCGTGTACCATTTAGGGTCTATCCTCGCCATAATTCGTTGTGCAATCGCACCCAGCATTTATGATGGATGCGTAGTTCCTCTTGAAGCCGATTCGCGAGGTTCAAAATGATAAAACAGCTATGGATCTTACCGTGCGCCTTAATGGCTATTCCAGCGCTGTGTGCTGGTCAGGACGTACAGCCCAAACCGGTTTCCAAGAAGAGTTCTACCTCGGCCGCAAAGTCGGCTAAGTCCACAACCTCCACGCCTAAGCCGGTGGAGCAACCCGCCAAAAGTGCTTACGCCGAACTGACCATCGGTGAGTTGATTGCTGAGGACCCTAATCGCTGGACCGACAAAATGTCTGCGCATGCGGCGGTCGGTGGATTCGTCACTCAGGTGGCAAAAGGGAACGACGGCGACACTGACATTCGCATTTGCGAAAACCCCAAAATAGAGGGTATGGATCGAGCGCGTTGCATTGTGGCCAAGTGCATACCCAAGATTCCTTGCGAGATACCGCAGGTCGGTAAGCCCATTGTAGTGAAGGGCATCACCCGATACGACGCCAAAGTCGGCACTCACTGGTGGGAGATTCATCCCATTGAAGAAATAGAAAAGTAGCCCCGGACCAGCAATTCCTCTGCCTAGTCACGGTTACCGTATCAAAAACGGGCCTAGATGCGCTGCTCGTTAGACGAGGGCTTTCGGGAGCATCCCTCGGCACATTTAGACAAATCTTGGAAACTCAACTCCGGTGGGACCCGTAATCCCCCGTTCGGGCGGTGGCCAGATTCTTAAAGATCGCCTGCCGCGGGTTTATCGCTCGCTCAAATAATGGACCTTGGATAGCTGCTTCAATTGATCTGCTGCCGCTTCCGGCGTGATGTCGCGTTGGGGACTGGCCAGCATCTCGTAACCCACCATGAACTTTCGGATGGTCGGGGAGCGCAACAATGGCGGGAAAATGTGGCCATGAAAGCTGAACCCTGAAGCATTTCCGCATTCGGGCGTCACTTGATGAAATCCCATCGTGTAGGGGAAAGAAGTCTGGAACAGATTGTCGTAGCGAACCGTCAATTGATGCAGGACGTCTGCAAGCGCGGTACGATCTTGATCGTCTAGTTCGGACAAACAAGCCACTCGCCGGCGGCTGAGGAGCATCGTTTCGAAAGGCCAGACCGCCCAGAAGGGAACTACGACCACGAAGTGATCGTTGGACACCACGATGCGTTCCGCGCTTTCCAATTCGATTGTGAGATAGTCTTCGAGCAAGCCAGATCTCTTTCGATCGAAATACTCCTGGAAAGAGGCGATTTCTTGACCGAGCAGATCCGGCACGGATTGGTTTGCCCAAATCTGCCCATGCGGATGAGGATTGCTGCAGCCCATCATCGCGCCACGATTTTCGAATATCTGAACGGATTGAATATCGGGCTGATTTGAGAGCCTGGAAAATTCTTGGGCCCAGACGTCGACGACTCGCTTGATGTCCGCCACTTCCATGCGGGCAAGAGTCAAATCGTGCCTCGGTGAGAAACAGACGACACGACAGGTCCCACTTTCGCTCTTAGCGACGAGCAATTCTTTTTCGTGAATTTCACCTGCCGGAATGTCAGGCTGCAAAGCAGCAAAATCATTGTCGAAGGCGAAGGTGCCGGTGTATGGAGGATTCCGTACGCCACTGGCCCGCTCGTTGCCCGGGCACAGATAGCATTTCGGATCATACCGTTCGAGTGGATCCTCCGAACTTGCTTCGGACTGGCCTTGCCACGGACGCTCGGTGCGGTGCGGAGAAACAAGTATCCATTGCCGGCGTAAAGGATCGAAGCGTTTGTGCGGATGAGACGTTAAATCAAACTTGGCCATGATTCCCCGGATGGCGCTAAATCAAAACGCCTGCGCCTTCGGCTGCCGACGAAACATAAATAGCTGGTACCCGTCCGGTCTCGGACTGATATTCCCTGGCGATACTTGTTTTGAAGGCCAAAACGCAATTTTCCAGCACCAGATTGATCGTGCAGCCGCCAAATCCCCCACCGGTCATTCGCGCGCCGAACACACCCGGTTTTTTCTCCGCCAGACGAACCATCAAATCAAGTTCTTCGCAGCTTACTTCAAAATCATCACGCAGGCTGGCATGCGAAGCGAGCATTAATCGGCCGAAAAGATTCAGATCTTTTGCCTCGAGGGCCTCGGCAGCCTGAAGGACGCGCAAATTCTCGGTCAGGATGTGACGGCAACGTTTGCGAATAGGCTCTTGCAATTGCGCGCCGAGTTTTCGTAAGTCATCAAGTGTCACATCTCGCAGGGAGTTCACTCCCTCCCTTCGTTCGGCAAAAAAATGAGCGGCGCGTTCACATTCAGACCTGCGGCTGTTGTATTCCCCTCCCGCATGGCTGTGCTGAACCATGGTGTTGCAGATAACCAATCGAATATTCGGAGGAATCGGCAGCTGGCGGTACTCCAAGGTACGGCAATCGAGCCGCAGCGCATGATCCTTCTTGCCATGCACAGAAATGAACTGATCCATGATTCCACACCGTGCGCCCACGAATTCGTTTTCCGCTCGCTGACAAAGCAAAGCTATGGCTGTTCCGTCGAGGTCTTTGTCGGTAGCGCCCAGAACAGCTTTGCACACGGCGACTTCGAATGAGGCGGATGAACTTAGTCCTGCGCCTTGTGGAACATCTCCGCGCACAAGCATGTTTAGCCCTGGTAAGTCGCCAAATTGCTCCTGGAGTAGACGAATTACCCCTACAACGTAATCGCCCCAGATACCGCTCTTTGAGTCAGGCAGATGATCGAGGTCAAACTCAAGGCGTTCGCCATAGTTTTCAGAATAAAAAGCCAGCCTTCGATCTTTCCTTGTTGCGATTCCAACTTGCGTTTGAAATTCGATGGCGGCTGGAAATACGAATCCCTCGTTGTAGTCGGTGTGTTCGCCAATCAGATTCACGCGTCCGGGGGCCTGCACGAGAAGAGGCTCAGATTTGTATAGCTCGATAAATTGCTCTCTCAGTTTCGATGATCGATTCGTGAGGCTAGCTGTATTGTTCATAGGCTCCTGGCTTTTCATTATGCCCTTGCAGACCTAATCGGTCAGTGCCTTTCAATCCACCCAGTCCATGGAACGGGTGACCGCTTTCTTCCAAGACTTGTACAAGCCCTCGCGCGTCGCATGATCCATATTAGGATGCCAGGTATAGTCGACTGCCCAATTCGCTTTCAAGTCCTCGAGATCCTTGTAGACGCCGACGGCCATCCCGGCTGCGTAGGCCGCTCCGAGCGCGGTAGTTTCCTGGATTACCGGGCGCACGACGGGAATATTCAGGATGTCAGCCTGGAATTGCATGAGCAGATCGTTTTTCACCATGCCGCCGTCAGTCCGCAACGTATGCAGTTTGATTTTGGAATCCTTCTCCATGGCGTCCAATACCTCTCGAGTTTGAAAAGCGGTGGCTTCGAGGACCGCTCGCGCCAAATGGCCCTTGTTTGCGAACCGAGTGAGACCAGCGATGACTCCGCGGGCATTCGATTGCCAATAGGGCGCATACAGACCGGAAAATGCCGGGACGAAATAGACCCCGCCGTTATCATTGACGCTTCGCGCGAGTGGTTCAATATCTTCACTCCTGGCCAGAATTCCCAGATTGTCGCGAAGCCATTGAACTAGCGCGCCGGCAATTGCCACGCTTCCTTCAAGTGCATATTGCGTGGGATTGGAGCCGAATTTGTAGGCCACGGTGGTGAGCAGGCCAAACTGAGACTGCACCGGCTGCTCGCCGCAATTCATCAATAGGAAGCATCCAGTACCGTACGTGTTTTTCGCTTCACCGGGTTGAAAGCAAGTCTGGCCGACCAGTGCAGCTTGCTGATCACCCAAAATCCCTGCAATTTTTACGTCTTTGATGGCTTCCAGCAATGCCTCCCCGTAGACCTCGCTGCTTGAAGCAATCTTCGGGAGAGTGCTTCCCGGTATACCAAACGCGTTCAGGATTTCCTGATCCCAGTTGAGAGTCTGCAAATTCATTAACTGCGTGCGGCTGGCATTGGTTACGTCGGTGACGTGTACCGCGCCCTTTGCCCCGCCCGTCAATTTCCATATCAGAAACGTATCGACATTTCCGAAGAGGAGCTCGCCTGCTTCCGCCTGTTCACGGGCACCGGGTACTTGACTCAGAATCCAGCGAATCTTCAGCCCACTGAAATAGGTGGCGAGCGGCAAGCCCGTTTTTAAGCGGAAGCGATCCTGCCCGCCTTCTTTCGAAAACTGGGCAACGTCATCTGAAACCCGCGTATCTTGCCAAACGATGGCGTTGTAGACGGGACGCCCTGTCTGCTTATTCCAAACGAGCGTGGTTTCACGCTGGTTGGTGATTCCGATCGCTGCCAGGTCTTCGGGCCGCAAGCCGGCTTTTTGCATCGCTTCTTCGATGACTTCCTGAGTACGACGCCAGAGCTCGTCGGGGTCGTGCTCGACCCATCCAGGCTTGGGAAAAATCTGTTGGTGTTCTTTTTGTGCGACGGATACAATTCGCCCCGTGCGGTCAAATACAATAAACCGCGTGCTGGTTGTGCCCTGGTCGATTGCACCTAGATATGCCATCATCGCCTCCTCTTTCGCGTTCGCTATTTAGTTCGACCGGCGGGATGTTGGATTTGCCAGTTGCTGGTCGGGCAGGCCAGCGAGTTGCAGCATTCGCGTGATCTTGTCTTGGTACGATTTCACTTGAGTACGCTCGAATTCTCTATCCCAAGCAAACTCTTTGGCTAGCAGCGCTGCTGTTACCGGCGCTGCTTCCCGTGCCGCTTTCCAACTTAACAATTGCAGGCCGGTCCGACGGCTCAAGGCGTCCTCGAGGGTCACGGCCATTTCTTCGCGCGCAGCGTAAACGATTTCTGCGCGAACGGGAGAATAGCCGGGAACGATGGGCCGAGCCAGATCCGGATTTCTGCGAGCTAGTTCCATCACGTTCCTTGCGCGGGTTCCAAATTTAAGGGCCAGATGGTGGGCCGTTTCTTCAGGTACGGAATATTTGTCCACCAGAGTTTTCCAGAAATCGACTGTGTACTGTTCGGAGCCCGCCAGCAGATGCTGCCGGGTCTGGCCCGGAGTGACGGTTCGACCCAAATACTTTTGCACTTCGTTGATCGTGTCTTCAGCCATCGCACGATACGTTGTCCACTTACCGCCCATAATGCTGATCAAGCCACTCCTGGTATCCGACTCCACTTCGTGATCGCGAGCCAGTTTGCTGGTTCTCCGTGTATCCCCGGCGCTTACCAGCGGGCGCATCCCGGCTGTCCCACTCATAATTTGTTCTGGCATTATGGGAGTGTTCAGATAGTAGTTGATGTGACGAAGAATATAGTCTACTTCTTCCTTGGTCACACACATCTCCTCGTGGATGGAAACTTCTGTTTCGGTAGTGCCCAGCAGCAAGCGATCGAACCACGGAACGGCAAATAAGACTCGGCCATCTTCAGTCTTGGGGATCAACAGTGCGTCTTTGCTTTGATACAGTTCGAGCGGCAGCAAGATATGAACGCCTTTGCTGACGCGCATTCTCGGATGGGCATCAGGATCCGCCATTTGTCGTAAACTATCCGCCCACGGCCCAGTCGCGTTGACAAAAGACTTTGCGCGGACAGTGAATCGCTTGCCTGTAAGCTGATTTTCCACTCCGGCACTGCACAGTTTTCCTTGCACATCTTTTTCAAGCAAGACAATTCGCGCGTGGTTCAGAGCTTCGCCGCCGGCTTCCACCATGGATTTAGCAAGTGCGAGGTTGTATCGGCCATCGTCGAACTGTCCATCGGCGTAGGCCACACTGCCAATCAATTTATCGCCGATCAAGCGAGGAAGATGTTCGAGCGTGGTCTGCTTGCTTTGGAAATGGCTGCGGAACAGGCGCGATTCACCTGCAATCCAGTCGTACAGTTTGAGGCCCATGCCCATGTAACCGGTCGTGAGCCAGTCGAAGCAGGGGACAACAAATTCCAGGGGACGGCTGAGATAGGGTCCGTTGTGAAGCATTCGAATTCGTTCGTGAAGTGCTCGGCGCACCACGCGATATTCCGCGAGATCGAATTCCTTTACAGCCTGTTCCAGGTAGCGCACCCCACCATGAATTAATTTTGTGGACGTGCTGGAAGTGCCGGAAGCGAAATCGTTGCTCTCTAAGAGCACTGTGCTTAGGCCGCGAAGCTGGGCGTCTAGGGCGCAACCCGTTCCGGTTGCTCCGCCGCCGACGACGCAAACGTCAAATTCCTTGCCGGCAATCCTGTTTTCCGCTTCTGCATGGCCACGCATCGCGCTTCCTTCATAATGGAAAACCTCCAATTGGGCAAGTCAAGGTCGTGCCAGGAATCGACCGTAAATCGCGTTGTCTCTATGGGGCGGCTTGCGCCTGCGAAAAAATGCGTTCATTGTCGATACGTATGTTGGAGGACAGAAATAGGGGAAAGGAATTCTCGGTGGATATCAAACTCAATTTTCTTCAACATGTTGGACTGCCGGTAACGAACTTGAAGATGTCCCAGCCGTTTTATGAAAAGTTGGGATTTGTCAATGTGATGGCATCAGGGTTTGATCATAAGGGTGGCCGGGGAATTGTGGCCATGATGCAACAAGGAACAATGATCCTGGAACTGTATCAAATGCCAGAAGCCGAACTGGAGAGCATCAAGCGCCGCAATGACGGTCATATCGACCACGTCGCGTTCGACGTGGATGATATTGACGAGGTATTTGCAAAATTAAAGAAGGCAGAATTTACGATTGTGGAAGCGGAACCAGTCTTCTTGCCATTCTGGAAAAATGGCTGCAAGTATTTCAATGTGTTGGGGCCGGATGGCGAGCGTCTGGAGTTCAACCAGATTTTATAATTGCTAGCAGTCAATCATGTTTTCGTGTCCGGGCGGTCATTGCGCTGGCAAGGAATCATAAACGCTTTGAAGATTCTGAGGAACGACGCGAATAACCCCACCCCTGGGGCTCTCAATATCTGCGATCAATAAAAACGCAGTCGAGACAATGATGGAGAATACCAGGAAATGAGATGTCTTCGGGTTTACGGTGTGCGACCCGTACCCGATCAGAAAATTACAGAAAAGTGCCATGGCGATCATCAGAATCCAGGCGGCGACAGGAATGCGATTCCACCACGCTGCCTGCGTATATCCCTGTGAATTCAGGACATCATTCATACCGGAAACGACCAGTGCCATCACCGGCGTTGGTTTTTCTTCAATCGGAGTACGCAGAGCGCTCCACAATTCCTTTTGCAGTTGGGTGGTCTGGGCATTGATCTGCTGCAAGTCAGTTCGATCGGCCTTATAAAACAAAACGCGCTCTTCTGTATAGGCCCGCAATAAGCTGCGTACTTTCTGGGCGTCAGCGGGGGGCAGTAAATCGGCTCGGACATACTCTGTTCCGATCGCATTGGCTTCCGCCTCCTCATAGTTTTTGCGCTGGTCGTAACGCGTCATGGCCATGGAAAATGTAAAACCGATGATCAGGCCAAGCAGCGTCAGCGATGCAGTCACTACGAGACCGAAGTCCTCGCGCTCATCCTCGGCAATGTGCCAACGGCTTCTGCGCAGGAGAGTTCCGAGTAGGGCCGCAACCCACAAAAGGGCAACGGAAATCGCAAAAAACAGCACGGGGTAGTTCATGATTCGGTGCACCGGCTATGACCTCCATTCTTGAAGTTCAGACGGAACTGGTATATCCATTTTGCGCGTCATTCTGCTTCATCCTCTTTTTGTCTAATTACAGAGACAGCACTCCATCTCAGAGACCAGTGGATTTCTAACCGGACTGCCTATAGCTTGCGAAGTGTACTTCAGGAGGGGTGTGGGTCACCAGCGATGCAGCGGACCGTATCGCGCGCGATCAGTAATTCCTCGTCCGTAGGGATGACGAACGCTTTCAGTTTCGAATCATCTGTCGAGATTCCTCCCTCTTTTCCAGACGTGTCCTCATTCTTCTTGGAATCAAGGGTCAAGCCTGCCCACTCTAGGCCAGTACAGATACGCGCACGTATGTCCGCTGAGTTTTCGCCAATTCCACCGGTAAAGACGACAGCATCGGCTCCGCCCATGCAGGCCAAGAATGCGCCTATATATTTTCGTGCGCGATAAGAAAAAATCTCGATGGCCAGCCGCACGCGGCGGTCATCGTGTTCTTTCAGCTCCTGCTGCAGCACCCGCATGTCGTTTGTAAGCCCGGAAATGCCGAGTAGCCCAGACTGGGTGTTTAAAAGCATTTCGACCTCGTACGGAGAAAGGCCTTCTTTCGTCGCGATGAGATTGACAATCGCCGGATCGAGATCTCCCGAACGCGTTCCCATCACCAACCCTTCCAGCGGAGTCATACCCATCGAGGTGTCAACAGGATATCCGGCGCGGATGGCAGCGGCGGAACAGCCGTTGCCGAGATGCAGCGTAATGATATGAGTTTGCTCCCTCGTTAAATTGCACAGCACGCGATAACGATAGGCCACGTAGCGATGCGATATACCGTGAAAGCCGTAGCGACGGATGTGATGTCGCCGGTAGAGGTGATAAGGAAGGGCATATAAGTAAGCGTGTTCCGGTAGGGAATGATGAAACGCGGTGTCGAACACGGCTACTTGCGGAATCTTTGGCCCGAGGATTTGGCGAGCCGCTAGGATACATTTCACATTATTGGGATTGTGCAGTGGTGCGAGATCGATGCAATCTTCGATGCCTCCCAGAACTTTGTCGGTGATAACCGCAGATTCCGTGAATGTTTCGCCGCCGTGAACCACCCGGTGGCCGACGGCGTGAAAGTCGGCAGGACTCTGCACCTGCGAGATGCCCGATTTCTCTGCCGAGATCCAGCGTATCAGATAATCGAGAGCCGCCGGGATATCTGCGAGGGATGCGGTGAACTTCTGTCTTGGGAATTGCTCGGTTTCAACCGTGACAATGGCCTCGCCGCCAATCCGTTCCACGATCCCTCGGCAAACTCGCTCATCCGAATTCTTGTTTATGTGCTCGCGATCAGTGACGATCAGTTGAAATTTCAGACTAGAGCTTCCCGAGTTCAGTACTAGAACGTTCATGGCTCAGTAAGGCCAAGCCCATGCGGCAACAGCCGGCTCATCCGTACCATGCTCATGAGCGTAGTTCACACACTCAATTTGTTTGTTGCGGAACTTTTCCTTGGCGTGAACTCCGACCTTTTGCAGCCGTGGCACTCGATCGATGACGTCGATCGCCAGGCTGAAGCGATCGATTTCATTTTCGATGGCCAATTCCATAGGAGTATTAATGTTGCCTTTCTCTTTGTAGCCGCGTACGTGCAGGCCTTCGTGATTTGCGCGGCGATAAGTCAATCGATGAATCAGCCAGGGATAACCGTGAAAATTGAAAATAACCGGTTTATCGACGGTGAACAGGGAATCGAAGTCGCGGTCGGGTAGTCCATGCGGATGATCTTTAGGCGGTTGCAATTTGAAAAGATCGACCACGTTGACGTAGCGAAGCTTGATATCGGGAAATTCTCCGCGAAGGAGCACAATCGCAGCCAGTGCTTCCTGAGTGGGAATATCCCCCGCGGAAGCCAAGACGGCGTCGGGTTCGCAGCCCTGATCGTTGCAAGCCCATTCCCATATCCCTATTCCCTTGGTGCAATGTTTGATCGCCGATTCCATATCCATATATTGGATATGCATTTGTTTGTCGCAGACGATTACGTTGACATAGTTTTCGCTGCGCAGGCAGTGATCGGCAACGGACAGAAGGGAATTCACGTCCGGCGGGAGATAAATACGAGTGACCGCGGCGCTCTTATTGACGACCACATCGAGAAAGCCTGGATCCTGATGGGTGAATCCGTTGTGATCTTGCCGCCAAACCGTGGAGGTAATCAGCAGATTGAGCGAAGCAATGTTCTCGCGCCAGGAAAGATTGTTGCAGATCGAAAGCCATTTGGCGTGTTGATTGAACATCGAGTCAATCACATGAACGAAAGACTCGTAGGAGGAAATGAAACCATGGCGGCCGGTTAGGAGGTAGCCTTCCAACATGCCCTCCACGGTGTGTTCGCTGAGCATTTCGACGACGCGTCCGTCCGGAGCCAACTCGCCGCCATCGGCATCTTCTGGAAACGTGTCGGCAATCCAAAACTTCTTGCTAACCGCATAGATGTCATCCAGTTTGTTCGAAGTGTTTTCGTCGGGAGCGAACACCCGAAAATTGTGCATATTCAATTTCATCACGTCACGCAAATACTTTCCCAGGGGACGAGTGTTTTCAGCCTGTGCTACGCCAAGCTTCTCGAGGGAGAGGGCATATTGGCGGAAGTCCGGTAGTCTGAGCGAGCGCTTCAGTTTGCCGCCATTGGCGTGCGGATTGGAGCCCATGCGGCGGATTCCAGTGGGAGCCAATTCTTTCAATTGCGCGACGAGTTTGCCATTTTGATCGAACAATTCTTCCGGTTTGTACCCGCGCATCCAACCTTCCAGCAATTTCAAATGGTCTGGATTATTTTTAACGCCGGGTAGTGGAATCTGGTGTGCGCGCCAAGATCCTTCAATCTTATGGCCGTCAATTGATCCGGGGGCTGTCCAGCCCTTCGGGGAACGGAGAACGATCATTGGCCACCGCGGACGATCGGCCCGGCCCGTCGAGCGAGCTTCTGCTTGAATTTTTCGAATTTCGTTCACGCAAACCTCGGTCGTAGCGGCCATGGCCTGGTGCATGCTTTCGTGATCGGAACCTTCCACGAAATAAGGAGTCCAGCCGTAGCCGCGCATCAGATTTTCCAGCTCTTCGTGACTGATGCGCGCAAGCAAGGTTGGATTGTTGATTTTGTAGCCATTCAAGTGGAGGATTGGCAAAACCGCGCCATCCCGTACGGGGCTGAGGAATTTATTGACATGCCAGGAAGTGCCCAGCGGTCCGGTTTCCGATTCACCGTCGCCTACCACCGCAGCCACGATCAGTTCAGGATTATCAAACGCCGCGCCACAGGCATGCGAGAGCACGTAGCCGAGCTCTCCGCCTTCGTGGATGGAGCCCGGAGTTTCAGGGGTGCAATGACTGCCAATCCCGCCCGGAAAGGAGAACTGCTTGAAGAATTCCCGCATTCCTTCTTCGTCTTCGCACTTATCCGAATAGACTTCGGTGTAACTGCCTTCGAGATAGACGGGAGCGAGCACACCCGGCGCGCCATGACCGGGGCCAGCCAGGAAAATCATATCGAGGTCGTACTTTTTGATCTGGCGCATCAAGTGGAGATAGATAAAGGAGAGGCCGGGGCTCGATCCCCAATGACCGAGCAAGCGATTTTTGATGTGCTCGGGTTTGAGAGGCTCCCGCAAGAGAGGGTTTTCCTGCAAGTAGAGCATCCCAAGAATCAAGTACGTGCACGCCCGCCAATACGCATCCGTTTTGCTCAATTCTTCGGGACTTAGAGGAGTGCCCTGTATCGTAGAGCGCGCTTTTCCAAAAGCACTGAGAGCCTGAATGGCCGGAGCTGTCGTTGTCATGGGAACCTCGCTTTTTGAGCTGGTGGTAACCAAAGTCACAGGGCGGAGAGCGTGCTCATTCGTTGCCACATGTGCAGGTTTCAGGCGTAGCGATTCCTAAACGTGCAACCAGGTCATTCTAACCCATATACATTTCTGTAGTATTACGCAAAATAGGCTAGAGCACTGAGCTACACTTTCCGGAGCAAACGATAGGCTTCCTCTACTAAAACCCCTACTATGCAGCCAGACGAATGACCCGGATTCGAATTGAGCGATCAGTTCTGATATCCTCTTGACTAGATCCCTCAACAAATCGACAAGGAAGTCCAATTCAATTGGGTGTAACTAAAATTCCATTTGGATGCGTCTAAGAAACAGAGTTTTGTCCGGTTTGCGAGCCATCAGCCTCTAGTGTGCCCCGCAGATAAATGGAACTTCAGGAGAGTTCGATGGGAAGGTTAGATGTGAAACGGCAAAAATCGAAAGGCAGCCTGGCCGCTCTGGTTTGCAGCATCGGCTTCCTGGCGACTCTCATTTTACTCCTACTGACGGCTCAATATTCAATTGAGCCGGTCGTGGCGCAAACTCCGGCCCCCAGAACTCCTCCTGCCGTAGGAACAATCAAAAGCATCACCGGCAATGTGATTGTGTTGACCACCCAAGCCGGGACCGATCTCAAGGTTCAGCTTAGCCCGGAAGTCAAATTCCTGCGCGTGCCGCCCGATTCTAAGGATTTGAAAGAGGCGGTGGCAATCGAATTGAGTAATTTACAAGTCGGCGATCGCATTTTGGTGCGGGGGACGGCGGGAGATGATCCGGGGGCCTTCCGGGCGGTGACGATCATCGCGATGAAAAAAGTCGATCTTGACGAAAAAAAAGCCCACGATCAGGAGGAGTGGCAAAAACACGGAATCGGCGGCTTGGTGAAATCGGTTGACCCGGCGAATGGCAACGTGACGCTCGGCACGATGTCTGCGGCGGGACCGAAAGAGGTCACCATCAATATTTCCAAGTCTACGGTTCTGCGTCGTTACGCCGCCGGGTCCGTAAAGTTTGATGACGCAAAACCCAGCACATTTAACGAGATCAAACCCGGGGACCAGCTTCGTGCTCGCGGAACAAAAAGCGACGATGGAAACAGTTTCCTGGCTGCCGAGGTTGTGACCGGTTCGTTTCGCAATGTGTCTGGGACCATCTCGACGCTCGACGCAGCCTCGGGCACCCTGACGATTGCCGATCTGATCAGCAATAAACCGGTCACCGTGCGCGTTGGATCTGATACGCAATTGCGAAAATTGCCGCCTCAGATGGCGCAAATGATTGCTGCCCGCCTCAAGGCCGCTGCGCCAGGCGCAACGCCTCCGTCTGGAGCAGCGCCTCAAGCTTCGGCTGCTAGCAACGGGCCAGGAGCTGGATCAGGGGCAACCTCCAGTGGCGTGTCCGTCGGAGGCGCCCCGAACAGAGGTACGGGCGGTGGCGGCGCGCGAGGTGATTTGCAGCAGATGCTGCTCCGGTTGCCAGCTTCGACTCTAAACGATTTTCAAAAGGGCGACGCGGTGCTAATCGTGGCCAGCTCTTCCCCGGTCGATTCGAATTTTTCAGCGATCACGATCGTGGGCGGAGTGGAACCTATTTTGCAGGCCTCGCCTCAAGGACAAGCCTCATCAATCCTGTCGCCATGGAGTCTCAATAGCGGCGGCGGGGTAGATGCCGGAACTCCCTAAGGGGGGAGTTCGCATCGGAACGAACTTTTAAGGAATTCAAGGATCGAATGAATACCAGGTTTTGTAGAAGGTTGTTGCGCATCACCTCTAGCGCTTTCATTTTGCTTTTCATTGTGCTCGGCGCAACCGAGGCCCAGACTCCGATCGGTGTATTGCGGGGTCAGGTCACTGACCCTTCGGCGGCCGGAATTGAGGGTGCTACGATTCTTGTCACCAGCAGCAATGGCGATTCGAAAGGGGCCACAACTGCGAAGGATGGAACTTTTGAGATCAAGGATTTGCCGCCAGGCACGTATCAGGTGAAGGCTATTGCCAAAGGTTTCGCAATTTTTACGAAGGAAGGGGTGGTCGTTGCTGCGGGACAAACAGTTCGCGTGAGTGTGCAGATGACGATAGAAGTGCGGCAGGAAAAAGTGGTGGTGAGTGACACCTCAACCAACGTCGATGTCGATCCTGCGAACAACGCGAATACCATAGTGATGCAAGGGAAAGACTTGGATGCGCTGTCAGATGATCCGGATGAATTGCAAAGCGAGCTTCAGGCACTAGCGGGTCCATCGGCGGGACCGAATGGAGGCCAAATTTACATTGATGGATTCACCGGCGGACAGTTGCCCCCAAAAGCTTCCATTCGAGAAATCCGCATTAATCAAAATCCTTTTTCTGCCGAATACGACAAATTGGGATATGGCCGAATTGAGGTATTCACCAAGCCCGGGACCGATAAGCTTCACGGACAATTCTTTGTCAGCGGCAACTCTTCCTACTTCAACGCGCGCAATCCGTTTGAGGCTTCCGGGCCCGGCGAGAGCTTGCCTACCTATCAGTCCACGCAATACAGTGCCAGCATCGGCGGTGCCATTAATAAAAAGTCTTCGTTCTTCTTTAATATTGAACAACGCAATATTGGAAACTTGGCAATCTTCAACGGCACCGTGCTAGGTCCAGCCCCCACCTATGACATCATCCCGAATTACAGCGTCACGGTCCCAAATCCGCAAAATCGAACGAATTTGAGCCCTCGCCTTGATTATCAACTGACACCAAACAACTCGTTGACAGTGCGTTATCAATTCTTCCGCAATACCGAGCAGAACGATAACGTGGGGCAGTTCAATCTTCCCGAATATGGCGTGAACGACTATGAAACGGAAAATACGCTTCAAGTCACAGACACCCAGATTATCGGCGCTCACATCATTGACGAGGTTCGCTTCCAATACATTCGTGATAATTCAGAGACGACCCCAATCAATCCAAGTCCCACAATTAACGTTGGTGGGGCATTCACTGGAAATGGCAGCGGCGCGAGCAGCAAAACCACGGATGTCCAGAACCATTATGAACTTCAGAACATTACCTACTACACGCGTGGCAAGCACGCATTTAAGTACGGTGGAAGAATCCGCTCGACGGGTGACACCAACACCACGACTGCCGATTTTTCAGGAACATACACCTTCGGTTCTCGTCTCCTGCCGGGTTGTGTTCCATTGCCTCCGAACACCTGCCAAATCACACCGATTGAAGCCTATCAAATTACGGAAATCGGCTTAGCCAACGGCCTCAGCATTCCACAAGTACAAGCGCTTGGTGGCGGCGCGAGCTATTACACCCAAACCGTTGGCACTCCGCAATCTGCTGTGACCGTCGTCGATGGAGCATTATTCGCACAGGACGATTGGAAAGTTCGGCAAAACGTCACAATCAGCTATGGATTGCGCTGGGAGACTCAAAACGATCTGGCCAACGCGAGTGACTTTGCTCCGCGGCTGGGCCTCGCCTGGGGGATTGGAGGAAATGGCAAAAATCCGCCCAAAACCGTCCTTCGCCTAGGGTTTGGGATGTTCTACGATCGATTCTTGTACAACGAAGAGCTGAATCAGGTTCGATTCAACGGAGTCGTGCAATCCAGTTACCAGGTTACCAATCCTGATTTTTTCCTGACCAATGTCCAGTTGCCGAGCAACCCCACCAATACGATCTACCAGGTGAATCCAAATCTTCATGCCCCGTACACAATTCAAACTGGCATAACCCTGGAACGTCAAATCAGCAAAGCCGCCAATATTGCTGTAACCTATTTGACTTCTCGCGGTGATCACCAGTTTTATACAGAAAGCCTGAATCCGGCTGACCCGATAACCGGAGTTCGTCCAGACGGAAACAACAATATTTATCAATACCAATCCGAAGGGACTTTTAAGCAAAACCAGTTGATTGTGAACGGCAGGGTCAACATGGGTGCCAAGCTATCCCTGTTCGGTTACTATGTTCTCAATTACTCCGACAGTGACACGTCCGGGGCGAATACGTTCCCTTCCGTGCCGGGCAATATCTCTCTCGATTATGGCCGCGCAACGTTTGACATTCGCAATCGCGTCTTCATGGGCGGAACTATCGGTTTGCCAAAGGGATTTCGGGCGAGTCCGTTTCTGATCGCCAGCTCTGGGATTCCGTTCAATATCACCACAGGCGCCGATCCTTATCAGGACTCCCAATTCAACGTTCGTCCAGTGTTCGCGCCCTGCGCAAGGGCGACCTATGTCACCAAATTTGGCTGCTTCAACGATGGAATTCCAGGAACACCCTTCTATGTTCCCATACCCGTTAATTTTGCGGACGGTCCCAGCAGATTTTCGCTAAACCTCCGGCTCAGCAAGACGATTGGCTTTGGCCCCACCATCGAGAACGCTGCTAACGCCGGCGGAGGCGGGATGGGAGGTGGAACATTCGGCCGCGGTCCAGGAGGCGGAGGCGGCGGCAGAGGTGGACCAGGGGGCGGCCCAGGACTGGGAGGTCCACCTTCGACCAATAAGCGTTATGCACTCACCTTCTCTGTAAGCGCCCGAAATATTTTCAACAATGTGAACGTGGCCACTCCAATCGGCAATCTTGGCTCACCTTTGTTTGGAGATTCGAACGCTCTCGCAGGCAGACCATACAGCGATAACACGTCCAATCGCCGCATCGATTTGCAAGTTCTCTTCACTTTTTAATTGGCGGCGGCGGTGGGTTGTGCGGCGCTTCGAGGCTTTCTCAATTGGGCGTTTTCCGTACGGAGATTGCTGACCGCGTCCATCACGAGCACTCGTATCCGGGGATCCCGCGTAATCGAAAGATGGGACGCGTCTTTTACCGTCACTTTAGCAATCAATTTTGTGTGGTCGGGATCTTGCAGCCGAACGTGTTTCGTGTTCATAAAGAAGAGAGCATCCCAGGCGTAGAAAATTGCCCCGGTCTTGACGTTGTCAGGGATTGTGTAGTCAGTGAAGCCAACGCTGTCGATTTGAACTGTTAGTTCCACCGGAATATGTTTATCGCGTAAGTCTCTTGCGACACCTAACATCGCCCAGCCTCCGGTGCTGTGACCCACCATGATGATCCGTGGAGCATTTTCCAGCTCGGCTGACGTGAGCGGCCCTGGGTGAGTAGGGAAATGGGTCAAAATCCAATCTCGCCCGGAGTTCCAGGAAAGCGGAATAAACGAATTTGCGCAAACATCACTGAAATCGGGTCCGCGCAAAGTATCTCGAATTTGTACCACTCCCGAATGTTGGTGGTTGGAAGTTTCCAGCGCGCCGACAAACCCAGCGTAGATTATTTTGCAGCCGGGATGCGCGTCGGCAGAGTCATCGGCGCCAGTCCGACTGGTATTTGCTGCGAGCGAGGGATCGGAAGCGCCGAAGAAGAAAAGGAAAACGGCGACGATCGCAAGGAATGCACTTCTTCGCAGAACTCCGCGTTCGATATGACGATACTGCGGCAAATTGTTTAGCTTTTGCACTTGATCAAAGCTACGTTGGCGAGACACCGGCGTCAAGCCAAATACGCGTGGCGTTTACGACTGTGGCGGGATTGGAAGCTTGTTCCCTTTGACCGAGCGCTTCGCCCCGTGGTCCATTCTTTAGTGAACGACACTCTAAAAATTAGCGGGGTGCATTGCCCGGGTAGCTTTTATGGTGCAGTGGAGCTGGATTTTCCTGTCAGCATGGGTGACTGGCGGTTTCCTCAAAAATCGGACGAGCCGTGTTTGGTACACTTGCAATGCGTTCCCGTGGGGCCCGGAAAAACCGCCCGGGAACAACAAAGGACGGGCATGTTGTCCACGAACTTCGCCGCTTTCGAGCGCAACCTTCGTGACCAGATGACACGCATTCTTGCTTCGGGAGGATTTGATGCGGCTCGCGATATTCAGGCCATCACCGTCAATCGCTGGCCGCACGGTTACTCCTATGAATATAACTCGCTATTCGACCCAGTTTGGCCGGAGGGACTAGCTCCAAACGAAATTGGGCGTCAGCCGTTTGGAAATATTCATATTGCGAATTCCGATGCGGGTGTTTTTGCCTACACCAAGGAAGCGATCGATCAGGGCCATCGGGCGGTTCAGGAGATTATCTCTAAGAAGAGTTAACCGGTCATGACGCAAGAGCGAAAAAAGAGATTGGACAAAGGAGCAGAGGCGCGCCGATTGGCCCGGAAGCTAGCCCCGGCACCCGCTACCACCCGTGTTGTTCCGGACAAGAGAAAAAAGCCGCTGAAGCACAAAAAGCAACTGGTTGCGGATGAGGAATAACACTAACTTTCGGTCCCGACCGGACCTAGTTTTTGCTGCCTCACCCAGGTTTGTAAGCAGGAACAATTTCATCTGAGCGAAAAAAGGGAGCGGGGGGCAATTTCTTCCACAAGGCAAGTTCGGCAGCGATCTTCTCGAGGTCGCTCTTGCCGAATCCCATCGAACTCACTTTGATCGTCCGATCTTGTTCAATCAGGAAAATTGTCGGAACATTCGTCAACCCATACGCGTTCGAAACGGGATAGGGAGGTTCATCGATAAGTGTCAGGAACTTGACTCCATATTCCTGATTGAAAGCGCGGGTGTCGCGCTTAGAATCTTGGGAAATGCCGACAATCGCGGCGTCGCTTGCCCCAAACTGCTGATGAAGCCTTTGCAGGAAAGGAAGCGTGAATTGGCAGACAGGGCACGATACTTTGAAGAATGCAGCAACAACCGGCCCGGAGCTCAACATCGAGGTTAACGAATGCTCCTTGCCCTCTACTGCCTTAAGAGTAAATTCAGGAGCGCGCTGTCCCTCGACTAGATTTGTCATACTCGCCTTTCGGCCAAACCACCGGCCAATCGTTCTTGAGAGGTTCATTGGTATCATGATACCGAACCGATCGTTGGCGGGTCGAGTTCAATAGTTCTCACAACTATGGAGGCAACCCTCGAGAGAATCTCCCGAGGGTTGCCTCCGGCAGCTGAATCCCAGTTGCCGCAGAATTAGCGACCGCCGGCAGCCTGGTTCTGTCCGATCTCCAACTCAATTTTCTTTCCGGCTGGATAGATGGCAACGATCGACTTGCTGCCATTTGTTTCTTGCTTGGACTCGTAACCGCTGCTTGCGTTAGAAACTTCCCTGGTCACAACAGTCGCTGGAAACGTGCCCAGCGCGTTCTTGCCCTGAGAAATCTTCACCTGCACATTTGGGCCAGAGCCATCCCATTTCACTTCATAGATTCCAGGCTTTAGCTCTGTGCCTTGGATATTCACCTTTTCCGTCAAATTCAAAGTGCTCTTCTCTTGCGCAAACGCACCGGCGGCGAAAAAGAGCGAAGCTCCCAGTAGAGTTGTGCTGATTCTCGACAGTTTCATTGCTATCTCCCTTGCTGTTTGTTTTGATTTCCGCGTTGCTAGCGGTAATCGACCGAGCCGCCGCATAGCGGAGTTCATTTCTTGTCTCGCTTGATTAGACGTTTGGGGCGCAGCGGATGTTGCGAAAAAGGTACTTTATGAGCAAGAAAAATATAAATCGCACTTAGAAAATATTTTGATGGTGTGGTTAGTCATTACACTTATTTCATTGGGGAAAAATGAATCAAGGGTTTTCGCTTGCGGGATAAGGGGAATCCTGGATGCAGAGCAACATTATTTTCGCTAGTGGATCGTACGAGTCTTTCTCTGCATATAATCCATCAGCAGATACTGTCCCAGATTATAGGGAGTCGTGAAATACGCTTTTCCTTTGCACATCTCCGTAATCTTTTGCACGAAATGCACCAAACTGTAATCTGTCGCCAGCATGAATGTGTTAATCAGAATGCCTGCACGCTTGCATTTGTTCACTTCCTGCAACGTTTCGCCGACAACAAACGGATCGAGGCCGAAGGCATTCTTATAAATCCGGCCGTCGTCTAGCGTCAGCGCCGAAGGCTTGCCGTCGGTAATCATCACGATCTGCCGCATATCTTTTCGCTGGCGCAGCAGTATCCTTTGCGCCATCCGCAGTCCTTCGCGCGTATTGGTGTAATACGGACCAACCTGCACTCGCGCCAGTTGGCTGAGCGGAACTTCTTCGGCTGAGTCGTGGAACAAAACCAGATGAAGCGTGTCCCCAGGATATTGGGTCCGAATCAAATGAGAGAGCGCAAGGGCAACTCGCTTGGCTGGTGTAAACCGGTCTTCGCCATAAAGAATCATGCTATGACTGCAATCGAGTAGCAGCACGGTCGCACACGAACTTTGATATTCGCACTGATGAACCATCAAATCCCGATACTGCATATCGATGGGAACTCTCGCTCCCTCGCGACGGATTGCATTCGAAAGAGTTTGACTTATATCCAGATTCATCGTGTCGCCGAACTCGTAGGGCCGCGAAACGCCCCCAGACTCTACTCCTGTAGACAAATCGCGTGTGCTGTGGCG
>Ga0074045_10000830_pt1 | contig 30290 bp, 25 predicted proteins | sample BogForMeECP23OM2_FD_94442 | JGI IMG/M metagenome (GOLD analysis project Ga0074045, IMG submission 94442) | Bog forest soil microbial communities from Calvert Island, British Columbia, Canada - Bog Forest MetaG ECP23OM2 | ecosystem: Environmental > Terrestrial > Soil > Wetlands ...
GAGCTTCCCTCTGCCGGAGGGCCTCGAGCTCGAGGCGCTGAGCGGGCCCGCCCTGAGCCAGTGGACCGAGGCCGAGGAGGGCGCGCAGCGAATCATCACGATGCACCTGGGCGGCCGCACGATCGGCGAGACGACGTTCGCCGTCACGCTCGCGGGCCCCGCCCCGCGGCCGCAGGACGCCTGGGCCGTCCCGAGGCTCGCCGTCCGCGAGGCCGGACGGCAGACGGGCGAGGCGCTCCTCGTGCCGGGCAAGGGCCTCCGGCTGCGGGTCGCCGACCGGGCGCGGGTGACGCAGATCGACCCGGTGTCGGCCGGGGGGCTCCAGCCGGGAACGCTCGCGTTCCGCCTCCTCGAGGGCGACTGGGAGCTCCACGTGGGCATCGAGGCCCTCGAGCCCTGGGTGACCGTGCAGGCGCTTCAGGAGGTCACCGTGCGCGAGGGCCAGACGCTCACGCGCATCGGCCTGCGGTGCCATGTCGAGAACGCCGCGGTGAAGCAGCTGCGGGTCAGGATCCCCGGGATCGGCGAGGAGCGCGCCCGGACCGTGCGGGCCACGGGCCCGGCGGTGAGCGACATCGTCAGGGTCGCGGGTTCCGCGGACCTCTGGGAGATCCGCTTCCAGCGCGGCATCGCCGGGGAGACCGACGCGCAGATCGAGTTCCAGGGGCCGGCCGCGGCCGAGGGGGGACGCGAGATGATCATGCCGCCGGAGTTCCCGGGAGCCCGCCAGGCCGCGGAGTTCGTCGCGATCAGGGGAGGCGGCCGGCTGGAGCTCGAGGCGGACGCCCTGCCGCGGGGCTGGGCGCGGGCGGACTGGGGCGCTGTGGCCCCGGGCCTGCAGGCGCGCTCCGACCGGAGCGTCCCGGCCCTCTGCTTCCGCGTGGCGGAGCCCGAGAGCGCGCTCGCAGTGACGGTGCGCCGGCACGACATCGCCGAGGCGCTCAAGCTCCGCGTCACCCGGGCCGACCTTGCGACCATCTTCTCACCGGCGGGGACGTCCCTCACCTCGGTCGAGCTGAGGGTCGACGTGCAGGAGAAGGGCACGCTGCGGGTGCGCCTCCCCGAGGGGGCGCGCCTGTTCAACACGATCGTCAACGGCGAGGGTGCGTCCGTCGTGCGCGAGGGCGACGCGTACCTGTTCCACGTGGCGGCGAACACCGACGGGGACCGCTCGGCCACCGTCCGGATCGTCTACTCCGCCTCAGGCCCCGGAGGTGGGCCGGTGGAGCTCGCGGGCCCGAGCCTGAGCGTGCCCCTGGAGAACGTGACGTGGCGCGTGGTGATCCCGCCCGGCTACACCCTCGGGCGCTACAGGGGCGACCTGCTGCTGCGCGAGGAGCGCGCGGCGGGGATGTTCGGCATCGAGCAGTACACGGCGCTTGTCGAGTCGAAGCGGTCGGCCGACGCGCAGAAGGCGGTCGCCATGCTCGCGCAGGCCGACTCCTTCCTCCAGAGCGGCGACCAGCAAAGGGCCGGGGAGATGCTCAGCCGCGCCTCGAACGCCCAGCTCGACGAGGCCTCGAACGAGGACGCGCGCGTCCAGCTGCGCAACCTCCGGACCCAGCAGACCATCCTCGGCCTCAACACCCGCCGGCAGCGCCTCTACCTCGACAACCGCGTGGAGACGGCGCGCAACGAGCAGCTCGAGCAGGCGGCCAGCCTCAACCCGTTCATGCGCGGCAAGGTCAACTTCGATCCCCAGCAGGTCGACCAGCTCCTGATGGGCAACACGGTCGAGGAGAACGCGGCGCTGCACGGGATCGCCGCCCGCCTCGTGGACCAGCAGCTTGCCGCGGAGCCGGCGCCAGGCGCGATAGACGTCACCCTGCCGGAGCGCGGCCGCGTGGTCACGTTCACCCGGAGCCTGCAGGTCAACGGGGGCGCGCCCCTCGAGCTCTGGCTGTCCGTCGGCAGCTTCCCGTTCGCCAGCCTCCGGTTCGGCATCCTGGCGATGCTGGTGGTCGCCGCGATCGCGGCGATAACCCCCGGGCGCCTCGGCGGGAGGCCCGGCGCCGGCGAGACGGCCCCATGAGCCCGCACCGCGATCCTTTCGCAGGGAGCAAGGAAACCATCGACCAAATATCCGCATGAACCGCCGAAACCTAGTCATCGGGGCCCTCGCCACCGTGGCGTCGATCGCCGCGGTCGCCGTGATCGGCCAGATCACCGGCAAGATCATCATCATCCCGACGAGGCGGCCGCCGCCCATCATCATCGAGCAGCCTCCTCCCGTCGATCCGGACCCGGTCGAAAAGCCCGTCACGGACGACTCGAAGCCGAAACCCAGGAACGAGGTCGCCGCGCCGGTGCAGGAGGACGTGCCCAGGCCGGATCCGCCCCCGGAGAAGTTCACGCAGCCGGTCGAGCCTCCCCAGCCCAACTACAAGTTCCAGGATTCGACGGTGATCCCCCAGGGCGGCAATAACCTGGATGGCGGCAACGAGATCATCGACCTCAGCAAGCTGGACAAGGCGCCCATACCGATATCCCAAGCGCGCCCCGACTACCCCTACAGCCTGAGGCAGGACGGGATCACCGGGGAGGCCCTGGTCCAATTCATCGTCGATCCCAGCGGGAACGCGAGGAACCCGGTGTCCATCAAGGCGGACCGGCCCGAATTCGGTGACGCCGCGTGCGCGGCGGTCGGCAAGTGGAGGTTCAAGCCGGGCTGGAAGAACGGCCGCCCCGTCTTCACGCGCATGCAGGTCCCGATCGTGTTCCAGCTCGACAGGGCCCGCTGAGCCGGCAGCGGGGCGCGCGGGACTAGCGCCTGGCGATGAGCGCCGCGATGTCGCCGAGGCCGGGCGGATCGAGGGCCATGGGAAAGCGCGTGCAGGACGTGGCCGCCGTCGCCGCGGCGAATTGCACGGTCTGCGTGTCGTCCATGCCGCTGATGATCCCGTGGATCACACCGGCCCGAAACACGTCCCCGGCGCCCAGGGTGCTCCTGACCGCGACGGGATACGGCGCCTGGCTCCGCACCTCCCCGTCCTCCCTGGCATAGAGGATCTCTCGCGCGCCGAAGGTGAGGATCACCAGGCCGCGGCCCGCGGCCAGGTAGCGCCGGAGCACCTGGCGGGCTTCCTGCCCGGGAAACTCGTTTCGCAGGTACTCGCCCGAGACTACGGTGGCCGCGGACTGGCGGTGGAGCGGGCTGTCGGGCGGGCAATCGATCGTCACATAGGGCTTTCCAATCGCCGCGCATATCTCCGCCGCGCGCGCCGACTCCGCTGCGAAGAAGGGGTCCACGCCGACGATCCCCGCGGCGGCGATGGCACCCTCGTCGGGGGCGGACCAGCGCCGCGGCCCGCGAAAATACGCCCCGAACGTGCCGAACACGGTGCGGGTCCGGCCCCCGACCAGCACCAAGTCGCGGACCCCGTCAAACCCCTCGTCGTAGTGGAGACCCGAGCAGTCGATCCCGCGCCGCCCGAGGAACGAGACCACGCCCTCGCGCGTCTCGCGTCCCAGGAATGGGCCGCCCACCTTGACGCCGTGGCCCCAGTGGGCGAGGACAAGGGCCGCGTTGCCCGTCTCGCCGCCGGGCACGCGGTGGGTCTCCGCGATCTCCGCGTAGCTGTCGGCCTCGGGGTAGTCCCCGCCCAGGCGGTGGATCGTCGAGTACACGATCATCCCGTAGAGGTAGATAGGCGCCGCTCGGCCGGTTGCGATGGTGGCCACGGGATGATTTGTCATTGCGACATAAGGCTCCGCCGCAATGCACCCGCAAGCCTAATGCGCGGTCGCGCCGGCTGTTGACCCGCATGGCCCGGACATGGCAGAATCCCAAGCGGTCCCCGGGCGGGACGAGACGCCGCGATGCCCCGTCACCCCCCGTGGTCCGCCTAACCCATGCGCTCCCTAGCCGCCGCCTCAATCCTAGCCGCGCTGGCCGCCTCGACGGCGGCCGCCCAGGTCAACGTGACCGTCGACGCGTCTGCCGCCGTCCGGACGGTCGACGGCCGCGTCTTCGGCCTGAACACGGCCGCCTGGGACTGGAGCTTCGACACCCCGCAGTCGCTGCCGCTCCTCCAGGCCGCGAACATCGGCGCGCTGCGGTTTCCCGGAGGGGGGACCGCGGACCAGTACCTCTGGTCGAGCAACAGCGTCCTCAACAGCGACGGCTCGGGGCCCGCTTCGCCGCTTGGAACCGATTTCGACAGCTTTGCCGGCGTGGCGACCGCCCTGAAGAGCCAGGTCTTCATCACCGTCAACTACGGCACCAGCACGGCGCAGGACGCCGCCGCCTGGGTCGCCTATTCGAAGTCCAAGGGCTACGGGTTCAGGTACTGGGAGGTGGGCAACGAGAACTACGGGACCTGGGAGGCCGACATCAACGCGCCGCCGAACGACCCGACAGAATACGGCACCCGCTTCGCCCAGTACTACAAGGCCATGAAGGCGGCCGATCCCTCCATCAAGGTCGGCGCGGTCGCCGCGACCAGCACGGAGGGGCCGTACAACTTCCCGTCGGAGGCGGTCGCAGATCCGGCGACCGGCCAGCAGGAGTCGGGATGGGTGCCGGTGATGCTCGCCGCGATAAAGAAGGCCGGCGTCATGCCCGACTTCCTGATCTGCCACCGCTACGAGCAGAACTCCGGGCAGGAGGGCGACGCGACGCTGCTCCAGCTCGCGAGCACCCCGGCGTCCGGTTGGCAGGTCGACGCGGCCCTGCTCCGCGGGCCGCTCAACGACTTCTACGGGCCGGCCGCGGCGAACGTGGAGCTCTGCGTCACCGAGAACAACTCCGTGCACAACAACCCGGGCAAGCAGACCGTGAGCCTCGTCAACGGGCTCTACCTGGCCGACAGCATGGGAAGCTTGCTCCAGACGGAGTTCAACTCGCTTCTCTGGTGGGCCTTCAGGAACGGCCCCAACACGGGCGGCGACAACGGCTCGTTCCTGTACGGCTGGCGGGAGTTCGGGGACTACGGCGTCGTGGCGACCAATCCCAGCCCGCCCCCGGTGGGCTACCCGGCGATCAACACCCCGTTCCCGGCGTATTACGTGCTGAAGCTCCTGACCCACCTCGCAAAGGGCGGCGACACCGTGGTGAAGGCGGCGAGCAACAACACGCTCGTCTCCGCTTACGCGGTCAGCCGCGCGGACGGGTCGCTCTCGATCCTCGTCGTGAACAAGAGCCCGACGGTGACCCAAACGGTCGACTTCGCGATCACCGGATATTCGCCGGAGCCGTCGGCGACCGTGTATTCCTACGGGATACCCCAGGACGCCGCCGCCCAGAGCGGCAACGGCTCCCCTGACGTGGCCACCTCCAGCATATCCAACGCGGGCGCCACCTTCTCCGCCTCCTTCGGCCCGTACTCGGCGAGCGTCGTCTCCCTCGCGACGCAGGCGGCGGCGCCCGCGGCCACCAGCCAGCCGGCCTCGCAGACCGTGGCGAGCGGAAGCACGGTCGTGTTCAGCTTCTCCGCGGGCGGCGCGCCGCCGCCGTCGTACCAATGGTTCTTCAACGGGACCGCGCTGGCCGGGGCCACCGATCGCACGCTTGTGATAAGCGGGGCGAACCCGGCCAACGTCGGCAGCTACACGTGCACCGCGACCAACCCCTCGGGCTCGGTGACGAGCAGCGCCGCGACGCTCGGTGTCGTGAGCACCTCGGACCCCGGACGGCTGGTCAACATCTCCTGCCGGGCGACGGTCGGGACCGGGGCCAACATCCTGATCGCGGGGTTCGCCGTGGGCGGGGCGGGGACGACGGGCCGGGAGCAGCTCCTTGTCCGCGGCTCGGGCCCTGCGCTCGTCCAGTTCAGCGTCCTCGGAACGCTGCCCGACCCGCAGCTGCAGCTCTACTCCGGGCAGACGCCGCTCGGCACCAACGACGGCTGGGCCGGCAACGCCCAGGTCGCGGGCACGGCGGCCGCCGTGGGGGCGTTCCCCTGGAGCTCGGCCACGAGCCACGACGCGGCGCTCCTGGAGACGCTGTCCTACGGCCCGTACACGGCGCAGATCGCTGGCCAGGGCGGCGACACCGGCGTCGCCCTGGCCGAGGTCTACGACGCCACGCCCGCGGGAACGTACACCCTGACGAGCCCGCGGATCGTAAACATCTCGGCGCGCGTCCAGGTGGGCACGGGCGGCAGCATCCTGATCGCGGGCTTCGTGGTGGGGGGATCCACCTCCAAGACGGTCCTTATCCGCGCCTCGGGGCCGGCGCTGAACCAGTTCGGCGTCTCGGGCACGCTGGCGGACCCGAAGCTCGGGCTTTATTCGGCGACGGGCGGCCTGCTCGCCGGCGACACGGGCTGGGGTGGGGACGCCCAGGTCGCGGCCACGGCCGCTTCCGTCGGGGCGTTCTCCTGGGGCTCGTCGGGCACGCCTGATTCGGCGCTCCTGGTCACGCTGGCGCCCGGGGCCTACACCGCCCAGGTGTCGGGCGCGAGCGGCGACACGGGAGTCGCGCTCGTCGAGGTCTACGATGTGGAGCCCGTGATCGTGGTCGAGGCGTCGGGTCGCGCCATCGCCCGGATGGCGCGCTGACGCGCCCCTTCGTCCCGCTCGGAACACATCGCGATGCGGGTCCCGCGGCGCGGGGCGCACGGGCCTTTTGTGTTGGCTCGGGCACCCGGATTCGCTACCCACATGACGTGCGCTCCACACGTTGGCCCCTCGCGTCGTGCGCCCTCATATGCGGGTTGCTCGCCGCGTGCTCCCAGAACAAGGGGCCGGCCACGAACGCCTACCTGCGCGATTGCGAGGCGTTCTCGGCAAAGCTCGCCGGCCAGATTCGGGACCTCCCCAAGATCGAGGCACCCAGCCGGCCGGTCCTTTCCGCCGTCCCGACTGAGGACCAGCAGCGCGTCTTCGAGGGCATGACTCGCATCTACCCCCTCTACGCCAACCAGTACTACGCCGCCGTCATGGAGCGCTGCCGCGCCGTGTCCCAGCTGTACAGCCAGGCGCTGGACGGCATCGGCTCGCTGAACGCGGCCGGCGTGGACCCGGCGGGCGTCCAGGTCATGACCCTCCAGGTGCAGCTGCTCGACCAGCAGCGCGACTTCTTTGGCGAGGTGCGCAGCCTGGCCGATCTCAACCAGACCGCGCTCGTGCACCGCAAGACGGTCGATCGCCTGGATGACATGCTCGTGAAGGTCTTCAACTCCGCGATCGCAGGGGGCGCCGGCGGAGGCCCGGAGGATGCCGCCGCGTCGGTTGCGGCCGGATTGAAGGAGGTCGCCGGGGCGGTCTCGCTGCGCCAGGCCGAGCCGTTCGGCATCGGCGCCCAGGTCGCCCGCGTGTCGGAGCATGCCGCCCAGCTGCAGCATGACGCGGCCGCCTACCAGGCCGAGCGCGCCCGGCTGGCGGCGGACCTCAAGGCCAGGTTCCCGAACCAGGACTGGGGCGTGATCCAGGCGAAGCAGGGGCCGGCCGGCCCCTGACGCCCCGGCCGCGCGGACGGGCCGGTGCCTCGACCCTCAGGCGACTGGATCGATCCTTAGAATCGCCTGGCGCCTGTCCGCAAGGCCGACCCGGATCGACACCTGCGCCGCCTCGTTCACCGACACGGGATTGAGCGCCAGATCCGTCACCGTGGACCCGAGCAGGGGATCGCCCAGGCAGACAATCCTTCCCGAGGCAGGGTCCGGGCCGCCGAAGACGCCGAGCCTGCCGCCCCTCGGCGTCGCGATGAACGCGGCCAGTCCGGCGCGGTTGATCAGCGCGCCGCGGAAGCTCTCGAAAAGTCCGTCCGCACCGACCAGCTGCGTCGTCCCTCGCGCGGTCGCGGCGAATATGCCGGATCCCCCGGACCGGAGCGTGGCGGCGAAGGCCACCGCGCCGTCGTCGTTGATGGCGGGGAATGGCGACAGGTCGCCGAACAGGTCGCCCGTCTCGGCGATCCTCGTGAGCGCCCCGCCGCGGCCCGTGTAGATGCCCTGGCCGCCCCCGCTGAGGTCGGCCCGGAACGCCACGGCGCCCCCTCGATTGATGACGGGGAGCCCGTGGAAGGCGCTGAAGGCGCCGCCGGTGTCCGCGATGGTGGCGATCGACTCGCCGTTCCCGGCGAAGATGCCGGCGCCGCCCGGCCCCAGGCCCGCCCGGAACGCCACCATCCCCGCGTCGTTCATCGTCGGGCCCAGCGGCCCGATGCTCCGGAACTGCCCGCCTTCCCTGGCCACGGTGACGAGGGCCCCGCCGGCGGCCAGGAAGACCCCCTGCCCGCCCGACTTCAGGGTGGCGTAGAAACTCAGCGCGCCGGCGCCGTTGACGTCGGGGTGGCTGTCGACGCTGCAGAGGGCGCCTGTGTCCGCGGAGGCCGGCGAGGGGGCCGCTCGTCCGTCGCCCGTGAAGACCCCGCTGCCGCCGGCGCGAAGGCCGGCCTGGAACGCCACCGTGCCGGCGTCGTTCACCGAGGCGGCGTACGGGGCGAAGCCGCCGAAGAGGTCGCCGTTGTCCGCAATCTTCGTGATGCTGAACGCCCTGATCTGCGATGGCTGTGCCACAGGAGGTCCCGCTCAGGAAACAGCGCGCACGGGGGCGGCGCAAGCGCGCCGGGGACCGCCGTCGTCAGTTTGGCGGGCCGCACCTGAAGAAGGTGGTCCGCGTCTCCTTGTCCGAGCGCTTCGTCGACGCCGAGTCGTCCGCGAGCACGACCCCCGGGGGCGGCGGGCCGATGGCGAACGAGACGACGACGGGCTGCGCGGCGAGGTATGCCGCGTTGCCTGGCTGCGTCGCCGTGACCGTGACCTCGCCGGGGGATCCCGACACCGTCACCACGCCGCGGTCGAGCGCGACCGGGCCGGAGTCGAGCGCGAACGACACGGGAAGGCCGCTCGAGGCGGTCGCGACGAGCGGGAAGGGGAGGGATCGGGTCGTCACCGGGCCCGGCGGCGCGAACGAGATCGTCTGCGGGAGCAGGGCGGCGAAGTGGGCCATGAGCGACTTGTTCGAATCCATGAGGACCGTGACGGCCGGGGCGGACCCCGTCGCGTCCCCGGTCCAGCCGGCGAAGGCCATGCCGGGGCCGGCGGCGGCCGACGCCGTGGCCTGGGCTCCCGGGGGGTAGCTGCCTCCGCCGGACGCCGAGCCGCCGGCGGATGCGGAGACCGACAGCGTGTAGAACGGGGCCCGGACCGAGACCGAGGCCGACGCAGGGGCCGACGGGTTGTAGTCGGCGTTTCCGGCGTCGAACACCGTGACCGCGTACGCGCCCGGCGCCGGGAACGCCACCGTCTGCGACGGCCCCGTGCCCGAGGCGGCGCCCCCGTAGACGTAGTTGCCCGTGGCGCCGCCCGAGGCCGCGAACGCGACGCTCTGGCCGGCCGTGATGGCGGCGCTCGGCGGCGTTATCGAGACCGCCGGCTGGCTCGCCTTCCCGACGGGAAGCGTCGCCTGGGCCGAGCCGACGAGCCCCGCCGCGTCGGTCGCGGTTGCCCTGATCGTGGCTGTGCCGGCCGCGCCGAAGGCGTACGACGCGTTCTCGGAATCGGCGGGGTTCGAGGGGCTGGTGTCCGAGTCGATCCGCACCCACGTGCTCCCGTTGTCCATGGAGACGTCGATCGCGACGGACGCCAGCGGGTTGCCGCCCGGCGCGGCCGAGGCCGCGGCGCCGATTCCAGCCCGCTGGAAGGCCGTGGCCGACGCCGGCGCAAGGACGGTCACGTCCGGAGGGGGCGCAGGCGCCCGGCCCACCGGACCCCCGCCCCCGGCGTTCAGGGCGTCCGTCGAGATCGCGCTCACGGGGTTCCTCGCGACGGAGCTCTGGCTGAACCAGAACCGGAACGTGTAGGCGCCGGCGCCGAGGTCGGGAAGCGTCCAGGTCCCGCTCACCAGCCCGTCAGCCGGGGTGCCGTCGGCGCCGTAGAGGTGGATCGACGCGGCCAGGTTCGAGGCGGCGCCCGCGCCGCTCACGGAGACCGACGCCCTGCCGCCGGAGGCCGTCGCGACCAGCTGTCCCGCCAGGTTGCCGCCCGCGTCGACCAGGTCGATCCTCCCGGGCGCGCTCGTCGTCCCACGCGGATCGTCGTCGCACGTCCAAAGGATGCAGAAATTCAGGACGAATCCCCCCGGCCCCATCGCGACGGACTCGGAGGAGTAGCGCGCGACCTGCGCTTGTGCCTGGGACGCTATGGCGGCCGCGAGGGCGAGGGCGGCCCTGAGTGCGGCGCGGCCTGGGCGATGGGTCATCATGGGGGCGCATCGGAATATTAAAACACCAAGTAAGACAAGTCTAATCTTTTGGGACGCGAGGCGGACCCGCGCGGCCTCATCCGCGCCCGCCTACCTGTCCGTCGGCCCCGGGATCGGGATGTCCCGCCTGGTCTCCTTGTGCAGCCGGGCCCGCATGTCGCCGAGCCAGGGATCCAGGAGGCGGTCCGCGAGGTCTATTGGAATCGTCCCGTGCGCGCCGGACTCCTTTGTCGCAAAAAGGACGTCGCCCTCCGGGTTTATGATGGCCGACTCGACGTCGAAGCCGGACGTGACCACGTAGAGGTGGTTCTCCAGGGCGCGGGCCTTGAGCAGCGTGAGGTAGCCGCCCGCGGCCGGCACGAACACGATCTCAGCGCCCCGCAGGGCCAGCGCCCGGGCGGGATCGACGTACTCGCTGTCCCAGCAGATCATCATCCCTATCCTGCCGAAGTCGGTCTCGAAGACGGGCAGGTCCCGGCCCGGCGTGACCCCTCCCTCGATCTCCTCGCGGGGCAGGTAGACCTTCCGATACCTGCCCGCCACGTTCCCTCGCCGGTCGATGAGGACGGCGGTGTTGTAGACGGCCCGGCCCTCCCGCTCGGTGAGCCCGGCCACGATGTACATCCCGTACCTGCGGGCCCTTTCTCCGAGGCGCCCCGTGCTCGGGCCGGGGATCGCCTCCGCCGCGCTGGCATAGGTCCTCGAGTTGCCCTCGAGGAGGATCTCCTCGCCCAGGCACACGATGTCCGGCTTGTCCCTCGCGATGTCGTCGATCGCCTGAAGATAGGCGCCGAGGTTGTCCGGGTTGCCCCGGGGGTGCAGGGAGACGGTCCCGACCCGGACCCACCTGGCGGGCGGCGGCGGCGCCTCCTCGAGCGCGACGTCGTCCCACCACACGGTTCCCTGCGGTGCCCAGCCAAGGGCGAGCTCCACCCTGGCGCCCGCGGCCATGGGCGGCGCCGGCACCCGCAACGTCACGCGCCTCCACGGCCCGTCCTCCGACGTGTCGGACGCGTAGTCGGGCTGCCCGACGCGCCGGCCCTGTTCGTCAAGCCAGTCGACCCGGGCCACGACCTGGCGGCCCTCGTCGGGAACCGACTTGCAGCTGTAGTAGGCTGTCAGCCGGTAGAACCGGCCCGCCCGGATGCCCCCGACCTGGCGCGCCCAGCCGCCGTGCTCCAAGGGGTTGCCGTCGCCCGAGATGGCAAGCGATCCGGGAGCCGACCGGAAGCGCCCGGGGTCGACAAAACACCTCGGCCGGATCTCGTCCCTTTCCGCCCACGCCGCCCAGCCCGCCGGGGTGCGGCCGTCCGCGCCCAGGCCCTTCGGGTCGAGCCAGAGCCGCCCCCCTTGCTGGGCGGCGCACCGGCCGGCCAGCGCGGCCAGCAGGCACGCGCCGACGGAGTGAAGGATGGCGCGCGCGACGCGCGCTCGAAGCGGGGCGGTCCTAGGACTCACGCGGGGCGATTGAACTGGGTTGATGCGCGAAGTTTCGGGCATTTTGCGCGCATGGCAAGTGGCGGATTGGTCGGGGCCGCCTGCTGGAGCGCGCCGGAGCGGCCCTGCTTTTCCCCGGGGATTGGCCGAGGATTGCCATGTCAGGCTGCACCAAGTGCGGGTTCGACATTGATGGACAAGTGGGCCAGAAGTCCTGGGAATGCCCAGGGCTCGTCATCGTGGCGCAGGCGGCCGCGGATAGGCTGCGACACAAGCATGCAATCCATGCCGGCACATCTCCCGCGTTCGCTCGCATCCCTTTCGGGCTGCCGGCGGCTCCGCGCCGTGATCCTGGCCGCCGGCCTCTTGTCGGCCGCCGTCCAAGCCGGGGCCGCCCCGGGCTGGAGCCCTGCCGGCAGCCTCATTACGGGGCGCGCCGAGGCCTCCGCCACGTTGCTTCGAAACGGCAATGTCCTGGTGGCGGGGGGGACCCAGGGAGAGGTGAGCGTAATCGGCAACGCCGAGCTGTATACTTCGTCCAGCAACACGTGGAGTCCCACCCTAAGCCTCCTGACGCCGCGGGCCGATCACACCGCCACGCTCATGCAAAGCGGGCAGGTGCTGGTCGTCGGAGGCCTCGGCAACGGCAGTGGAAACTACCTTGCCAACGCCGAACTCTATGACCCGTCAAGCGGCTCGTGGAGCGCGGCCGGCAGTCTTGCGACGGGGCGTTTCGGCAATACGGCCACGCTGCTGGAGGACGGGAGGGTGCTGATCGCGGGCGGCTTCGGCGCCACCCAAATGTCCGACTGCGAGATCTACAATCCGTCCACCAACTCGTGGAGCGCGGCCGCGAGCCTCATGACTGCGCGCGCATTTCACACGGCCACGCTGCTGGCGGACGGGAAGGTGCTGGTCGCTGGCGGCGCGGGCGCCGTCGCATTTGCGACCTGTGAACTCTACGATCCGTCGAGCAACACCTGGAGCTACGCGGGCAGCCTTGTCACGGCGCGCGCCTATCAAACGGCCACGCTGCTGCTCAACGGAAAGGTGCTTGTCGCGGCGGGGACGCCGGACGGGACATCTTCGCTGTCCAGCGCCGAGCTGTATGACCCCTCGAGCAGCACGTGGAGCCCGGCCGGCAGCCTCGCCGTGCCGCGCTGTTTCAATACGGCGACACTGCTTCCCAACGGTGGGGTGCTGGTCACGGGGGGGGTAAGCAAGATAGGCGACCTGACAACCGCGCAGGCCAGCGCCGAGCTGTACGACCCTTTGTACAATGCGTGGAGCGGGGCGGGTGCCATCCCGTCGGCCACGGAGTTCCATTCGGCGGCCCTGCTGCAGGACGGCGATGTGCTGGTTGCAGGGGGCGTATCGCTCCCGCAGTACCTGAGCAGCGCGGAACTGTACCAGCCGGCGGCGAGCATCGACGGGACCCCCTCCTCGAGGCTCATCAACCTCTCGTTCCGCGGAGCCGTCGGCACGGGCGCCAACATCCTGATCGCCGGCTTCGTGACGAGCGGCACGGGCTCCAAGAATCTGCTGGTCCGCGGGGCCGGGCCGGCGCTGACCCAATTCGGGGTCGCGGGCGCCCTGGCGAACCCACAATTGGCTATTTTTGACAGTGCGAGCACACAGCTCTACTCGAACTCCGGCTGGGGCGGGACGTCCGCCCTGACGCAGGCTTTCGCCCAGGTCGGGGCATTCGCATTCCAGCCGACTTCCGCCGATTCGGCCCTGCTCGAATCCCTGCCGGTGGGCTCCTACACGGCCCAGCTGGCCGGCGTCGGCGGCACCACGGGCGTGGGATTGATCGAGGTCTACGACGCCGACACGGGAGCGCCCCTGGACCGGCTGATAAACCTCTCCGCGCGCGGCGCCGTGGGCACGGGCGCCAACATCCTCATTGCGGGCTTCGTCGTTTCGGGAAGCGCGCCCGAGACGGTCCTCCTGCGCGGCATCGGGCCGTCGCTGTCCCAGTTCGGGGTCGGTGGGGTCCTGGCGACCACGCAGCTCACGCTTTACAGCGGCAACAACGTGGTCGCCGCCAATTCGGGCTGGGGCGGCGACCCCGTGGTCTTCGCAGTCTCAAAGGAGGTCCACGCCTTCCAGCTGTCGTCCACGACCTCCGCGGACTCGGCGCTCGTCTACACCCTGCCTCCGGGGGCGTACACGGTCCAGTTGAGCGGGATCTCTGGGGCGACGGGCGTCGGGCTGATCGAGATCTACGAGGCGCCCTAGCGCAACGCCGACCGGATCCATTCGGCCTCGGGCGGATCGACCTCGAGCGGATTGAGCGAGTCGAACACCTCCTTTGCCTCGGACTTGCGCCCGGCGCCCGCCAGGGCAGCCCCGTACGCGAACGCGACGGCATGGGGCCTCTTCGAATCGCGCGACACCGGCTCCATGATAGCCAGGGCCCGCGACGCCTGGCCCGACCAGACAAGCACGAATGCGTAGGTGGAGCGGTAGGTCGCGCTCGCGGGCTCGTGGGAGAAGTTGTCCTCGGCGATTCGCTTGATCTGCGACTGGCTGCCTTGGTCGGTGAGCGCCGCGAAGTACGCGTAGTTGTTTGCGATGTCGCGGTCGGCGGGACGCATCGCGTTCAGGCGGCCGAACGCCCGGCACAGCCCGGGCGCGTCGTGCTGCACCTGGTAGAGCCGGACCAGGGTGCCGACCGCCTGGTAGGCCAGGTCCGGCCGGTCGGCGGCGGCCCAGAGGAGCGCGGCCGCCTCCCTGGGGTAGCCCCACGCGCACAGCGAGTCGCCCGCGAAGAGCGCGTGCGCCGCGCTGGAGCGGCCGTCGGCGTACAGGCTCTGCCAGAACGTGTCCGCCCGGGCCGCGTCGCCCGACCGGCTGGCGGCCACCATCCCGTAGGCCCACCCGAGAAAGCCGAGATCCCGGCCCCAGTCGCACTGCCCGACCCAGGTCCGCAGCTCGGACCAGCGGCCCGTGGCCCGCAGGGCCTCGGCGATGCCCGGGGCGATGGGCGGCCTGCGCGCCGCGGCCGGGTCGAGCGCCCCGCCCCAGCGCACGGCCTCCGCGCCCTGGCCGATCTCGGTGAGCCAGCCCAGGAGCTGGGCGGCCTCGTTCGGGTCCGACCGGCTCCTGTCCTCAAGGCGGGCGAGCATGGCCTGGTAGCGCGCGGGGTCGGAGCCTAGGAGCGCCTGGAGGCAGACCGGGATGTCGCCCAGGGTGCAGCGCGGGTGCGACCGCAGGCCCTCGGCCCACCGGGTCGCCGCCTCCCGTTCGCGGTGGGCGACCGCGTCCGCCAGGAGGGCCCGCAGGGCCTCGGCGCCCCATTCGGGATCGGGGGCCCACTTGGCCAGCAGGGCCGTCCCCCGCGACCGGTCGTCGGCCGGGCCCGTCTGAAGGCAGGCGATCCCGAGCGGGACCTCGTCGACCGCGAGCGGCTTCGCGCCGGCCCTCGAGTCCGCCCCGAGCGCCGCCTGGAACTGGTCGCGCGCGTCCGCGAAGCGACGGCCGCGGCGCGCGATCTCGCCGGCGAGGCGCAGCGACCGCGGCACCAGCCGCGCGGGCGTCCGGCCCAGAAGGGCCGCGGCCTCCTCGGCCTGCGCGGTGTCGTCCGCTAGCAGCGACGCCTCGGCCCACGCGAGCACGTCGTCGGCCCCGTAGCGGCCGACGGCCGCGGCCCTCTTCGCGTACTCGGCGGATGCGGACCGGTTGCCCACCCTCCACGCGAGCTCCGACGCGAGCCGCCACGAGGCCGGCAGGTTGGGCTCGGTCGCGAGCGCCTGCTGGACGGCGATCCCGGCACGGTCAAGCCGTCCCGCGTCGAGCCACTGGCGCGCGATCCGGATCGAGTTGGTCTCGGCCCAGCTCCGGTACCCCCAGACCGCGAGCACGGCCGCCGCGGCTAGGGCGGGCGCCCCGATGAGGATCATCCTCTTCATCGCGGGACGCGCGTCCAGGTGATCGAGGAAGGCCCACAGGTGCTCGCGGCTGTCGCGGGCCGCGAGCCGCCTCAGCGAGCGCGCGAGCCTGCCCGGCGGGCGGCGCTCCGGCTCTTGGGAATAGGGAGGGGCGGGCATGGGGAGCTTCAGAGGCCCAGGGCCTTGAGGTTCGCGAAGAACTTCCGGAGGGTCGGCTGGGACGCAACCTCCTCCCAGGGCCGGTTGCTCGAGACGCTGACGAACAGCTGGTCGCCGGCATGGGAGAAGCCGTGGCGGAGCGACACCTTGAGGAGCCGTGCGACCGAGTGCGGGTCGACGATGGCGAGCGGCCGGCCGCCGTACAGGTGCCAGTACCAGACATGGGTCAGCCGTCCGTTGTGCGCGAAGAGCCGGCACTCGGCCGGGGCCAGCGTCCGGCCGCCGATCGCGAGCGCGGGCCGTTCGTCCGGCACGGGCCTGGGCTCCCATCCGGTGCCGGGCCAGCAGGCGTCTGGGGTGTGCGCGTCTACCAGGCTCACCGGCGCCTGGCCCGGCCGCCAGTACGCGAGATAGAGCGTCAGCCGGGTGTCCCCCTGGGCTGGCGCGGCCGAGTAGACCCTCTCGGCCAGGGCGCGCGTGCGCAGGATCTCGCTGTCGCTGTCAACGTTCGGCACCGTCTGCACGGTCCAGCCCGGCGGCGGCGGGGGCAGGAGGGCCTCCAGGTCCGGGGCCGGGCCCGGGGGCGCGCGGACGGGCCGGGCGGCCGCGGCGAGGGCGCCGGCTGCCGCCGCTGCCAGGAGGAGGGCGGCCGCGAGCATCCCCTGCAGGGGCGAGCGGCCCGCGGCGGCAGGCGGGGCGGCGCCGGGTCCCTCCGCGGGTTCGGCCTCGCGTCCATGGAGCCGGAGCGCGAGGGCGGCCATGAGGACCGTGGTCCCGACGAGGATGGAAGCGCCCGTCAGATCGTGCCAGCGGCCGCCGATGTCGACGCCCGCGTTGGCGAGCAGCGTCAGCAGGAGCGACCGGAGGAGATTCATGGCGAGCCCGATCGCGGGCGAGAGCGCGACCAGGAGGGCCCGGTGCCCGGGCCTGCGCAAGAGGAGGGCCGAAAGGAACAGCCCCGCGACCGAGCAGGAGATGAGGCTTCGCACGCCGCTGCACGCCTCGCTGACCCCGACGCTCGTCCGAGCGAGCTCGATCACGTTGCCGTCCTGGTAGGCCGCGATCCCGAAGGCGTTGAGGATCCGAACGACGGCGCCCGTGACCTGTCCCTGCAGGAAAAGCGAGAGCCGGGCGAAGGTGCCCGGCGGAGGCGGGCACGCGAACAGCCAGAGCAGGACCGCCACGGCGGCGGCCCAGTTGAGGGGGATGAAGCGCACGCGCCGGTCGGCAAAGGCCAGCCAGGCGGCCCCAAGGGCGAGGACGAGGGCCGCGGCGAGGAGGAATTCCGCCATCGCGTGGGTCCAGCCGAGCGCGGCCGCGTAGATGACGGCGGAGGCGAGGCTCGCGAGGCTCAGGAGGATCAGGAGCGCGCAGGAGGCGAGAGGCCCCGGCCCGGGTGCCAGGAACCTGGGGCCCGGATCCCGCCGGCTCTCGAATACGAGGATGGCCGCAAGGACCGGAAGGAAGAGCCCGTGGGTCAGGTTGTCGTCCTGGCGCCACGCGGGCCAGAGCAGGACCGATAGGCCGGCGGCTGCGGCGCAAAGGCCGACGGCGTTGGCCTTGGCGAGCCGCGGCAGCGCGCGGAATGGGGTGCAGCGCGGCGCCTGCGGCTTCATGCGCGGCCGGTTCTCCCAGAGAGCGCGGCCAGAGGCAAGGCGGCGCTGGCTGCGGCCGGCGGCCTCAAGCGCGGCCGGCCCCGGGGCGCGCCTTGCGCCGGCGCAGGACGACGAGGCCGAAGCAGCCGACGGCGCCCAGCATCGGGAGCCAGGTCGCCACCTCGGGGACCTTCTTGCCGTTTATCTCGGCCGCGGAGGTCTGGTATACGAGAAGCCCGCTCGGGTTGAGCACGGTGCTCGTGCTGCTCCCGGTGATGCTGTTCGTGTTGTCCACCACGACAACGATGTAGTTGATGCCGATCTTGAATGTCGAGTTGTCCGCGGTCCCCGTCCCGTAGTTCTGGAGCGTGATCTGGGTCGTGTTGTTCCATGCGCTGGTGGCGCTGGCGGCGGCCGTGCCGGTGGGGACCGAGTTTCCGTTTCCGGTCGGATTCACGTAGACCGCGTACTGGTCGTCGGCCGCGAGGGTCATCGTGATCTGGATCTGGCTGTTGGTGACCGTGGTGCCGTTCCCGCCCGTGCCGGTGATCGTGAAGGCCAGGGTGTAGATGTAGACACCCTCGTTGCTGCCGGTGTTGCCATTTCCGGGCAGGTTGTTGCCGCCGGCGTTGACGGAGCTGCTGGTGGAGGTCGTGGTGTAGGCCCCCGGGGCGACGATCCACTGCGCGTTGCTCGTGTTCGCGGTGTATCCCGAGGACGAGACCACCGACGGGTTGATCACGTAGGCCGCGCCCTCGTAAGTCTGGTTGGCCGAGGTGCCGCCGTTGGTCGAGGCGTAGGTGACCGACCAGTTGGCGTCCGTGCTGGCGCCCGCCTGGAGCGCGCCGGTCGACGTCAGCCCGGTGTTGTAGAGACCCGATATTCCGGTCGCCGTTCCCTGCGCCTGGGCGCGCTGTCCGGCCACCGCCACCGCCAGCGCGGCGAGGAGCGGGGCGACGAGACGGCGGGCGTTGGCGGGGCGAGGGAGCACAGTATGGATTGCCTCAGGATCTGCCCATCCGGGCCGACTTTCAATTGGGATAACTGCGTAGGGTGTTTGCGCTGGCTAAGCCGTTGGGGACCAAGGCCCGGGTGGCAGCCCGCTCAGGCTTGGATACCTGGGACGCATTCAATGACATGAACGGCCCTGGCGTGCCATCGGCGCCGGGCACCCGGTTGGTTGGAGGGGTCCATTGGAAGGAGCCGGCCATTCCGGGAAGTGGGTGCGTACAGCCATTTCCCGGGGACCGCGGGACGGAGCGCAGCGTGATCAATCACGTACGTTGTTAAAGGCCATATGCTTGGATAGGTGCAGATCGCTTGGCACAACCCATGCAATGAGAGCCGCAGCGAGTTTCCATTCCCCAAAAACACCCATGAAGACATCTCCAAGATCAGACTCCGTCGTGAGATCCGCGGCCGCGCGGCTGCTGGTTCCATTCATTGTCGTCGGTGGCTGCGTGATTCCGGCGATCGCGGGCGCGCAGGACGCGGCCAAGACGCACACGCTGTTCATGGGGGCGGATGTCTCCGTCGGCGTGGACCAGCATCTGTACGCCGTGCGCGACGTCGCCGGCGGCTCTTGGGTGATAGACGTCGACGGGAGCGCAAAGGTCGTTTCCGCGAGCAAGGGGCCGATCGGCCTAAAGGTGACCCCTTCGCTCAAGTTGACGGAGGTTTCCGCCAGGATCGCCGACCTCGCGAGCACGCCGGCCTACTCGTTCTGGATGGACCCGTCCGCGTCGCTCGCTCGCGCCCTGGTGAAGACGGCCCAGGACAACGCCGGCTATACGGCGGCCGTGACCCAGGCGCAGTCCACCGTGGTCCAGGCCCAGAACCTGGCCCAGTACACGACCGCAACAAACAACCTGCACGGGTCATTGATCCAGGGCTACGGGGAGGGGCCGTCCAACGGCAGCGCCCAGGTCTCGAGGGTTGAGGCGCAGCTCGGACAGACACTGGGCAGCGCCGGCGCGGATCTCGAGCTGGTCGGGGACCGGGGCCTCGTCCAGGGATGCGACGCGGTGGACGTGGCGTTCAAGGTTTCCTCCGGGCACCGTCTCGACCGCCCGTACATCGTCACCATCGCCCAGTTCAGCCGCAGGGACGTGAGCTCGGCCGGCACCCAGAGGCTTATCTATGCCAAGGCGCTGGATCCGATAGGAATCCAGCCGACGGCCGTTCACTTCGTCGAGGAGGGGTTTCCGCCTGCCTTCGAGCTCAAGAGTTTCGAGGTTCACCTGTACAATCAGGGGGCTGAGGTGGCGACAAACGTCGCGCCCAGGAGGGTCGAGCTGACCCGCGACGAGGCCTTCGAGTACGTCAAGTCGGTATACCTCGGCGCCCACAGGGGCGACACGCTGCCGGCCACGCCGCTGATGGGCAAGCTGCCGGCCAGCCTGGCCGCGCGGCTCGCGGACGGCCAGTACAGGGCCACATTCTACATTAAGGTGTCGAAGGACGGCCTGGCCGACGAGGCCTTCCTGGACCCGGCGTGCACCAAGAAGGCCGAGGATCCCTACCTCGAGTCGGTCGTGAAGTGCATCCGGTTCAAGCCCGCGCTCTCACAGGGCCAGCCGACGGACGGCGTCGCGGAGCTGAACCTGGGCAAACTGACGATCTAGGCGCCCGTCACTGCGCGGTCACGCTCAACGTGTCGTAGCCGGCTCCCTCAATGACCACCTTCGCCCCCGCGGCAAGGTTCTCGACGTTGAGCAATCCGCCGCCTTCCATCGTGACGGACTTGGTGGACGCCTTTCCCGGGCCGGCGATCGTGATGTTCACCTTCAACGGTTCGGAATCCAGGTTCTTCACGTGCAGCGTGAACGCGCGTTCCCAATAGTTCTTCTCGAATGACGTCGCCAAAGGCAGAGCCCGCGCCTTCTGGGCCAGCGGCTGAAGGCTGGCGAGGTCGCCCTGCGCCTTTGCCAGCTGCGTCCTCAGGGCCTCCGCCTGGCTCTTGGACTGATCGAGGGCCTTGCGCAGGCCGGACGAGTCCTCGTTTGCCGAATTGATCTTGGCCTGGAACTCGGCCTGCATCGCGGAAGACTGGGCGCTGGCCTTGTCCGCCTGGGCCCGGAGGTCGGCCCGGGCCTTCTCGAGCTGCGACTGCAGATCCGTCTGCCGGGCCTGCGCCCTGTCCAGCTGCGCCTGCAGCTCCGACCGAAGCTTCTTGCCCGCGTCGAGCTGCAGCTGAAGGTCGGCCCCCCGGGCGTTGGCCTTGCCCAGGTCGGCCTTCATCTGTTCGTTCTCGGATGCGGCCTGGGCGAGCTGCACCTTGTCCTTGGTCAGCGCGGTGTTCAGCCGGTAGTCCGCGAAGGCGAGGGCTATCGCGACTATCGCGAGGACTATGCCCGCCGCGCGGACGCCGAAGGGCGTTCCCGCGGGCCTGAACTCCTCCGCCTCGTGAGGGGCCTCGGGAGGGAATCGTGTGTCTCTTGGGGTAATCTTGGGTGAGGTCTCTGTCATGGAGGTTTGGGATTCTTCAAAGTTAGACAACAAAATCCCGTGATCGGCCGCCTGTGCCGGGCCACGGACGGCCTGAAAGGGCGGGCGGCGGCGATTGACGGGGCGCCCCGGGTAGTGCGAGCCTACCGCGCTCCTCCAAACCGGAGGGGAGCGGGAAACACCCCGAATAGCGTCCTGGCTGCCCAATTCATGTGAACAAACACGCCCTTGGCGCCCCCTGTGCCCTCCTCACGGCGGCCCTTCTCGCCCTCGGCGCCTCCGGCGCGCAGCAGGCCGATGCGCCGCCGCCGCGTGCTCCGTCATTCCTTCCGTCGATGGACGTCGCCACCTTCCCGCTCTGGGAGGGGGGCGCCCCCGGCGCCCTGGGAGCCGCCGACGAAGACGTCCCGACACTGACCGCCTTCCTGCCGGCCTACCATGAGGGCAACGGAACCGCGGTGATCATCGCCCCAGGCGGGGCCTACCGCGGCCTTGCGATGAACCATGAGGGCAGGCAGGTCGCCGACTGGTTTGCCGAGCGGGAGGTGACCGCGTTCGTGCTGAAGTACCGCCTGGGCCAGAAATACCTCTACCCGGTGCCGTTGCAGGACGCCCAGCGCGCGGTCCGCCTTGTGCGCTCACTTCATGGGAGATACAACCTGGCGCCTGACAGGATCGGCATGGTGGGCTTCTCGGCGGGCGGGCACCTGGCGGCGATGACGGGCACCTCATTCGACGCAGGCAGGCCCGACGCCCCGGACCCTGTGGATCGCTTCAGCAGCCGGCCGGACTTCCTTGTGCTCGGCTATCCGTGGATCAACGCGATGCAGCCGGCGATGCCGAAGATGATAGACTCATACCCGGTGCTCATGAAGGTCCCGCAGAAGCAGGCGGCCTTCGAGGAGCTGTACACGCCGACCCGCCTGGTGACCGCCCGGACGCCCCCCGCGTTCATCTTCAGCACGAGCGACGACAACGTCGTCCCTGTCGAGGCCAGCATCGAATTCTACGGCGCGCTCAAGAGGGCGGGCGTCCCGGCGGAGCTTCACGTGTTCCGCCACGGGGCGCACGGCGCGGGCCTTGGGAAGGGCGACGAGGTGCTGGAGCAGTGGCCGGCGCTCCTGTCGGAATGGCTGCGCGACCAGGGCCTGCTGAACAAGGCCTCCCCGCCAAGATGAGGGGGGCGAGGGCCGGCTCTGCGTGGCTCTCGCAGCCAAGCTTTGCGCGTCCAAAGGGTCGAACGACTTCCGTCGGCCAATTGGCGACGAACCCCGCTTGCCGGGGGGAAGGCGGACGGAAACGCATGCCGTAGCAGCGGTCGGGCGGCGCTGACGAACGCCGTCCCCCGGGGGCCAACCGACGAAGACGCGCGGCGGGCCGCGCCGGCTTGTGTTACGGCGGCTCGGGAGACACGGGCCCAGGCCCCGAGCTAAGCCGCGCCCAATGGCGGGGGAGGGATCGCCCGTCTGCGCGGAGGACCGCGCATCCTAGGTAGCCCGGGCCGTCAGCGTCGCTTCTTGCGCGTGTTGAAATCGTACTGGAACAGGAGCCCGACGCTCTGCGCGCCGTCCTTGTCGTGGCGGATCGCGTTGAGGCCGTACCCGTAGCGCAGGATGATCGTGAGATTCTTCCGCCTGGGCGTGTAGCCGATGCCGAAGCCCGCGCCCGTCTGCCAGTCGCCCTGCTGCTCGAACCCGGGAAGGTAGGCGAGGCGCGCCGTCGCCGCCTCGAACCGGAGTTCCCAGCGGCGAGCCTGGTCCAGCGGAACGCTGTACGACGCGTAGAAATGGGCGAAGCGCACGACCGTCAGCTCCTCGTAGTAGTAGCCGGGCAGGACCAGAGGGAATTCCGAGACAAGCGGGAGGTCACCTCCCAGCCGCCATGCGCTGAGCCGGTCCGCGTCGGTGGAGCCGCCCACGGTCGCGGCGAACGAGTACATGTCACCGCTTTCCTTCAGCTTGTAGTCCAGGCTCGCGCGAAACCAGTAGAGGTCCGTGTACGGCGTGACGCCCCGGTCGTTGTCGAACCCGTACGTCCCGGAGCTGAAGTGCTGCTGTCGCTCAAACCAGGCCGACAGCTCCATGCCGAGCGCGGGATAGAGGGTTGGCTGCTGCCCCCCGAATCGCACGCCGACCCGAGTGTAGCCGTCGTCCTGGCTCCCGGGCAGCGCGAAGACCCGCGAGGTCTCGGGCGTGTCCGCGAAGGCCGAGTAGCGAAACCCGGCCCGGGCGACGAGGTTCAGCGGGATGAGCCTTCCGGGGTCGAGCAGCTGGTAGATGCTCAGCGACGCTCCTCCTCCGCTTCCATAGAAGCTCTGGTTCTCGAGGTAACTTCCCTGGCGGACTTCGTAGTAGTTGTCGCCGAAGGCGCCGCCGGAGACGCCGACTCCCACGTCGGTGTAGGGCGAGAGCAGGTGCTTGAAGCCCATCTCGCTGTCGAGATAAGCGGGCGCGACGGCCACCCGCAGGGCGACGTCGGGGCCGATGAAGTCGGGCCTGTTGAAGTAGTAGTAGGCGTAGATGGCCTGGGGCCCGCGGGCGGCAAGAAACTGGTCGTAGCCGAGCTCGATCAGGTTCCGGTCCACGGGATCGATCTGGGCGCGGCATGGGGTTTCGGTCAGCAGCAGCCCGACGGCGGCCGGCAGAAGGCAGATGTTCTTGATTCGCTTTGGGATCGGCACGGGCTAGTCGGTTGCTGGAACGTCACATTCATTGACAGACCGGCGGCGCCGAGGTTCGGGTTCCGGCGCGCGATTCCGCGATTCCCCCTGGGGCCGCACTAGCAACCCCGAACCGACGATTCCGGGGCGCGACTGGGCCAGGATCGACGCAGGAGCCCGCTGCTCGAGTATCGTGGAGTTCAAAGGCGGTTTTTCGCGAATGGGTTCTTTTCCAAGGAAGCGAACGCAACCGGCGGGGGATTGCGGCCGGTCGTTGCTGACTTCGCGCTTCAATTCGCTCCGACCCTTGAGAATACTTCCGCGCGGGCGCGCCGGCACGCAAGGTTTTTGAGATCAATATGGGCAAGGGGCGCCCGGCGGACTCATCCGATTTCCCGTCCACTTCAATTGACAGAAGTGGCTCGAAACCATGAATCAGGATGGTGGAGGTGCCGGGATTTGAACCCGCGATCCCGGGAAAATCCCAGAGGAGCCGATTCAAGAATCGTGCAATTCGGCGGAATCCCCGTCGAAACTGCCAGAAAGTCGTCAGAAATGCGGGGCCGTGCGGGATTTGACAATAAACGCTTATCGTGAGATAGCCTTTCGTATAGCCATGCTGCCGAGGTGCCCCCATTGCCAGAACACGCTCACGCGGAAGCAGGCCGCCCGAATGCTGGCCTCGCTGTCCGCCGGGAGGCCCAAGAACTTTTCCGACGATGAGCGCGCCCTGCGCCGGGAGCGCATGAAGGCCATCAATGCGCGTCGCGCAGTCGCTTCCCGCGGCACGGGAATGCGGCACCGGCATCTCAACCACAACCGGTTCACGCTTGCGGCGATCGACGACGTGATCGACCGCGGCCAGCGCGAGTCGTGGGCGTCCCTGCTTGCCGAAGTCGATGCGTCTCCCGAAATCCGTTCCCGCGTGCTGCGCGTGTGCGCGGCCCACATCTGCGACGACTACGCCCAACGCTATCACTTCTGGAACAACTATGCCTCCCGCCAAACCTTTGCCTGAATGGGATCGCATTCTCACGGCGGCCGCTCACCTTCAGGAGCTTCTGCCGGATGCCGTGCTTGTCGGTGGGACTGCGACCGCGATCCACGCTGAACACCGCCAGTCGACCGACGCTGACCACGTCCTGAAGGATCTGGCTTCCCGCTTCGACGGCGTCCTGGCCCAGCTTGAATCGGTTGCCGGGTGGAAGACAGCCCGGGTCCGCCGCCCCGTACAGATCCTGGGCAGCCTGGATGGCATTGAGACGGGCGTGCGCCAGTTAATCCGCGATGCTCCGCTCGAGACGGAGCAGGTCTCCATCAGGAACCGTACGATCACGGTGCCCACCAAGGCCGAGATGCTTCGGATCAAGGCGGTGCTCATCCTCAAGCGAAACGCCACCAGGGACTACATCGACTTTGTCGCGTTGCACGACCGGCTTGGGATGAGGGACACCTTGAAAGCGATGAGTTCCTTCGACCGGCTTTACCCACAACCGAACGGCGAATCCCCCACGCAGCAACTGATCGTCCAGCTGTCCAGCCCGATGCCGTTCGACCTTTTGCAGACAGACTTGAGCGAATATAAGAAGCTATCGAGCCGCTGGCAGGATTGGTCGGTCATTCGGAATGCCTGCGCCGAATGTGCCCTTCAGCTCACGCCGAGCCTCAAGCTTCCGACCCTCAGCAAGGATCTCTCGCTGAGCCCCGAATCGGTGCGCAGCGTGCGCAAGACCAGAGAACGGGAAAAGGGCCTCGAGCTGTGATGGCTTGCCGTGCAGTTGGACTAAGGTCAGCCCGAGCATGCTGTTGTAAACAATCATTTATCAACAAAATGGTGGAAGTGCCGGGATTTGAATCCGCTATCGGCTGAGATTAGCCCGGTGGCCGAGGGCCCTTATTGAGACGGCAGGCCCGTTCTCCCTCGAGATTGTCCGCACTTTGTCCGCTGTCATCCCAATATTCGTTTCTACGGGCTGGGTATCTTTGCTTTTGGGGATTGAGATCTGGCGGGCGGCTTGTCGGGCCCGCGTCTGACACCTTCGAACGAAGACATCTATTCAATCTCGCGTTCAATTTCCCGTTTCTTCTGCAGATCCCGCAGACGGGTGAGCTCCTCCAGATCGATCCGGTCAGAACGACACCGGTCAAAGGTAACTCCGTCGATCCCTGTGAGGACCTGGATTTTCATGGGCTCCCTTCCGACCTCGACGACCGTGTCGGGTTCGAGAAGATCGCTAGCCTTAAGATTAAGAGATGCGAAACCAAATTCGCTAAACACATCGACAAGGCGCCCAGCATTTTCGCGGCTGATCGCTACGAAGACATCGATATCACCCGTATAGTGGGGAAAACCGTGGACCCCCTACGGCGTAACCGCCGACAATTACATACTCAACGTGATGCTTTTCGAGTAATCCGAGAAAACCTTGGAAATGCTTGTTGAGCATGGGGTGAGTCCGGAGTGGTGAGGCGAATAGCCTCGACCGCGGCCAGCCTCTCCTGGTGGGTCCGCGACAGCCAATCCTTTGACCGCGAATCAGCGTCATGAAGGCGTCGCTTGGTGGCCACAGGCGTCATCAAGCGATAGCCTGGCCCTTGGAAGGCCCCATGCAAGGCCTACCAGGCAAAATGGTGGAGGTGCCGGGATTTGAAATCGGATTCGGGTGTTTCCGTAACTCGCGAGTGAGCACGCCACTCGGGGTTTCTCCTATGAGGACCCGACTTGGCTGCCTAGCAGGTAGTTGCAGGGATGTGCAGAAAGCTGAACGAAGTTTGGCAGGAGCGTGGCAGGAATGGCTCCCGAGAGGCGGGTGAACGCAGCGGACGATCGGATTTCGCTTATACGGGCCGATCGGGAGTTGGGGGCCACTCCCTGTCGTCTCGAGGCGAGATCGGGCCGCCTGGGGCAACGCTCTGGGCGCGCAACACGACGTTCGCGAGCGCGATTCTGAAGGGCTTCAGGTGCCGGTCCTTTTCCTGGGGCGACATTGTTCGAAAACCGCGGGGATTGTCCAAGCCATGCCTGCGCGGAGCGGACCGAAGCGCCTTCCCCGCCCGATCCGGAAGGCCCCGGACAACGGAAGGACCATGACAGTTGCCCGGTTTTCCTGGGGCAACAGATCGGCGGGAACACATTCTGTAGGGATCGGATATCGCAACCGCTGGCCCTACTGGGAAATCCGGCCCCCGGGTACGGTGGGCCCATGTCCAATCTCCCGCACCTGCTCTCAGTGGCGGCCCTCGCCACGGGCCTCGGCGCCAGCGGCCAGCTCGAGGCCGTCCGGCGCGCCCAGGGCCTGCTGGAGCCCCGCGTCTGGACCGAGGTGATCCGCATCGACAACTCGAACCCATCCAGCCGCTACCCGCGGGCCGTCGACGCCCTGGTCTTCGAGCTCGATTCCGTCCTGTGGCTCTACACGCCGACCGACGGGACGCAGAGCCTCTCGCTGTACCGCAACCGGACCGAGATGGACAAGGCCAACCTCGGGCCGCTGCTCGCGGCCATCGACGAGGGGTTCACGAGGTGGGAGGTCCTGCCCCCGCCGGGCGGCCCCCTGCTGGGCCAGGCCCGGCCCCCCAACGGCTGCTTCATCGAGTCCATCGCGATCCTCCTGCGGAGGATGGACTACGGCGCGTCCGTCGAGAACCCGAGGCTCCTCTCCTATTATGTTTCCTGCCCCGGGGGGATGCGCGGCCATACCGTGCTCCAATTCACGACCGGCGGACAGGTCCAGGTCGTCGATCCCGACCGGCCGAACCGGGTCATCAGGATAAGCCACGCCGACCCGGACGACCCGAAGAACGTCGCCGACCGGATCCGGGGCGACGTCGCGCGGGCCCGGCACCTTCCCCTCGGCGAATTCCTGGATCGCGCGCCCGCGCATTTCCTCGCAACACTCCAGCCGCATGCCAGCAGGAACGACGAGCAGGCGCTCCCCGCGCAGGCCGATGCGCCCAGGCACACACGCTCCTGAGGGCGCGGGCGGGAGGTCCGGGCCATGACCAGCGAACCCCTGTACCGGAGGCTCGCCGACGAGGTGCAGGGCCTGATCGAGAAGCGGTCGCTCCGGGCCGGCCAGCGGCTTCCGTCGGTGCGGGTGACCGCCCGCCAGCGCCAGATCGGCATGGGAACCGTGATCCAGGCCTACGTGGTCCTGGAGAACCGCGGTTACATCGAGGCGCGGCCGAGGAGCGGCTACTATGTCAGGAGCCGGCCGGCGGCCAGGGCCAAGGCCAGCCCCGGCTCGGTCCTCGGCCCGGCCGTCCAGGTCGCGGAGAAGGACCTCTCCGAGCACATGATCGACCTCGCCCGGGACCCGAGCTACTTTCCCCTGGGGACCGCGTTTCCGGACCCCGGGACTTTCCCGCTGAGGGACCTGGCCAGGGTCTCCGGCGCGGTGGCGCGGGCCGAGCCGGAGATCCTCGGCCGGTACACCATGGGCCACCCCTACCCGCCCTTCACCCAGGAGCTGTCCCGGCGGTACCTGCAGACGGGGACGGTCCTGTCCCATGACGAGTTCATCGTTACGTCGAGCTGCTCGGAGTCGCTCGACCTCGCGCTCGGGGCGGTGACCGAGCCCGGTGACGTCATCGCCGTGGAGTCCCCGGCCTACTTCGGGTTCCTGCGCCTGTTTGCGTCGCGGGGCGTCCGCGCGGTCGAGGTGCCCGTCGACGAGAGGAAGGGCCTGAGCCTCGAGGCCCTGACCGTCGCCCTGGACAACCACGACGTGAAGGCCCTGGTCGTCACCCCGAGTTTCCACAACCCCACGGGCGCCTGCATGCCGAACGCCCGCAAGGAGCAGCTCTACTCGATCCTCTGCGACTACGGCATCCCCGCGATCGAGGATGACGTCTATGCGGACCTCCACTTCGGGTCGATCCGCCCCAAGCCCCTCAAGGCCTGGGACCGCGACGGCCGCGTCCTGCTCTGCTCGTCGCTGAGCAAGACCCTCGCACCTGGCCTCGGGCTCGGATGGATCGCGGCAGGGCGCTATCATAAGACGGTCGATGACGGGAAGTGGTCGACCAACCCGCTCTTTCCCCAGAAGGTCGCCGCCCGGTTCCTGCAGGAGGGGTACGACCGCCAGCTGCGCCGGATCCGCTCGTGCCTCCAGGAGCGGATGAGGGCCGTGCGCGAGGCGGTCAGGACGTATTTCCCGAGGGGGACCCACGTGACGGAGCCGGCCGGCGGATTCGTCCTCTGGGTGGAGCTGCCCTCCTCCGTGGACGCCCTGAAGCTGCGCATCGACGCCCTGAAGGAGAAGATAAGCATCGCGCCGGGCCCGATGTTCTCCGTGCGCCACGAGTTCCGCAACCACCTGCGGATCCACGCCGGCCTCCCGTGGACGGGCGCGCTCGAGAGGGCGATCCAGACGCTCGGCAGGCTTGCGGAGGGCCAGATTTGAGCGAGGCTTCCCTGCCGCGCCCGCCCCCCAAGAAACATGAAGGACATCGAGGAGATTCAACGCCTGGCCTCGCCGGCGCCCAAGCCCACGTCGCTCGCGTGGGACGGATCGATTCTGTGGATGGGATCGCGGCAGACGAAGCGAATCTACGGGATCAACCCGGCGACCTGGGCGGTCGTCTGGGAGACGGCCGCGCCCGGCACGCCCTACGGCATCGCCTCCATGGAGAGCGAGCTTCGCGTCGTGTGCGGCGAGACCGCGGGGGACAACAGGTTCATCCGGCGCTGCATCCCGATGCACGGCTTCGACACTAAGTTCGCCATCCCCTGCCCGGACGATACCGGCTCCCAGCTTGGCTACGACGGCCGCCGGCTGCACCTGAGCCAATGGTACCCGCGCAAGGTGCTGGCCCTCGGCGCCGACGGCCAGGTCGAGCGCGTGATCAGCGTCCCGCACGGCATCTGCGGGCAGGTCTTTGTCGGGGGCCTCCTGTACCTGGCGACGACCGACGAGGAGGAGAAGGGCGACTACTGGATCACCCGCGTGGACCCGCGCCCGGCGACGCCGGTGATCACGGACCTTGCCCGCATCCCGTTCGCGGCCCGGGCCCTCGCGTTCGACGGCGAGCGATTCTGGACCAACCACCGCGAGCAAAACCAGATCGTGTCGTTTGCGCGCCCGGGCCGTGGCTCGTGATGGAGGGCACGCACCGCCTGGTGGAGATCTTCCACGCGGCGAAGGCGGGCACGGCCGAGAGGCCTGCGGTGGACGTGATCGCCGGCATCTCGCCCCTCGCGAGGAGCTGGAACGCGTGGCGGGACCCGCCGCCGGGGCCGCCGTGAGCACGCCGATCGGATTCCAGCACCCGGGAGACGCCTTTCTGCCGCCGATCGAATGGCTCGCGCTGATTGAGACCTCCATGGCGCGGATCCGGGCCGCGAACCCGGGTGCGCCCCTCTGGAAGATTTGAGCAAAGATAAAGATCTACGCTCGGGATTGCCTGGAATTTGTCTGGTCGCTCGTCCAGTCAATCGTAGACGTTCTTTCGGTGCCCAACGGATACTACCAGGACCAGGAGAACGTCATCCTTGATTTGGCAGAGCATTCGATGGTCCCCGACCCGGTAACGCCACAATCCGGCAAGTTGGGCGCGGAGAGGTTTACCGAACCTCCGGGGATCCTCTTTCGTGGCGATCCGCTCATCAAGGTAGGCAACGATGTCTTTTTGCGCCTGGCGATCGAGCTTCTGGAGCTCGTGCAGGGCGCGCTCATCAAAGCTATAGACCCAGCGCACGCTTCACCTCTGCCGCTGAATAGATGCGTGCGGGGTTCGCAAGTCGCTCTAGGGCGAGGTGGGTATCCTCCAATTCCTCCAAATGCTCCAAGATAGCCTCGCGGGCATAGTAAGTCTTGGTTCGGCCCGTCTTTCGGGCGAGCTTGGTGAGTCGATCCTCAATCGTCTTGTCCAAACGTATGGCGAGCATGTGCACAGCCAATGCTTGCTATACATGTATAGCAAGCGTCAAAAGATTCCTGTTTGGAAAGC
>Ga0074045_10000831_pt1 | contig 30282 bp, 28 predicted proteins | sample BogForMeECP23OM2_FD_94442 | JGI IMG/M metagenome (GOLD analysis project Ga0074045, IMG submission 94442) | Bog forest soil microbial communities from Calvert Island, British Columbia, Canada - Bog Forest MetaG ECP23OM2 | ecosystem: Environmental > Terrestrial > Soil > Wetlands ...
CGTAGCCGGCGCTGACCCAGCAGGCGCTCCACAGGCAAGCCGCCACCAGATCGAGCATGATGAAGCGCGCCCAGGTCATGGTCCCGGCACCGATCACCGCCGGCCCGACGCTGCGCATGCCGTACAGGAAGCGAACGCTGATCACGGCGGTGTTGGGCAGGCGCTCGACGAGCGCGTTGGCGCGGGCGGCCGATGGCGCGAGACCAGGAAATCGCTGCAGCAGGGCCGGGCCGAGCAACCGGCCCATGGCGAAGAAGACGTTGTCGGTGAGCAACGACCCTGCCGCGCCGACGGCAATGAGCAGCGGCAGGCTGAGGTAGCCGCGGTCGGCGGCCAGCCCGGAAAGAACAAGAAAGGATTCGCCCTCGAGCAGCGTGCCTACAAACGTAGCAGCGTACCCATACTTGGCTATGAGCGCGGCGAACTCGGCGTCCATCGATCGGTGGTGACGGCGATTGGCGACCGAGGGAAGGGGCACGCTGCGGCCGGCATGGCCGCGGATGCCTTTTGCAGCGAGGTCATCGAAGTGCGCGCCTTGGCACGGCCCGCGGCGGCCCTCGTCGAGCGCGAGTGCCGCGAGCGGGATTGGCCGCGAGGTGCGACGCAGCCAATTATCACCGAGGCGCCACATCTATTTTGCAGACCGGGGCCTCTTGTCATAAATAGGTCAACAATTCGCGCTGCAATCTCGACGGGTCTACCTTGCAACCGTCCAGTAAGGAGGTTCTTAATGAGTAGCGTGTGGCGAACTCTTCAACAGCAACGTTGGGATGATCATCGCTATTACCACCACAGCCGCATCAACCAGTCGCTCCATCTCCTCAGTGCCATAGCCTTTCTCGGCAGCTACATGCTTCTGTTTTCCGATCCCGTTAAGGCGGCGCTGCTGGGCTGGCTGGTCGCCATGATCAGCCGGCAAGTCGGACACTTCGTCTTCGAGCCAAAGGGCTACGACGCCGTCAATCGCGCAACCCACGAATACAAGGAGCAAATCAAAGTTGGCTATAACCTGAGGCGCAAGATCGTGCTGCTGGCAATCTGGGCGCTCTCGCCGCTGCTGCTCTATATCGATCCGACGCTGGGCGGGGTGTTCGAGGCGCCGGCCGATTCGGCCGGATTCATCCGCAATATGGCGATGCTCTGGATTGCCATCGGCATCGGCGCGCTGCTGTTCCGGACCGTGCACCTGTTCTTTCTCGAGGACGTGGAGACGGGGCTGTGCTGGCTGACGAAAATCCTCACCGACCCGTTCCACGACATCAAGCTCTACCACAAGGCGCCGTTCTACCTGCTTCGTGGCGAGTTCATCGATCCGATGTCCGGAACCAAGCACGTCTAAGCCGGAGGGCGTGTCGCCCGTCGGTGCTGCGCCGAATGAGCGCCGACGCGGCGAAGTCGGTGGGCGATCATCTCCCGCAAAATCCGCCTCCGGATGGCCTCGTTGGTCACCGAGGCATCGGCCCACCACCACCCGTCCTGCTGCATCGCGACCGCCGCCGCCACGAAGCGATCGGCAACCGCGGCGAAATCGGCATCCGTGTAGTTGAGGCTGAAGATGAGGCGGCCCGAGCCGACCCAGCTCAGGGCAAGACCCTCGGCGCGCAGGTAGTACTGCAGCATCCAGTTGTACCGGGAGGCGCGCGTGTAGTACGTCGTCCAGATGGAGGACAGGTTGGCGACCCGCAGCGGCAGGCCGTTGTCGGCCAGGCGTTGGTTGAGCCTTTCCGCCCGATCGTTCCAGACCGCGTCGAGGTCGGCGTAGAGGTGGATGATCTGCGGCGTATCGAGCGCTTGCAGGAATTCGCGCATGGCGGCCATTACGTAGGGGTGGGAGTTGAAGGTGCCGCGAGCGAAGCAGATGTTCGTCGGCTGGTCGTCGCGAAAGCGCTTCATCAGGTCCCTGCGGCCGCAGACCGCGCCGACCGGGAAACCGCCGCCAAGCGTCTTGCCATAGGTGACCATGTCGGCCTTGACCCCGAAATACTCCTGCGCGCCACCGAGCGCGAGGCGAAAGCCGACGAAGACCTCGTCGAAGATCAAGACGATGTCGCGCTCGGAGCAGACCTCGCGCAGGCGGCCGAGCCACTCGGTGTACGCCGCGCGGTCGAAATGAGCCTTGCGCGCGCTGTCGACGAGCGCCGAATCGCCCGGCGCATTGGCGTTCGGATGCAAGGCCTGCAGCGGATTGACCAGCACGCAGGCGATGTCGCGGCGTTTGCGCAAGACTCGCAGCGAGCGCTCATCGATGTCCCGCAGCGTCAGGGTCTCAGGCGCGGGCACCGGGTTGCCGATGCCCGGTTGCACATCGCCCCACCAGCCATGGTAGGCGCCACAGAAGCGCACCAGCCGCGAGCGCCCCGTGTGGTAGCGGGCAAGCCGCACCGCCTGCATGACCGCCTCCGTGCCGGACATGTGGAACGACACCTCGTCCTGCCCGGAGATCTCCTTGAGCCGCTTGACGTTGTAGGCGACCACGGGGTGATAGGCGCCGAGCACCGGACCGAGTTCGCGCACTTGGGCGCTGCCGCGCTCCATGCATTGCTTGTAGAAGTCGTAGCCGAGCAAGTTGACGCCGTAGGAGCCGCTAAGATCGTACAGACGATTGCCGTCCAGATCGGTGAGCGTGACGCCGTCGGACGAGCGCACGAAAGCGCCGGCGTTGAGATGCTCGCGCACCAGGCGCCGGTACTGGAACGGCACGCGATAGGCAGTGGTGAATTGCAGGTCGGAGATGCCCTCTTCGATCTCCGCGGTGAGCCGCGCCGTGGCCGCGTAACGTTCGCGAAAGATTCCCGACAGGCGCATGAATCCGCTGCGGCGAAGGGCGGCGATTTCTTGCGGCGCGCCGTCGGAGCCGAAGAACTCGGCTTCGTCGTATTCGTAGAACGGGGCGAGCGAGGCAAGTCGTCGCGCGAGACGCGAGTGCCCTGGCAAGGAGGGGTGCTTGGCGCAGGACAGCGCCAGACGGCTCCTCAACTTCGAGATCGAGGCGGCCGATGCGACGGCGCCGAGCGTGTACAGAGCCAGGATCGCGTCCATGTGTGTTCCGCAGCGCAGGTCTACCCGAGCCGCGTTACAGAGCCATGACGGTCCGATCCGCGCTGCTCCGATTCTTCCAGCAGGAGGACATCAACTTCCTGCTCACCAACCGCGTACCCCGGCGGCTGCTGACCCGGTTCATGGGCTGGTTCAGCCAGATCGAACAACCGGTGGTGCGCGATCTGTCGATCGGCGTCTGGCGGTTTTTTTCCGATCTCGACCTGGGCGAGGCGAAGACAACCCGGTTTCGCAGCATGCACGACTGCTTCGTCCGCGAGCTCAAGGAGGGGGCCCGGCCGATCGACCCCGATCCGGCCGTCCTGGTTAGCCCTTGCGACGCCATTGTCGGACCGTGCGGCCGTGTCGCGAGCGGCGTGCTGATCCAGGCCAAGGGGCAGTCCTACACTCTCGAGGAGCTGCTTGCCGATGCGGCGCTCGCCCGCCTTTACCACGACGGCTGCTACGTGACCCTGCGCCTGTCCTCGGGCATGTATCACCGCTTTCACGCCCCGCACGACTGCCGGATCACGCAAGTCACCTACATCTCCGGCGATACCTGGAACGTCAACCCGATTGCGCTCGAGCGGGTCGAAAGGCTCTTCTGCCGCAACGAGCGCGTGGTGCTGCCGGCCCATCTGGACGGCAGTGGCGATATCGTCACCCTGGTGCCGGTCGCGGCGATCCTGGTGGCGAGCATCCGCCTGCACTTCGTCGACGTGCTCCTGCATCTGAACTACCCCGGGCCGAACCGTATTCCTTGCGCTGCGCCACTGCGCAAGGGCGAGGAGATGGGCTGGTTTCAGCACGGGTCGACCCTCATCGTCCTTGCCCCGGGCCACTACCGGCGCTGCGCCAACGTCCTTCCGGGCAGCCGCGTGCGGATGGGGCAGGCGTTGCTGCGCTCGACTGAGGCCTGACTACGCGGCCCTCGGCTGCGTATCAGTGCCGGGCGCAGGCGGTTCGCGCACTCGGGCCTCGGGTCCGGCCGCTGGAGTCCCGGTGGCCGCCGGCGGAGCAATCCAGGACGCGCATGGCATGCTGCTCGTCGCGCTCGAGCAGCGGTAGGCGGCCCAAGCCTGCCGAGGCCAGCGCCTCAGGACCTGGCCGGAATGGGCTCGTCGTTGACGTTGGGCTCGGGCTGCTCGATGGCTCGCATCTCGTCGAGCGGGGCCTCCTCCATCAGCGGCGCGTCCTCCTGTGGCGTGTCCTTGGGCAGGAATCCGCCCGACTGGTGCTTCCACAGCAACGCGTAGTGCCCGTTCAAGCGCAGCAGCTCGTCGTGGGTGCCCTGCTCGACGATGCGGCCTTGTTCGAGCACGATCAGGCGGTCCATGCGGGCGATGGTCGACAGGCGGTGGGCGATGGCGATCACGGTCTTGCCCTCCATCAGCCCCAGCAGCTGGTCCTGGATCGCCAGCTCGACCTCGCTGTCGAGCGCCGACGTGGCTTCATCGAGCACCAGGATCGGGGCATCCTTGAGTATGACGCGCGCGATGGCGATGCGCTGCCGCTGCCCCCCCGACAGCTTCACGCCGCGCTCGCCGACGTGCGCCTCGTAGCCGGTGCGCCGCTTCCAGTCGTGCAGGTCGAGGATGAAATCGTGGGCCTGCGCCTTGCGCGCGGCCGCCTCGATCTCGGCCATCGTCGCCCCCGGGCGGCCGTAGCCGATGTTCGCGGCGATGGAGCGGTGCAAAAGCGAGGTGTCCTGGGTGACCATGCCAATGGCCGAACGCAGGCTTTCCTGCGTGACCGAGCTGATGTTCTGCCCGTCGATGCGGATGCAGCCCTGTTCGATTTCATGAAAACGTAGCAACAGGTTGACCAGCGTCGACTTGCCGGCCCCTGACCGGCCGACCAGCCCCACCCGTTCGCCGGGTCGAATGACCAGGTTGAGGTCGTCGAGGACGCGCCTGCCGTCGGCGCGGCCGTAGCCGAACGACAGGTGCTCGAAGCGGATCTCCCCGTGCGGAACCTCGAGCTCGCCCGCGTCGGGCCGGTCGACCAGCCCATGCGGCACGGCGATGGTCTGCATGCCTTCCTGCACCACGCCGACGTTTTCAAAAATGCCCGTTACCTCCCAGCTCACCCAGCCGGCAACGTTGGAAATCTGCCACGCCAGCGGCAGCGCGGTCGCCACGACACCGGCGCTGACCTGGCCCTGCCCCCAGAGAGTGATGCCGATGCCGGCGGTGCTCACCAGCAGCATTGCGTTCATCGTCGACAGCGTCGCCATGAAGCGGGTGATCAGCCGCATATGTGCCGCGATCGCGGCCGTATGCTCGTCGACGACCGCGCGCACGTAGGCGTCCTCGTCGCGCGCCCGGGCAAAGAGCTTCACCGTAAGAATGTTGGTGTAGCTGTCCACCACGCGGCCCATCACCAGGGAGCGCAGCTCCGAGCTGGTCTTGGCGAGGTCGCGCATCCGTGGCACGAAATGGCGCAGAAAGAATATGTAGCCGGCAAACCACAGGACGGTCGGAATCGCCAGGCGCCAGTCAGCCAGGGCCATCAGCACCAGCGCGCTCAGGCCGTAGATCGCGATGTACCAGATGGCGCGGATGCTCGATACCACCGACTCGCGCAAGGCATTGCTGGTCTGCATGACGCGGTTGGCGATGCGCCCGGCAAAGTCGTTCTGGAAGAACGGCCAGCTCTGTCGCACCACGTGCCAGTGGCTCTGCCACCGTATGAGGCTGGTAACGCCCGGAACGACGGCATTGTTGCGCACCAGGCTGTCGGCAAGCAGCGTGAGCGGCCGACCGAAGAGCACAACGGCGGCCATTCCCAGCAGCACCGGCGCGGCGGCGCGGAACGCCGCGGCGCGGTCGGCGGCCTGCATCAGGGTAACCAGCTTGCCGATGAACACCGGGATCAGCGTGTCGATCAGGGCCACCGCGAGGCCGGTGGCGAACATCGCCGCGTACAGCCGCCTCGTCTGGCGGATGAAGTGCCAGTAGAACGGCAGAAGGCCGGCCGGCGGTGGATCACGTGGCAGCGCGGTCGGTCGAATGCGCCTTTCGAAAAATGCGAACATGGCTCCTGCCTAGGGCCGGCAATGGAAGTCAGATTGTAGCGAGGCGGCGAAGGAGCCGGCGGAGCGGTCCGGGCATGATGTCGCCACCGCCAGCGCCCGCTGCAGACCTAGCTGCGCCACGTCCGCCGTGTTGCTTCTTACGCTTGAATGGGTCGCCTTGGCAGCGGCGGCTCGGAATTCACGGAAATGGGTGAGGGTCTTGGTGGAGACGAAGGGGATCGAACCCTCGACCTTCGCATTGCGAACGCGACGCTCTCCCAGCTGAGCTACGTCCCCGGTGCTGCGAAATTATAGCCAGATGGGCCTGCGGCGTAAACTCCAGTGCGGCCGAGCCTTCTGTTCCGAGCAAATGGCTCTTAAGCTCATAGCGCGACGTTATCGGGCTCGCTATTGACCTTGCAATGCATCGCCCCAATAGACTGATGCTCGGGCGCTCGTTTTTGCCGCCATGAATCAACTAATCTCACTCGTCGAGCATTACGGCCTGGGCTTTGTGTTCCTCAACGTGCTCGCGTTGCAGGCCGGGCTGCCGCTTCCCGCCTATCCGACGCTCATCGTTGCCGGCGCGCTCGCCGCCGGTGGCGGGCCTCCGGTATTCGAGCTCATCGGCGTAGGGGTAGGGGCGGCGCTGATTGCCGACACCGGCTGGTACGCCGCCGGGCGCAGGTTCGGGTTGCGCATCCTGAGCACGCTGTGTCGCGTGTCGCTGTCGCAGGACACCTGCGTCCGGCAGACCGAGACGATCTTCCAGCGCTTCGGCCCGGCGTCGATGCTGGTCGCCAAGTTCGTCCCCGGGTTCGCATCGGTGGCAACCGCGCTCGCCGGCGCCATCCGCCTCAACTACGCGACCTTCGTCGCATTCGACGCGGGGGGCGCCGCGCTGTGGGTCGGTGTCGGCGTAGGGCTGGGCTACGCGTTCCGCGACGCAGTCGGCGAGGTCCTGACGAAACTCTCCTCGCTGGGCGAGTATGGCCTGATGCTCATCGCGGTGGTATTCGCCCTTTGGATCCTCAGCAAATGGGCGCGACGTCACCTTCTCATCAGGCAGCTGCGGACGGACCGGGTCACCGTCGACGAGCTGCGCGAGCTCATCGCCGCGCAGAAGGTGGGGGCTCTGGTTGATGTGCGTTCTGCCCTGACGCAGGCCGCGACCGGCCGCATTCCCGGCGCACGCCCCATCGACATGAAACGAATCAACGAGGCATTCAAGAATGTGCCGATCGACGGCGAGGTCATCGTCTACTGCGCCTGTCCGAACGAGGCCACCGCCGTGAGAGTGGCGCAGAAGCTGAGGAAGATCGGCTTCAAGCGCATCCGGCCGCTGCTCGGCGGCATCGACGCCTGGATCGAGGCGGGCAACGAAGTCGAACACTGAGCGCGGGCTTGTCGGCGCATGGTAAATTGGCGCGAGGAGGGTGTCATGAGCAGACAAGCAATCCACACCAACGCCGCGCCGGCGGCCATCGGCCCCTATTCGCAGGCGATCCGCGTTGGCGAGACGGTGTTCCTGTCCGGGCAGATCGGACTCGATCCGGCAACCGGCAGCCTGCGCGACGGAACCGAGGCGCAGGCGCGCCAGGTGTTCGCTAATCTGCAAGCGGTGGCGGCAGCGGCCGGCGGTGCCCTGGACGACATGGTGAAGATAACGCTTCTGCTCGCCGACATGGCCGACTTTGCGCGGGTTAACGACATCATGGCGGGCTTCTTTACCGCGCCGTATCCGGCCCGGGCGACCTACCAGGTTGCCGGGCTTCCCCGTGGCGCCCGGGTTGAAGTCGAGGGCATCCTGGTGCTCAAGCAGGGGTGACCGGGAGGCTGCTTCCTGGCGCATGGCCACGGCAAAGAAGACCGCTGAGCCGAAGGCGGGCAACAGCCTCGCGGACAAGCTCTCGCGCCTGGGCATCCTCCGCGACCAGGACCTGGTGCTGCATCTGCCCCTGCGCTACGAGGACCGTACCCGCCTGTGTCCGCTGTCGGCGCTCAAGCCGGGCCAAGCGTGGCAAGTCGAAGCGACCATTGCCAATACCGATATTCACTATCGACCGCGACGACAGCTCGTCTGCCTGCTCGAAGACGGAGAAGCGCAGCTGGTATTGCGCTTCTTTCATTTCTATCCCAGCCAGCAAAAAGCGCTGGCCCCGGGCAAGCGTGTGCGCGCGTTCGGGGACGTGCGCGAAGGCCACTTCGGGCTCGAAATCGTCCATCCAAGCTTTCATGTCGTCGCGCCGGGCACGCCGCTGCCGGACCGGCTGACACCGGTCTACCCGACGACGGCAGGTCTTGCCCAGGACGAGCTGCGCCGCCTCGTGCATCGCGCGCTGCAAGCCGATGCGGCGTACCTCGCCGAGACGTTGCCGCCGTGGACCCGGGAGCCGCGCCGGCTGTGGGGCTTCGCCCAGGCCGTGCGCTATCTGCACGAGCCCTCGCCGGACGCGTCGCAAACCGCGCTCGACGAGCGCACGCACCCGGCGTGGCGGCGATTGAAGTTCGACGAACTGCTCGCGCAGCAGCTGTCCCTCAAGATGCACCGCCGCGCCCGGGCGCGGCGCCGCGCGCCGCGATTGCCCGGCGACGGGTCGCTTGGCAGCGCGCTGTATGCGCGCCTGCCCTTCACGCTGACGCGGGCGCAGCAGCGGGTCATCGCGGAGGTCCGCCGCGACCTCGCCAAAGCCGAGCCGATGCAGCGGCTGCTGCAGGGTGATGTCGGCAGCGGCAAGACCGTGGTCGCGGCGCTGGCGGCCCTGCAGGCGATCGAGTCCGGCTACCAGGTCGCGTTCATGGCTCCGACCGAAATCCTGGCCGAGCAGCACTACCGCAAGCTCGCCGCGTGGCTCGAGGGGCTGCCGGTGAGAATTGCCTGGCTGTCCGGCGGCTTGCCGGCCAGGGAACGCAAGCGCGCGCTGGCGTCCATCCAGAGCGGCGAAGCACAGTTCGCCATCGGCACGCATGCGCTCTTCCAGGACGAGGTCACGTTGCCCAAGCTCGGCTTGGCGATCATCGATGAGCAGCACCGTTTCGGTGTGGCGCAGCGCCTGGCATTGCGCCAGAAAGGCATCGGTGACGCGCACCAGTTGATGATGAGCGCGACGCCGATTCCGCGCACCCTGGCCATGAGTTTCTACGCCGATCTCGACGTATCGGTCATCGACGAGATGCCGCCCGGGCGCACACCGGTCGCGACCCGGCTGGTAAGCCAGCGCCGGCGGGCGGAGATCATCGAACGGGTGCGCAAGCTCGGCGCCGCGGGCAGGCAGGTGTATTGGGTATGCCCCCTGATCGAGGAGTCGGAGAAGCTCGAGCTGCAAACCGCGGTCGCGCTGCATGCCGAGCTGACCGTTGCGCTCGGCGAGCTGAAGGTGGGGCTGCTGCACGGGCGGATGAAGCCGGATGCCAAGGCCGCCGTGATGGACGGGTTCGTGCGCGGGGAGATCGACGTGCTCGTCGCGACGACGGTGATCGAGGTCGGTGTCGACGTGCCGAATGCCTCGATGATGGTCATCGAGCATGCCGAGCGCTTCGGCCTCGCGCAGCTCCACCAGCTGCGCGGGCGCGTCGGTCGCGGCGCCGAAGAGAGCGTTTGCGTGCTGCTCTTCGAGGAGCCGATGTCGGACACGGCGAAGGCGCGCTTGAAGGTCATCTACGAGAGCCACGACGGCTTTGAGATCGCCCGCCGCGACCTGGTCATCCGCGGACCGGGCGAGTTTCTCGGGGCGCGGCAATCGGGTGCGCCGCTGCTCCGGTTTGCCGACCTGGAACGCGACGTCGACCTCATCGAATCGGCGCGCGCCGCGGCCGACGAGCTGCTGCGGCGCGAGGCGGGCGCGGCCGGCGCGCATCTGCAACGCTGGCTGGGCGCGAAACAGGACTTCGTCAAGGCCTAGCGCCGCCGCCGCGGGCTGCGAACCAAGGCGACGGGCCTGTTTTCAGGGCCCGCCCGTGATTTGATCGAAATCAAGCTCTTGCGACCGATCCTGCAGCGGCTGCGGTAGAATACCCGGCTCCACGAAAGCACCTCCACATGCCGCTTTTCGCGCTTGGCCTCAACCACTCGACCGCGCCGCTCAAGGTGCGGGAGCAAGTCGCCTTCCAGAGCGATACGCTGGCGAGCGCGTTGCGCGACCTCTTGGGCCAGCCCAAAGTCAAGGAAGCGGCGATCCTTTCGACCTGCAATCGCACCGAGGTCTATTTCAATGGCGGCGATGCCGGGCCGGTCGTCGCTTGGCTCGAGCATTTCCACCGCGTGCCGAAGGCATCGCTGTCGCCCTACGTTTATACCCTGGCGCAGGACAAGGCCGTGCCGCATGCGTTCCGCGTCGCCAGCGGGCTCGATTCCATGGTCCTGGGCGAGCCGCAGATCCTCGGCCAGATGAAGCAGGCGGTGAAGACCGCCGAGGCGGCAGGCTCGCTCGGGCTGGTGCTGAACCGGCTGTTCCAGCGCACCTTTGCAGTGGCAAAGGACGTGCGCACGCAAACCGATATCGGCAGCGCGTCGATCTCGATGGCCGCCGCCGCGGTCAAGCTGGCCGAGCGCATCTTTCCGTCGATTGGCGACCAGCGCGTGCTGCTGATCGGCGCCGGGGAAATGATCGACCTCTGCGCGACGCATCTCGCAGCCAGGCAGCCGAAGGCGATCACGGTCGCCAACCGCACGCTCGAGCGGGGCGCGCTGCTCGCCTCTCGCGTACAGGCCGATGCAATCACGCTCAACGAATTGCCGGAGCGCCTGGCGCAATTCGACATCATCATCACTTCGACCGCCAGTTCGCTGCCGATACTGGGCAAGGGCATGCTCGAACGCGCGATCAAGACCCGCCGCCACGCGCCGATGTTCATCGTCGACCTCGCGGTGCCGCGTGACGTGGAGCCCGAGGCTGCCGAACTCGACGACCTATTCCTGTACAGCATTGACGACCTCGCCAACATCGTCAAGGACAACCTGCAGATCCGCGTCGATGCGGTGCGCGAGGCCGAGGCGATGATAGCGACCCAGGCGGAAAGCTTCCTGCGCTGGCTCGAGGGACGCGTGGTTGTGCCGACGATCACCGCGCTGCAGGGCCATCACGACGCGCTGCGCGCGGCCGAACTCGAGCGGGCGCGCAGGCTTCTCGCCAACGGCACCTCGCCCGAGCAAGTGCTCGAACAGCTCGCGCGGGGCCTCACGCATAAGTTCCTGCATGGCCCGACGCAGGCGCTCAACCAGGCGGGTGAGGCGGAGCGGGCCGAGTTGCAGGCGCTCTTCCACCGCATCTATCACCTTCCGGACGAACCTTAGGGATAGGGTGATCCGGGACCGGCCGCGCCGTCGGTCCGGCCAATCAGGCATGCGAGCGGGGATTCGAAGGCGCGGCATGCAAGCGGTCGACGCGGCCGATATCCGTGAACCCGCTTAAGAAGCGGCGCTCCTGATCCAAGAATGCGCGACAAGGTATGAAATCGTCATTGTCCACCAAGCTTGCCCAGCTTGCCGCACGGCAGGAGGAACTCGACGGCCTTCTGGCCGCGCCGGATGTCACCCGTGACCTGGACCGCTTTCGGGCCCTGTCGCGCGAGCACGCGGAGATCGCTCCGGTCGTGACGCTGTATCGCGACTGGCAGCATGCCGAGCGCGATCTGGCTAGCGCCCGCGAGATGCTCGCCGATCCGGAGATGAAGACCTATGCCGAAAGCGAGGCCAGGGCGGCGCAGGCGACGATGGAGCGCCTCGAGGAGGAGCTGCAGCGGGTGCTGCTGCCCAAGGATCCCAACGACGAGCGCAATGTCTTCCTCGAGATTCGCGCCGGGACCGGCGGCGACGAATCGGCGTTGTTTGCCGGCGACCTGTTTCGCATGTATGCGCGCTTCGGCGAGCGCAATCGCTGGCAGGTGGAAATAGTCTCCGAGAGTCCCGGCGACATGGGGGGCTTCAAGGAGGTCATAGCCCGCATCGCCGGGCAGGGTGTCTATTCGAAGCTCAAGTTCGAGTCCGGAGGGCACCGGGTGCAGCGGGTGCCCGAGACCGAGGCGCAGGGGCGCATTCACACCTCGGCGTGCACGGTCGCAGTGCTGCCCGAAGCCGACCCGATCGCCGACGTCAGCATCAACCCGGCGGATATCCGCATCGACACCTTTCGCGCCTCCGGCGCCGGCGGGCAGCACGTCAACAAGACCGACTCGGCGGTGCGCGTGACACACCTGCCGACGGGGATCGTAGTCGAGTGCCAGGACGACCGTTCCCAGCACCGCAATCGCGCCCAGGCGATGGCCGTGCTGGCCTCGCGCCTGCTCGACCGCGAGCGCCAGCAGCGGCAGCAGAAGGAGGCAGCGACCCGCAAGTCGCTGATCGGCAGCGGCGATCGGAGCGAACGCATCCGGACTTACAATTTTCCCCAGGGGCGTGTCACCGATCACCGCATCAACCTCACGCTCTACAAGATCGATCAGATCATGGACGGCGATCTGTTCGAGCTCACACAGGCGCTCGCCCAGGAATTTCAGGCCGAACTGCTCGCCGCCCTGGGCGAGAACGCGTGATCCCGTTTCTCGAAACGCCACGGCTGGCGTTGCGCGAGTTCCGCGCCGACGACGCCGACGACCTCTATCGCCTGCACGGCGACCTGCGGGTGATGCGCTACATCGGCGATGGCTCGGTGGGAACGCGGGCGTCGGTCGGCACGACGCTAGCGCGGGCGGCACGGCATTACCGCGATTATCCGGGGCTCGGCATCTGGCCGGCCAGCGTGCGCGAGAGCGGTGAGTTCATCGGCTGGTTTTGCCTCAAATACGCGCCGCAGACTGTCGAGATCGAGCTCGGATATCGGTTACTGCCCGAAGCTTGGGGATACGGCTACGCGACCGAGGGCGCGAGCGCCCTGGTCTGCTACGCCTTCGAGGACCTCGGTCTTTATCGGCTCATCGGCCTGACCCATCCCGGCAATAGCGTTTCGCAGCGGGTGTTGCGCAAGGCGGGCATGCGCGATGCCGGCTGGGGCCACTACTACGGCCGCGACCTGCGCCTGTTCGTCGCCGTGAGCGACGTGACCGTGGCGCGCTGACCGCGCCAATACTGGTGCGGCCGCCCATTTCGAGCGCGCGCTCAGGGCTTGCCGTAGTTGGTCGCCAGATAGTCGACAATCACCTTCGCATCGTCGGCATTGATCGGTGCGCCAAAGACCTTGATCATCTTGGTTACCGTTCCGTCCCAGCCGTTGCGGTCGAGGAATGGCGAGTTGATCAGCACATAGTCCAGGCTGTGACACAAGGCGCAGTGGGTCTCGACCTGCGCGCGACCGGGCGCATCCTTGAGCTCGACGCGGCGCTCCTGCGCGACGACGAGGCCGGCGGCCAGCGCAACGGCAGCTGCCAGCGTCAGCGACAATCGTTTCACTTAGGGCTCCTTAGACCGCGTTGATGGCAAGCCGCTGCACCACGTTGTGATGGTAGCCTGCGGGGTTGGGAATGAGCACCATGGGTTGCGTCGCGCCGGCGCGGCTGGTCGCGCGCGCCATGACGAGCATCGGGCCGCGCTCGACCGGAGTGAACGCTTGGCTGAAGCTGCGGAATGCGAAGCGCCCGTAATCGGTGCCGAGCGCTGCGCTGCGCCACGACCGCCCGCCATCGGTCGAAACCTCGACGCCCTCGATGCCGCGGCCGCTATCCCACGCCAGGCCCCTGACCTCGAAAGCGCTTCCGACGGCAACGGCCTGCCCCGGCGTCACGTTGGTGATGATCGAATTGACCAGTATCTCGGTAATCGGCTCGTTGGCCTCGGTCATTTGCGAGACAAAATGCTCGACGATCGGGAAGCGGTTGGTCGGAATCCGATAGGCCGTCTTGACCCAGAAGTTGTCGAAAGGCTTGCTGAGCGCGTTGATCGAGGTGACGTGCTTCATCCAGTAAACGCCCGCCCAGCCGGGGACGACGATTCGCGCCGGGAAGCCGTTCCAGTGTGGCAGCGGCTCACCGTTCATCAGGTAGGCGATCAGGGTGTTCTCGTCGAGGGCCTTCCAGACGGGTATCGACTTCTGGAAATCGGGGGTGCTGGGAATGATCGGACCGTCGGCGCCGTCGAAGGAGATCTCGAGGGTATCCTTCGTAAGCCCTGCCTTGGCCAGGACGTCCCTGAGCCGCGCGCCCTGCCAGCGCGCATTGCCCATCGCACCGGCACCCCATTCGACGCCGGCAACATGCGGGTCGAACAGGCCGCGGCGATTGCCCGAGCACTGGTTCACCGCTGCCAATTCAACCACCGGATAGTCGTGCTTGAGTTGCTCGAGATTGAGCTCGAAGGGCGTCGTCGCCGTGTCGCCGCCGATCCTGAGCTTCCACTGGTCGGCCGCGATCTGAGGAATCCCAGCCAAGTGATAGCGCACGAAGAACGCCCGGTTGGGCGTGAACTCCTGGTCGAAATACGCCATTGGCGTTTCGTAATTCGGCGGGCGCCAGGTTCGCTTGATGAGCGGCACCTTGCCGGGGAGCGACTCGAGGTCGGCGGCGGAGACCGCGCCTGCCGGCAGCGCCGAAAAACCGGCCGGACCGGGCAGCTCGGCACGCGCGTGCGGGACCGCCCATGCACCGCCGGCGAGCAAGAGCCCGCCGCCCGCTCTCATGAATTCTCGTCGCGACGGCATGCCTCCTCCAGGAGAAAGTTGGAAGGCGACGCAAGCCGGCTCGATTGACGTCGTCGCCCGGGTTTGCTGCACATTATGCGCATCACCGTTGTACACTGCAAGGCGCTTCGCGCCGACTGACGATCGATGACTCCTGCGACGGTTTCCGCTGCGCTGGCGCTGAGCGGCCTGGTGCCGTTCGAGGCCAAGCTGCTGCTCGCGCACGTCATCGATCGCGACCGTGCGTGGCTCGCCGCGCACGGTGACGCTCCGCTCACCCGCGAGCAGGCGCTCGCCTTCGATGCGCTGGCGCGCCGGCGCCGAGCAGGCGAACCGGTCGCCTATCTCACCGGCCGGCGCGAATTCTTCGGCCTGGATCTCGAAGTCACGCCTAACGTGCTCATTCCACGGCCGGAAACCGAGCTCCTGGTGGAGCTCTCGCTCGTCTGGCTCGACAAGGACGAGTCCTCGCCGGTGCTCGACCTGGGCAGCGGTTCGGGTGCGGTGGCGCTTGCGATTGCATCGCAACGACCACGCTGCGGCGTCGTCGGAACGGATGTCTCGCCGGCTGCCGTCAGCCTCGCGCGCCGCAATGGCGAGCGGCTTGGCATCGCGAACGCGACCTTCATCGAGTCCGACTGGTTCGCGCGCGTGCCGCGGCGGCGCTTTGCGTTGATCGTGGCCAACCCGCCGTATGTCGCCGAGGAGGATCCGCATCTGGGTCGGGGCGACCTTCGCTTCGAGCCTGCCGCGGCGCTCGAATCCGGCAGCGACGGACTCGACGCGATACGCGCCATTGTTGCCGCGGCGCCGGGGTATCTCGCACCCGGGGGTGTGCTTGCGCTCGAGCACGGCCACGCTCAGGCGAGCGCGGTGCAGGCTCTGTTGCGCGCGGCGGGATGGCGCGACGTCGCCTCGGCGCGCGATCTGGCCGGGATCGCGCGCGTGACCCACGGCATCGGCTAGGTGCGTGGCAATGTTTGCCGCAGGCCTTCCGCTGGCGCGGGTCGGTGCCTACGAAGCCGGCTCTGGCGGGGCCACACCGTACTTCTGCGCCCACGGCAGGAGCGCGGGCAGGATCGTCGGGTAGAGCGCGACGCCTTGGGCAAGCGCCTCGCGATAGCGCCGCAGCGCGCGTTCGCCGGGCAGGCGCACCGGCTCGTCGGGGTGGCGCGGCTTGGCCTGGCGCGCGGCGTCGACGATGCAATCAAGCTGGCGCGCGAACGAGTCGAATCCGCCGAATGCCTCGGGATCGACGGCCTGCACGAAGACCGAGCCGCCCCAGCCGGCAGGGGAATCGGCGCGCCCGTAGCCGGAGAGCCCCGCGGTCAGCGCCTCGATCAGCAGCGCCAGGGCAAAGCCCTTGTGGCCCGCGTCGAGCCCTCCGAGCGGCAGCAGCGCTCCCTTCGGCTCGCGGAAAAGCGCTGCCGGATCGGATGTGGGATTGCCCGTGGCGTCGATCAGCCAGTCGCCGGGTAGCCGCCTGCCGGCAAGCATCTGCTGCCGCGCGTAGCCCATGCTGGTGATCGAGGTCGACACGTCGACGAGTATCGGATCGCCGGATGTGGGCAGCCCGGCGGCGATGGGATTGGGAGTGATGAAGGCCGTCAGGCCGCCGTGCGGAACCACCGCCGCCACAGCGGGGTCCGAGCTTTCGATGATCGCCACCATGCCCTGGTCGGTCGCGCGCCGCAGATAGGCGGCGAGGCAGGCGATGTGATGCGAGTGGCGGATCACCACCGTACCGGTGCCGCATTCGCGCGCCATGACCATGGCGGCGTCGAGCGCGCGCAGCGTCAGCCACGGGCCGGGCAACCGCTTACCGTCCCAGGTCTGCGCGGCGCGCCGCTGCGAGATGATCGTCGGCTCGCCGTCACGGGCCATCCGCCCATGCTCAAGCTCGTCGAGGTACGGTGCGAGCAGCGCAAGGCCATGGGTCGTGTGTCCGAGCAGATCGCCGTCGAGCAGCACGTCGGCGACGTCGTGGGCTATGTCGCCGCGCACGCCCGAGCGCTCGAGCAGCGCGCGGGCAAAGGCGCGCAGACCCGGCACTGCGTAACGGGGCGGAGGATTCGCGCTCATTGGGTCGGACGCAGCCTGCGCCGGCGATTGACGCAGGCGCAGCAATCAACGACGATTCTAACCCAGCCCGCGATTCCCGCCTTCCTTGACTCCCGTAACGCTGACGGTCAGCATCGTCACGTATCAGCCGGACCTTGCGCTTCTCGAACGCTGCCTAGCCGCGCTCGCGACGGCGCTGCAAGCGGCGCAGGATGACGGACTGCTGCGCCTCGCCAACGTAGTGCTCGTGGATAACACCGGGTCGCGGCCGACCGCCGAGGCCGTCGTCGCCCTCGGCGAGGCGCGCTTCAAGGACTCCGGCGTGACCATGAATTATCTGCATCGCCACACCAACATCGGTTACGGCAGCGCCCACAACCTGGTCATGCATGGCGGCAATACGCATTACCATCTGGTGCTCAATCCAGACGTCGAGCTCGCCGCGGATGCGCTGGCCGAGGGCCTGAAGTTTCTTGAAGCCAATCCCGACGTCGGGGTGCTGGCGCCGGCGGTGTTCGCTGCCGATGGCGCGCGCGAATTCCCGTGCAAGCGCTACCCCGCCGTGCTCGATCTGCTGCTGCGCGGGTTTGCGCCGGCATTCTTGCGGCGCCTGTTTTGCAAACGGCTCGATCGCTACGAGATGCGCGACAGCATTGCCGCCGGGGCCCAGGTGTCGCCGGTGCCGATGATGAGCGGATGTTTCATGCTGCTGCGGCGCAAGGCAGTCGACTCCACGGGCGGCTTCGATCCGCAATACTTCCTCTATTTCGAGGATTTTGACTGGAGCGTGAGGCTGAACCGCGTCACGCGCAGCGCCTATGTACCGACGGTGCGCGTCGTCCACCACGGCGGCGGCGCGTCGCGCAAGGGCCTGCGCCACGTGGTGATGTTCATACAGAGCGCGATGCGCTTCTACAACAAGCACGGCTGGAAGTGGGCCTGACGTGGCATTGACCGGCAAAGTCCTGGTGACTGGCGGCAGCGGGTTCATCGGCCGCATGCTCTGCGCTCGGCTCGCGGCGGCAGGCGTCGATCACGTGGCGGCGGTGCGGGTCGCGTCGGATGCGGACGACCGCCGGCGCGGCACGGAGGTGGCGCTGGGCGATTTCGCCGCGGCCGATTGGGGCGACATCATGCGCGGCGTGGACGCGATCGTGCACCTGGCTGGACGGGCGCATGTCGGGGCCGGCCGGGCGGCTGACACCCCGACGCCTTTCATCGTCGCCAACGTGCACGTGACCCGGCGCGTCGCCGAAGCCGCCGCGCGCGCCGGCGTGCGGCGCATCGTGTATGCGAGCAGCATCAAGGTACACGGAGAGGCGAGCATGCCGGGTCGGCCGTTTCGCGCCGGCGATGCGCCGGCGCCGGTGGATGCCTACGCGCGCAGCAAGGCGGAGGCCGAAAGGGCGCTTGGGGAGATCTGCAGGACGCATGGCATGGAGGCGATAGTCCTGCGCCTGCCGCTGACCTACGGGCCGGGCGTGAAGGGCAACTTTCTCACTCTGCTCGCGGCGGTCGCCTCGCAACGGCGCTTGCCGCTGGCGGGCATCGGCAACCGGCGCAGCCTGCTCTATGTCGGCAACGCGGTAAGCGCGATCGAAGCAGCGCTCGTCGCGCCGGCATTGCCGAGCGAGGCGCTGCCCATCGCCGACGCCGAAGTCGTGTCGACCACCGAGCTCGCCACGAGGCTTGCGCGCGCGCTGCACGTTCAGCCCCGCCTGTTTCATGTCCCGACAACGTTTCTGCGCGGCTCCGCGGCGCTGATCGGCCGCGGCAGCGAGGTGGGCCGCCTGCTCGACTCGCTTGAAGTCGACGGGTCGCGTTTCCGCGAGCTGACGGGCTGGACTCCGCCGAGCTCGCTTGACGAGGGCCTCACGGTGACCGCCGCGTGGTGGCAGTCGCGGCACTCGCAGTGACCGTCCCAGGCGAACTGGCCGCCGCGACCGCTATAATCGACGGCAGGATGGACGGAAACCGGCGATGAGCGTTCGCGCCTCGGGCCGTCGCGGCGACGAGCTGCGGCCGCTTCGCATCACGCGCCATTACACGCGGCACGCGGAGGGATCGGTGCTGATCGAATCTGGCGACACGCGCGTGATCTGCACCGCGAGCGTCGAGGAAGGCGTGCCGGGGTTCCTCAAAGGGCAGGGCCGCGGCTGGCTCACGGCAGAGTACGGCATGCTGCCGCGGGCGACCAACACCCGCGCGCGGCGCGAGGCGGCCGAAGGCAGGCAATCGGGACGGACGCAGGAGATCCAGCGGCTTATCGGACGCAGTCTGCGCGCCGTCGCCGACCTCGCGCAATTGGGCGAGCGCACCATCCGCGTCGATTGCGACGTCATTCAAGCCGATGGCGGCACCCGGTGCGCGGCGATCACGGGCGGGTGCGTGGCAGTGCGCGACGCCGTCGCCTGGGGCAGGACGCAGGGACTGTTCGGCGGCGAGCCGCTCAACGATTTCGTCGCCGCGGTTGCGGTGGGAATCGTCGACGGCGAGCCGGCGCTCGATCTGGACTATGCCGAGGATGCCGCCTGCAGCACCGACATGAACGTGGTCATGACCGGCCGTGGCGACTTCGTCGAAATCCAGGGCACCGCGGAGGCGGCCCCGTTTACGCGAGCCGAGATGGATGCGCTGGTGGCGCTCGCGGCGCAGGGGATACGCGAGCTGGTCGCGGCGCAGAAGCGCTCGCTCGAGGCGTGACGTCGTTGGCCAGGGGTCGCCATGCCGCCTTTTCCCCGCCTGGTCCTCGCCTCCGGCAACGCCGGCAAGCTGCGCGAGTTCCGGCGGCTGCTCGCTCCTCTTCGCATCGAAGTCCTGCCCCAGGCGGAGCTCGGCGTTGCCGGAGCCGACGAACCGCATTCGACCTTTGTCGAGAATGCGCTGGCGAAAGCGCGACATGCAAGCCGGCTTTGTCGCCTGCCTGCGCTCGCCGATGATTCCGGCGTCTGCGTCGCCGCGCTCGGCGGTGCGCCGGGCGTGCATTCGGCGCGCTACGCGGGGAACCCGCGGTCCGACCGGCGCAACAACGCCAAGCTCATCGCCGATCTCGCGGGGGTCGCCGACCGCCGCGCGCATTACTATTGCGTGCTCGTGCTCATCCGCCACGGCGACGATCCGGAGCCTATCCTCGCCGAAGGGCGCTGGGACGGGACGATCATCGATGCGGCAAGGGGCAGGCGAGGCTTCGGCTACGATCCGCACTTTCTCGACACCGAGAGCGGCATGACCGGCGCCGAGCTGCCACTGGCACAGAAGAACGAGCGCTCGCATCGTGGCAAGGCGATGCGGACGCTGATTGCGCGCCTCGGCGTGGAGGCCTAATGGCCACGCAGCCCTTGGCCCTGAGTTCGCCTTCGCAGCCGCGCTTCGCCGCGCTTCCCCCGCTCGCGCTCTACGTCCACATACCGTGGTGCATCCGCAAGTGCCCATACTGCGATTTCAATTCGCACGAGAGCCGCGGCGCGCTGCCGGAAACGCAGTACGTCGACGCGCTGATCGCGGACCTCGAATTGGCGCTGCCGTCGATCTGGGGCCGGCGAGCGGGGTCCATTTTCTTCGGCGGCGGGACGCCGAGCCTGTTCACGGCGGAGGCGATCGATCGCATCCTTGCCGCGATCCGCGCCCGTGTTCCCGTCGCGCCCGATGCCGAGGTGACGCTGGAGGCGAACCCGGGGACGTTCGAGCGGCTGAAGTTTGCAGGATTCAGAACCGCCGGCGTCAACCGCTTGTCGCTGGGCGTGCAGAGCTTCAATCCGCAACATCTGCGCGCCCTCGGACGGGTGCACGACGAACGCGAGGCACGAACCGCCGCTGCCGCGGCCCTCGAAATTTTCGACAACGTCAATCTGGACCTCATGTACGCATTGCCCGGGCAGACGCTCGACGCAGCGCGCGCCGACGCTGCGGTCGCGCTCGCCTTCTCGCCGCCGCATCTTTCCTTCTATCACCTGACCGTGGAGCCGAACACGCTCTTTTACCGCTTTCCACCGGCGCTGCCCGACCATGACGCTTCGGCAGCCATCGAGGACGCCATCGAGGAGACCCTTGTCAAGGCGGGATACCGGCACTACGAAACCTCGGCCTACGCGAGAGCCGGCAGCCAATGCAGGCACAACCTGAATTACTGGCAATACGGGGACTACCTCGGCATCGGCGCCGGGGCGCACTCCAAGCTGTCGTTTCCGCAACGCATCGTGCGCCAGGTCCGCCACCGGCAGCCGCAGCAATATGTCGAGGCGGTCGCGCGCGGCGAGCCCCTTGCCGAGCAGCGGGAGGTGTCGCGGGCCGACGTAGGCTTCGAGTTCATGCTCAACGCATTGCGTCTGGACGATGGCTTTGCCATCGCCCAGTTTGCGGAACGCACCGGCTTTGCCCTTGCCATCGTGCAGCGCGAGCTCGACGAGGCCGAACGCCGCGGGCTGCTCGAGCGCGACCACCAGCGTGTGCGGCCGACACTGCTGGGCCGGCGTTTTCTCAACGACCTGCAAGCACTCTTTCTGCCGCCGGAGGGGCCATCCGTGCCGGGGCCGGGTGAGCGCATGCTCCTGCGCGCGGAGCCATGAGCGAGTCGTTGCACGCGCTGTCGCTGATCGACGCGCGGGCTGCGTTGCGCTTGGGCGCGACCACCAGCGCGACGCTCACGCGCGCCCTCCTCGAGCGCATTGCGGCCACCGATGCCGGCGTACAGGCATGGGCGCACCTCGATGCCGACGCGGCGCTCAAGGCCGCCCGGATATCCGATGTCGAGCGCGCGGCCGGCACGGCAAATGGCCCGCTTACGGGCATCGGCATCGGCGTCAAGGATATCGTCGCGACCAGCGACCAGCCGACCCAACTGGGCTCGCCGATCTACGCTGCGGCGCAGCCGATGTACGACGCCGAATGCGTGCTCCGGCTGCGGCAGGCAGGCGGATTCGTGCTCGGCAAGACCGTGACCACCGAATTTGCCTTCCTGCATCCGGGCAAGACGCGCAATCCATGGGACGCCGCGCACACGCCGGGCGGCTCGTCGTCCGGCTCGGCCGCAGCCGTGGCCCTCGGGCAGGTCGCGGCAGCGATCGGCACGCAGACCAACGGCTCGGTCATCCGGCCGGCTGCCTATTGCGGCGTAGTCGGTTTCAAGCCGACGGTCGACGCGCTGCCATTTGCCGGGGTCAATCGCTTCAGCCCCACGCTCGATACGCTTGGTGTCTTCGCGCGCAAGGTCGCCGATTGCGCGCTGCTGGCCTCGTGCGTGGGCGACCCCGGCCGGATCGCCGCCCAGACCGCGGCGGTCGGGCGAGCGCCCCGGCTGGCCATGCTGCCTGGCTTCCCATGGGTCGCGACGGGGGCCGAACAGGAACGGGCCGTAGGGGCAGCGCTGGCGAGCCTGAGCGACGCCGGTTCGATCGTCACAGCCGTCACGCTTCCGGAGTCCTGGGCCGACGCGCAACGCGTACATCGCACGATCATGCTCTACGAAGGGGTGCAGCAGATAGGCGAGTTGCAGCTGCGCGACCGCGGGCGCCTGTCGTCCGAGCTCAACGCGGCGCTCGACGAAGGGCGGCAGATCTCCGCCGCCGCTTATGCGGCGGCGCAGGCGCGACGCGACGTGCTGATCGTGGCGGCGACTGAATGGCTTGCGCCGTTCGATGCCATCGCATCGCCGCCGGCGCCGGCCGCCGCACCTGCCGATCTCAGCCAGACGGGCGATCCGGCCTGCTGCACGCTCTGGTCGCTGCTCGGCTTTCCGGCGGTCTCCATCCCGACCGCCGCTGCGGCCAACGGCCTGCCGCTCGGGTTGCAGCTTGCGGCGATTGCCGGCGCCGACGATCGTCTGCTCGCGGTAGCGCAGTGGTGCGAAGGGCGCTTGCCGTTCGCGGGCCTGGTATGAAGCGCGCCAAGCGGCATAAGCCACCCAGGCCGCGCAATCCGGTCGCCCGCTCGCCGCTTCTCGGCAAGGGGGGTGCGCACGGCAAGTCGACTGCGGCGAAGCGACGGCGGGCGAAGGTCGAGTTGGCGCAGCAGATCCGCGCCGCCGGGTCCGAGCCATGACCCTTTCGCGTCGCGACCTCGAGGAAGGGCGCATGCGCGCCGTCTATGCGGCGGCAATCGATCCACGCCATGCGCTGACCGACGAGCAGCTCGCCGCTTCCCTCGCCGAGTCGTTGAAGCGCAAGCCGCCACGCTCGGCGTGGTGGGTATTCGCTTACGGTTCGCTGCTGTGGAACCCGCTTTTTCCCTTTGAGGAAGCGCGACCCGCGACGCTGAAGGGCCGACACCGCCGTTTCTGCCTCTGGTCACTCGCATCGCGAGGCACGTCCACTCAGCCCGGGCTGGTGCTTGGCTTGGATCGCGGGGGGTCGTGTCAAGGCGTCGTCTATCGACTGCCGGCGCGCGCCGCGAAAGACGAGTTGATGCTGCTGTGGCGACGGGAGATGGTGCTCGGCGCGTATCAGCCGCTGTGGGTCACCGTGCGCTGCGGGCAGTCACCGCTGGTCGCCCTGGCGTTCGTGGTCGATCGCACGCACCGGCAATACACCGGAAAGCTCACTCTGGGGGAGCAGGCAGACGTCCTCGCCAGTGCCGCCGGGGCGTTCGGTTCCTCGGCCGACTACCTGGAGCGCGCCCGCGTTGCGCTCATCACGCACGGTGTCGTCGATCCCTATCTGGAGCGACTCGCGTTGCTCGTTGCGCGGCGACGGCACCGCGCGCTGCCGTCGCCATCGATGGGCGAACCGGCGTAGGAAGGCGGCGACGCCACGGCTGTGTTCGTTCCGCGGTGGAACCCCTGCCGCCGCGTTCGTCGCGGCGATCTTGCTCAGAGCGCGACGTGCCGCCCGCCGTCGACGTTGATCGTCTCGCCGGTGACGTAGGTCGCTTCGGCAAGCAGAAAGTGCACGGCCTTGGCGATGTCCTCCGGGGTCCCCTCCCGCTTCAGCGGCGTGTGGGAGATGATTCTTTGCCGCGACAGCTCGTCAAACGTATCGTCATCGGGCCACAGAATCGGCCCCGGAGCGACCGCATTGACGCGGACCTCGGGCGCCAGTTCGCGCGCAAGCGAGCGCGTCAATCCGACCAGTCCTGCCTTGGCGACGCTGTAGAGCACGTAATTCTTCAGCGGCCGCTCGGCATGGATGTCGGTGATGTTGACGATCGCCCCCTGGGTCTTCCTGAGCGCCGGCGCCGCGGCCTGGGCGATGAACAGCGGCGCGCGCAGATTGGCGCCGATGAGCGTTTCCCAATCGTCGGGAGTAATCTCGCCTACCGGCGTCGGATAGAAGCTGGCTGCGTTGTTGACCACTGCATCGAGGCGGCCGAAGATTTGAATGGTCTGATCGATCAGTGACGGCAGCTTGCCCAGATCGAGCAGATCAGCCTGGATCAGCGCCACCGAGTCCTTGCGCTGGTGATTGAGTTCGGCCTGCAGCAGCCGCGCCTCGCCGGCGGAGGCACGATAATGCAGCATCAGGCTCGCGCCGGTGCCGTGCAGCCGCCGGCATATGGTTGCGCCGAGGCGCTTGGCCCCTCCCGTGATCAAGACGACTTTGCCCTGCACGTGGCGCTCCGGCTACACTCCCCTCGACCTGCCAATCTAGCACATCGATGTCTACCGCTCCACTCGAAGCGCGCCCGGACGGCTTGCCGCCGCCGTCGATGGCGGAGCGCGAGCACAGCGAGCGTGTCGCCGCGCACCTCGTGCACATGATCGCTGAGGCCGAAGGCTGGATCTCGTTCGCCGATTACATGCATGCGGTGCTCTACGCCCCCGGCCTCGGCTACTACACCTCCGGCGCGCGCAAGCTCGGCGTTGGCGGCGACTTCGTGACCGCACCCGAGCTCACGCCGCTGTTCGGGCGCACGCTCGCGGCGCAGGCCGCCGAGGTCCTTGCCGAGCTTGGCACGGGCGAGATTGTCGAAGTGGGGCCGGGCAGCGGCGTCCTGGCCGCGGACTTGCTCGATGCGCTGGCGGAGGAGCGGGCGCTGCCGGAGCGCTACTTGCTGCTCGAAGTCAGCCCCGAGCTGCGCCAGCGGCAACGCGAGCTCCTGGCGGCCCGAGTCCCCGGGGTCATGCCGCGCGTCGTCTGGATCGACACGCTTCCCGAGCGGTGGCGTGGCGTCGTCATCGCCAACGAACTGCTCGACGCGGTACCGGCACAGCTGGTCGCACGGCGTGGCGGGGACTGGTTCGAGCGCGGAGTTACGATCGACGCGGGGGCGCGATTCGCGTTTCATGACCGGCCGCTGGCCCTCGGCCCGCTGCACGACATGGCGCAGCGGCGCTTCCCTGCGCACGGCGACTATGCTTCCGAGTTGAACCCGACGAGCGAGGCCCTGGTCGCGGAGCTGGGGCGGCGCTGCGAGCGCGGCCTGCTCCTGCTCATCGACTACGGTTTTCCCGCGGCCGAGTACTACCATCCGCAGCGCGATGCGGGCACGTTGATGGCGCATTATCGCCATCACGCGCTCGCCGATCCATTCTTCTGCCCCGGATTGACCGATATAACCGCGCATGTTGATTTCAGCGCCATGGCCCGCGCCGGAGTCGCCGCCGGTCTGACCGTTGCCGGTTTTGCGACCCAGGCGCAGTTTCTGCTCGCTTGCGGGCTGCTTGGTGCGCTTGCGCGCTGCGGCGAACCCGAATCGGCGCGCTATCTGCGCGCCGCGAATGCCGTGCAGAGGCTAACGTCCCCCGCGGAGATGGGCGAACTGTTCAAGGTGCTCGCATTGACTCGCGGCCTCGATCTCGAGTTGCTGGGCTTTCGCGACGGCGACCGCAGTCACCGCCTGTAGGCCAGCCGTGGCCGGGATGCCCGCTTCAATGGGCGCCGGCTGCCGCCGCGGTGTTGGCCGCGTGCTTGAGCGGGCGGGCGAGCCAGACCACGCCGATGAGCAACAGAAACAGTAGCGCCGACGCCAGGAAGATGTCGTCGGCCGACAGCATGAATGCCTGTTGATCGATTAGGCGGTTCATCAGCGCCGCGCTCTGCGACGCGTCGAGTCCGCTTGCCTGGAGGTTTGCCAACGCCTGCGTCGACGATGGATCGTAAGGCGTGATGTGCTCGATGAGTTGCGCATGATGGAAGCTTGCCCGTCGGTCCCAAAGCGTGGTGGCGATCGAAGTGCCGAATGAGCCGGCAGTGATGCGGGCGAAGTTAAAAAGCCCCGAGGCCGCCGGTATGCGCGATGGCGCAAGCCCCGACAGGGCCAGGGTAATAAGCGGTATGAAAAACACAGCCAGCGAGACACCCTGGACGATCGTCGGCAGGATCAGGGTCGCGAAGGTGGCGTCGGTGTTGAAATGCGAGCGCATCACCAGCACCAGCGCCATTGTCGCGAATGCGCCGGTGGCGAACCAGCGCGGGTCGACCCTGTCGATGTTGCGGCCCACCAACGGGGTAAGCAGGATGGCAAAAATTCCCACCGGCGCAAGCACCATGCCGGCCATCGTCGCGGTGTAACCCATGTACTGCTGGAGCCAAAGCGGCAGCAGCACGACGTTGCCGAAAAAGGCGCCGTAACCCAGCGACATTGCAAGCGTGCTGGTCCAGAAGTTGCGGCCCTCGAACAATCGCAAGTCGACCACCGGGTGGCGGTCGGTAAGCTCCCAGACGATGAAGATCGCGAAGCCGATGACCGCGACCAGCGCCAGGGTCACGATCTGCCATGACTGGAACCAGTCGAGGTCTTTGCCGCGGTCGAGCATGAGTTGCAGCGCGCCGACCCACAGCACCAGCAATCCGAGCCCGACGGCGTCGATCGGCAGCTGCACGGTTGGCGTTTCGCGCTTCTGGTAGATGAACCAGGTCACGGCGCTCGCGGCGAGTCCGACCGGGACGTTGATGTAGAAAATCCACGGCCAGGAGATATTGTCCGTGATCCATCCGCCAAGCAGCGGGCCGACGACCGGGGCCACCAGCGTCGTGATCGACCAGGCCGCGAGCGCGCTGCCCGCCCTGGCCTTCGGATAGCTCGACAGCAGCAGCGACTGCGACAGCGGGATCATGGGTCCGGCCACCGCGCCCTGGATGATGCGGAACGCGATGAGCATCCCGAGCGATGGCGCCAGGCCGCATAGAAACGAGGCGAGCACGAACAGCAGTACCGAAATGGTGAACAGTCGCACCTGGCCGTAGCGCTGCGTCAGCCAGCCGGTCAGCGGCAACGATATGGCGTTGGCGACGCCGAACGAGGTGATGACCCAGGTTCCCTGGTCGGGTGCCACGCCGAGGTCGCCGGCGATAGCCGGAATCGAGACGTTCGCGATCGAGGTGTCGAGCACGTTCATGAATGTCGCGAGCGACAGGACGACGGTACCGAGCGCGAGCGCGGCGCCCTGGAGCGGCGCCGGATGCGCCGCGTCGGGGGGCGCCGTCTTGGCCATGGTGAATCCTATTGCGGCGCGTTACAGCGTGGGCCGGTGTGTCGCGGCCGGTTCGCGCGGACGGGTGAAGCCCGCGAGCTGGCGCAGCGAGGCCGCGCTTGGCGATGCCTGGGTCTTCGCGCTGCGGTCAGGACCTCCCTCGTTGGCGGCGATAATGGTCTTCACGCGCTCGTCGGCGATCGAGTCGAGCGAACCAAAAACGTCGGTCGCGTAGGCCGGAGCGCTGCGCGCGAATTGTGGCAAACGCTCGCCGCTGCGGTCGCGGGTGTCGACCTCGGCCTGCATCGACAGACCGATCTGCAGAGGGTGCGCGGCAAGTTCCTGCGGGTCGAGGGCGATGCGCACGGGAACCCTTTGCACAACCTTGATCCAGTTTCCGGTCGCGTTCTGCGCCGGCAGCAGGGCGAAGGCCGAGCCGGTGCCGGCGCCGAAACCGGCGACCTTGCCCCGGTACCTGACCTTGCTGCCGTAGAGATCGGCGGTAAGGGTGACGGGCTGCCCGACGCGCATGCCCGCGAGCTGCGGCTCCTTGAAGTTGGCATCCACCCACACCTGGTCGAGCGGAACGACCGCCATGAGCGGGCTGCCGGGGCTCACGCGCTGACCGAGCTGTACGGCGCGCTTGGCGACGAAGCCGGCGATCGGCGCAGGAATCGCGGTTCGGGCATAGGTCAGGTAGGCATTGCGCACCCGCGCGCTGGCGTCGCGAACGTCGGGATGGTCGTCGACGGTTGTGTGGTCAACCCGGGCCCGGTTCGCCTCGAGCTGCTGCCGCGCACCGAGCAGCGCCGCCTTGGCGCTGTCGAATGCGTCGCGCGCGTGTTGCATTTCCTCGCCGGAGATCGCCCCCGAGCTCGCCAGCCGTTCACGGCGGTCGAGGTCGGCACGCGCCCGGTCGAGATCGGACTGGCGCCCCGCAACGGCGGCCTGCAGCTCGGCCGAGGTCGCGAACAGGCTTCGCACTTCGCGCACTGTCTTGGCGAGCTGCGCCTCGGCCTCGTCGAGCGCGACCTTGGCATCGGCCTGATCGAGTTGCACCAGCGGCTGGCCGGCGGCGACGAACTGCGTATCGTCGGCGTCGATTGCCACCACCGTACCCGAGATCTGCGGCGTGATCTGGACCACGTTGCCGCTGACGTATGCGTCGTCGGTCGACTGCCAGTAGCGCAGGGCGAGCATCCAGTACGCACCGTAAGCCATCGCCAGCGCGGCCACCGTCCCGATGACGATGGCGAGCCAGCGCTTGCGCGCCGTCTGAAGCGTTTTGGTCTGGAGAAGTTGAGTATCGTTGGGCATGGAACCTTCTTGCTGAATGTGTCTTAGTGAAGAATCGCTACCGGCAGCGCGGCGATTTCGGCGGCTTCGTCGGGAATGCAGCCGGCCACCGGCACCGCTATCGCGCTGTCGGTAAGCAACGGCGCTTGGCGGATTGCCCATGATTCGCCGTGGACGATCACGATGGCGGCAAGGATTGCGCTCGCGATCAGCGCAAGAGTCCTGCCGACCCGGCGCCAGGTGGCGGTGAGCGGATCGCCGCTTACAGCGCGGTGGGGCATGGTGGTCTGCCTTATCGGGAGGTGATGGCCGAGGCGATCGGGCCCGCCGCCGGAGAGAAGCCGCCACCGAGTGCCCGCACCAGGGCGATGGAGATCTCCAGGTCGCGCGCGCGCAGATCCGCCTCGAGGCTCTGTTGCACCAATAGAGGGGATTCCGCGCTCAGCACCTGGAGGTAGTTGCCGATACCTTCGCGGTAGCGCAGCAGCGCCAGGTCGTAGGCTTCCTGCGCATCGGCAAGCGCCTGCGCCTGGTCCGTATGCTGGGCTTCGACGCTGGCGAACGAAGTCAGCTGATCGACGATATCGCGCAAGGCATCGGCTAGCAGCTGGTTGTATTGCTCGACGGCAATGTCGTACTCGGCGTCCGTTCCGGCGAGATTGCCGCGCAACCGGCCGCCGTCAAAAATCGGCAGGCTGACCGCGGGGCCAAAGCCCATCATGCGGCTGGCGGCGCTAAACAGCCCCGCGGAGCCAAGACTCTGCAGGCCGATTAGCGCCACGAGGTTCACGTCGGGATAGAACGCGGCCTTCGCGCTGGCGATATCCTTTTGTGCGGCTTCGACCCGCCAGCGCTGCGCGACGATGTCAGGGCGCCGGCCGACGAGTTCGGCTGGAACGGCCGAAGGCAGGGCGACAGGGCGCAGGGCGTCGGCAACGGGCCGGCCGATCGCCAGGCCACGGTCGGGGCCGGCCCCAAGCAGCGCGGCCAGCGCATTGCGGCTCAGACCGATGGTCTCCTGCAGTTGCTCGATCTGCTCGCGCGTCGCGGGCAGCGCGGCTTCGGCCTGCTTGAGCTCGAGGCGCGAATCGATGCCGGCTGCGTTGCGGTCGCGCGTCAGCGCGTAGATCTGGGCGCGCTCCTCAAGGGTCGCTTGCGCGACGTCGAGCTGCAGGTAGGCGCGGTACAGTTGGACGTAGGTCTGGGCGACGGTGACCGACAGCGCCAGACGCGCGGCATCGGCGTCCACCTCCGCGGCGCGCGCCTCGCCCAGCGCGCTTTCGTACGCGGCTCGGTTCTTGCCCCAGAAATCGAGCTCCCAGTCGAGCGTAGCCTGCAGCTGATACAGCGTTCCCCAGAGTCCGTTGAACGGCGGCGGGGTCAGGCCGTGCTCGGGCTGCAGCTCGCGGCTGACTTCGGCGTTGCCGTTGACCTGCGGGTAGAGCGCGGACTTGGTGGTGGCGGCGCAGGCTAGCGCCTTGCGCGTACGCGCTTCGGCCACGCGCAGCGTCGGGCTCTGCGCCAGCGCCTCGTTGATCAGGGCGTCGAGTTGCGGGTCGTTGAACGCCGTCCACCAGTCGCCGCGTGGCCACGCCGAGGGCGACAGCGCGGCCGTCGCCAGCGCCTTCTGCGCCGCAAGCGCGTTCGCGTCGTTCAGCGACCCTTGCGGCGACAGGCCGTTCGTGCTGGCGCAAGCGGCGAGCAACAATGTACCGACAAGCGCTGCGGCGACCAGTCCGCGCTGAATGCTCATTTCACGTCCTTGCCTGCTTGTGGTTGTAGAGCCACAGCAGCAGCGCCACCAGCGACCCGCCCGGCAGAATGAGTTCGACCAGAAGGTAGGGGCCCAAGGCGCGCAGGTTCGCCGCTACCAGGCCCAGGACGCGTTGAATCGAGATTGCCAGTGAGTGCTTCATCTGCTA
>Ga0074045_10000832_pt1 | contig 30267 bp, 27 predicted proteins | sample BogForMeECP23OM2_FD_94442 | JGI IMG/M metagenome (GOLD analysis project Ga0074045, IMG submission 94442) | Bog forest soil microbial communities from Calvert Island, British Columbia, Canada - Bog Forest MetaG ECP23OM2 | ecosystem: Environmental > Terrestrial > Soil > Wetlands ...
CGTCGAGCACCTGCAGGCAAGCGACTCCCGCATCGCCCGCGGCATCCAAACCACCGCGACGCCGTTTGCCGAACAAGGCATCGATTTCCGGAAACAGCTGCGCGAGCGCACCGCAACGGCGAAGCACGGTGAAGAAGTGCGAGGGCCTGGTGGTCATCAGCGCACGCGAGAGCTCCTGCCAGATGCGCTCCGAGGTGAGCGTCGCGAGTTCGCCGCTCTCCACGATGGCGCGCATCAACGCCTCGGTTTGCGGCGCCACCACGAATCCAAAGCGCGCGGCAAAGCGCGCGATCCGCAGTACCCGCAGCGGATCCTCGGCAAACGCCGGGCCGACGTGGCGCAAGACGCCGGCGCGCAAATCCTTTTCTCCGCCGAACGGATCGATCAAACTGCCGTCTTCGGCGCGAGCCATGGCGTTGATGGTGAGGTCCCGGCGCGCAAGATCCTCCTCCAGCGTGACACCCGGCGCGGCGTGGAAGCTGAATCCCTGGTGTCCGCGCCCGGTCTTGCGCTCGGTGCGCGCCAGCGCGTATTCCTCGTGCGTTTCCGGATGCAGGAACACCGGAAAATCGCGGCCGACAGGTCGGAAGCCGCGGCTCAGGAGCTCCTGCGGCATGGCGCCGACGACGACAAAATCGCGATCCGCGAGCGGCAATCCGAGCAGCTCGTCACGCACCGAACCCCCGACGCGATAGATTTTCAGCGCCCGCCCTGTGCGCGCAGGCCCGCGTAGCGTGTGCGCAGCGCGACCGGCGCCAGATACTGTGGCGCAATGGCCTCGAGCGCGGTCGGCGCCGCGCCCAGCAGTCTCGGATACCCGCCGTCGCAGACACTGTCGACCTGCATCGACGCCAGGTTATCGCGGCTCATGAGCTTGCCCGGCAGGCATTCGAGCACAAGCGCCTGCAGCCTTCCCAGCGCGCTGCCGAGCGGCACGATCGGACGCCGGTAGCCGGTGACCTCGCCCACGTACGCCACCAGCTCGCGCAACGTGTACACCGTCGGCCCGCATAGCGCGTAGCGATGGCGATGTGTGCGGTCATCGTCGAGCGCGCGCAGGAACGCGTCGGCCACGTCGCCGACGTAGATCGGCTGGAAGCGCGCCCGCGCACCGGCGAGGGCGATCACCGGCAGGAAGCGTTCCAGCCGCGCAAACAGGTTGAGAAAGGAGTCCTCGCGGCCGAAGATCACCGAGGGGCGGAAAATCGTCCATGCCAGATCCGCCTCGGCGACCCGCTCCTCCGCTTCACCCTTGCTCTTCAGGTAGCGGCTCGGGCCGGCGACGTCGGCATGCAGTGCGCTCATGTGCAACAGCCGAGGGACGCCGGCACTGCGGCAGGCGACGCAGAGCTTGCGCGCGAGCTCGACGTGCACGCGATCGAAATCGCCGCGGCGCGATTCGTTGAGAATGCCCACGAGGTTGACCGCGGCATCGGCGCCGGCGGCGAGCCGCGCGAGCACCACCGGGTCGTGTATGTCGGCCTCGCGCACGTCGACGGTCGGCAGCAGGATCAGGTGTTTGGCGCGCTCGCGTTGCCGCGTCGGCACGACGACCTGAGAACCCGTCGCGACGAGGCGGCCGACCAGATGGCGGCCGACGAAGCCGCCGCCGCCCAACACCAGGATTTTTCGCATGCTCATCGCAGGCCTTCGCTACGCTCCTCCGGCGGCGCGGAGGCGTCGGGACGCGCGCTGCCGTTATCGGCGGCGACGCCCCCGCGCGGGACGATAACACCGAGACGGTCCTTGAGCGCGACGTAGCGTAAACCGAGGCGAGCCTGGTAGACCATCGCGTTCGCCAGTACTTTTTTCGCGTAATCCCGCGTCTCGTTGAACGGAATCGTCTCGACGTAGATTGCGCCTTCCAGCGGCACCGCCCCGCGCCACGCCTGTGCCCGTCCCGGACCGGCATTATACGCGGCAGCGCCGAGCGCCTGCAGACCGTCGAGCCGGTCGAGCACATAGCGCAGGTAGTAGGTCCCCAGCTGGATATTGAGCTCCGGTTCCTCGAGTTCTGCGCGCGCGGACGTGCGTCCGGTCTTGTGCGCAACCCAACGTGCGGTCGGCGGCATCAGTTGCATGAGCCCGACCGCACCCGCTCCCGAAATGATGTCGGACACGAAGCGGCTCTCCTGACGCATCAGGCCGTAGACAAACGCCGTATCGAGCCCGTTCTCCTTTGCCGCCTGTTCAACCTCGGCCCGAAACGGCGTGGGATAACTCAGGCCAAAGTCATGGCGTTCGTGGGTACGGTCGGCGGTGTTGATCGCGCGATCGTACAGGCGATGGGCTTGCGCGAACGAAGCCGCGAGCAGCAGGCCCTCGTCGTCGAGACCGCGCACGACGGCAACCCATTCGCGCTGCGCGTCCGCGCGCAGATCGAGCGCGGAGAGCTTGAGCACGCGCTGCACGGCCTCACGCGCGCCGAATGCCGCGAGCGCCGCCGGGTCCGGTGCCAGGGGTTCGCTCACCGGGTTGATGTTCGCGCCCAGCGCTTCGGCAGCGAGGAAGCCGTAAAAATGAGTCTCGGTCGCCAGGCCGCCAAACAGACGCGTTGCGTCTTCCGTTTCGCCGGCGGCGGTCAGCGCGCGTGCCTTCCAGTAGCGCCATGCGGAATCCTGCGCCTGCACCGCCGACATCGCATCGATCGCCGCGCTCACATCGGCCCAGGCGCCGACGCGCAGCGCCGCGCGCACCTGCCAGGCGTGTTGCGCTTCGGTGAACGGCGCGCCCTCGGCCTCGTGGAACCACGCGTTCGCCTGAGGCAGCAGCTGGCGCGCGGCGTTGTAGGCAACGAGGAGATTGCCGTACAGACGCTCGGCGGGGTAGAGGCGCGCGCGCCAGCCAATCCATGCCTCGTGCGCTGCGACCGCGTCGCTCTGGGCGACGCGGTCGAGCGCGTAGAGGGCGAGTTCCCGTCCGGACTGCGAGGCGAGGCGAAAATCGCCCTTGGCGAGGGCCGCGCGCGCGCCGCGGTCGACGCGCTCGATCTCTTGCGCGGTGGGTCGCTCGGGAACCGGCAGCGCGGCGGCAAGCTTCGCCGCGAGGCGAAAGTTGCCGGCCTCGTGCGCGAGGCGGAAGCGGGTCCATACGTCCTGCACCGTCAAGTCGCCTTGCGCGAGCAGCAGGGCAAATACCGGCTGACACGATTCCGGCTGTTCGTGGCCGCTGAACCAGAACTTGCTGCCGTCGGTTGCGCCCTCGGCCTCCGCCTGCTCCTTGTGCTGGGCGCGAAACTGGGCCGCATAACAGGCGAGTTCGACGTCTTCGGCGCCGCGCTTCGGGTATTCAGCCGCGAACAGGGTCCATTCGCCGTGCCGGCCAAGCGCCTTCAGCCACTCGTTGCGCAGGCGCTCGGCGAGCGGCAGGTCCGCGTAGCGCTCGAGAAAAGCGCGCACCGCCGCGGGATCGGCATCGTCGAGTTTGAGCCGCAGACGCCAATAGGCCACGTAGGGCTCGAGCAGGTACCCCGCAAGGCGCGGCGCAATGCGTTCGAGCCGGGCCGCGTCGCCGGCCCGGTAGGCGTCGCGCGCTGCGGTAAAATCCGCATCGGTGGGCTGGGCGCACACCGCAAAGGCTATGCACGCCGCGGCCGAGGCGGCCGCGGCACGACACGCGGTGAGGACGTGATGCGATGGCAAGGACATTGACCGCATTGTCAGCGAGCGCTCCGCGTCCGACAAGTCTCACGTCGTTGCGCGCATCGGGCGCGCGCAACGCCGATGGTAAAATCGTCTTGGACCAATAGTGCCGCAGCAACGTTTCCGTGCGGCGAATCAACGGGGGATATCATGGCTCGACGCAACAGCGCGCCCAAGGTAGGGGTGGTGATGGGCAGCGCCAGCGACTGGGAAATCATGCAGCAGGCGGTGGCGCAGCTCGACGCGTTCGGGATTGCGCATGAAGCGCGCGTCTTGTCGGCGCACCGCACGCCCGACGACGCCATCGCATTCGCCGAGAACGCGCAGGCCAACGGTTTTGCCTGCATCATCGCCGGCGCTGGCGGCGCAGCCCACTTAGCCGGCGTTCTCGCCGCCAAGACGACGCTGCCCGTCCTGGGCGTGCCGATGCCATCGAAATACCTGCGTGGCGAGGATTCCTTGCTGTCGACGGTGCAAATGCCCAAGGGCGTGCCGGTGGCGACGTTTGCGATCGGCGAGGCCGGCGCCGCCAACGCCGGCTTGTTTGCCGTCGCCATGCTCGCCCTCACCGACCCCGGTTTGGCGCACAAGCTCACGACCTTCCGCGCCAAGCAGACGGCGGCTGCTCTCGCCGCCACGCTCCCGCCGCGGCAAAAATGAATCGCGCCGGGCGCTATTTGCGCTCCGCCGGGTCGCGTTCGGCTGCTACCGGAAGACCCGCCACTCGCGTCATCTCGGGATCGGCGTAACGGCAGCCCTGCGCAATATAGTCCGCGGCCATCGCCGTCGCGTCGCTGCCCCAGAACAGTTCGTCGCCGATGGCCAGGGTCGGGACACCGAAGACACCGCGCGCGATCGCTTCGTCGGTGTTTCTTCGCAACGTCGCCTTGACTTCCGCGCTGGCGATACGCGTAGTGGCATCGGGCAGGCCCAACTCGGCCGTGAGCTCGGCCCATTCGATCGGCAGGTCTCCCAGGCGCCCATCGCGCCAGACGAAGCGGAAGATGCAACGAATCGCCGCGGGCTCGCAATCGACGGCCAGCGCAAGTCGCAGCAACGGCAGCGGATTGAACGGGTGCGCGGCGGGAAACTTAAGCCGGATGCCCAGTTGCCGCGCCTGCCAGACGACGAAGCGATAGGTAAAAAGACGCTTGGCGGGAATTTCCGCCGGTCCGCGGTGAGCATGCGCCTTGAGCAGCGCGGCGAACAGGACGGGCCGGTAGCGCACGCGGATCGCCTGCTCCAGGCGCGGCAATTGCTCGCACTGAAGGTACGAGAACGGCGAGACGAAATCGAAGTACCAGTCAGCGCTCGCCATCGCTGACCCCTCGCGACGCGATGGCGGTGCCGTGCCGCGCGCGGCGCGCCGCAGCATGGTCGATGATGGCGCGGCGCTCGTGCGCCGACAAGTGCATCCACGCGGCGATTTCCTGCAGGGTGCGATAGCAGCCGGCGCACAAGCCGGTCGGCGCATCGATGCGGCAGAGATTCACGCAAGGGGAGGCCACTTCGGCGTGATTTGGCAGGGACCCGTTCACGCCGGCGGCCGCTCCGGCAGCGGATCCTTGGCGTTCAAGGCGCGGGCAACGCGAGAAACCGGCGCGCGCCCGAGAAAGTCGGAAATATAGCGGCCCGCAGCACGCAGCCGCGTCATGTCGACCCCGGTTTCGATGCCGAGACCGGAAAGCATATAGAGCACGTCCTCGCTCGCGACATTGCCGGTCGCACCCTTGGCGTAGGGGCAGCCACCGAGTCCCGCGACGGAGCTGTCGAAAGTCGCCACGCCGAGCTCCATGGCGGCGTAGATGTTGGCCAGAGCCTGGCCGTAAGTATCGTGAAAATGACCCGCCTGCGCGGCAATGGGCACCGCTTCGGCAACCTTCGCCACCAGTTGCTGCGTCTTGCCCGCCGTCCCCGTTCCGATCGTGTCGCCGAGCGAAATTTCATAGCATCCCATGGCCCAGAGCGCGGCGGCGACGTCGCGCACGCGCTCGGGCGCGACCTCGCCCTCGTAGGGGCAACCGAGAACGCAGGAGATGTAGCCGCGCACGCGCACGCCGTGCGCCTTGGCGGCCGTTGCAACCGCTTGCGCGCGCTCCAGGCTCTCGGCAATGGTGCAGTTGGTATTGCGACGCGAAAACGCCTCCGACGCCGCCGCGAAGAGTGCGACCTCGTCGCAACCGGCCGCGAGCGCGGCGTCGAAACCCTGCCGATTGGGCGTGAGCACCGGATAGCGCACCCCCGGCTTGCGCCGGATCGCCGCCATCACCTGGGCGTTGTCGGCCATCTGCGGCACCCACTTGGGGGAGACGAAACTCGTCGCTTCGATCACCGGCAGGCCGGCATCGGTGAGCCGGTCGATCAGACCGACTTTGACGGCCGTGGGCACCATCGCCTGCTCGTTCTGCAAGCCATCGCGAGGGCCCACCTCGACCATGCATACCCGTTGCGGCAGTTTCATGCGCAGGCGCCCGCGGCGGTGAAAGGCTTCATCGGATCGTATTCAGTAGCCGCGGTCGCGGGCCACGACGCCGGTGATGGAAAGCCCCGACTCGAGGCGACGGATCTTCGCGGCGATCTGCGCGACCGCCTCGTCGAGCAGCGTGGTCGCGGCCACATGCGGTGTCAGGGCGACCCGCGGATGATGCCAGAAACGATGCGTCGGCGGCAAAGGCTCGTCGTGAAACACGTCGAGCATCGCCGCGGACAGGTGACCGCTGTCGAGCAGCGAGAGCAGATCGTCGTCGACCAAGAGCGCGCCGCGCGAGGCGTTGACAACGCAGGCGCCCGCCGGGAGCCGCGACAGCGTGCTGCGCTCGAGGAGCCCGTGCGTCTGCGCTGTCAGCGGCAGCAGGCACACCAGGACCTGCGCCGTGGCGAGAAACAGGTCGAGCTCGTTCGCTCCGGCAAACGTCGCCATGCCGGCACGTTGCTTCGCCGTGCGACTCCACCCGGAGAGCGGGAATCCGAACGGCACCAACGCCGCCGCAACTGCCGTGCCGAGCAATCCCAGTCCGAGAATGCCGACACCGAACGCCTGCTTGTTCGCCCGCGGTCGCGCACGCCACACGCCGCTGCGTTGCTGCTCGGCATAACAATCGAACTCGCGATAGCGGCGCAGCACCGCGTGACAAACGTACTCGGCCATTTGCTGCGCCATGCCGGCATCTTCGAGTCGCACCAGGTGCGCATCGCGTGGCAGCGCCGCATGGGCGAGCATCGCATCGACGCCGGCGCCCAGATTGAAGATCGCCTTGACGCCGTCCAGGTCGGCCCACAAGGGCGGCGGGGGTTTCCAAACCAGCGCGTAGTCGGCCCCCTTCGCCGCCGCGGGCCAGACGTCGACCGCGGCGTCGGGAAGTGCCTGCCGCAGCGCCGCGACCCAGGCGGCGGTGTCGCTGCCAGCGCTGTAGAAGAGGACCCTCACGCAGCCGGCGTCGCCGCATCGCCGTCGAGGTCGATGAGCGCCGTGCCTTCGGCGACCTGCTCGCCCTGACGGTAGTGAACCGCGCGCACCGTGCCCGCCGCCGGGGCTTTGATCGTGTGTTCCATTTTCATTGCCTCGAGCACCAGCAGGCCCGCGCCTTTGGGCACCGCCTCGCCCACAGCCACCAGCACGGCAACCACCGTTCCCGACATCGGTGCGGTGAGGTGTCCGGCGTGCGCCTCCTCCGCGGACGCGTGCGCGAGCGGATCCACGCAACGCAAGCGCTGCATTGCGCCGTCGCAAAACACGCTGCGCTCCTCACCCTGCGCTACGGATGCGGCGGCAAATTCGGCGCCATCGAAGCCGATGCGAAGTTCGCTCCCCTGCGTCGCCACGCGCGCCGCGACGTCGCGTGCTCCGAGGTGAAGCGTGACGGCATCGCCGTCGCACTTCACCTGCACGGGATAGGTGACACCGGCAGCCTCGAAGGTCAGTGCGATTGCGTGCTGATCGCTGTTCGGCCACCACGTCGCGACCTGGTTCCAGGGCGATCCGGGGTCGTCGCTTGCGGCCGCGCGCGCCCCCGCGGCTGCGCGCAGGCGGGCGAGTTCGCCCAACGCGGCCACCGCCAGCACGCGCTCCGAGGGAGCCGAAGGCGCAGGCAACAGGGCGGCGCGATGACGGGCGATGAGACCGGTGTCGACCCGGCCGCCGGCGAATGCCTCATGCGCAAGCACGCGTTGGAGAAACGCCACGTTGGTGGTTACGCCGGCGACACGATAGCCACGGAGCGCCGTCTCGAGGCGGCGCAGCGCGGCGTCCCGGTCCTCGCCCCAGGCGATGAGCTTGGCGATCATCGGGTCGTAATAGCGACTGATGGCGTCGCCCTCGCGCACCCCCGTATCGATGCGCACCTCGGCCGATGTTTGCGGCGTGCGCAGGTAGCCAATGCGGCCGATCGAGGGCAGGAAATCGCGGTCAGGGTCCTCGGCGTAGATGCGCGCCTCGATCGCATGCCCGTGCAACGCGACCTGCTCCTGGGTTAGCGGCAGGCTCTCGCCGGCGGCCACGCGCAGTTGCCATTCGACCAGGTCGATGCCGGTGATCATCTCCGTCACCGCGTGCTCGACTTGCAATCGGGTGTTCATCTCCATGAAGTAGAAATCCGCATCGGCCGTGGGCGGCTCGGCGACAATGAATTCCACCGTGCCGGCGCCGGCATAGCCGATCGCCCTGGCGGCGGCTACCGCTGCGACACCCATGCGCTCACGTCGTCGCACGCTCATGCCGGGCGCCGGTGCTTCCTCGAGCACCTTCTGGTGCCGGCGCTGCACCGAGCAATCGCGCTCGAACAGGTGCACACAGTGCCCGTGCGCGTCGGCAAAGACCTGGATTTCGATGTGCCGTGCCCGGGGCAGGTATTTCTCGAGCAGCACGCGCTCGTCGCCGAATCCGGCCTGCGCTTCACGCCGGGCGGAAGCGAGCGCGGCGGCGAATTCCTCACGCCGCGGCACGATGCGCATGCCCTTGCCGCCGCCCCCAGCCGAGGCCTTGATCAGTACCGGATAGCCGATCGCGTCGGCTTGCGCCTGCAGCACCGCCTCATCCTGGTCCGCGCCGTGGTAGCCGGGCACGATCGGTACGCCGGCCTGTCCCATGATCGCCTTGGCTTGCGCCTTCGACCCCATGGCGCGGATCGCGGCCGGCGGCGGACCGACGAAGACGAGGCCCGCAGCGGCTACTGCCGTTGCGAAGGATTCGTTCTCGGACAAGAAGCCGTAACCGGGATGGACGGCCTGCGCCCCTGCGGCGCGGGCGATCGCCACGATCCGCGAACCGTCGAGATAGCTGCTGCGCGGCGGCGCGGGACCGAGTCGATAAGCCTCGTCGCAGGCCGCGACGTGCAGTGCGTCGGCATCGGCGTCGGAATAAACCGCCACCGTGCGGATGCCCATGCGCCGCGCACTGCGCGCGACGCGGCAGGCGATTTCACCGCGATTGGCGATGAGGATCTTGTCAAACATCGCTCGCCTGGCGCGGTGGGGGGGTCCCCGGGGTGCGGCCGAACGCGCGCGCGAGGCGGGCGCCAAAATCGCGCAGGAAGCGCCACACCTTCGGCAGCAGCCAAATCGTCAGCGCCAGCAGCGCCGCGAGCACGACGAGCAATGCCAGCGGATGCGCCAGCGCGAGGTAGATGAGCACGCCGACAAGCAGATCCTCGCCAAACGAAGCCGCCCAGTTGGAGAACGGCTCGGGCGAGGTATTGATCGCCATGCGCGCGCCCGCCTTGGTGAAATGGCTGCCCGCCGCCAGCGTGCCGCCGACAATCCCGGCGGCAAGTGTCCACGCCGGAGGCGAGTCGCCGAACACGCTCGCCGCAAGCGCGGCGCCGGCGGGAATGCGCACCAACGTATGGGCGAGGTCCCACAGCGTGTCGACACCGGGAATTTTGTCGGCAAAGAATTCGACAAAAACCATGAATCCTGACGCGGCGAGGACCAGCGGGTGGGAGAGGATTGCCAGGTGCGCGGGCAACTCGAACCAGCCCAGATAGCCGAGCCCGCCGACGATGAATAGCACCGCATACAAGCGGATCCCGCTCGCCCAGCCCAGTGCGGCCGCGAGCGCGATCAGTTGCAGGGTATCCAATCTTTCCATCGCGTCGCGGCGCTAGTCGCCGCGCGGCAGCCATGCCGGCTTGCGCTTGGCCAGGAATGCGGCCACGCCCTCCCTGCCTTCCGGCGAGGCGCGAACGCGTGCGATGCGGCGCGCGGTGTCGGCGACGAGCCGCGCATCGAGCGGCCGGTTGCCAATCGCTCGTAGCAGCAGTTTGCACTCGGCCTGGGCGCGCGGGCCGGCGCGCAGCAGCGCATCGAGCAGCACGCCCACCTTCGTATCGAGTTCCGGCGCCGGTACCAGCTCGTGCAACAGGCCGAGGCGGTAGGCTTCGGCGGCGGAAAATCGCTCGGCGGTGAGGAAGTAGCGGCGGGCCGCGCGCGCGCCGATCGCCGCCACGACATAGGGACCGATCGTGGCGGGGATCAAGCCCAGCCTGGCCTCGGAAAACGCGAACGTGGCCTCCGCGGTACCGATCGCGACGTCGCAACAGGCGACCAGTCCGGCGCCGCCACCGAAGGCTGCGCCGTGGACGCGGGCGATCGTCGGCTTGGACAGCGTGTCGAGCGTGAAGAGCATGGCGGCCAGCGCACCGGCATCGGCCCGGTTCTGTTTCGCGCCGAAGGTCGCCATCTGCTGCATCCAGTTCAGATCCGCGCCGGCGCAGAAGCTAACACCCGCGCCTGCCAGCACCAGCGCACGCACCTGCGGATCTTTGTCGAGCCTGCGCAACAGCGCGGTGAGCTCGGCAATCGACGTGGCGCTAAACGCGTTGTGCACTTCCGGGCGGTTAAGCAACACGTTGGCGACGCCATCGCGGACGCTGACCTCGAGCGTGGTATAGGTTGCTGCCGCCATTCGGCCGGGACTACGCCGCATGCGCGTGCTGCTGCCGGTGCGCTCGGTCATCGCCGCACTACATCCGGAACACGCCGAAGCGCGTCGCCTCGATCGGCCTGTTCAGCGCCGCCGAGAGCGACAGGGCGAGCACGCGGCGGGTATCGGCAGGATCGATCACACCGTCGTCCCAAAGGCGGGCGCTGGCGTAATAGGGGTGCCCCTCGCGTTCGTATTGGGCGCGCAGCGGTGCCTTGAACGCCGCCTCCTCGTCGGCGCTCCATGCGCCGCCCTTGCCTTCGATCGCATCGCGACGGATCGTCGAGAGCACGGTGGCGGCCTGCTCGCCACCCATCACCGAGATACGCGCGTTGGGCCACATCCAGAGAAAGCGCGGGCCGAAGGCGCGACCGCACATGCCGTAATTGCCGGCACCGTACGACCCGCCGATGATGACCGTGAACTTCGGCACCTTGGCGCAGGAGACCGCGGTCACCATCTTGGCGCCATCCTTGGCGATGCCACCCGCCTCGTACTTCTTTCCCACCATGAAGCCGGTGATGTTCTGCAGGAACACCAGCGGCAGCCCGCGCTGGGCGCAAAGCTCGATGAAATGCGCGCCTTTCTGCGCCGACTCGGAATACAAAACGCCGTTGTTGGCGATGATGCCGACCGGATAACCCCAGATATGGGCGAATCCCGTGACCAGGGTCGCGCCGTAGCGTGCCTTGAATTCGTCGAGCTCGCTGCCGTCGACGATGCGCGCGATCACCTCGCGTACATCGTAGGGCTTTCTCGACTCGGCAGGAATGATCCCGTAGATCTCGTCGGCGGCATAGAGCGGCTCGCGTGGCGTGGCCAGCTCGAGGCTGACGTGCTTGGAGTGGTTGAGATTGGCGACGATGCGCCGCGCGATCGCAAGCGCGTGATGGTCGTCGAGTGCATAGTGATCGGCCACACCGGAAATGCGGGTGTGGACGTCGGCGCCACCGAGTTCCTCGGCGCTGACGATTTCTCCAGTCGCCGCCTTCACCAGCGGCGGCCCGGCGAGAAAAATCGTTCCTTGCTCCTTGACGATGATCGACTCGTCCGCCATCGCCGGCACGTAGGCTCCGCCCGCCGTGCACGAGCCCATGACGACGGCGATCTGCGCGATCCCCTCCGCCGACAGCGTTGCCTGGTTGTAGAAAATGCGGCCGAAGTGATCGCGGTCGGGGAAGACCTCGGTCTGGTTGGGCAGATTCGCCCCGCCCGAGTCGACCAGGTAGATGCACGGCAGACGATTCTCGCGCGCGATGTCCTGCGCCCGGAGGTGCTTCTTGACCGTCATCGGATAATACGTGCCGCCTTTGACGGTCGCATCGTTGCAGACGATCACGCATTCGCGCCCGGCGACGCGGCCCACGCCCGTGATGATGCCGGCCGCGGCGATGGTGTCGTCGTACATTTCATACGCCGCCAGCTGCGAGAGTTCGAGAAACGGCGTGCCCGGGTCGAGCAGCGAGCGCACGCGCTCGCGCGGCAACAGCTTGCCGCGCCCGGCGTGTCGCGCCCGCGCCTGCTCGCCGCCGCCCTGCTCGATGACCGCCACCCGTGCGCGCAGGTCGGCGACCAGAGCCGCGAGCGCGTCGCGATTTTTCGCGAACGTCGCGTCTCGGGTGTCGAGCTGCGTTTCGATGGCGGGCATGAAGGTCAGGCCGGGCGGGGCAATGGGTGGCCCGGCATCAGTTCGTAGGGGTGAACCCAGCGCGGCTGGCCGCGGATGCGCCCGAGCCAGCCCCCAATCGCGGGGTAGAGCGCCCAGTCGACGCCGATCTCGTCGGGCCAGAACAGGTAACCGCATAGCGACAGGTCGGCGATGGTCAGGCGATCGGCGACAACGTAGCGGCGCGAGGCAAGATGCGCCTCGAGCACGCCCCAGGCGGTTTCTGCCCGGCCGCGCAGAAACTTCATCACGCCTTCGTCGGGCGCCTGCGTGAACGTGCGCAGGAAGCGATAGGTCGCGGTGTAGCTCGTCAACTTGTGGTTGTCCCAGAGTATCCAGCGCAGCATCTCGCGCCGCTCCTCGGCGTCGGCCGGGCCGAAGCGGCCGAGGGTTTCGGCCAGATAGTCGAGGATCACGCCGGACTGGGTCCAGCGCCGGCCGTCGTGCTCGAGTACCGGCGCCTCACCCATCGGATTGACCTCGCGATACGCCGGCGTGCGCGTTTCACCCCCGAAGTAGTCGACGAAGCGCGGGCTCCAGTCGGCTCCCGCAAGCTGCAGGGCAAGCGCGGCCTTGTAGCAGTTGCCCGATTGCGCAAAGCAGTGGAGCGTGAACGTGCTCTCGCCGGCCATCGCTATTCGCCCGAGGCAGAGGCGAACGGCCAGTCGCGTGGCGAGGACATGCCTGTCGTTCGCGCCATGGTCATGCCGCGAGCGCGCGGCCGATCACCAGCCGCTGGATGTCGCTGGTGCCCTCGTAGATCTGGCACACGCGCACATCGCGATAGATGCGTTCGACTGGAAAATCGGCGAGGTACCCGTAGCCGCCGTGAATCTGAATCGCCGCCGAGCACACCCGTTCGGCCATCTCCGAGGCAAACAGCTTCGCCATCGATGCTTCCTTGAGGCACGGCTGTGCTGCATCGCGCAGCGTCGCCGCGTGCCACACCATCTGCCGCGCGACCTCGATTTCGGTGGCCATGTCGGCCAGCCGGAAGCTGATCGCCTGGTGCTCGACGAGCGCCTTGCCGAAGGACTTGCGTTCCCCGGCGTAGACCAGGGCGGCGTCGAAGGCTGAACGCGCCATGCCCACGCTCTGAGCCGCGATGCCGATGCGTCCGGCTTCCAGGTTGGCGAGCGCGATGCGATAACCCTCGCCCTCCCGCCCCAGCCGGTTCGCCTCGGGAACGCGACAGTTCTCGAAAACGATCTGCGCGGTATCCGACGCACGTTGTCCGAGCTTGTCCTCGATGCGTGCGACGGTGTATCCCGGCGTGTCGGTCGCGACAACGAAAGCGGAGATGCCTTTCTTGCCGGCACTCTTATCAGTGAGCGCGAAGACGATGGCGACATCCGCGTTCTTGCCCGAGGTGATGAATTGCTTCACGCCGTTGAGCACGTAGGTGTCGCCGTCGCGTTCGGCGCGGGTCATGATCGCCGCCGCGTCCGAACCGGACTGCGGCTCGCTGAGGCAGAAACAGCCGAGCTGGCCGCCGCTGGCGAGCGGTTTGAGGAAGCGTTCTTTCTGCGCCTCGGTGCCGAAGGCAAGCAGCGGGCCGCAGACGACCGAGTTCTGCACGCTGAGAATGGTCGACGTCGCCCCGTCGCCGGCGGCGATCTCCTCGAGCGCGACCGAGAGCGAGACGTAGTCAAGCCCGGCGCCACCGTAGCGCTCGGGAATGGCGATGCCGTAGGCGCCGAGGCGGCCGAGCTCGGCGAGCGCCGCGCGCGGAAAGACATGGCGCTTATCCCACTCGGCGGCGAACGGCGCAAGCCGCTCGCGCGCGAAGTTGCGCATGGTGTCGCGAATCATCCGCTGCGACTCGCTCAGCAGCATCGCGCCGCCCTCACCACGGCACCTCTTTGCCGCTGTAATCGAAAAAGCGCCCGTTCTCGCGCTGCCCCGAGCGTTCGATGACGGCGCGCATCCCGGCCACGCTCGCCTCGGGTTCGATATCGGCGCCTGCACCGCCCATGTCGGTGCGAACCCAGCCCGGGTGCAGGGCAATGGTGACCACTCCGCGCGGGGCGAGCTCGAGCGCGACCGCCTTGGCGACCGCGTTAAGTGCGGCCTTGCTGGCGCGATAGAGGGCGCTGCCGGCATTGGTCATGGCGCCGATGCTGCCCATGCGGCTCGACAGGTAGGCGATCTTGCCGCCATGGCCTCCACCGCCGGCGGCAATGCGGTCGGCGAGCGCGGCGGAAAGCCACATCGGCCCGAGCACGTTGGTGTGCAAAACGGCATCGAAGTCGGCCTGAGTCGTCCCGGCGAGCACCGGGTTGCGCGCGCCGGTGACCCCGGCGTTGCAAACGAACACGTCGATGGGCGTCGCCGCCAGCCGCTTCGACAATGCGGTGACGTCGCGGGCATCGGTCACGTCGAGCTTGACCACGTCCGCGCCGCTGTCCGCGAGCGCGCGGGCTGCCTTCGGGTGGCGGCAGCAGGCGATGACCGACCAGCCGTCGGCGCCATACTGGCGGACGAATTCGAGGCCCAGGCCGCGGCTCGCTCCGGTGATGAGGACGTTACGCATCGTCGCTGTCGCGGTGGGAAAGACTCAGGCCGCGTAACCGAGCTCGCGCACCAGCGGGCCGGCCGCGTCCTCGAGCGCGGCGCGCTCGGCGGATGTCATCTCGCGCCGCCAAACCTCGAGCCGGTCGGCGTCGGGCGCACGGGTCAGATTGGCATGGATGCGCGTGCGCTCCTCGCGCGCGATCATCGAGCCGCGCGCGTGCAGGCGCCCCTGCAGACGCGAGAGCCGGGCCGCGCCCTGGGCGCGATAGTCCTGCATGCGCGGGTCCCAGGGCAGCGCGAGATACGCGCACAAACGCTGCAGCTCGCCTTCGGGGTCGCGCACCAGATCCTCGAAGCGTACTTCGACGTAACGAGGCACCAGCGTGCGCGCGCGCCGTCCGGCCTCGACGTGTTTGCGCCATTCGTTGCCGAGCACGCCGAGGTCCTTGCTCGGCGCGAACCAGGTCTTGCGCCAGGACAGCGCCGTGTCGCCGGGATCGCGAATGACGTGGATGAAATGCGCTTCCGGCAGCAGCGCTGCAATCTGCGGCAGCAGAAACACGTAACCCGGTGTCTTCTCGCCGTAGCGCGGTTTACCCTGGCCCTCGGCGTAGAGCGCGTAGAAGGCGCGCAATCCCGCGCTCACGGTAAACGGCTCGATGCCGGCCAGGCGTCGCCAGAGCACGTCGCGGTCGAGGCCGAAGTCCGACCAATTGGAGATGGGGATCCGGTCCGCAGTCACCCAGTCGAAGAAATCGCGCCGGGGATCCGTTGCGCCGCCCGGGGTCGACGCCAGCGCGGCGAGGAAGGAGGTCTCCGGCGGAATGGCCAGCTGCGGATGGCTGTCGAGCATCACCGCCAGGAGCGAAGTGCCCGAGCGCGGGCAGCCAACGACGACCGGAAAGGGGCTGCGCGCAGCCGCGCGCGGCGCCCCGCCCGACAGCACCACCGGCGGCGACTCGAAGACGATCTTGCTCGCCATCATGCCGCTTCAGACGAGCTCGATCGCCATGGCGGTCGCTTCGCCGCCGCCGATGCACAGGCTCGCCATGCCGCGCTTCTTGCCGGCCGCGCGCAGCGCTCCGATCAGGGTGACGACGATGCGCGCGCCCGACGCACCGATGGGGTGGCCCAGCGCGCAGGCGCCGCCGTGCACGTTGACTTTGTCCGGCGCCAGGCCGAGCGCCTGCATCGCGGCCATCGGCACCACCGCGAATGCCTCGTTGATTTCATACAGGTCGACCTCGTCCGGCTTCCAGCCGACCTTGGCGAGCAGCTTCTGCATCGCGCCGATCGGCGCGGTGGTGAACAGCCCCGGTTCCCTGGCATGGGTCGCGTGGTCGAGGATGAGCGCCAGGGGCCGTAGCCCCCTGCGCTCGGCGCTTGAACGGCGCATGAGCACCAGCGCGGCGGCGCCATCGGAGATCGAGCTCGAATTCGCCGCCGTGACCGTGCCGTCCCGCCGGAACGCCGGTTTGAGCAACGGGATTTTTTCCGGACTCGCCTTGGCCGGCTGTTCGTCGCTGTCGATCACCACCTCGCCTTTGCGTCCGGCAACGGCCACCGGGGCGATCTCCCAGCGAAATGAGCCGTCCGCGGTGGCCGCGCGGGCGCGCACGAGCGAGCGCAGTGCGAACGCATCCTGCTGTTCGCGCGTAAAGCCGAGCTCGTCGGCGCAGTCTTGCGCAAAGCTGCCCATGAGGCGGCCCTTGTCGTACGCATCCTCGAGGCCGTCGAGAAACATGCTGTCGTAAACCGCGCCGTGGCCCATGCGCATGCCGCTGCGCGCCTTGGGCAGCAGGTAGGGCGCGTTGGTCATGCTCTCCATGCCGCCGGCGACGATGATGTCGGCACTGCCGGCAACGAGCGTGTCGTGGGCGAGCATCGCCGCCTCCATCGCCGAGCCGCACATCTTGTTCACCGTCGTGGCGCCGGTGGCGGGCGGCAAGCCCGCCTTGAGCGCGGCCTGCCGCGCTGGCGCCTGACCCTGGCCCGCGGGCAGCACGCAGCCCATGATGACCGCGTCGACCGTGGCCGGCGCGACAGCGGCACGCTCGAGCGCCGCCTTGATGGCGACACTGCCCAGATCGCTGGCGGACAAGGTTGCGAAATCGCCCTGCAGGGCGCCGATCGGTGTGCGCGCCGCGCCGACGATCACAACAGGGTCGTTATGCATCCTGCTCCCATGTCATTGCGCTTGCACCCCGCTCCCGCGGGCGCGACACGCACCCGCGCACCGGCAGGGCCCGCTAGGCGCCCGCCGATGGCGCTCCGCCGGCGGACTTGCGTGCCCGACGCGGACGACGCACCAGTTCGCCGCCACAGTTCCTGCATACGCCGTTTAGCGCGTTGGCACAGGTCGCGCAGAACGTACATTCATAGCTGCAGATGTAGGCCGTGTCATCGTCGACTGCCAGCGGCCACGCGCAGCGCTCGCAGCGTTCGCGCATTTCCAGAGCCATGATCACCCTCGTTACTTGGTATCGTTGAACAGTTCTCGCCCGATCAGCATGCGCCGGATCTCCGACGTGCCGGCGCCGATCTCGTAGAGTTTGGCATCGCGCCAGAGGCGACCGGTGGCATAGTCGTTAATGTAGCCGTTGCCGCCCAATGCCTGGATCGCTTCGCCGGCCATCCAGGTGGCCTTTTCTGCCGCATAGAGTATGGCGCCCGCCGCATCCTTGCGCGTGGTTTCGCCGCGATCGCAGGCCTGGCCAACCGCGTAGACGTAGGCTTTGCAGGCATTGAGCGTGGTGTACATGTCGGCGATCTTGCCCTGCATGAGCTGGAACTCGCCAATCGGCATGCCGAACTGCTGGCGCTCGTGAATGTACGGCAGGACGATGTCCAGGCACGCCACCATGATGCCCAACGGCCCCCCGGCAAGGATGGCGCGCTCGTAATCGAGACCGCTCATCAGCACGTTGACGCCCCGGCCTTCCGTGGAGAGTACGTTCTCCGCCGGCAACTCGCAATCCTCGAACACCAGTTCGCAGGTATTGGAACCACGCATGCCGAGCTTGTCGAGCTTCTGCGCGGTCGAGAATCCTTTCGTGCCCTTTTCGACGATGAACGCCGTGATGCCGCGTGCGCCGGCCTGCGCATCGGTCTTGGCGTAGACGACCAGGGTGTGGGCATCCGGGCCATTGGTGATCCACATCTTGCTGCCATTGAGAACGTAGCGGTCGCCTCTGCGCTCCGCGCGCAGGCGCATCGACACGACGTCGGATCCGGCACCGGACTCGCTCATCGCCAGGGCGCCGACGTGTTCGCCCGAGATGAGCTTGGGCAGATACTTTTGCTTCTGCGCGGCGCTGCCGTTGCGGCGGATCTGATTGACGCACAGGTTCGAATGGGCGCCGTAGGAAAGGCCGACCGATCCGGACGCACGGCTGATTTCCTCCATCGCCACGACATGGGCGAGATAGCCCATATGCGTGCCGCCGTATTCCTCTTCAACGGTGATGCCGAGCAGGCCGAGATCGCCCATCTTGCGCCACAAGTCGGGCGGAAATTGGTTGCTACGGTCGATTTCCGCCGCGCGCGGCGCAATTTCGGCTGCGGCGAACTGCTGCGCGGTCGCGCGCAGCATGGCGATGGTCTCGCCGAGATGGAAATCGAGCGCCGGAAAATCGGCCATGATCAGGGCGCCGGCCGGCGGGGCAACGCGGCGACAGAGGCGGGTCGGGACATCGTGAACACGCTTGGCGATGGACGGCGCGGAAGGGACATTGTGAATGACGTTTACGTAAACGTCAATTCAGCTTCAGCCGGGCGGGCCTACCCGTCGCCCCCGTTGGCGCCCGGGCGCAAGCGCTTCCGGCATTGCCGCTCGAGCGCGTCGATTTCTTCGAGCACGATGGCGATGTCTTCCTGCTGCTGCTTGAGCATGGCGCGACGCAGGGAGAGCACCTGCAGGAACTTGATCAACTGCGGGCGCTCGCTTCGCGTTGCCGCGTACAGGTCGAGCAACTCACGGATTTCCGACAACGAGAGCCCGAGTCGCTTGCCGCGCAGAATCAGCTTGATGCGCACCCGCTCACGTTCACCGTAAACACGGCTGCGGCCGCTGCGCCGCGGCGCGAGCAGGCCCTCGTCCTCGTAGAAGCGTATCGCGCGGGTGGTCAACGCGAATTCCCGGGCGAGGTCGGAAATGGTGAACGTGACGGAATCGGCGCGGGAGGACATTGCGGCACAGGCGCCGCGCGCGGCGGCGGACAAGGTTCAAGATACCATAAAGGTCGCCGTGCCCCGATTGACCGGGGTCAGAAACATTGCACCCCCTTCAGGCGGCGGCGCGATGCAGATCTTAAAGCGCCATCGCAAGCGGCACCGGCTTGACAGGGGCAGTGGGATCGATGACGATGCTGCGTCGCAGCATCCTGTCCGTTCCGGGCGCTTTCGCGCTTGCGCGTCATGAACATCCCCCTCGCCAACGCCCCCGTCGCTGACCGTAGCGAAAGCACCTTGCGCATGCGCTGGCTCGAAGCGCCTGCGCCGGGCACCGCGATCGATGTCGCGCCCGGCGTGAAATGGCTGCGCATGCCGTTGCCCTTCGCCCTCGACCACATCAATCTCTGGTTGCTCGCCGGGCACGACGGCTGGACGGCGATCGATTGCGGTTACGGCGATGCCGCCACGCGCGCGCTCTGGCAGCAGCACTTCCAGGACACGCTGGAGGGCCGGCCGATCACCCGCGTGGTCGCGACGCATTACCATCCCGACCATCTCGGCAACGCCGCATGGCTCTGCGCGCACTGGGCGTGCACGGTGGCGATGCCGCAGGCGGAGTATCTGACCGCGCACGCCGTCGCCGACGAGCGCGCGGGTTACGGCGTCGGCCGGACCTCGACGCTGTTTCGCCACCATGGCCTCGACGAGGAGCATATCGCCGCGATCGAGTCGCGGGGAAATTTCTATCGCCGCGGCGTGCCGGAACTGCCGCATGCCTATCAACGCCTGCAGGCAGGCGACGAGTTCGCGGCCGGGCCAACGCGCTGGCGGGTTATCCCCGGCTACGGTCATTCGCCGGAGCACGCCTCGCTCTACAGTGCGCAGTTGAACCTGCTCATCTCCGGCGACATGCTGTTGCCCAAGATAAGCACCAACGTCAGCGTCTGGCCGGTGGAACCGGATGGCGACCCGCTCGAGCGCTTCCTGGCATCAGTCGAGCGCTTTGCCGACCTCCCGCCCGAGACCTTGGTGCTGCCCTCGCACGGCCTGCCCTTCGTCGGGATCGGCACCCGCGTCATGCAATTGCGTGCCCACCACGTCGCCCGCCTGGCCGAGCTCGAGGCCGCGGCGCACCTTCCGGTCACGGCGGCGGAAATGCTGCCGGTGCTGTTCCGGCGCCCACTCGACCTGCAGCAGCGCTTTTTCGCGATGGGCGAGGCGATCGCCCACCTGAACCACCTCTGGCATGCCGGGCGACTCGCGCGTTCCTCCCACGGCGGCATCCTGCGCTTTGGCCGCAGCCGAGGAGAGCCGACTACAATACGGCCCGAGGAGACCTGAGATGACCGAAGCGGAAACCCGCCCCGAGAGCAAGACCGCCCCCGCCCAGCCGCCACCGCAGAACGCGCCGGCGCAGTACGACCCCGTGGCGCTGGCCGAATCGTTTGCCAGCGCCGCTGACAAGAGCGCGAAGGTGATCGGCGACTTCGTCACGCGCCAAGCCGCCAGCGGCCAGTCGCTGGTCAGCGACGAGTTTGGCCTGACCAAGGCGTTTTTCGAACTGGCCGCGAAAATGCTCTCCAATCCCTACCGTCTCGCCGAGACGCAGATGAACCTGTGGTGGGAGTATTCGGCGCTGTGGCAGTCGTCGATGTTCAAGCTGCTGGGCCATTCGACGGCGCCGGTGGTCGAGCCGGCGAAGAGCGACAAGCGCTTTCGCCACGAGGACTGGGAAGCGCACTTTCTGTTCGACTACGTCAAGCAGTCCTATCTGATCACCGCCCGCTGGCTGCACAGCGCCGTGGCCAACGTGGAAGGACTCGACGAGCATACGCGCAAGAAGGTCGATTTTTTCACGCGGCAGTACATCGACGCGCTGGCGCCCTCGAATTTCGCCCTGACCAACCCCGAGGTATTCCGCGAGACGATCGCGTCCGGCGGCCAGAACCTGGTCCGCGGCCTCAACAACCTGCTCGACGATATCGAGCGCGGCAACGGGCAGCTCAAGATATCGATGACCGACAGCAAGGCCTTCGAGCTGGGTGTCAACATCGCCACGACGCCGGGCCAGGTCGTGTTCCAGAACGACCTGATGCAGCTCATCCAGTACGAACCGACGACGGCTAAGGTCTCGAAGCGGCCGCTGCTGATCATTCCGCCGTGGATCAACAAATACTACATCCTCGACCTGCGCGAGAAGAATTCGCTGGTCCGATGGTGCGTCGCGCAGGGACTGACCGTGTTCGTGATTTCCTGGGTCAACCCGGATGAGCGCCACGCGGCGAAGGATTTTTCCGATTACATGCTCGAAGGCCCGCTGGCGGCGCTCGACGCCATGGAGAAGGCAACCGGCGAGAAAGACGCCAACGTCCTCGGCTACTGTCTCGGCGGGACCCTCTTGGCGTCGACGCTTGCCTACCTCGCCGCGAAAAAGCAAAAACGCATCGCCAGCGCCAGCTTCATGGCCTCGCTCGTCAACTTCACCGGCGCGGGCGAGCTGGAGGTGTTCATCGACGAGGAACAGGTGGCCTCGCTCGAGCGCAAGATGAACGAGCGCGGCTATCTCGAGGGCGCGCACATGGCGAACACCTTCAACATGCTGCGCAGCAACGACCTCATCTGGTCGTTCGTCATCAACAACTACCTGCTCGGGCGCGATCCGTTTCCCTTCGACCTGCTGCACTGGAACCAGGATTCGACACGCATGCCGGCGAAGATGCACAGCTTCTACCTGCGCAACATGTACGTGAACAACAAGCTGCGCGAGCCCGGTGGCATTTCCCTGGCCGGGACGCCGATCGACCTGTCGAAGGTGACCGTACCGGTGTATTTCGTCTCCGCGATCGAGGATCACATCGCGCCGTGGAAGACCACCTACGACGGCCCGCGGCTGCTCGGCGGCAAGGCGCGGTTCGTGCTATCCGGATCGGGCCATATCGCCGGCATGATCAATCCGCCTGCCGCCGACAAGTACGGCTACTGGACCAACGACAAGCTGCCACCCACCGCCGACGAGTGGTTCGAGGGTGCACAGCAGCAGCCGGCATCGTGGTGGAGCGACTGGCTGGCGTGGCTTGGGCCGCACCTCGGGGCGCAGGTCAACGCGCGCGAGGTGGGCAAAGGCGGCCGGGGCCGGTTGCCGGCGATCGAGGCAGCGCCCGGGAGCTACGCCCGGCAGCGCGTCGATTCGCACTAGTCGCGCACCGGTTTGCTCCATTTCCGCGCCGCTGCGCCTTGCTTGCATTGCTTTGATTCGGAGGTCACGATGAAGCACCCGCTGATGCTTGCCCTGTTCTGTCTCGCCGCTGCGGGAAGCGCGGCGGCGCAGACGCCGCCGCCGGCCCAGGCGCCGCTACCCGGTGCCCCGCCCTGCGACAGCTGCGGGGTCGTGCAATCGGTCCAGTACGTCGAGAAACAGGGCCAGGCCTCCGGTGTCGGCTTGGTCGCTGGCGGCGTGGTCGGCGGCGTGCTCGGCAATCAGATCGGGTCGGGCAGGGGCAACACGGCGGCAACGATCGTTGGCGCGGGGGCCGGCGCATATGCCGGCAACCAGGTCGAGAAGAACGCCAAGAAGACCTCGTACTGGGTCGTCTCGGTGCGTCTGGACAGCGGTACGCACAAGTCGATTACCTCGAGCTCCCAGCCGGCGTTCAAGAAGGGCGATCGCGTCAAGATCGTCGACGGCAAACGGCTCGCGCTGATCGCCAACTGACGCGCTCGACCTCGGACCGGACGCCTTTGCTTCAGGGGCGGTCGCACTGACGGCGCCGCCTGCCGAGGGCCAACACGGCACCTGCCGCGTTTTGACATACAATCCTCCCAAACAGGTTGCGAAGCGACCGAGGAGGAGATGATGATGCGCGGGATGAAGCAGAAGACCCTGTTCGCGGCCGCACTGGCCGTCAGTCTGGGGTTGGTACAGGGCGAAGCAGCGGCGCAGTTCAACAGTCTCTTCTTTTTCGGCGACAGCCTCACCGACGCCGGATTCTACGGCTCCCGCTTCACCGTCAATCCGGGTCAGGTCTGGGCGCAGGATCTTGGCGCGCGCTTCGGGGTGAGCGTGACCCCGATCAATTTTGGCGGCGACGACTATGCCCAGGGCGGCCAGCAGGTCACCCAGCCTTCGCCGCTGACGCCGCCCGGCGCACCGCAACGGCCGCTGTCGACGCAGATCGACGAACTGCTGGCGGCCACGCCGACGCTCAATCCGCACGCGCTCTACTCGGTCTGGATCGGCGCCAACGACATCCTCGTCAACGTGGGCGAGGCGGCTGCCGGCCAGATCACGCCGGCGCAAGTGCAGGCGAATATCGTCACCGCGGCGACGCAGACGCTGCAGCAGATCGCGCGACTGCGCGACGCGGGTGCGAAGACCATCATGGTTTTCAACCTGCCGGACATCGGCAAGACGCCGCTCGGGCTCGCCGAACCCACCGCGCCGTTTTCCTCGCTCTCGAGCCTGTTCAATTCGACGCTGGAGGCTGGGCTGGGTTCGCTCAACGTCAATATCATCCCGGTCAACGTCAACGGCCTGCTTAACGAGGTGATCGCCAACCCCGCGGCATTTGGTTTCGTCAACGTCACCATGCCGGCTTGCACAACCGCCAGTTCGATCACCTGCACCAACGCAACGCTGGTGGCGCCGAACGCGGCGCAGAACTACCTGTTCGCCGACAGCGTGCACCCGACTCCCGCTGGACACCAGATCATTGCCGACTATGTGTTCGCGGAAATCGAAGCGCCGCAGCAGATCGGTCTGCTTGCCGAAGCGCCGCTTCAGGTCGAGCAAGCCAATTTCCGCGCCCTCGACTCGCGCATGATTTCCGGCGTTGGCGGCCCGCGCGCGATCAACAAGTTCGACGCCTACGCGATCTACGACTATGGCAATTACGATCGCAGCAACGATTTTGGCGGCGGCCGCAGCTACACCAATTCCGTCCTCATCGGTGGCGACATGAACGTCTCCGAGCAGATGCTCGTGGGTATCGCCTTCGGCTACACGGATGACAAATCCTCGCTCGGTAACAACGGCGGCAGCTTCAAGTTGAACGAGGCCACACTGACCGCCTATGCAGGCTACGGCGAGGGCCCCTGGTATGTCGGCGCGACCGTGGGTGCGGGCGAGCTCGATTACAACAACATCGACCGCAACATCGCGTTGGGTCCCAACACCCGGACCGAAAGCGGCGGGACGAACGGCACGCATTTCATGGCGCGACTGCTCGGCGGCTACTGGTTCAACTACGAGAGCTGGATCCACGGCCCGTTCCTGCGCGTGACCTACCAGCAGGACGTCGTCGACGCCTATGCCGAGACGGGAACGAGCAGCACGGCGATGACATTCGGCCAGCAGAACCGCGACTCGCTCGCGTCGAGCCTGGGCTGGCAGGCGGATGGAAACCTCGGGTGGACCCGTCCCTGGGCGCGCATCAGCTGGGAGAAGGACTACAACGATGACAATCGCACGGTGCGCGCGGGACTGGTGTCCATGCCCGGCACCTTCGCGCTGCCCGTGTACAGCATGAAAAGCAGCTATGCGCTGTTCAACCTCGGCCTGGCGAGCGAACTCGGCAACAGCAGGGTCACCGGCTTCATCGCCGTCTATGCCACCGCGGGCAAGAATGACGGCAACTACCAGGCGATCACGGTAGGCATTCGCGCACCGCTCTGATCGCCGCGACCGCCTGCCGCGACGTGCCGGGGCAGCTCCCGCCCTGGCGCGGAGCCCCCTACGCCTCGCCGCGCGGCTTGCGCAGGGCGTCGGCGAGCAGCCAATCGAAGATCGGCCGCGGCAGCACGCGGAATGCGCGCCCGAGCCACTGCAACTGCCACGGCAGGATATAGAAGCGCCGGCCGGCGGCGATCGCGCGCGCGATGAGCATCGCCGCGCGCTCGGGCGAAATCAGGAACGGCATGCGATACGGGTTGCCCGCGGTCATGGGCGTGGCCACGTAGCCGGGACAGATAGTGATCACGTCGACACCGCTGCCGACGAGCTCCACGCGCAGGCTCTCCAGGTAGTTGATGGCGGCAGCCTTGGCCGCCGAATAAGCCCCGGCACCGGGCAGCCCGCGGAAGCCGGCCACGCTGGCAATGCCGACGAGCTTGCCCTTGCGCGCGCTGCGCATCGCCGGCAGGAACGCCTGCAGCGTGTAGAGCACACCGAGCACGTTGGTATCCAAGATGGCGCGAAACACGGCGTTGTCCTCGACATATTCGGTCAACGTGCCACGCGAAATGCCGGCGTTGGCGATGACGATGTCGGGCGCTCCGTGACGGGCGATGAAATCCGCTGCTGCGCTACGCAGAACGTCGGCATCGCGCACGTCACCGACGTAGACGGCAGGCACCGCCGGGGCGAGCGTCGCCGCAACCGCTGCCAGCGCCTCCGCGCGGCGCGCGAACAACCCGAGTTGCGCTCCCTGCGCGGCGTATCGCCGCGCCAGCGCGGCGCCGATGCCCGACGAGGCACCGGTGACAAAGACATTCAAGCGCCGCGTTGCGGTGCGCGCCACGCCTGCCCGCTCCGCGGCAGAGCGTTCAGCTCTTCGGGCGTTCGAGGCGCGCCTTGGCGATCAACACATCGAGCGCGGCGGGCACCTGTGGGTGCGGCACCGATGTGACGAGGAACTTGCCGTCGACGATCATCGTCGGCACCGATTGAATGTTGTAGGCCTGCGCCAGCGTCTTGGCGCGGTTGTACTTGCTGCTTACGCCAAACGAGTTGTACGTCTCCGCCACCTTGGCCCGATCGAGTCCTTGTTTCGCCGCCCAGTCGAAGAAAGCCTTGTCGTCGTACAAGGGCAGGCCCTCGGAATGGATCGCCTTGAATACCGCGGGCGACAGGCGCTGCTCTTCACCGAGCGCGTCGAGCGTGTAGTAAATCCGCGCCAGCGACTCCCAACGTTGCTGGAACATCACCGGCACGCGCCGGAACTGCACGTCGGCCGGAAGGTTTCGCAGCCACGCTTGCAGGATCGGCTCGAGATCGTCGCAGTGCGGGCAGCCATAGGAGAAGAACTCGATGACCTCGATCTTCTTGCCGCTCTCCGTCGCCTGCGGGATCTTCAGCCGCACGTAATCCTTGCCCTCGACGAGGTCGGCCGACCACGCCGCCGTCACGGCGAACCAGGCAAGCAACCCCAGGCACTGCATTGTCAGACGCTTCATCGATGCTCCTGAATGACGATTGATGGATGTCGGAAGTGCACTTGGGCCCCTTCGAGGGGGCCAAAGTTTCGCGCCCTGTCGTCCAGCGCGGTTACTGGTTCTTGATCACCGCAACGTCGAACCCGCGATTGCCGAGCTCTGCCTTGACGCGATTGAGTTCGTCGGTATTGTCGTAGGGCCCGAGCCGTACGCGGTAGCGCTGGGTCTTGTCGGGCAGCGACACGGACTGGACCACCGCTTCCCAGCCGGAAAGCGCCAGGCGCGCTTTCATGTTCTCCGCGTCCGACGGACTGGCGAAAGCGCCGGCCTGCAGCCAGAAACGATCGCCGCTCGGCGCCGCCGCCTCGGCGGATTGGCTTGGCGGTGGAACCTTCTCTTGCGCCCGGTCGGGGAGTTTGTCGATCGCATGCCGATCGGGAGCCGGTTTGGATTCGTCGGAGCCAGGAAGTATCTTGTAGAAGTCGAAACGCGGCTTGTCCGCTGCGGCCGAAGGCGCCCCCAGGTCGCCCTTGGCGCCCTTCGCCGCATCCTTGCCCGCGCCGGGCGCAGGCATCGGTGTCGTGAGGCCGCTGCGTCCGAGGAAGAATGCCACCGCGGCGGCGATCGACAGGCCCATGACCAGGCCAATGAAAATCCCCAGTACCGTGCCGCCGCGACCGGCGTGGCGGGATCCGGGGCTGGCACGGCGGCGCCGCGTTGCAGGTCGATGGGCCATACGTATTGCAGTCACATCTTCTCCGGGGCGCTTACTCCGAGCACACCCAAACCGTTGCGTACGACCTGTCCCACCGCCGCAACCAGCGCCAAGCGCGCCTGGCGCAGCCGAGGATCGGGGACCAGAAATTGCTCCGCATTATAGTAGCTGTGAAATTGGGCCGCCAATTCCTTCAGATAGAACGGAATGAGATGCGGTGCGAGATCGCGCGCCGCCGCGGCCAGCTCGTCGGCGTAATCCGCGAGTCGGCGCAAGAGTGCCTCCTCGTAGGGGCTCTTCAGGTCCGCCAGTTCGGCGGCGCGCAGTTGCTGCGCCGCCGCCGCCGGTTCGATGCCCGCCTTCTCGAGCACGCTGCATACGCGCGCGTGCGCATACTGCACGTAGTAGACCGGATTCTCCTCGCTGCGCGAGCGCGCCAGGTCGATGTCGAAGGTGAGCTGCGAATCGGCCTTGCGCATGAGAAAGAAGAAACGCACCGCATCGCGGCCGACCTCGTCGATCAGATCGCGCACCGTGACGTAGTCGCCGGCACGCTTGCTGATCTTCATCTCCTCGCCGCCCTTCATTACCGTGACCATCTGGTGCAGCACGTAATCGGGATAACCCTCCGGAATGCCGATCTCGAGCGCCTGCAGTCCGGCCCGGACGCGCACGATCGTGCTGTGGTGATCGGCGCCCTGTTCGTTGACGACACGACCGAAGCCGCGTTCCCACTTCGTCAGGTGGTAGGCGATATCCGGCACGAAGTAGGTGTAACTTCCGTCGGAGCGACGCATGACGCGATCCTTGTCATCGCCGTACGCGGTCGTCTTGAGCCACAATGCCCCGTCCTTCTCGTAGGTCTTGCCGTTGGCCACCAGGCGGTCGACGACGGCCTGGACACGGCCGTCGGCGTACAGCGAGGACTCCAGGTAGTAGTGGTCGAAGCGCACGCCGAAGGCAGCGAGGTCCGCATCCTGCTCGCCGCGCAACGCGGCGACCGCGAAGCGCCGGACCGCGTCCTCGTCATCCGCTGTGCGATCGTTCGGGTGCGCCGCGCAGTAGGCAGCAGCAAGGTCATGGATATAGTCGCCCTGGTAGCCGTCACCCGGAAACGGCAGCGCGGGGTTATAGCGCTGACGTACCCGAGCCTGCACCGAAGCCACCAGGTTGGCGATCTGGGCGCCGGCATCGTTGTAGTAGAACTCGCGATAAACCACCACGCCCTGGGTTGCGAGCAGTGTCGCGATCGCGTCGCCGACCGCGGCCCCGCGACCGTGGCCGACGTGCAGAGGACCTGTGGGATTCGCCGACACGAACTCGACCATCGTCTGTCCGGGCACGGACCGTGGCGAACACCCGTAGCGCTCGCCTTCGTCGAGCACGCGCGCGACGATTGCCTGGCGCGCCGCCGGCGAAAGCAGAAAGTTGATGAAGCCGGCACCGGCGACGTCGACCCGCTCGAGCCAGGGCGAGGGTGCGAGTGCCGCCGCGATGGCGCCGGCGATCTCCCGCGGATTGCGTTTGAGCGCCTTGGCGAGCTGCAGCGCGGCATTGCTGGCGTAGTCGCCGTGCTGGGCGAGTTTGGGGCGCTCGAGCGCAAGCGCGGGGGGCGTAAGCCCGGGGGCGACGCGGGCAATGGCGTCGCGCAGGCTGTCGGCGAGCAGGGTTCGGGGGTCGATCAAGGCAGCGCCGCGAGGCGTGGCGGGCGGCAAACGTTGGATTATAGCGTGGCGCTGCCTTGCCCTGGCGGCGCGCTACGCGAAGGCAAGCGGGTCGACGTCGACACTCCAGCGCACGCGCCGCTGGCGCAATGCCTCGAGCCGGGTGCGCCAACGCGGCAGGAATTCGTGCAGGGCGGCGCGTTCGGCACTCTGCACCAGTACCTGGCCGCGTTCCAATCCGGCGCGCCGCGCCATGCCCGCGGCGACCGGAGAATACACCTCGCAACGCAGGGAATGGGCCGCGAGCAGGGCGCGCCCCTCTTCGGCCGCCCGCTCGAGAAAGGCGCTGACGGCCTCACGCCGGGGCGCCTCGGCGCTGAGCAGCGCGAGGTGCGTGAAGGGCGGCAGTGCGAGCAGTTCGCGCTCCGACAGCAGCGCCGAGGCGAAGCGGTCGTAGTCATGGGTGGTCAGCGCCACGTACAGCGGATGCTCGGGAAAATCGGTTTGCACGATGACCTCGCCCGGCAGCGCGCCGCGTCCGGCGCGGCCGCCAACCTGCTCGAGCAGCGCAAACAGGCGCTCGGTGGCGCGGAAATCGGCGCTGTAGAGCGCGTTGTCGGCGCCGAGCACACCGACGAGCGTGAGGCGCGGGAAATCGTGCCCCTTGGAGAGCATCTGCGTTCCAACCAGGATATCGACCTCGCCCGCCGCGATGGCGCGTTGCATCGCCACGAACGATCCCTTGCGCCGCGTGCTGTCGCGGTCGACCCGCAGCACCCGTGCCGCAGGGTAGAGCTCGCAAAGCGCGCGCTCGAGTCGCTGCGTGCCGAAGCCAAGCGGCAGGAGATCCTGGTTGCCGCATGCCGGGCACGCGCCAGGGATAGCCTCCGCATGCGCGCAATGATGGCAGCGAAGCAGTCCCGCGTCGCGATGCACCACCAGCCGTGCGGCGCAGCGTGGACACATGGCCTTCCAGCCGCAGGCAACGCACAGCAAGGATGGCGCGAAGCCACGACGATTGATGAACAGCAGCGCCTGCTCCCGCCGCGCCAGGCACTCGGCGATGCGCTCGCGCAGCGCCGGTCCCAGGCCCTCGCGGCTGTGCACGCCGCGGTTGGGCGCGAGGCGCACGGCGGGCATCGTCGACCCCGCAATCGCCCGCCGCGGCAGCCGCAGCCAGCGGTAGCGGCCGCGACGCGCGCTGCTATAGCTCTCCAGCGACGGCGTGGCACTGCCGAGCATGATCGGCACGTCGCGCAGCCGCGCCCGATAGACGGCCACATCGCGCGCGTGATAGCGCACACCATCCTGCTGCTTGAAGGAGGCATCGTGCTCCTCGTCGACGACGACGAGCCCGAGCCGGGGCAGCGGGGCGAACACCGACAGTCGCGTACCGACCACCAGATCCGCTTCGCCGCGCGCCGCGGCAAGCCAGCGCGCGAGCCGCGTCGCCGCCGGAAGCGCGCTGTGCAGCACGGCCGTGGCGACGCCGGGAAGCGCCTCGGCGATGCGCGCTTCGAGCTGGGGCGTGAGATGGATTTCGGGCACCAGCAGGAGCACCTGCCGTCCGGCCGCGATGGTGCGGGCCGCCGCGGCAAAATAGACTTCCGTTTTGCCGCTGCCGGTGACCCCTTGCAGCAGCGAGGGCGCAAACGCCCATGTTTCGGGCAGCGCCGCGCCAAGCGCCGCCTGCTGGTCGGCGTTGAGCGTCGCGTGGCGGCTCGATGTTGCGCCCGGCGGCGGCGCAGCTGCCTGCACCAGGCCCGCGCCGCGCCACGCCGCGAAGGTGCGCCAGGCAGGCGCGCCGCAGGCGCGCAACTCGGCCA
>Ga0074045_10000833_pt1 | contig 30265 bp, 21 predicted proteins | sample BogForMeECP23OM2_FD_94442 | JGI IMG/M metagenome (GOLD analysis project Ga0074045, IMG submission 94442) | Bog forest soil microbial communities from Calvert Island, British Columbia, Canada - Bog Forest MetaG ECP23OM2 | ecosystem: Environmental > Terrestrial > Soil > Wetlands ...
CGAACAGGAAATGGCGGACCTGCTTTTCGGCTGGTTTGTCGAGCAGGGCGTAACCTCCAACTCCGTAATATACGTAAAGGATGAATGCACGGTGGGAATCGGCACGGGCGAGCAGGATCGCGTCGGTGTCGCTGAAATCGCAGTGTATAAGGCCTACCAGAAGTATGCAGACGCACTCTGTTTCGACAGGCACAAAATCCCGTACAAAGACCTGGAGCTTGCCATAGACAAGGGAGAGCGCCCCAGAGAGCAAAAAGAGCAAATCGATACTCTCACCTGCGAGGCCAAGGCCGGCCTTATAGGCGCCGCCATGGTTTCGGATGCCTTTTTCCCGTTCAGAGACGGTGTGGACGTCGGGATTCGCCAGGGGATAAAAGCTGTTGTGCAGCCGGGCGGCTCCATGAGGGACTGGGAAGTGATCGAGGCCTGCAATGAAGCGGGAGTGACAATGGTGCTCACAGGACAGCGGGCGTTCAAGCACTGATGCCGGGCACACTGCGGGGCCGCCGGAGATAGACGGCAACGTGTCTCGGGTGTGTTTTGGCTCGCCACAGATTACTAATCGCTGTTTACCACGGGAACCCCTTATATTGTTTCTGACCGACTACCTTATCGGATGGTAAATCAGCCGTGCTCCAGCCTCCGCCCAGGGCCTCGACCAGGAGCACGTTAGCGTTCAAGCGGCGGCCCAGGACGTTAACGGCGGTCAACTCATCGTTGAGCGCTATGGCTTGAATCACTATGACATCCAGGGCGCTTGCTGTTCCCGCTGTGTATTGCTTGAGGATTATAGCCACATTTTTTTTTGCCGAATCGACCGCGGCATCCGCAGACTTCGCCTCCTGCTCCAGAATGCGAAGTGCGGCCAGGTTGTCTTCAACCTGCTGAAATCCAGCGAGCACGGTCTGGCGGTAAGTGGCCACACTCGCATCATAGGCTGCGCGGGCCTGTTCGGTCTGAGCACGCCTTAGCCCCCCCTCGAACAAAGTTTCCTGAACTGCGGCCGGTCCGAGTGTCCAAAATCGGCTGGGCCACAAAAACCACTGGGCAAGAGAGGAACCCTCGAACCCGGCCGTTGCGCTGAGAGTAACGTTTGGATAATAGGCGGCTTCGGCCACTCCTATCTGGGCATTTGCGGCTGCTGCCTGTCTTTCGGCGGAGGCGATATCGGGCCTGCGTTCGAGAAGTTCCGACGGTATGCCTGCAGGTACGGCCGGAGGCGTCAAGTTGAGCGGCGTAGCAGGAATAGTCAGGTCCGACGGCGCCTTGCCCATCAGCACGGCTATTGCGTGCTCCAATTGGGCCCGCTGTACGCCCGTGTCAATCAGCTCGGTCTCGGCCGTCTCGAGCTGGGTTTGCGCCGTAAGTACATCGGCCTGTGCCGCCACACCGGTTGCGTACCTGTTCTTTGTCAGCGCGAGAAACTTCTTGTAGTTGTCAACGGTCGTCGTGAGTATCTGTTTCTGGGAATCCAGGGTGCGAAGCTGGAAATAGTCCTGGGCAAGCTGGCCATGCATGGTTAGGCGCACTCCTTCGAGGTCCGCATCGCTTGCCTGGGCGCTTGCTTTGCTTGACTCGACCTGCCGGCGAACCTTGCCCCACAGGTCTGGCTGCCAGGACACTTGGGCCGAAAGGAGGTAGTCAGAGCTGATTTGAGATACCCTCTGGGCTCCGGGGGCATTGGCAGATGTGCGGGCCCGAGCGGCGCTGGGGCCTGCCGTAACCGTGGGAAAATAGGCCGCTCGGGCGACCTGCACCAGGGCGAGGGCCTGCCTGTATTGCGCTTCGGCCGCTGCAAGGTTCTGGTTCGAGATATTGACCTGCTCTTCAAGTGCATTTAATTGAGGATCATTATACATCGTCCACCATGCGCCGCGAGGAACATCGTCCTGGGGCTGCGCTTTCTTCCAGCCCTCGATTTCCTTGTAAGAGGCAGGCGTCTCAACCTTGGGCTTTGCGTAATTGGGGCCGACCGTACACGCAGAAAGGATCGCAAGCAGCAAAGGAATCGTTGCATGCTTTATGAGTTGTAGTCGCGCCATACGTGTCACTTTCTCCGCGCTCGCGAGGAGTTGTGCGAAATGCCCCGCGAGGCGCCGTTGGAGTCTGCCAAATTTCCCTCGTATGACAGACTTGTTAACAACACTGCGACCCCTTCCTGAAGCCCTCTCGTGGGTTCCTTAGCGATGTACCTCGCGCAGCGCGGAAGGGCATCCCGCTCATTCTCGACGCTCTCCCTGACCTGTCTATGCCCGGAGACGGGGCCGTCAGCGGGATGCCTTGATGGGGCCCGCGCTTACAGGTCCTCTGTTCCAGGAAAAGACTCTCCCTTCCCGGGTCCTGTTCCCCGCCTGTTTAAAAACGAGAGCCGCAGGCGGTCCATATAAAGGTAAATGACCGGAGTCGTAAAAAGAGTCAGCATCTGGCTGAAAATCAGGCCGCCCACTATGGATATCCCGAGCGGCCGCCGCAGCTCGTACCCGACACCACTGCCGAGCGCCAGGGGCAGCGCCCCCAAAAGCGCAGCCATCGTGGTCATCATGATTGGCCTAAACCTCAGCAAACAGGCCTGATAAATCGCCTCGGCAGGGCCCTTGCCTTCGTTTCGTTCAGCATCCAGGGCAAAATCGACTATCATGATGCCGTTTTTTTTGACCAGGCCGATCAGAAGGATAATTCCTATTACTGCAATAAGGCTGAGATCGGTTCGGCAGATCAGGAGGGCCACAAGCGCCCCTACGCCTGCGGATGGAAGCGTGGAGAGGATGGTGACCGGGTGGATGTAGCTTTCGTACAACACTCCCAGCACTATGTAGACCGAAATCAGCGCAGCCAGGATCAGAATAGGTTCATTGGCGAGAGAGGCCTGGAAAGCCTGGGCCGTGCCAAGAAAAGTCCCATGAATGTCTTCCGGCATTCGCAATTTAGAAGTTGCCTTTTCAATCGCCTCTACTGCATCCCCGAGGGCAACTCCGGCAGCCAGGTTAAACGAGATCGTTATCGCGGGAAACTGGCTCGCATGGTTAACGGAGAGCGACGTGGCCGATGGTATGAATTTGGTGAATGCGCTCAACGGCACTTCGGCCCCTGTGGAGGAGTGAACATAAACATCGCGCAGAGTTTCAGGCCGTTGCCAAAAGCGCGGGGAGAACTCCATTACTACATGATACTGGTTTAACTGGGTGTAGTTAATGGCGACCTGTTCCTGGCCGAAAGCACCGTAGAGTGTCTGATCGATGAGCTGCGTGGAGATACCGAGACGCGACGCGGTTGAGCGGTCGATCTGCAGCAGGGCTTGCTGCCCACTGTCCTGCTGATCGCTGCTGACATCCACCAACTGGGGCAGTCTATGTACCTCTTCCAGTACGCGGGGCGCCCATGCATTGAGGTCCGCCAGGACTTCACCCCGCAGGGTGTATTGATATGCCGCATTGCTGATCATTCCGCCGATCCGCAGGTCCTGGACAGGTTGCAGATACGTGGGGGCGCCCGCCACCAGGGCGAGCTTTTTGCGCAGCCGCGCCATAATATCCGTAACTGTTGCTGTCCGCTCTTCAAAAGGCTTGAGCGCAATGAACATTCGACCGAAGTTTGTAGTGGAAGCGCCCGCTCCTCCCCCGCCGGTAAAGCCCATCACATCGGCGACGTCGGAATCGGCTTTGATGATGCTTACCACTTCCGTCAATTTTTTACTCATGGCCTGAAAAGAGATATCCTGCCCCGCCTGGATTCGGCCGCTGATGCGTCCGGTGTCCTGGTCCGGGAAAAAGCCCTTGGGAATGAACCAGAACAACAAAACATTTATCCCAAGCGTTAACACCGTAATGAAGAGCATCGCGAGAGAATGCCGGAGGGCCCAGCGCAGACTTTTGTCGTAAGTGCTCCGCATATGGTCGAATATCCACTCCGTACCCCTGTAGAGAAAATTATGAGCGCGGGTTGTCTCCTTCTTGAGGATGGTTGCGCACATCATCGGGGTCGTTGTAAGAGAGACGACAAGAGAGATCATGACAGCCGCTGAAAGAGTGACCGCAAACTCGCGGAATAAACGGCCCACCATTCCCCCCATCAAAAGGATGGGAGTAAATACCGCCACCAGGGAAATACTCATCGACAGCACGGTGAAGGCAATCTCACGCGCGCCCCGCAGGGCCGCCTGCATGGGAGATTGCCCTTTTTCCATGTACCGTGTGATATTTTCGAGCACAACGATTGCGTCGTCCACCACAAACCCGGTGGCGACGGTAAGGGCCATGAGTGAAAGGTTATCGAGGCTGTAGCCTAAAAGATACATAACCCCGAAGGTGCTGATGAGCGAGACCGGAACGGCGATGCCGGGAATGAGTGTGGCGCGCGGGTTGCGCAGGAAGGCGAACACGACGAGAATGACGAGTATGCCCGAGATGACGAGCGTGCGCTCGACATCCCGCAGAGAACCGCGGATTGGAGGACTTCGATCGAGAACGACCGATAGATCGACGCCCTGGGGTATCTCGGTCGCCAACTGCGGAAGTATTCCGCGGACCAGGTCCACCGTAGCGATAATGTTGGCCCCCGGCGACCGGAACAAGACAATCATTATTGCAGGCTTGCCGCTTACCGAACCCGCCGCCCGCAAATCTTCAACCGAATCCTGCACAGTCCCGAGGTCCGACAGGCGGACTTGTGCTCCATTTTGATACCTGACGATAATGGGACGGTATTCCTCGGCTTTATGCAGTTGATCGTTGCATTGGATTTCCAGGGCTTCGGACCCATTGGAAAACTGTCCTTTGGGCTGGCTTACGCTGGTGGTTTGCAGTACGGCGGCGGTATCATCCAGGCCTATCCCGTATTTGTTCAACGCTCCGGGATCTAATTCCACACGGACCGCGGGCAGAGAACCCCCTCCCACGAAAACCTGGCCGACCCCGGCCACCTGCGAGAGCTTCTGCGAAAGTATCGTCGAGGCTGCATCGTACATCTGAGCCTTGCTCACAATGTGAGAAGTAAGCGCCAGGATGAGGATCGGCGCATCCGCTGGGTTGACCTTGCGATAGGTTGGATTGCTCGGCAGCGTGGTGGGCAGGTAACTTCGCGCCGCGTTGATTGCAGCCTGCACGTCGCGTGCGGCGCCATCGATATTGCGGTCCAGGTCGAACTGGAGGACGATAGACGTCGAGCCCAGGGAACTGCTCGAAGTCATCTCGGTAACCCCGGCAATATGCCCTAACTGCCGTTCCAGGGGGGCGGCCACCGATGTAGCCATAGTCTCGGGGTCTGCTCCAGGCAGGGCCGCCGAGACGCTGATCGTGGGGAAATCGATCTGCGGCAGAGGTGATACCGGTAAAAAACGAAACGCGACAAATCCGGCCAGAGTAATTCCCAGCGTTAAAAGGGTTGTGGCCACAGGGCGTCTTATGAAAATCTCGGAGAGGTTCATACCGGCCCCGCCCCGTTGTCGTCATCGGAATCTTTGGAACGAACCCGGCCCAGGCGCCTGGCCAGGCGGTCGAACCACAGGTAAATGACCGGAGTCGTATAGAGAGTAAGTACCTGGCTGATAATAAGGCCGCCTACGATGGAAATACCCATGGGCCGCCGCAGCTCGGAACCCAGCCCGGTTCCCATGGCCAGGGGAAGCGCGCCCAGAATGGCGGCCATCGTAGTCATCATGATTGGCCGGAACCTGAGCAAACATGCCTGATAAATGGCCTCGACCGGGTCCTTGCCCTCCCTTCGCTCGGCGTCAAGAGCGAAGTCGACCATCATGATGCCGTTTTTCTTGACGATCCCTATCAACAGAATTAGGCCGATCAGCGCGATCACGCTGAACTCGGAGCGAAAGAGCAGCAGCGCCAGCATGGCCCCTACACCGGCGGAAGGCAGTGTCGAAATTATTGTAATCGGGTGTATATAGCTTTCGTACAATACCCCGAGCACCAGATAGACGGTTATCAGCGCCGCCAAGATAAGGATCGGTTCGTTGACCAGGGCGGCCCGGAAAGCCTGGGCGGTGCCCTGAAAGCTTCTTTGAATGCTGGCCGGCATGCCGAGTTTGGCAGCGGTTGCTTCGATGGCGTCAACCGCTTCTCCCAGCGAGGCCCTCGGGGCCAGATTGAATGAGACGGTCGTGGCCGGAAATTGCCCCAGGTGGCTTATGACAAGGGGGCCGGTCGTTTTTGAAAATCGAGCAACAGAACTCAGGGGGACCTGCACCTGCGGGGTGGCAGAGGTTGAAATCGCAGCCGCGGCCGTAGTCCCGGTCGCGGTCGCAGTCGCATTCGCAATCGCGGTCGCGGTAGTCGCCCCGGCCGCGCTCACCTTCCCCGTGGTAGTTCCGGCTGCGGGCGGGACGGCCGGGATGTAGATGTCCTTGAGCTTGTCGGGGCTTTGCTGGAATTCGGGTTTGACCTCGAGAACAACCCGGTACTGGTTCAATTGGGTGAAAATGGTCGATATCTGCCGCTGGCCGAAAGCATCGTAGAGAGTATTGTCTATAAGCTGTGTGGAGATCCCGAACCGGGAAGCGGTGCTGCGGTCAATTTCCAGCCGCGCCTCCAGTCCCAGGTCCTGTTGATCGCTGCTAACATCGCTAAGCTCCGGCGATTTTTGCAGGGCTTCGACGAACCTGGGGGTCCAGGTGTTCAGTTCGGTAATATTGGGGTCCTCGAGGCTGTACTGGAATTGCGTCCGGCTCACGCGGTCTTCCACCGTAAGGTCCTGGACCGGCTGCATGTACAGCGTAATGTCTTTGAGTTTTGCCAGTGCCGGCTGGAGGCGGCGAATTACCTCACTTGCGTTCACACGGCGATCTTCGAGCGGTTTCAAGTTTATCATGACCCTGCCGGCGTTCAGAGTAACATTGGTCCCGTCTATTCCGATGAACGAGGACAGACTTTGGACCCCCGGATCTTCGAGAATTATTTTGGCAAGGGCCTGCTGCCTTTCCGCCATAGCTGCAAAGGATATTCGTTGGGGCGCCTCGGAGATGCCCAGAATAATGCCGGTATCCTGGACCGGGAAGAAGCCTTTGGGCACAATAATATACAGGAATATGGTGAATACAAGGGTCGCCGCGGCTACCAGCAGGGTCGCCGCCTGCCTGTCGAGCACCCAGCGCAGCGTTTTTCCATAGAACGCGATAATACTGTCGAATACTTTCTGAGATCCACGGAACAGCTTTCCCTGCTTTTCTTCGGGCGTGTGGCGCAAAAGACGGGCGCACATCATCGGCGTCAGGGTGAGTGAGACAACCGCCGAGATCAGGATTGTAACTCCAAGGGTGATGGCGAACTCACGGAACAGCCTCCCCACCACGTCACCCATGAAAAGCAGGGGAATTAGAACGGCGATAAGCGAAATCGTAAGGGACATGATCGTGAAAGCGATCTGCTCTGACCCCTTGAGAGCTGCCTGAAGGGGCGAGTCCCCCTGTTCGATGTAGCGGGCGACATTTTCGATCATGACAATGGCGTCATCGACCACGAAACCCGTAGAAATGGTAAGCGCCATCAGGGAAAGATTATTGAGGCTGAACCCGAGCAGATACATCACCCCAAAGGTGCCGACCAGGGACAACGGGACGGCGACGCTGGGGATTACCGTGGCCGATAGATTTCGCAAAAACAGGAATATCACCATGACAACCAGCACCACGGCCAGCATCAGTTCGAACTGAACATCGTTGACCGAGCCGCGAATGGTGACGGTGCGGTCGGTCAGGACCTGAACGCGCACGGTTGCAGGCAAAGTGCTCTGCAACAGGGGCATCAGCCTCTTCACCCTGTTGACGACCTCGATAACGTTGGCCCCGGGCTGCCTTTGTATATTGACTATCACTGCGGGGGTGTCATTCATCCAGGCCGCCTGCTTTACGTTCTCGGCGTCATCGATAACGTCGGCGACGTCAGACAACAATACCGGGGCGTTGTTGCGGTAGGCGATGATCAGAGGACGGTATTCCTTGCTGGTCAGAAGCTGATCGTTTGCCCCTATTATTGAAGACTGACGTGGGCCGTCGAACGACCCTTTGGCCTGATCCACATTTGCGACCGCAACAGCCGCGCGAAGGTCTTCCAGACCAAGGCCATAGGCAGATAGAGCGGTGGGGTTGGCCTGAATCCGCACGGCGGGCCTCTGACCGCCGCTTATACTTACCAGCCCAACTCCCGGCAACTGGGAGATCTTCTGAGCAAGCCTCGTGTCGGCCAAATCCTCGACTTTGGGCAGAGGAAGGGTGTCCGAGGTGAGCGCCAGAGTCAGAATCGGCGCGTCAGCCGGGTTGACCTTGTTGTAAATCGGTGGGTTTGGAAGGTTCGGAGGCAGAAAAGTGGCCGCAGCGTTAATGGCCGCCTGCACCTCCTGCTCGGCGACGTCCAGGCTGAGCTCCAGGCTGAACTGGAGTATGATCACGGAACTGCCGCTCGAGCTGTTGGAGGTCATCTGCTTTAGACCCGGCATTTGCCCGAGCTGGCGCTCGAGGGGCGCCGTAACCGTTGACGCCATTACGTCAGGGCTGGCGCCCGGGAAAAACGTCAGTACCTGGATAATGGGATAATCCACTTGAGGCAGGGCGGAAACAGGCAGTTGATGGTATGCTACTGCGCCGGCAAGAAGAATGGCCACCATCAGCAGCGTAGTCGCAACCGGCCGGAGAATGAAGGTTTTTGAAGGATTCATCCATTACCCTTCGTGGAGGAATCCGGGCCTTGCTTTTGCACTTCTACCTTGCTGCCTTCCCTCAGCTTTTCAGCGCCCTCCACCACAACGAGTTCACCGGGTGAAAGTCCCTCTTCAATGGATACGCTGTCTCCTTCGCTGGGCCCGAGCTTAACCCAGCCCACCGTTACGGTCTGGTCCTCCTTTACCATGTAGACGTATGTCCCCTTGGGGCTGCGCTGTACGGCGGCAGTGGGAACCACCGTCACGCCGCGCAAGGTGTCCATAAGAAGCCTGGCATTGACGAACTGGTTGGGAAAAAGAGCACTGTCTTCATTTGTGAACAGGGCTTTGAGCCGGTCTGTCCCGGTGGTGGTATCGATCTGATTGTCGGCTGTCAGCAAATGCCCCGTGGCAATTTTCCGCGTTTGCTCACGATCGAAAGCTTCGACCTGCAGGCTTTCTCCGGCCTTGAGCTTCTTCAAAACGGACTGCAGGTTGTCTTCCGGAATGGGAAAAATAACTGTAATAGGCTGCTCCCGCGTGATCACCGCTATCCCGTTGGTGTCGGTTGTCTGAACGATGTTTCCAGGGTCCACGAGCCGCAATCCGATTCGCCCGGTGAAAGGGGAAGTGATGCGCGTATAGAAAAGATTCAGTTTGGCAGCGTCGAGATTTCCCTGATCGAGCTTGACCGTCCCCTCATACTGATGCACCAGGTACATCTGGTCATCCCTTATCTGCAGTGCTATCGAATCCTGCTTGGCAAGGATATCGTACCGCTTCAAGTCCACTTTGGCCTCTTCAAGCAGCGCCTTGTCCCTTGCCAATTGGCCCTCCGCCTGGAGCACCGCCGCTGCGTACGGCCGTGGGTCGATTTGCACCAGCAGAGATCCCTTCTTTACGATGTCACCTTCCTTGAACAGAACCTTCATTATCTCCCCGTTAACCCTTGTGTGTACGGTGACGGTATAGAGCGCGGTGACTGTGCCGAGCCCTGTAATATATATATTGACATCTCCCTGTTTGGCGGCGACGGCTACAACCGGAACGCTCGGTGGAGAGGGGGGCGCTTGCCCGGTTGCGCGCCTTCCGGAAAATATCCAACCCGTATAGGCTAAAAGTCCCGCCAGAAACATCGCAAAGAACAAAACCCACCATCTCCTGCGCCCGGCACGGGTTATTTCCATCCCTGAATTTCTCTTATCCTCTGTATCCAATGGGAACTCCATTGTCACTTACCTCTCGCCCGGAATGTCTTGGTGAATACGCGGTTCGCTGCCCCTCATGCGCCGAAATACATTGAATTTCAGTCTCCAGGAGAACCGTCCTGGAGCAAAAAAAGATGCCTCTTTCCCGCAAGCTGCTCGAATTGCGGACCTGATATCGAAGGAGGCGATTTCTTGATGCCTTTTAGCATTTCCACCTATTTTGACGCAAGCACAGCTTTTGGATTCTAACAGTCCTATCCCCCCGGTTGGCGAACAGATTTTTGTAAAGAGTTGTCAATTCGCTTTACTTTTCTTAACTCAGGTCTTCCGTGGCGGGACACTTCGCGGATTAAGACGATTTCATAAACTGATATTGCATTAGTTTCCGATGGTTGTTCGAGTGGCGGGACACAAGGATTGAGGAATTGAGAATTGAGCAATTAATCCCTCAAGCCCGGTCTCCATTCAATTTCTCCATGGCCCGTGTCAGTAGTTGGATAACTCCCGCCGGCACAGGCTCAAAACAGGCAAGGTCATGCACCTCATGGCAGGTTTGCGGCTTGGGCCTTTGGCCCTGAATTATCCGCACCGCATCCACACATGTGATCAAATCTGAAGAAAAATATCTTTTCGCCTTTTTTTCTATCCAGATTGGTTACACGTAAAGGATCGCTGGCCAAGGGGTGTGGCCGTTGATTTCGCCGCGGGGGATGCCGGTCATGCCGGGCTGCGCCCATGAAAGCAGAATTCCCACTGCTCAAACAAAATCGGGCAGGGGGAATTCTTAAGAACTGATCCTGGTCTTTAACGACAGGCCCGCAGGTTTCTGAAACTTTACAGCTTCCCCGGGCGCCTTCCGGTGTCCGCAGGGCGCAATACCATAAATGAATATTGCGCCCTCGGTTCACGTGAATATCTGTTTACGGTCAGAATCCTGCCTCTGCCCGTAAAAATCTAATTGTCAATATTTCCTGAGAGTGCATATTTATTTCTTGCGCCCACCACCACCGCCGCCGGTTCTGCGTCCTCCACCGCCGCCGCCGGTTTTGCGTGCGCCGCCGCTGCTGCGAGCCGAGCTGCTGCGTGCCGTGCTGCTGCGTGCCGTGCTGCGCGAGCCTCCGGTGCGCGATCCGGTGCTGCGAGCCGAGCTGCGCGATCCGGTGCTGCGTGCCGCGCTGCCTTTACCGGCGCCTTTACCGGCGCCGCCTCGCCCGACGTTGCCGGTGCCGCGGCCTGCGCCGCCTTTAGCTGCGCCGCCTCGCCCGACGTTGCCGGTGCCGCGGCCTGCGCCGCCTCTGCCTGCGCCGCCTCGCCCGACGTTGCCGGTGCCGCCGCCTCTGCCGCCTTTACCTCCGCCGGCGTGGTATCCGCCGCCTCTGCCGCCGCTGTATCCGTGGCCTCCGTGACTATTGAAGCCGACATTGACAACGACTCCACCGCCGCCCCAGTTCCAGGCCCCCCAGCCCCAGCCCCACCAGACTGGTCCAATCGCTATGGCCGGGAAAAACCCGAACACTCCAACATCGACACCTACCCCGGGCCAAACGGGGTAATAAGCGTAGGGAGGATACGCAGGCCACCACCAGGGCCCGTAGACCGCTACCGGGTTGTAACGGGGCACATATACAACTTCAGGATCAGCGGGTTGAATCTCGATATCCTCACCTTTGACAACAACCTTCTGCTCGGCGCTCGTCACGAGATTGCCCGCCTCACGGGCCTTCGCCCGCAGTCTCTGAATGGATGCCGTGACATCGGCTTGCTGAGTCATGAAAGCTTCGCCCAGCCTTTGTGTCCACGCCGTCTCTTCGGTCATCATGGCTAGTACCTGCGGGAAAGCCGCCAGCGCCTTAACGCTCTCGTCCCACTTCACTTGCTCCAAGGATTTATTGAGCGCGTCCCCCTTAAGGCTCGTGTTTGCCTTTACCCAGCGGTCCGCTTCCATAACATCACTCGGATATGTAGCCGCGATAAGGACTTGTGCGAGCAGTGAATCAGGGTAGAGCGCAATCGGCGCAAGCATCTGGTCAAGCTCTGCATCGCTGTATGTCTTGGCAGAGGTTCCGGTTTCCTGTGAAAGCGCTCCGAACGGGACCATCATGACAACGATTAACCCAATCAGAGCGCGCTTAAGAAGTGCATTTCTTTTCATGTTTTCTCCTCCTTCTTGTCGTACGAGTCCGTAAGTCTCCAGCCACTTAGATACTATTCTGACATCTGATCGCTTCCCATAGGGGCCATGCTTAAAGTTAACTCAGGGCCATTCGAACGCAACGCCCCGGCGGCAGGAAATCGCCAAATCGAGCGTATCCCAGGCGAAACAGGATGAATAAGTGATAAGGAAATGGGGATGCCGCCGGCGCGATCAAATTCGCGCAGATACCGGCACGCTCTGCCCTTAAATGTCTTTCTGGAAAAATATCCCGTTTAAAAACCATAGGTAATATATTCTCCATGTCAAGACGAAAGATAACTTTTTCCATAGAATCTTAAACGTTTACCTGCACAGAGCGATACAGACAATGTTATTGGCCTCCAGACAGGTTGCAGGTCCAAACTTTTGGCTCTGGACTGGCATCGGTGTCCAGGTCATCCAGGGCCGGTTTCGCTATTGATCTTGAAATACATTCCAACCAGTGCCGGGGAAGCGGGGCTGGTTTGCATAGAATTTAAATGTGAGAGGTTACAGATTGGTTACAACGAAAAATAAAGCAGGCCACCCGCCCCGGCCCACCGCGTCTGAATGACGCGGTCCAACATGGGCAGGGGCGGGTGACCTGTCCTGAGCCCTTCGACAGGCTCAGGGCAGGCTTTGTAGAAGGATGCGCCGGCGAGCGGCTGGTAACTTATTATTCATTCACTCACTTACTCACCTATGCTTCCACTGGAAAAAAAGGGTTACGGCTGGCTGACCGTAACCCTTCCAATTCTTACAGAATCAAGTTAAAGACACGGCGATTTTCACGCAGACGCACCAAGCTTTATGAACTCGGCACATCTGTTACTTTTTTTTGGTTCCGCCGCCGCCTTTGCCGCCGCCACGGGGAGCGCCGCCTTTAGCCCCGCCGCCGGTGCGAGGAGCACTGCTGCGACCAACGCTGCCTGTCGAACGACCGCCGGCTCCGCCGGCTTTAGTTGCGCCGGTGCTGCGCCTGACATTGCTTGTAGAGCCGCCGCCTGCGCCGCCGGTTTTAGTTCCGCCGGTGCTGCGCCCAACGTTACCGGTCGTGCGGCCGGCGCCCCCTTGAGCCCCGCTCTTAAGTCCCTGCTGTATGGAGCCTGCCGACGGTCTGCCTCCAGCGCCACCCCCGGTTACACCTGTGCGCCCTGCGCCGGTGCGGCTCACGGCCGTAGCCCGAGCCCGGCCTGAACCGATCCGGCCGGCCGCCGCTGCCTGGTGGAGGCTTGTGGTTCGTATGCTGTTCCTACTGATATTGACGTTCCTGTTGATATTGATATTCCTATTGACATTTATATTGACATTATGGCCGCCCCAACCCCACGAGCCCCAGCCCCAGCCCCAGATCGGTCCTACGGCTACAGCACCAAAAAACCCGAACCCTACAAATCCACCAATGGCTACCCCGGGCCAAATGGGATAATAGGCGTAAGGAGGATAGGCAGGCCACCACCAGGGCCCGTAAACCACTGCCGGGTCGTAACGGGGAACATAGACAACTTCCGGATTTGCCGGCTCAACCTCGATAGTCTCACCTTTGACAACCACCTTCTGTTCCGCGGTTGTCACGAGTTTGCCGGCAGCATGAGCCTTCTGCCGCAGTCTCTGAATGGAGTCCATGACATCGGCTTGCTGAGCCAGGAAAGCTTCACCCAACCTTTGCGTCCAGGCGGACTCTTTAGCCATCATGGCGAGGACCGGCGGAAAAGGTGCGAGCGCCTTCACGCTCAGGTCCCAGTTCATCCCGTCCAGGGCGCCATTTAGAGCATCTCCCTTAAGGCCCGGGTTTTGTTGCAACCAGCGGTCCGCTTCCGTAACCTGATCCGGGTACGTCGCCGCTATGAGGACCTGTGCGAGCAGCGAATCGGGATAGAGCGCAATCGAGGCAAGCATCTGGTCCAGTTCCTGCTGGCTGAATGTCCCGGTCGTTCCGGCATCCTGTGAGAAGGCTCCGTATGGGACCATCATCACGACGAGGATCCCAACCAGAGCGCGGATTAAAAACACATTTCTTTTCATAATTGCCCTCCTTCTAGTTGTACGAGTAGGTTTTCTCCTTTGTGCTAAATCGTCTTTTCGACTTAGATAACGGATAGAGCCCCAATTTAGTTTACAAACCGGCTTTTTTTTATCGGTTTAATCGCCATGGTCCCTTCGGCCTCTTCGATTCCGGAAACAATGGTCTCAGTAGCCATACTCCCCTCCTTTGCCCCCGATTGGCTGCCAGTGAACCTCACGCAGGCCCCGGTATATGCTGCCCTGAAATCTCATAGAGCTCAATTAACCTTGCAGATTCGGTTTTACATGTCAAGAGAGAAATAACCTTTGTGCTGAATTTTTAAACCCTTATTGGGCACAGACTGGGTAGGCAGGTTTGTTTTAGGATAGAAAGAAAACGGTAAGGAATATTTGAGAGAAAGCTGGGTTAAGTTCTCCATACTTTGAAGAGGTCCTGCTGTAATATATCTATAGCTATCAGAGCCTGAACAATGCCTGGACCGATTCAACGATTTCGAGCTTTGTAGAGTGGACAAAACAAATCGCGCCGAAGCTGCACATTTGATTTGTTTAACTCATTGTCTCCAGGCTTGGCAAAATTGATTCATTTGAAGGCCTATGGAAGGGGGATACTGTCAGCAAGACCACTACGATCTGGATAAATACTAATGATATTTATCAAGCTAATGCTGCTTATGTCGAATCTATCGATACCCGTGCTGCCAATTATTATAAAAAATTACTCCTGACACGATGACTTAGCGAAGGCAAGAAATCAGAAGACATCCCTGCGCGCTCCTACAAAAACGCTATTTTCCAAGGGGCGGGAAAACAAGACATGAAGTTAGAAAAAAGTAACAGAATTTCAAGAAATTGAACGTTTGTAGCGCACAGAGATGATGCTCTGTAAGATCGAAAAAAGTGGCGGTTAGGCCAGCGTCGCGGGAGTGGGCGCTGCAACGCCGCACTGAGAATCGCTTTATATGCGCCCTCTGCGTCTCGCGGTGGGCACGCCCTATTTCGGGTCTTGGCGTGAGTAACTTACTTTTTTACCCATCCCTTCGATCGCATGCAATCATCGAATGCCCTCATTTCGCTCATGCCCCAGCCGACGCCGCCAGGACCAGAGAATTCCGGAGATTGTAGGAGCCTTACCTCTTGCCTGCATTCGGTCTGGTCTTGATAGAGTTGTTCCTGGGACTTGCCTTCAATGGATACCCAATTGTAACCCAATTCGGGCACGTGCGGCAATTGCATCGCGCACCCGGCAAGCATAATTACGCCAACGGCCAAAAAGAACAGTTTCAAAATCACTCCCTTTGAAAAATCAGGCGTCTATTAACACTGAAAGGTGGCGGAATATCCAAATTCAAAGCTCCTTTTTTCTTCTATTTTCAGCGGGAAGCTTCAGATCACAAATCTTTTCATTCTTACCGGGTGAAAATCATCTGATTACCTCCACCGGATCGAATTCGGACGCTGAGCGGTATATGTCCTGAATGATCTTCCCGGCTTCAGGCCTCCACCTGGTGGGAAAAAGCTGGTTCAAAACTTCAACGGCTTCCTCGATGGGCTTGCCGCTCATGAGACTGTAATAGGCGGCCTTCATCGCCAGTGAAGTGGTCAACTCCGGCTCGCGCCTCCGTGCGCTGCCGCGAGCCTCATGAACGGCCTCACGAATCAGACGCGAATAAAATCGGCTGAATTCACCAACTCGATCCACCCGCCAGTGTCCATTATCAAAGACGAGCAGGCGAATCATTGCGGGAGAATCCACGAATGAGAGCTGAATCTGCGAGTCTTCCGGCCCATAGTAGGCGAACTGCCAGTCATAGACTCTTATCACCTTTCCCTGTACGCCGTCCGCCTGGGTGAGTTTTACTTTTCTGTCAGTATCCCCGAGGTCTACCATATCCAGCGAGGTCCCGGGACCGCATTCGGTGGCGATGAAAAGAGTTGTGCAGCAATGAGCACCGCCGGAAAAGCAGTAAGCCAGAAGCATGCGGCAATTAGGAAGGGGTGTGTTCGGGACAGTTACCGGCTCATGCGTTTTGAAAGCGCACTCACCGGCAAAAAGATTTTCCTCGCCCTTTGAGAACTTAAGAAGATAGTCGCCGTTCGCCGATGACTTGGTGATGCAGAGCTTAAGCTCACCCAGCCTGAACTGTTTGGTTCCTTCCCGGCGGCCGTGCTCTTTATCCCCTGCAAGGGCACTGTGCAGGGGAATAATGGTTATTGCGAAAAGAGCGGAAATGGCTACCAGCTTCTCGATCACGTGAGCCTCGAATCGGAAATCGAATTCAGCAGCTATCAGAGCTCAATCTCCACTCCCCGCGAGGTGTGGGGATCGAGTTCCGCACAAACGGACAAGAATTGGGGACACCTCCTTTATAAGCTCTTGAACTTTTATTGCAAACGGAAAGCTGACCGATTCGCGGGCGGGAGGTAACTTATTATGGCAGCACAGGGGTTTTGCCTTCCTGCGAACCTGCCTCATAGGGTCCGGGGCTTAAGCGTTCCTTCCCCTAGAAGAGAGAACTGCATCCATTTGAAGGCAAACTTTAACAGGGTTGTTTCGTTGGTTTTAATTTGCTCGATTTCGTCATCCTCAATTTCAAACAGGCTCAGAAAGCGGCTGTTGAAAACCATTTCACGGAATTTGTCTGAGTTGTAGCTTGCAAGATAAAATATCTGCTGCTGCTTTTGGGGCAGAAGCGCATTCCTGAGCGTGGGATGTGTGACTATTCCCATCCAGACGTCGTTGAGTTCATAGTAGTCCTCGAGTCCCTGGTCCTTGAGCCATTCATCCATTTTCCAGAACTGTTCCTCTTTGAAGCCCATGCAATGGTCTTCGTGAAGAACAAAATAGTTTTCTAACACCAAGCCATGTACCCGGTGCAGGCGTGAGGCCCTGGCAATGGGATAAATTCGACAGGCCGAAGGCCTGTCCTCGTAGACGAGGCAGCCCTTTGGCGACACAAATGGGCAGGTCTTTCGCTCGTTTTGGCTCATCTGCAGATAGCTCATGGGGAGCGGACGGTCCTCGTCGAAGCCGCAGTCTGTGTAACGATCCAAAAAATCATCGGAACTAAGGCCGAGCCGGTTTTTGAGCCTGATGACGTCGTAGGGTGTCAGCAACAACTTCAAATCGCGGCAGCACTCTGTGAAGCAAACCACCCCTGGATGGCAGGCAAACCGAAATCCCCCATTCTCTACAGGTTCGATCTTCTCCTTAATGCAGTCCGGCGCCGTTTCCCTTATCTCCATTTTTCAACATCTCCCAATCTGACGCGCTCTTGATCCGTCAGAGCTCCCCCTTTAAACATCGCTGTTAAAGCGGACAGGGTTTTCGGCGGCTGGATCAAACAATCTGATAAAGCTCGTCCATTTGGGCGCGAATATAGCGGAAGGCAAGTCTCAAAAGCTCTTTCATATCTTCCCTGACAAGGGAGACCATTTCGTTGTCCACCTCATGGAAGATCAAAAAGCGGCTGTCTTTGAGGAGTTCGGCAAATCGGTCCAAATCGTATGCCATGAACAGCACCCGTCCGAGGCCCTCGTTCATCGGAGCGCCGGGCTTGAAGCGCTCGGGAACCACAGATTGAAATTCTCTGTCCATTTCCGCATATTCAAGGACCCCCTGACATTCGAGCCAATCCCTGACCGTGCCCTTGCACCGCTCGGATAGGCCCTTGCAGCGCTCTTGCCCGGCGATGAGCCGGAATTGCGCATCAGTGGAGGAAAGGTCGAGCGGAAACATCCGGCATGCCCATGGCCGGTTTTCATAAACCCGGCAGCCCTCTTCGGCAACAAAGGGGCAGTAGAGAGTCTGGGGGTCCATCAGGAGTTGCACGACGGGAATATTTCCGACCTTGGAGAGAAAACTCCGAGTGTATTTTCCCAGAAACTCGGAAGACCCGATCCGAAGAGCCTGCCTAAGCCGCAGCGTATCATAGGGGGTGAGGTAGATGTTTACATCTTTGCAGCACTGGGTAAAACATGGCAAAGCGTCATGGCAGGCAAAATTAAACGGACTGTGCTCAGTCAGATTTTGCGCCGCGTCAGTTGGTTGCATTCCGGAATTCCTCTATTTCACCAGCAGTGATGCTTCGAAGTCCCGGAAGCCGGGACTTCCGGCAATCAATTTTTCTACAACCCCAAGCGCCTGCGCCCCTGAACATGCTACGAACTTACAGTCGCAGACCTTTCCACATTTTGCGCAACGGTAGTCCTCATCCAGAGCCGATCCGCAGGAACAGAAAGGCTCGAGCACGAGCTGCCCCTCCTCGGTGGATGCAAGCAGGTAGTCGATTGCGCGTAATCTCAAATCGTCCAGGGTTATTGCCATTGAACTCTCCGCATGCTACAGACTCTCCACCAGCAACTCCGAAAGCTCCTTGATCTCCAAAGCTCCCTGCTTCTCCAGGCTGTTGCAGGCATCAGTCATCATGTTAACGCAATAAGGACATGAAGTGGCGAGTACTTCGGCTCCGGCGCTGATGGCGTCCAGTACTCGAAGCTCGCCGAAGCGCTCGCCCATCGGGACCTCGGCCCAAATGCGCCCGCCTCCCCCGGCGCAGCAAAGACTCGACTCCCTCGATCGCCGGAGTTCCTTGATTTCAGTTCCGGGAATGGATCTCAGCAGGTCCCTGGGCGCATCATATATACCGCTGTGCCTACCGAGATAGCAGGGATCGTGGAAACAGGTCTTCTTGCCGGATTTTGCGCTCGGACTGATCTTGCCCTCAGCTACCAGCCGGCTGAGAACCTCGGTGTAATGAAAAACTTCCCATTCTGCCCCGAGTGCGGAGTAATCGTTCTTAAAGCTCCACAGGCAATGCGGAGATGTTGTAATAATCTTTTTGACTCCGTTTGCAGCGAAAAGTTCCATATTTGCTCCGGCAAGCTTTTGGAAAAGCTCCTCGTCCCCGATCTTGCGCATGCTCTCGCCGCAGCAGTTTTCTTCCACCCCAATTACTCCAAAGCTCACGCCACCGCGAAGCAGAAGCTGCGCTATGCTTCGCGCGATCTTCATGCTGCGCGTGTCGTAACATGAATGGCAGCACACGAAGAGAAAATACTCAGTGTCTGGTCCCAACCGGGGAATGTCGAGTCCTTCCTGCCATTGAGTCCTTTTTTCACGTGGACCGGACCACGGGTTTCCGTTTGAGTGGGAGCTTCCAAGTATCGGACGCAGCCCTGCGGGCGGCATACCCCCACCGACGATACTCGAACGCATCGCCCTGACGTTATCTATGATTTTTACTCCCCGAGGGCAGTTATTCTCGCACATTCCGCAGGTCGAGCAGGCGAAGAGCATGTGCTCCTCCTCGAAGCCCTCGATTCCCATCTGTCCGAGCCGCTGCATGTAGCGTATGTTAAACTCCTCGCTCGTTTGTCCGGGCACCAGCCTCCAGGGGCAAAGATTTGTGCACAGACCGCACTGCATGCACCAGTTGATCGTCTCGGCCCCCATTTCGATTATATAATCCTTCATCTCCAGCAGGATGTTTTTCGGTTCCATTTCAAGTGCTCCTTGCAGTCTGATTTACGGGCGATCTGGCGGATTCAGATCGGATCAATATCCTTTGTACGGATTGGGCCCGATACTGTTCAGTTTTTCGGCAAAGCTGTCCAGAATCTCAGGAACCCGGCTGTAGTCGGTAATCGAAATCTGCTCCAGCCTGACGCGGTCGGATTCAAGAACGAGCCTGTTAAGCGTTTCCTGAATCTTGGTCATGCGGATGTTGGCCAGTTCGCTGCCTTTGATGAAATGGCACTGATAGTCGTCTCCGTGCTTGCATCCGAGGAGCAGGATGCCGTCGATTCCTTTGGAGAGGGCATCGGCAATCCAGACGAGGTTCATGGAACCCAGGCAGCGCACGGGGAGGAACCTGACCCATGGATTATAAGACAGCCGCCCGATCCCTGTCATATCCAGTGCGGGATAGGCATCATTTTCGCACGCCAGCACCAGGATTCGCGGTTTTTCATCATACTCATCGGGCACATTGATGCTCTTGATCATGTTTCCAATCATGCCTACGGAGTAATTCTTAAAGGAGATAATCCTTTCCGGACAGGCCCCCATACAGACGCCGCACCTGCGGCAGCGGGTCGGGTTGGGCAGAGGATTGGCCTTTTCATCTTCGTTTATCGCTCCGAAGGGGCATTCTTCGGTGCAACGCTTACATTGAGTACAGCGCTGCATGAAGAATTCCGGGTAGCTCTGGTCTCCCGCCCTGGGGTGGACGGCCTCTCCCCGGGAAACCATTTCGACGCACTGGATGGCCTTCAGGGCGGCTCCCATTGCGTCGTTTTTCGCGCGTTCGTAATCCATCGGGGCGCGAACCGAGCCGGCCGGATAGATCCCCGTGCGGCGCGATTCATAAGGAAAGCAGATGAAATGGGAATCCGGAAACCCGTATTCAAGGGCCGGCAGCTCCGGCCCTTGCCTGTACTTCAGGTTGAGAAGGTTGGAAACAAGAATGCTGTCGGCCGGGACCTGCGATTGTTCCTCCCCGTCCTGGGAGGTCTGCGCCTTGAAAGGCTCGCCTAGAGCGCTTGTCGGGACCATCCCCGTCGCCAGCACTACCAGGTCCACGCTCTCCGACATGACCGGGGAGCGGGTGAGTATGTCGTCCGAAGTTATCACAAATCCGCCTGAACCGTCGTCATCAATGCCCGTGACAGCCCCCCGCACGAAAATCACACCTTCTTTCTGGAGTTGCTTGTAGAGCAGTTCGTAGTTTCCCGCCGAACGCATATCTTTATAGAAAATATAGACCGGCGTCTGTGGGTTGGCTTCCTTGAAGTATTTGGCTTGCTTCAAAGATTCAACGCAGCACGCGGAGGAACAGTATGGCAGGTGGTCTGGGTCGCGTGAGCCTGCGCAAAGGATAAAGGCCACGCTTGTAACCGGCTGGCCGTTCGAGGGCCGCTTCACCTCGGCTCTCTTGAACATGGCTTCCAACTCCCCGGCGGTGATCACATCCGCAGATGCCCCGTAGGAGAGGTGTCCCAGCCTGGAGGCATCGTAAGGCACCGACCCGGTGGCCAGGATTATCGAGCCTACCCGCTCCGAGTGAGTCGATCCATTTTGCTGGATCTCAACGTCGAACATGCATGGACCCCCTGAAACCGACCCTACTCTGGCCCCGGTGTAAACCGTTACGCCAGGCTGGGTTGCCAGCGAGGAGGTCATATCGTCTAAATTGAATTCCTGAAGGCTTTCATAGGGAGGTTCGCAGGGAGGTAGCCGGTGTACACCGTTGAGATAGCCTCCGAGCTTTTCTTCCTTTTCTACCAGGACGACTTCATATCCCGCGCTTGCGGCTTCCATCGAGGCGGTCATTCCGGTCAATCCTCCGCCGACCACCAGAATTCTCTTACTGAGGTCTTCCGCGATAAAAGGTTCCGGCCGTTCGGACTCCTTAACCCGGACAAGACCCATTCTGAGGGCATCTTGAGCCATCATGAGAGTGTCTTCTTCACCTGCCGGCTGGGACCATGCAACCTGTTCGCGCAGGTTCACCCTCTCGATTATCTTGTCAGGCGGGAAAGCGAACACGTCCGTCATCACCCGCTGTGAGCAGGCTGCGATCACGGCCCTGTTGACGCCTTCCCCATCCATATCGGCGACTATGCGCGACACCCCATTTTGTGCGCACAAAAAAGGGTCCCGGCGGCAGACTGCAACCTTGTACTCCGCAGCCACTTCGGACACAGCTTCCAGGTCCATGCTCTCGCCGATCCCACAGCCCGAACAGATATATACGCCGATTTTATTTTCCATTTTCTACCTCCTGCAAGCCTGGATAGCCCGAAGAACGGCTGCGGTCGCGTCCTGAATGCTCGATGATACGTCGGCGGGGCTTCTTACGCACCCGGCGCCGATTATGCCCGGCGTATTACCCCTCAGAAAGAAGCCGGCCTGGTCATAGGCTGCCTCAGCGGGGATTTTCTCTCTGGCTGTACTGGGGACCATGCCGGCAGCCAGAACGACGAGATCAAAATCATCCCTGAGTATCTTTCCCGTCGCCTGGTCTTCAACCTGCACGGAAACCATTCCCGTTTCAGGGCTTTCCGTGATCTCCCCTGCTTTGCCCTTCACCAAGGTAACTCGCTCATCCTCCCGGACCTTATTGAAGAAGGCTTCCTGCCGGCCGAGGGCTCGTATGTCTATGTAAAAAATCGAAACACTCGCCTCCTGATCCTGATCGAGCAGATAGGTTGCCTGCTTCAGGGACGCGAGGCAGCAGACTCCCGAGCAGTAGGGAAGGTTGTTTTCGTCTCTTGACCCGGCGCATTGAACGAATGCAATCTTCTTCACGGGTTTTCCATCAGAGGGCCTCGATATGATGCCTCTGGTAGGACCATTTGCCGATGCAAGCCGTTCCATTACAACATTGGAGACCACATTTCGGTACTTTCCGGCCCCGTAGTAAGAGATTGACGACGTGTCGAAAGGCACCCATCCGGTCGCCCATATTATGGCTCCCGCTTTGACCGTGACGGTTCGGGGAGCCATATCCAGCTCCACCGCCCCATAGTCGCAGGCAGCCTCTATGGCCTTGGCCTCGGGCGTGCCGATTATCTCCGGCGCTATTACATAGCGCATCGGGTATGCGAATTCATGAGGCAGGTAAGCAGCTTTCACAGTGCTCAAGCCATAGTTGAAAGGGTTTGAGACTTCCGTTTTTGCTGCTTGGGAGCATTTTGCGCAGGCGGTGCATTTTTCGTTCACATACCGGGGATTGACCCGTATCTCGACCGTAAAATTGCCCGATTCTCCCTCAATTTTTTCCACCTCTGACATGGTCATGACCCGAATGAGCGGATTGCTCCGGATGCGGCGGAAGTTTATCTCAAGTCCACATTGAGGTGGACAAAGCTTCGGGAAATACTTGTTCATGCGCGCGACCCGACCGCCCAGAAAGGGTTCCCGCTCGACCAGGATCACATTGAAACCCACTTCGGCAGCTTCCACAGCGGCGCTAAGCCCGGCTATGCCGCCACCTGCGACGACAATGGTCCGGTTGCCATTTTGAGCATCAGCCATAGGACTCCTCCATTTTTTCGGTTTGATTCTCCCGAATAGCCGATTCTTGGGAAATTAGGCGATTCGCAGTCTATCTTACGAGGAATACCAGCGCATTTGCATCTGGCGGGACCGATTTCGCGTAAGGTAATCTGTCGAACTCTTCTTGCGACTAAAACATTGTTTAGACTAACCCTGAAATAAAGTTTTTTCAATGAGAAAATGGCCTGGATCAAGCCGGGGAACAGCAATGAACCAAAGCGGACGCTTCTTAGCTGTTTTTGTTTTGCCCGAGGGCCGGAGGCTAATGTATTTCTTCACTTGACGGCATGAATTGCTCAATAGCCTTCCGCACGGCCCTGATAAACGCCTCAAAGGTTCCGCCGCAAGGAAGGCCTGTCTCATAAGAAATATCTCGAAACATCCTGGCCCGCAAGCCTTTGCTGATCTCCAATTGCACGCCCATCCCACGCCTGCACCGATTGCAGATGTTACGCTTGTCTAGACCCTTTAAACTCAACGCCTCGCGGGGTGTCATGAATCCCGCCTGCCGCAGTCTTGCTTCGATGCATTCTCTCAATCTGAAGTCGATCCCGCCCACATGAACAACTTCTTCTACTTCCGAACAGCCATGTATTGAGATGATTGTCTCCGAACGGCGGACGATTTCAAGGACGTCAGGCTCGTCGAAGAGGGTGCTCGTAATATGGAGGTCTTTATTTCCAGCCTTCTTTATCCCCTTAAAGGTATAGAATGTGTGCTCGGCGCCCGCAATAGCCTCGGCAACTTCGGAAGTCCCCGGTTCTATCGCTCCGCCGTGGATGCTGATTACGGCAATTCCAGAACTGCCATGGCGATGGCGCACTTCATAGTCGGCGACCCTTGACTCATTTGCGCTCAGGTGCTCAAAGCAGGAATACTTGCCCATTAATGCGCTATCCCATGACTGACCATAGTTTCGATTTCGTGCCTTTCGTGCTCACCGTGGTTGATTATCTTCTGCACCTCCGAATGGTCACAAAAAAAGGAGGCTGCCGCAAAGCCGCCTCCTTTCTCTTATGCACAAGTGTTCCGTGCGATTACTTGCCTTTGAGAAATTCGTCAAGGACGTCGATATTCTTGTTCTTGATTACCAGGTCGAAAATTTCGTCCTTCACCTTACGGGGCAGAAGTTCGATGCTCTTGGTGGTAGCCGAATCGTACTTCGCGCCGGGGTAAACCTTCAGGAGCTTGTCCCTCTGCGCATCGTTGGCGTAGACGAAGATAACCTTCAGCCCTGCCATGGCCTCTTTGGTCATGTGGCTAAGGCCGGCCTTGTCAAGCTTTGTGAAACGCTCTTCATTCACCCAGATATTGATCGGATAGTTTCCTTCAGCCATTATGAGACTCCTTCCGTAGCATTTGGCCTTTTCAGTCTACTTCAGAGGCGGAATAGAGAAAACCGGAATCCTCTTCGCAAGGTATTCGTCGGTTACGAAGGGCGAGCCGAAACCGTATTTGTCGGCGCATTCCATTACAAGATCGAAAACCTCGGGGCGGAAAATGAGCCGCGGGGGCTTTACGCCGTCATCGACGATGCTGCGGATGAGGCTGCCGCTGAATTTCTGCCATTCGCTCTTGTGGTTGCAGAGGCCTTCGGAGGTTACTTCGCCGCAGTGCGGGCAGAAGAGCCAGTTCATGGAGTAAACCGGGACGATATCAAGCTCATTCTGCACCTTGGCGAGCAGGTTGTGAGCATCATAGGCGCCATAGTAGGTCCCAACGCCTGCATGATCACGACCGAACATGTGGTGCGTGAGGCCGAGGTTGGTCCTCAGTGCGGCGTGGAAAATGGCTTCCTTCGGACCGGCATAGCGCATGTCCCAGAAAGTGAGCGAGGTGAGGTGGTTATGATCGCCGAAATAGCCCGATTTCCTCAGCTCGTCCTGGGTCAGTATGATCGCCTCATCGATGTAGTCGCCTTTGCGCTTCTCGCCGATGATCGCGTTTACGAGAACGCCGCATAGGGGCTTGTCAATGGGAAGCTCGGCGTATGTCTGGCTCCAGGCGCCCTTCATGAGCCACTCGTGACCTGTATGGGGGACATTCCTGGTCTGGTGAGCAACGACTCGCTTCCAGCCTCTTTCCTTGAATTTCTTCCTCATCTCCAGCGGGGTGATGAAGTAGGGGCCGTAAGGCTCGTTAATCTTGGGGCGGTTCACAAGGGTGATCTTGCCGCCGATGAACTTATCGGCGTATTTATAGGTCCTGGAGCAGCCGGGGTGTTTTTCTTCGGTGGTCCCGTAGATGGACTGGGCCATTGCCTTCTTATCATAGGTGAAGATCTCTTCCACTTCGAAGAGGGCCATCGGGTTTCCGTCATAACTCAGAACGACCGGCTGGCCTGCCTTCACGCCATACTTGGATATTTCGGCGTCCGACATGTCGAAAACGATCGGAATGCTCCAGATGACGCCGTTCGCCAGTCTCATGTTCTTGACCACTGAATCCACATCGGCTTTGTTCATGAAACCTTGGATAGGGGAGAAAAAGCCATAGCTGATGCCGATGATCTCGTTCGCAATCTGGCTGCGTACGGGAATCTGGGTCAATCCCTGGATCTTCTTTCTGGCCTCAGCCGGTTCCAGAATTCTTTCAACTATGGGTTGCTTGCCATGTCCTATAGCGGCCATATTCTGATATCTCCTTGAGTGCCCTCAGGTTTTAACAAAAAAACCTCCCGGCCCGATACTGGCGCCAGGAGGTTGTTCAAGTCAACTTATTACCCTAAACCGGAAGATTGACAATGGGTACCTTCTTCATGGTCCACTGATCGGTTTTAGGATCATATACGGAGTTCACGAAGCACTTCCAGTTCACCTCGTCCATGTCGGGGAAGTCGGCGCGGAAGTAATACCCCGGCCAACGGCTCTCTTCGCGGAACAGAACATGCCGCAGATGGCTTTCCGCGATCCACATCCGGTGGGTGTTTTCCCATACGCGGAGCAGTTCGTGGAGGTCGGCGGCGGCCAGCTTTTCGGAGTCTTCCTTGAGCATCACAAGCAGCTCAAGCCCTCTTTCGAGCAGGGACTTGTTGGTGGTGAACTGCGAGGATACGCCCCCGCAGTACTCGTCCATTATCTTCTGGAGCCGGAACATGAACATCTTGGGCTTAATGTATGCCGGGTTGATGTCCGGGTCGCTGGAGTACTTCACGTGTTGTTCGTAAAGGTCCATGGGGGCCAGGATCTTCTTCTTCAGTTCCTCGACGGCGCCCATGTCAACCTTTGGCATGGTGTTGTTGTCAAGGATGAATGCTATGGCGCCCTTGGCGGCAATACGGCCTTCTGCATGCGAGCCGGAGGAGAACTTATGGCTCGATGCGCCGGAGCCGTCGCCTGCTGTGAAAAGACCCTTGACGGTGGTCATGTGGTTGTACACACCAATGGGTTCCCACTGTTTCCTGTATTCGGCAGGCATGACGTCTGCGGGACCGCATACCCATGCGCCTGAAGCGCCTGAGTGCGAGCCGATGAAGTAAGGCTCGGCTGCGGCGATTTCAGAAGGCTTCTCTTCGGGCTGGATGTTCATACCCGCCCAGAGCAGCGCCTGGCTGATCGTCATGTCGAGGAAGTCTTCCCAGGCTTCGCTTTCGACTTCTTTCATTTTCCTCTTGAAAGCCTTGGGATCGTCTTTGTACTCGGAGACGATGTTCGCAAGAGCCTCTTCCGTTCTCATGTAGATCGGGCCTTTGCCCGCCATAACGTCTTCCATGCCTAGCCAGTTGCGCAGGTTCGCCGGGATGGGTTTACCCATACCGTAAGGCGCCCACTTGGGCAGCTCATCGGCGCGGGTTACCATGTATTCCTCGCCCATTGCGTTGGTCGCGCGGGACTTGAACAGCAGGAACCATGCGCCGACCGGGCCGTAGCCGTCTTTGAACCGTACAGGAATGAAGCGTACTTCCTGGCACGTCATCTCAGCGCCTGCCTTGATGGTGAAATATGCGGTCGAACCGGAATTCCAGGGGGGGTACCAGGCGCGTCCCAGACCCTCACCGACGGAACGGGGACGGAAAACGTGAACGGCGCCGCCCATGACTGCGATCGTCGCTTTGGCCTTGAATACGTAGAACTTATCCTCGCGAACGCTGAAACCAACGGCGCCGGCGACTCGGTCACCGTCCATCAGAGGCTCAACTATGAAAATGCGCTCTAAAAGCTGGCCCTGGTCGCCCAACGTAGCAAGGGCGTTCTTGGCTGCTTCGGCAACGATGACCTTGTAGGATTCACCGTTGATCATGATCTGCCATCGGCCCTCGTGAACATACTTGCCATTCGCATCTTTCCAGATCGGCAAACCCCATTTGTCGAAAAGATGGACGGAGGAGTCAACGTGGCGTGCGATATCGTAGACCAGGTCTTCACGGGAGACGCCCATGAGGTCCTGGCGTACGTACTTGACGTAGTCTTCCAGGGTGTTGTCGCCGGCAGCCCAGCCAATGTACTGGTTGATGGCCGAAAGACCCATTGCAACGGCGCCGGAACGATCCATGGCGGCCTTGTCAACAACTACGACCTTCAGGCCGTTCTTCTTTGCCCAGTATGCAGCTTCGAATGTCGCGCCGCAAGCCGACATTCCTCCACCGACTATTAGAAGATCGGTTTCGACCACTTCGGTTTCAAAATTAGGCATATCGTAATCCTCCTTCAGCAAGCGATTATTACTTCAGGGTGGGAATAGCCGCCGCCCCTGAAGAAGCCGGTTCTGTACACAGCACGTTAGACTTGATGTCGTCCGATCCGGTCGGGAAGCCGGCAAGTGGTTCAGCTTTGCCTTCCGGGGTGGTCCGGATGGGGAACTTGAAACGCTTTAGCGTGCCGTTACGGAATTTGACCGTCCACATGATGTCTTCAGAGCCGCGCAGAGGAACAACTGAGGCTCCCATCGGGACGAAATCAGCATAGGAGCGTACATCCATCGCTTGCTGAGGGCAGATCTTTATACAGTTGTAACATTCCCAACACATCTCCGGGGCCCGGTTGAAAGCCTTCATCTTTTCTTTGTCAAGAACCATCAGATCGTTGGGACAAATGTACATGCAGGCAGTTTTATCCTGCCCTTTGCATCCATCGCATTTCTCAAGGATCACAAAACTTGGCATAATTTACCTCCTAAAGGTTAGTCTAAAAAACCCCATGCCAACAAACCCCGATATCGAAGCGAATTTCCACACCTCCTTCCTCACATTGTCTGCCCGTGGGGGTAAGGGCAAACACAATTTTTTAATTTTGGCTGTTTCCGCTGAACAGCTAATGATCTTGCTCGGAGATTTGCATTTCTAGGTTTGTCTAAATGAGGGGCATTTCCTGACCTCATGCGGCTAATGCGCAATTTTCCCCGACGATATGACCCGGCTTGAGAGTCCTGCCTCCCCTGTTACGCCAGGCAATGCCTGTCTGGCACCTGTTTGTTTTCCTCCACTTTAGATCTCGGTTTAAACGGCCTCCTGGCTGGCAGGGTTTGTGCGAAAAGTTACGCAGGCGTACATATACAAAGATGCACACCCCTGTCAAGAAAATTTTATGCGGCGTTTTGCCAGCGGCAGGTTTTTAGGTATTGTTTACGCCGGTAAGGACGCGAGAAAGGCGTCAGGCTCAGGGTACCATGGTTTTAATTTCCTTCTCGCCACCATCCTTTTTACTAACACTTTTTGTTTTCATGTGCAAGTGCCCGAGAATATGTTTTTTTCATTTCACAGCAGGATTATGGCCTTAAAGTGCGCCGATGGAGCGATGATATTCAATCCGGCCCCGCAGGAGACCTTACAGGCGGCAGACATCCTGGCGGGACCTGTATGGGTGCGATTACCCGACCCTGCGCGAGTGCACACGTTAAGACCTCTAATTCATTTGACAAAACCAAACCTGTCCCCATATACTGCTGAGGCGCCTGGACACCCGTTAGGCGCCTCAGCAGCAAGATTTCTTACCGCTCTCTTACATGTAAAACGTGCGGCTCCAATAAAGAGATAGCGACCCTGTGTATAGGCCGGAGGGCAGGGGACCGCCCTTGCCGTTCAAAGACCCTGAAATGTACTTAAGCTGCAGGAGGTACGCCTATGAACTACGAGAATATTCTTTTTGAGATTCACGATGGTGTAGGGGTCCTGACGTTTAACAGGCCAAAAGTCCTGAACGCTCTTAATCCATCCACGCTGGACGAGGTTGCCGATGTAATAGGGCGTGCGGCTCGGGAGGACGCAATTCGCGTGCTGATATTTACCGGGGCCGGAGACAAAGCGTTCGTGGCAGGCGCCGATATAAACGAGTTCCTCGGCTTTAACCCTTTGAGTGCCCGTCTTTTTGCAGAAAAGGGCCAGCGGATTTTCTTCGAGATCGAACAGCTTCCCAAGCCCGTTATCGCGTGTGTGAACGGTTTTGCACTCGGGGGTGGGTGCGAAATCGCAATGTCCTGCGATTTTATCTACGCTTCCGACAGGGCGAGATTCGGCCAGCCGGAAGTAAATCTTGGGCTCATGCCTGGATTTGGCGGAACGCAGAGGCTCTCGCGTCTGGTGGGCCGCGCCAAGGCAAAAGAGATCTGCATGACCGGAGAAATAATAGATGCTCAGCAGGCCAAAGACCTTGGCCTTGTGGCCAAAATTTTTCCGGCCGACCAGCTTTTCGATGAAACCATGAAAGTCGCACGCACGCTTGCCTCCAAATCCATGGTGGTGCTTAGGTCCATAAAGAAAGTTATCGACTCTGGCGCCGACGTGGACCTGAGAAATGGTTGCGCCCTCGAGGTTGAAGCCTTCGGAGTCTGTTTCGGAAGTGAGGATATGCGGGAGGGTGTTACCGCTTTTCTTGAAAAACGAAAGCCCCAGTTTAAGGGAAGCCTGACAAAATAAAATTGTATCCCACGGAGGTGGACAACATGAATTTCGAGTTAACGGACGAGCAAAAGATGATTCAGGAAATGGCCCGCAAGTTTGCCGAGCGGGAAATCAGGCCCGTTGCTGCCGAACTCGACCGCACCCACGCCCATCCCGCCGAAATATGCGCAAAAATGGGGGAACTGGGTCTTATGGGCGTAACAATTCCGGAAGAATATGGCGGGGCGGCAATGGACTACGTCTGCTATGCCCTGGCGATGATCGAAATATCCAAAGCATGCGCCTCGTGCGGGGTCATCATGAGCGTTTGCAACAGCCTC